>Ga0066706_10000656_pt1 | contig 11636 bp, 10 predicted proteins | sample GraSoiAngelo_155_FD_67274 | JGI IMG/M metagenome (GOLD analysis project Ga0066706, IMG submission 67274) | Grasslands soil microbial communities from the Angelo Coastal Reserve, California, USA - 14_1009_13_30cm | ecosystem: Environmental > Terrestrial > Soil > Grasslands | place: USA...
GGATTTTATGATCTGTTCAATCGTCTGAAGGAAACGGCTAAGACAGAAGGCCCGGGTAACGAGAAACTTACGGCCGTCATCGAACAAACGCACTTTGCCTTTGAGCAGGCGATGGACGATGACTTCAACACCCCGGCCGCAATTGCAGAGCTGCAGGGATTTCGCAGTGAAGCGAATAAGTTGTTAGAAACCGGTCTCTCGACTCAAGCCAGAGAGCAAGCTCGTCAAACGTTTCGTTTGCTTGGTTCTGTTATGGGGCTGTTTCAATTGGAGAAATGGCAATTCAATGTTGATCTCTCTGATATTGGCGTAAAAGGTCTGACAGATGCAGACATCAAGTCGAAAGTAGAAAAGCGCGACGAAGCCCGACGCCGGAAAGATTTCAAGCGGGCTGATGAAATTCGAGCGGAGTTAGCAGCGTTAGGAATTATCATCGAGGATAAAACCGACGGCACGACACGTTGGAAACGATGAGTCCTCCCGATCACACAGACCGACTCTACGGAATACACCCGGTTCTGGAAGCGCTGCGGTCAAAGCAACGAGGGTTCGAGCAGATTTACCTGCAGCAAGGTCGTCGCGGCCGTGAGGTCGACGAGATCCTGGCAATGGCCCGAGCAGGACGTATTCCGGTGGTCTTCAAACCGCGTGCATTTCTCGATCAGATGATCGCTTCACGGCATCACCAGGGCGCTGTCGGGCTTGTGGCTGCGAAGCCCTACCTCGAGTTGGATGAGCTGTTGGATTCGATCGCCGGGCGCACTGATCCGCTGTTGTTGCTCCTTGACGGCATTGAAGACCCCCATAATCTCGGAGCAGTGTTGCGTACGGCTGAGGCGGCTGGTGCTAGCGGAATCGTGTTACCGGAGCGTCGCGCCATCGGGTTGACGGCAACAGTCGCGAAAGCCTCCGCAGGGGCTGTCGAACATCTTCCCGTAGCGAAGGTCGTGAATCTGTCGCAAGCCATCGAGCGGTTGAAACTGGCAAAGTTCTGGATCTACGCCTTGGATGCCGGCGCCTGCCGGTCGTATCTCGAGGTGGACTACCGGGGGCCGGTCGCTCTAGTCATCGGTGGCGAAGGCCGGGGCATCAGAGCTCTGGTTGCAGAGCATTGCGATGAGCGCGTGAGCATCCCGATGCACGGCAAGGTCTCGAGTCTGAACGTCTCGGTCGCTACGGCGATTGCGCTGTTTGAAATTCTCAGGCAAAGGTCCGGCGGAGGGTCAGTCAGGCGAGGCGGAATCGAATGAGGCCTTCCTCGATCGCCGCTTTCAGGAGTTGCGCGGCATTCGAGACGCGGAGCTTTTTCATCATATTGGCGCGATGCGCTTCGACCGTCTTCACGCTGATCTTTAAACGATTCCCGATTTCGCGGTTCTTGAGACCGTTCCAAATCAATTGCAGGATTTCCTGTTCGCGTTCAGTCAATGCGGAGAGGCCGTTCTTCTTCCTTCGTTCCATGGCCTGTAGGGCTCCACGAGGGTGGCGTCAGGTCGATAACCAGCTTCTCTCTAAAGGAAAGACCTTAGTCCTTAGTTCACACATTGAAGTAGTTTCTATAAACAGCAAGAGGCCGCGTCCCATTCGCCCATGTTGTGCCCATCTTCAGGTGAGCGTAGAATGACCCGCGGGACCTTTGCAGGAGAGGTTGCCGCCCTGCGTTTCATGGCGAAACCAGCATGACCGTGGCCTGGCAAGTAGGCTCCGCGGCGCTTTTCGGCGCGGTCATCGGGAGCTTTCTCAACGTCTGCATCTATCGGCTTCCCCAAAGAGAGTCGCTGGTGCGGCCTGGATCCCAATGCCCCCAATGCGGCGTGCCGATCCGGTGGTACGATAACATTCCGGTCCTCAGCTTTCTGTGGCTGTTCGGGAAGTGTCGTCGGTGCCGGAGGGCCATCCCATGGCGCTACCCGCTGGTTGAACTTCTCAACGCGCTGGGATATGGATGGATCGTGTGGCGTTTCGGTGTGTCACCGGTGGCGCTCATGTATGCGACCCTGTGGTCGGCCCTTCTCGTCGTAAGCTTTATTGATCTCGATCACATGATCGTGCCAGACCGTATCACGGTACCCGGCATGGCGATTGGGCTCGCGGCGGGAACATTCGTGTTGCCCCAATGGTGGGACAGCATCGCCGGACTTCTCGTTGGCGGGGGGCTGCTCTACTTCATTGCGTGGGTCAGCCCCTTGGTCTTTGGGAAGGAAGGCATGGGCGGAGGAGACATTAAGTTGCTTGCCATGATTGGCGCATTTCTCGGCTGGAGGCCAGTGCTCATGACGGTCCTGTTGGGCGGCATAATCGGTGCCTGCATGGGCCTGCTGTTGATCGCGAGCCGCAAGATTACGCGGCAGGACTATCTGCCATTCGGCCCGTTCCTCTCTCTGGGGGCGGCCGTTGTCATGCTCTATGGGCAGGAGATCCTCGACTGGTATGGCAATCTTCTGGCCGGAGGGGGATAGCCGTATGGCCGTTCACAAACAACTGAGACCTCTCGTCATCATGTGGGCGGTCCTCTTGACCCTCTTCTTGATGACGATGGCCTTTCGCCTGGTGATGCTGCAGAGAGAGGCGACGCAGCAAGAGGTTGCAGTGATGCATCCAATCGTCGATGTGCTGCTCTATGTCATGGGGGGCTTTCTAGTCCTGCTCCCATGCTACGGGATCTTTGCTCGCCGTGTTGAACGGCGAGGGCTGTCTCGGGACAATGACGCTCAAGATTCCGGCAAGCCAACCGGCAAAGAGCGTGACCAGACCGAGGTCGTCATTGACGCGTTTCACGACGTGGTTCAGCGATTGCGCGAGAAGGAGCAAGAACTCGTACGGTTGCGCGCGGAAGCAGAAGCGCGCGCCCAGGAGATCGAAAGCTACAATGAAAACATTCTTCGGAGCGTGGCGAGCGGCGTCATCACGTTCAACCAGGACCAGGTCATCACGACGTTCAATGATGCTGCCATGCGTATTCTCGAGGTCAACCGAGGGTCGGTGATCGGAAAAACCTGTGCGGAGGTTTTCGGGGCAAACAGCAAGATTGGCGGACTCCTGGAACGGTGCCACCGATACGGTGAAGGGATTACCCGGGAACAGTTCGAAATGGACTGGCATCGTGACCGCCGCATCTGGTTAGGAGTCAGCACCTCTCAGCTGAAGGATAGCGAGAGCCGTCTCATCGGAACCACATTCGTCTTTACCGACCTCACCGAGGTGAAAGAACTGCAAGGGCAAGTTGAATTGCAGGAACGGATGTCGGTCATGGGCGAGATGTCCGCCGGCATCGCCCATGAGTTTCGGAATTTTATGGGGACGATCCTGGGCGCCGCAAAGCTCATCGCCAAGCAACTTGCTCTTGGTGATCCCGCGCATGAAAACGTCAAGACGGTGCTTCACGTCATCGCGGACATGGACCACATCATCACGCAATTTCTCGATTTCTCCAGGAAGACGGAACTTGAGTTGAAGCCCGTGTCCCTCGAAGCCTGGCTCATGAAAGTCGTACAACAGGTCACCGGGCAAACGTCGCATTCCCAAATCCGCATTATCTGCTTCCCGAAGCTTCCCGACATTCAGATGGATGAAGTGCTGATGCGGCAGGCCATGGGAAATCTCGTTCAGAATGCTCTGGAGGCGATGCCTGCTGACGGCCGTTTGACGATTACCGTGGGTCAACGGTCGCTTAGTGGAACCCGACGAGAGGTCGAAATACGAGTGAACGATACGGGCTGCGGCATCCCAAAGGACAGGGTGGGCAAAATCTTCTTGCCGTTCTATACGACGAAAACGAAAGGGACGGGCCTGGGATTGGCCCTCGTCCATAAAATTGTGTTGCTGCATAATGGACGTATTGAAGTGAACAGCCAGGAAGGTCAAGGGACCACATTTCATATCTATTTACCCGTGGCGTAGGGATCCGCGAAACATGAGGAGCAACAGTGGGGACGATCCTTCTCATCGAAGATAATGAACGCATGGCCCAAGTCCTGGCTCGGCACATGGAGATCGAAGGCCATACCGTCGTCCTGGCCAAGGATGCGGGGACAGGGCTTGAAACATTCCGGCAACACAAGGTGGATCTCGTCCTGACGGATCTCAAGCTGCCTGATAAATCGGGTCTCGAAGTACTGCAGGCCATCAAGGATGAAAACCCCATGGTTCCCGTCGTTATGATGACGGCACATGGGACGATTGAAACGGCCGTGAAAGCGGTCAAAGAGGGGGCATTTGATTTTCTGCAGAAACCGGTGGACCCGGAACATCTTTTGTTGACCATCGGCAAGGCGCTCGAGACGCGCCAGCTCGTGACCGAGAATATTCTTCTGAAGGAAGAGCTTCTGCAGAGCCGGACAGCGAAACTCGTGGGTCGTAGCTCTCTGTTGATGGAGGCGCAGGAAAAAGCGAAGAAAGTGGCCGCCGGGACGACGACCGTGCTTCTCCTCGGCGAAAGCGGCACAGGCAAGGAACTCTTCGCCCGTCTGATTCATGACCTCAGTCCGCGTAAGAACGGCGCCTTTGTGGCGATCAATTGCGCCGCGATTCCCAAAGATCTTCTCGAAAGCGAGCTCTTCGGGCACGAGCGCGGCTCTTTTACTGGAGCGACAGGACGGAAAATCGGCAAATTCGAACTGGCGGATGAAGGGACAATTTTTCTCGACGAAATCGGCGACATGGACTTAGGGCTGCAGGCCAAAGTCTTGCGGGTCTTGGAAGGCGACCGCTTCATGCGCGTGGGCGGCACGGCGAAGGTGAAGGCGGATGTGCGAGTAGTGGCCGCGACGAACAAAGATCTCGAAGCGGCCGTCAGCAAGCAGTTATTCCGGGCTGATCTCTTCTACCGACTGAACGTGTTCCCGATTGTCATCCCTCCGCTGCGCGAACGCCGTGAAGACATTCCGATGCTCGTGGAGCATTTTCTCGCCCTCTACACGAGAGAAATGAAGAAGGACGTCAAGGACTGGTCTCCAGAGGCGATGGATGTGCTGGTGCGGCATCCCTGGAGTGGGAATGTCCGTGAGTTGCAGAACTGCATTGAACGGGCGGTCATACTTTGCGAGGGCCAGACCGTAAAACCGGAGCATCTTGGACTGACCGCAGCCCCGATGGTTTCCGATGAGGAGGTCGCGGCGGGGGGCAACCTGCTCGCCGTCGGTAGCGCGGCTTCACGAGCGGCTGAAATCAAGCTCATCGAGCGTGTGTTGAGGGAAACGGGTGGGAATAAATCCCGTGCGGCCGAAATTCTGCAGGTCAGCTACAAGACGCTCCTCACCAAAATCAAAGACTATGGACTGGAACGGGAATAACGATCTCACTTGACTCTTTCCTTAGGAATACTTACCATGCCGCATTCGTAAGCCACTTCGCCTTGCGTGGTGACTTCTGCGGTTGAATCGGAGAACCGGATGTCTTCCACGCACCTACCGGAAACCGTAGAGTCACCTCTTGAGCCCTGGGTCACATGCTTTCTAACGGGCATGCTCGTTCGTTTCCTAGACAGCCTGGGAGAGCCTGCCAAAGAGATGGATTATCAATGCGTAATGGGTGTGGTCGAGGGATTCGACCATATCCGGGATGCCAAAGGTTTTCTGCTCGACCCGAACAACTGGGTGCCCCATGCGGTCCTGCGCGAGCTAATCCGGCGGAGCGAATGCGCGAGCGGATTGAAGGATATTGCCTACCGGGCCGGGCTGAATTATTTTGCTTCTTCAACAGGGCGGCAACCCACGCTTCTCGAAACGATTGCTCGCTATCTAGGCGATGTTGATGCTGTTGTCCGCTGTTCCGCGATGTGGGCGACGGCCTACAGTAACTATCTTCGCATGCACGCCTTCGCTCGTGCGGACGAATCGCATACGTTATATATCCTTGTGAGGTTCTTGCCGCCTGTTGACCCGTTGATTGGCAACGGTTTCCTGGTGAAAGGCAACATCGAAGGTTTTTCGAAACTCTACCCCTTCGTAGAAACTGTCGTGTGCGAAGAGCAATATTCACAACTGCGACTGTCATCCGTCGTAGATGAGTTCGGAAAGGCCTATGTGCTCTCGCCAGACAAGGCAAAAGGTCCCTCTAACGGATGGTCGATCAAGGAGCGGTCCACTGGACGAACAGTGGCGACCGCGCGGACCTGTTCATTGGGAAAGGAAGCCGTTCCCGGATGGGAGGAGGGAAGTGCACTTGCCACCGATATTCCGATGGGCCAGCCCGGAAACCGCAACATGTTACGGATTGAGCGAGGGGGCATTCTCCGCGCCGGCGCTTTGGAATATTCCTTGAGAGAGGGAGATATCTACGACGCGCCGTACACGCGGTTTTGTTTTCGATGGCGCGAAAGGGCCCAGCAGCAGGTTTCTGCCGTGTTGCGTGAGACGGTAGCCGATCCCAAGGACGTGATGTCCAAAATGCTCTTCGAGCACCTCGTCGGGTTACAGGCGACCCAACGCCGAGCGCTCGGGATTATCATGCGCAATCAGGCGCTCATCCAGGAAAACACCCATCTTCGGGAGGAACTCTACGGCCTGACCGAAACCGGCGGAATGATCGGCAAAGGCCGCGCGTTTCAAAATCTCCTCGATCAGGTTCGCATCGTCGCGCGATCCGATGCGACCGCCCTGTTGACCGGTGAGACTGGGACAGGCAAAGAAATGGCTGCCCGCCTGATCCATCAGGCCAGTGCTCGGAGCAATGCACGGTTTCTCGCTGTAAATTGTGGAGCGCTGGTGGAAACATTGCTTGAGTCCGAGCTCTTCGGGCACGAGCGCGGAGCATTTACCGGAGCGGTAGGCCAGAAAAAAGGGAAATTCGAGCAAGCGGATGGAGGGACGCTTTTTCTGGATGAGATTGGGGAGATTTCTCCTGCGATGCAAGTCAAGCTGTTGCGTGTCCTGCAGGAGCGCGAGTTTCAGCGCGTCGGCGGACAGCACGACCTGAAAGTTGATGTGCGGATTGTCGCGGCGACCAATCAGGATCTGCAAAGCCTTGTGGCTGAGCGTAAATTCAGGCAGGATCTGTTTTATCGGCTCGATGTATTTCCGATCCATCTCCCTTCTCTTCGCGAGCGCGCAGAAGACATCCCATTAATCGCGGATCATATTCTCCACCGTCATGCGGCTCTGCAGAAGAAGGCGCTGAACGGTTTTACACGTGAGGCGTTGGAAGTTCTGATGCGCCATCGGTGGCCCGGCAACATCCGGGAGCTCGAAAATGTCATCGAAAGGGCGGTCACATTGGCGGGTGCCCAAGCCACTATCATCCAGGTGGACTTGCTTCCTCTCTCGATTCGGGAGGTGCAAGAGGCGATCAGCGCCGAAGGCCTGGATGATTTGGTCAACCGAGTCGAATGGCCGCTCATTGTCGAAGGGCTCAAAGGAGACAAAGGGCTCACCGGTCTGCTGCAACGTATTGAATGGTCGCTCATCAAGAGATCCATTAAAGAGCATGCTGGCAACAAAACGGCTGCGGCCCGCCTCTTGGGCCGCACCTACCGCTGGTTACGCAAAACAGAAACCGAGATGGCGTCCTTGCAGTAATCCTACGGACGAGCTCGCGTCCACTCAATCGCTGCCACGTTATTTCCAGCAAAATTTATTTCTACGTGCCAGCCATCCGAGGCGCGGTACATCCACTTTTGCATTCCCCCATTCCTGTAGGTATACGATGGGGGACCGGCACGGCTGAGGACCTCCGCTTTTGACATTCCCGTTGAGAGCATGCGCAGAACCTCAAACGACATTTCCCGTGTTGCGGTACTTTGGCGCGGACTGGTACCGCGGTCGTAGGCTCGACGAAGAGAATGCCTTTTGTGCAATTGTGCAGACGATGTAGTGGGCGAATTGTCTGCAATCAGCTTGGCTGTGGCACTGCCTGGATGCTTCCGAGCACTGAGACGTGCGTCTTCATTGACGGCGAGAGTATTGTGAGACTTAAGCGATTGCCCTTCTGCATTCCCAGCTGCGAAAAGCCATAACATCCCTGCCAATATCCCGAGAGTTCCTATCCGCTTCAAGGTTCACCTCCTGGTTCTAGGTTGATAATGGTTTTCTGTCAATGCGTGTTCAAAGCAGAAAGGATGCCAGACGTGAGCTTTTCCTTATGACCGTCTGAAAGCGACTAGATGAATGACGTGATCGAGCATTGTTATTGGTCATTGAACACTACCGACTGCTGAAATGTGCCATTGCCGCGTCCCATTGTGATTCAAAAAAATGAGAGCAGCAGAAGGCCACGACTGGCGATAACATGAACGAAATGGACCGCGCTGTGAATGGTCGTTCAGGGTCGGCTGAATGGTTCGCGGGAACTCACGTCGGCCTGGAATTAAAAGGCCTTGGATTCATCGGTGTTTTATCATCAACAACGGCGGTTGGTCGCACCAGTCCTGCAGTCTATCATGCAGTACCTCAGCACCCTGCCAAACAAGCAAGCATTCGTTGTTCTTCCCTCTTAGGCATATAACTTGATGTCTCCTGTGCTATCGCACCAACAAGAGGAGGGACGGCGATGATGACATGGGATATGAAGTTCAGAGACGACCGCGGAATGACGATGACCGAATTGGCGATATCGCTCGCAATCATGGCCGCGCTGTCGCTGTTCCTTGGGAGTGAGTTGCAGGCGATGGCGAATCGAGTCTTCCTGGACGCGGCTGCATCCGAAGTAATCGGTGATCTCCAATACGCGAGAAGCCTGGCGGTGTGGGAGCGGCAGGCGATACAGGTGATCGTGAACGTGGAGCAACCTGGGATCACCCTGTACCGTGCCGGAGATTTGTCGCACCCCCTCAGGCCCACCCGTAATCTTAAGAATAAGGGTGTGCAGATCGTTCGATCCACCGGAGGCAATGTCCTTACCTTTAGTTCGCGAGGTACCAGCGCTACGGCAACCACGTTGACGCTTGTAGATCGGGAAGGCATGGCACGTGTCATGACGGTCAGTCTTACGGGCATTGTGCGCTCTCGGTGACGCGATGAGGAAACTGGAGCATTCAGAATCAGGATTCTCGCTCGTCGAATCCTTGGTCGCCATGGCCCTCCTCTCGATCAATATGATGGGATTGCTTTCGATGTTCATTGTGGCGCAGGAGGGGATTGCCAGCGGTGCAAGAGGTTTAAACATGACGGCCCTGGTTGAATCCAAACTCGAGCGGCTTCGTGCGGTCCCTTATGCCATGCTGTTACAACCGGCCGTGAAAGAGAATCAGACAATCGGGCCAGCGCTGAAGGACGACGGCATGGATGGCGACAAGGTGGCTGGTGATGGTGAATATAGCGCTCGTGAAATCATCAATGGCGTGGTCATGACCTGGAGCGTCCGGCCGGATGGGGGTGTGCTGAGCCAATCACGCAGTTCCTCGATTACCGTGTCTGCCGAATGGGCTGATCCAAGGGGGAAAGGGAACCGCACGGTTCGACTGTTTCTTCGTCGCGCCAGTCCAGTGTATCGCGGAGGGACATCGCTATGAGCACTGTGTCCACTGGCACAGTACGATATCGGGCAGAAGCTGGGGCGTCGCTATTGGAAACTATGGTAGCCGGTGCCCTAGGCGTTGTCATCATCGGCACTGCTTTACAGTTGTTCGTCACCCACCATGGCCATTTTCTGGGCCAACGGACCCAGGCAGAGTTGCAGCAGGACATACGCTGGGGTGTGCAGCTCCTAGCTGCTGAACTGCGCCTTGCGGAGGCCTTGCCCGATCAGGCTTCGCTGTCAACCATCGCGAGCGATGAAGTTATATTTCGCGCGAACACGAATAGGGTATCCGGCGTTCTTCAAGCTGACGCTGCGGTCGGTCAGGATGTCGTTGCGATCTCGCCAGGATCTGGATGGGCAAAAGGCAAGGCAGTGATTCTTTGTGGCGCGTCGATGTGTGAAGAACATGTGCTCGCCCGGGATGGCGCGTCGGGGCGGCTGACGTTGTCACAAGTCCTCGCGAGGGATTTCCCGGCCGGCAGCCGAATTGAGGTCGTCAATACAGTCCGGTACTACCTCAGCCGAAGCGATGCAAAAAACGGTAAGTTGATGCGGGAAGTGGATCATGGCTCGAACCCACTCATCGAGCATGTAGAGAACTTTTCATTGACCTACCTGAACGAACGAGGACAGTCCGTCGAACGGCTTGAAGATGTCCGTATCATTCGTCTCTACCTCAAAACGAGTGGCATTGACGGCCGTGGGGGCCGGCTTCAGAGAAGCTATACTCGAGACATGGGAGTTCGATCACTATGAAAACAATCGCTGACGAAACAGGCGGAGTTCTCGTGACGTCTCTTATGGTGGGGATGCTCCTCACCGTGCTTGGAGGGCTGGCCATGAGCTCTGCCTGGACGGAAATGCAAATGGGAGAGCGACATAAGGAGGAGACTTCGAGCAGAATGCTCGCCGAAAGCGGAATAGAGGAGGTGATAGGCCTTTTCACCGTCCCTCCGTCGTCGTCCGCAGACGTCCGTCAAATCTTCTCGACTGTTGTGTTTAGGGGTAGTGCTGTTGCCCCGGACGTGGACTTCAATGCGACCCGTCCGGAGGATGATCGAGTGCTCAACGATCGAAGCACCGGACTCTTTCGAAGTCTGGGAGCATTGGGGAGCATCACGCGTTTTCGTGTGTATGGATCGCCTCGTCCGGACGGTGTCTGCACAATCGAGATGACGGCGGAGTCTACAGAGAAAGTTCAGCGGTCCATTTCCCTTGAACTCGGTGCGACGAGAATCCCTGGGTTGCAGGCGGCGATCCAGACCGGTCGCGCTGTCGAGGGGGCGTCAAGCAATCCCGCGCTGAAAATATGGGCGCATTGGGGCGCGATTCTGTTGGCGGGCGATCCCGATCTCGGTTCTTCTACGGAGTTTCCAAGAAGATTTGATCATGCGCCGGTGACCGGGTTCGGCTATGGGGAAAGTGGTGGCGTGCTGGAAGACCGCTGGATGGAGGCCTGGATCGGCGGCACGCCGCGCTTTGACGAGGCCGGAGCAGTGGTTCCCTCCAACGTCCACTCAGACCAGGATCCCGTCCCGGGACTCCCGCAGGACCCGTGGTCCTATCAAAAATTCAAGGACCTCGCGATGCGGTTTGGCACTTATTATGTTCCGGATCGTGAAGGACGGCTGTACCGAAACGGCAAGATGGAACCATCCCTCGCCTTGACTGCGTCAGAGGTATTCCGGTCCGCGGCGGCAGGAGACGACAGAGGATTAATATTTGTCGATACCCTCGACCGGCAAGCTCCCTCGGAGAATAATTTGACGACTCTTATCATTGAATCGCCCTACATTGAAGGCGTCCTATATGCGAACGCCCATCTCCGGTTCACGCAATCAGGCCGTGGACAGCCCATTGCCGTCAGTTCTCCTTTGATTGAACAAGCGGGTTCCCCGCCAGTTCGTGTGCCGGTGACGCTTACGGATGTGGCGATACAGGGAGTGGTGCACGCCGCGGGCACTATCTATGTTGATGGGCAGCTACGGATTTTCGGCGCCCTCGTCGCCCAAGGCGGTGTTACGGGCCGCGGTGTCCTCGAAGTTTGGTATAACGACGACCTCCACCGAGGTTTCATTCAAGGGCTCCCGGTTGTCTTCCCGTTAAAGGGCACTTGGCGGGAATGGGGAAGCTGAGAAGGAAACTCCAAAACCTGGGAAGAATCCTACCTAAACTCCCCTATG
>Ga0066706_10000659_pt1 | contig 11630 bp, 10 predicted proteins | sample GraSoiAngelo_155_FD_67274 | JGI IMG/M metagenome (GOLD analysis project Ga0066706, IMG submission 67274) | Grasslands soil microbial communities from the Angelo Coastal Reserve, California, USA - 14_1009_13_30cm | ecosystem: Environmental > Terrestrial > Soil > Grasslands | place: USA...
GCGGCATGCGGAGTGCGGAATGCGGAATGGATGGGCTGGGCTCGATCGCACGTTCGGTGGGCAGAGCACGTGTCGTTCCTGACGCGGGCTGCGATCTCCATTGACGTCCTGCTGGCGGACGTGTCCTCGCCCGGCCACGGTGGCACCTGCCTGTTCCTGGGTACCGTGCGCAACGGGCCCGACGAGCACGGAGTCACGGCGATCGAGTACTCGGCGTACGAAGAGATGGTGGAAGCCGAGTTCGGCCGGCTCCTGGCGGACGCGCGCGGTCGCTGGCCGGAGGCGCGCATCGCCGTACGCCACCGCCTCGGCACGATTCCCGTCGGGGAGGCGAGCATCGCGATCGCCGCGGCGGCGCCGCATCGGGCGCAGGCGTTCGAGGCCTGCCGCTACGTGATCGAGGAAGTGAAGCGGCGCGTGCCGGTCTGGAAGAAGGAGCTGCGGGTGGACGGGACCGAAGTTTGGGTCGATCCCTCCGGCCGTCCGACCGCAAAACCATCTCATGTCTGACGCTATCAACGACGCGCTGCAACGCCCGCTCGCCAGCCTCCGGCTGTCCGTGACGGACCGCTGCAACCTGCGCTGTCGCTACTGCATGCCGGAAGACGAGTACGTGTGGCTGCCGCGGACCTCGATCCTCACGTTCGAGGAGATGGAGCGGCTCACCGGCGTGTTCGCCGGGCTCGGCGTGCACAAGGTACGCCTCACGGGCGGCGAGCCGCTCCTACGCCACGACCTCCCGACGCTCGTCGCGATGATCGCTCACAACCCGCGGATCCGTGACCTCGCCATGACGACGAACGGTCTGTTGCTCGCGAAGCATGCGGCCGCCCTGCGGGCAGCGGGCCTGCAACGGCTGACCGTGAGCCTCGACACGCTGCGCCCCGAGCGCATGCTCGCGTTCGCCAAGAGCGCGCGGCACGCCGACGTGCTGGAGGGCGTTGCGGCGGCCCGGGACACTGGCTTCGCGAACCTGAAGCTCAACACGGTCGTGATCCGCGGATTCAATGACGACGAGCTCGCCGACCTGATCGAGTTCGGCCGTCGACACGATGCGGAAGTGCGATTCATCGAGTACATGGACGTGGGCGGGGCGACGCGCTGGTCGATGGACCAGGTGGTGTCGCAGCGCGAGATGCTGGAGGTGCTCGCCCGACGTTACGGCCCGATCGAGCCGGTCCACCCGATTGGGGGGGACGACCGCGCTCCGGCCGAGCGGTTCCGGCTCGCCGACGGGACGACCTTCGGCATCATCGCCTCGGTCACCGCGCCGTTCTGCCGTACCTGCGACCGCAGCCGGATCACCGCCGACGGCACGTGGTTCCTGTGTCTGTACGCCGCGCGGGGAATCGATCTGCGCAACCCGCTGCGCCGCGGCGTCTCGGACGCGGAGCTGGCGTCCCTCATCCGGGAAACGTGGCAGGGTCGCAGCGACCGCGGGGCGGAGCAGCGACTCGGCGTAGCGGACCGGGGTGCCCTGTACCGGATCGATTCGCTGCGCGCCGACCCCCACCGCGAGATGCATACACGGGGAGGGTGACCTCACCCCCTGACCCCCTTTCCACGTTGTGGAGAGGGGGAATGCATCCGTAGCTTTACTCCCCATGATGAACAAAATCACCGTCGTCGGCGCCGGCAACGTGGGCGCCACCGCCGCCCAACGGCTCGCGGAGCAGGAGCTGGCGCGCACCGTCGTCCTCGTCGACGTGATCGAGGGCGTCCCCCAGGGGAAGGCGCTCGATCAGTGGCAGTCGGCGCCGATCGAAGCGTTCGACACCCGGGTCGTAGGCGCGAACGATTACGCACCCGCCAAGGGCAGCGAGCTCGTGGTCGTCACCGCCGGCATCGCACGCAAGCCCGGCATGAGCCGCGACGACCTGGTCCGCACCAACGCCGACATCGTCAAGCAGGTCTCCCTCCAGATCAAGCAGCATTGCCCCAGCGCCGTGGTGCTGGTGGTCTCGAACCCGCTCGACGTGATGTGCTGGGTCACGAAACAGGTGACTGGGTTCCCGCGGGAGCGCGTCATCGGGATGGCGGGCGTACTCGACACGGCGCGGTTCCGCGCCTTTCTCGCCGAAGCGCTCGACGCCTCGGTCGAAGACATCCAAGCCATGGTGCTCGGCGGACACGGCGACACGATGGTGCCGCTCATCTCCTACACGACCGTCGCCGGGATCCCCGTCACCCACTTCCTCAGTAAGCCGACGCTCGACAAGATCGTGGAGCGGACCCGTAACGGCGGCGCCGAGATCGTCGCCTTCCTGAAGACGGGCTCCGCCTACTACGCGCCCTCGGCGGCCGTCGTGCAGATGGTCGAGGCCATCGTGCACGACAAGAAGCGCATCCTCCCGTGCGCCGCTTGGCTGCAGGGAGAATACGGGCTGTCGGGCATGTACTGCGGAGTGCCGTGCAAGCTAGGCCGGAGCGGGCTCGAGAAGGTCCTGGAAGTGAAACTGTCGCCGGACGAGCAGGCGGCGCTCAAGAAATCTGCCGAGGCGGTGAAGGAGACGATGGCGGCGGTGACGCTTTGACAGTCGCAACCCGTACGCCGCAAGCCGCAAGAACTCGCTAGCCATCTCCTCCGTCTTTGCGTGCGGCTTGCGGCGTGCGGCTTACAACCGCCTTCCAGTAGTCCCGATTCAGCTGCGCGATGAAGTCGATCGAGATCTCCTTGGGGCACGCCGCCATGCATTCGCCATGGTTGGTGCAGGCCCCGAAACCCTCGGCGTCCATTTGGGCCACCATAGTAACGACGCGGGTGTCACGCTCTGGCTGGCCCTGGGGCAGGAGCCCGAGGTGCGACACCTTCGCGGCCACGAACAGCATGGCCGACGCGTTGGGGCATGCCGCCACGCAGGCGCCGCACCCGATGCAGGCCGCGGCGTCCATCGCGAGGTCGGCGTCGGGCTTCCGTACGAGGAGCGAGTTCGCTTCCGGTGCGCTCCCCGTGCGCGCGGTGATGAATCCGCCCGCCTGGATGATCCGGTCGAACGCGCCGCGGTCCACCACGAGATCCTTGATCACGGGGAACGCCCGAGCTCGCCACGGCTCGATCCACAGCTCGGCGCCATGGGAGAAGGAACGCATGTGCAGCTGACAGGTCGTGGTGGCGCGCTGCGGCCCATGGGGACGACCGTTGATCACCATGCCGCAGGCTCCGCAAATCCCCTCGCGGCAGTCGTGGTCGAACGCGATCGGATCATCCTTGCGCGCGAGCAGCTGCTGGTTGAGCACGTCGAGCATCTCGAGGAACGACATGTCGGGGCTTACGTCGGTCATCGCGTATCGGACGAAGCCACCCAGAAGCCCCGGCCCGCGCTGCCGCCAGACGTGGAGGGTGAGGTGCATTACTTGTAGCTCCGCTGCGCGAGGTGGACGGCCTCGAAGGCGAGGGGCTCCTTGTGGAGCACCGGCTCCTTGCCCACGCCTGCGAACTCCCAGGCCGCCACATAGCCGAAGCGCTCATCGTCGCGCTTGGCCTCGCCTTCCGGCGTCTGGTACTCCTCGCGGAAGTGGCAGCCGCACGACTCCTCGCGGTGCAGGGCGTCGTGGCACATCAGCTCGGCGAACTCGAAGAAGTCGGCGACCCGGCCGGCGTGCTCGAGCGACTGGTTCAAGTCCTCGCCTCTTCCACCCACGTAGACGTCTCTCCAGAACTCGTCGCGCAGGGCGCCGATCCGCCCGATCGCCTCCTTGAGTCCCGCGGCATTGCGGGACATCCCGCACTTGTCCCACATCACGCGGCCGAGCTCGCGGTGGAACGCGTCCACCGTCTTCCGGCCGCTCGCGGCGAGCAGTCGCCGGACCTGCTCGTCCACTTCGCCCTGGACGTGGCGGAACCCCGGATGCTGGGGATCGACTTTGGCGGGCTTCGCGTGCGCGAGATAGTCGCCGATGGTGTACGGCAGGATGAAGTAGCCGTCGGCGAGCCCTTGCATGAGCGCGCTCGCTCCCAGCCGGTTCGCGCCGTGGTCGGAGAAGTTCGCCTCGCCGATGGCGTACAGGCCGTCGAGCGTGGTCATCAGGTTGTAGTCAACCCACAGGCCGCCCATTGTGTAGTGCGGGGCGGGGTAAATCCGCATCGGCACTTGGAACGGGTCTTCCCCCGTGATGCGCTGGTACATCTCGAACAGGTTACCGTAGCGCTCGGCGATCACTGGACGGCCCAGGCGCGCGATGGCGTCGCGGAAGTCCAGATACACGCCGTGGCCGCCTCTCCCCGGGCCCACACCGCGCCCCTCGTCGCACACTTCCTTGGCACGCCGCGAGGCGATGTCCCGCGGCGCGAGGTTCCCGTAGCTCGGGTACAGCCGTTCGAGGTAATAATCCCGCTCCTCCTCCGGAATCTGATGCGGCGGCCGCGTATCGCCCTTCTTCTTGGGTACCCAGATGCGGCCGTCGTTGCGGAGCGACTCGCTCATCAACGTCAGCTTGGACTGGTGCGGTCCGGTCTGTGGGATGCAGGTCGGGTGGATCTGGGTAAAGCAGGGGTTCGCGAACGTGGCGCCGCGCTTGTACGCGCGCCAGATGGCGGTGACGTTGCAGCCCTTCGCGTTGGTCGACAGGTAGTAGACGTTCGAGTAGCCACCGGTCGCGAGGACCACCGCGTCGCCTGCATGCGCGGTCACGGCACCCGTCACCAGATCGCGCACGATGATGCCGCGCGCACGGCCGTCGATCACCACCAGGTCGAGCATCTCGGCGCGCGGGTTCATCTGGACCGTGCCGATGCCGATCTGCCGCGACAACGCCTGATAGGCGCCGAGCAGCAGCTGCTGGCCGGTCTGGCCGCGCGCGTAAAAGGTGCGCGCGACCTGGACCCCTCCGAAGGAGCGGTTCGCCAGCAGGCCGCCGTACTCGCGCGCGAACGGGACACCCTGGGCCGTGCACTGGTCGATGATGCGGGCGCTCACCTCTGCCAGCCGATACACGTTGGCCTCGCGCGCGCGGAAGTCGCCGCCCTTGATCGTGTCGTAGAACAGTCGGAACACCGAGTCGCCGTCGTTTTGGTAGTTCTTGGCGGCGTTGATCCCGCCCTGCGCCGCGATCGAGTGCGCCCGCCGCGCAGAATCCTGGAAGCAGAAGCAGGATACCCGGTACCCGAGCTCGGCGAGCGACGCGGCGGCGGAGGCGCCCGCCAGCCCCGAGCCCACCACGAGGATGTGATGCTTCAGTTTGTTCGCCGGGTTGACGAGCTTGATCTCGGACCGGTGCCGTTCCCACTTCGCTGCGAGCGGCCCGTCGGGGATGTGGGAGCGCAGCTCCATGGTCAGTGCAGCATCCCGGCGAGGACCGCCACCGGAATGGAGATGTACCCACCCGCAATCAGCACCGCGATGGCGGCCGCCGCACCACGCCGCCAGCGGCCGGTCGGCGGCCGGTTGAGCCCGAGCGTCTGCAGCGCGCTCCACGTGCCGTGGTACAGGTGCAGGGCGAGCACGACCATCGCGGCGATGTACGCCGCCGCCACGGGCCACACCCGCAGACTCGCCACGACGTTGTGATAGACGTCGCCCGGAACGAAGCCCGGGTTCACGCGACCGAACGTGAAGTCGAGCAGGTGATAGATCACGTAGAGGACGATGAGCACGCCGCCCCACCGCATCGTGCGGGCCGCGTACGTCGTCTCGACCGGCTCGAGCCGGCGATAGCCCACCGGGCGGGCCCGCCAGCTGGCGCGCGTCGTCGCGATGGCCGCCCAGATGTGGGCGAGCACCGCGACGATGAGGACGATGCGGGCGATCCACAGCAGCCACCCGCGGCCGAAGAACGGGGCGCCGACCGTCCGCAGTCCCTCGGCGTAGGCGTTGAACGCCTCAGGGCCCTCGAAAATCTTCAGGTTGCCGAGCAGGTGAGCGACCACGAACAGGAACAGGATCACGCCCGTGACGGCCATGACGGCCTTCTGGCCGACCAGGGATCGGGTAACGCCGGGGCGGCGTTCGACAGAAGGCAGGCTGGTCATGGAACGGTGGGATGATACCTGTTCTCCCGCCGCTCAGGCAAGGCGACAGCCGTTCCGTGCTATCTTTCCGGTGGGAGGTCGCATGTTCTTGACGCTCTGCAAATCGAAGCTCCATCGCGCGACGGCCGCCGACTTGCTCTCGATCGTCCTGCTCAACGGCGACAACTCGGTCCGCGAGACGCTCACGGCCGACCCCGGCACGCCGATCGGGATGCTGTCGGAGTCCGTCTGATCCGCCAGGCTCCCATGACCGACGTCACGACCTCCACGCCGCCCGGCGCCGTGCGCCGCGACCGAGCGGCGCCCCCCCCGCCCCCGGGCACCCGCCGACCCACCGTCGTCATCGTCGGTGCCGGATTCGGCGGCCTGCGCGCCGCTCGGGCGTTGCGGAAGGCGCCCGTCGACGTCGTGCTGGTGGATCGCCACAACTACCACCTGTTCCAGCCGCTCCTGTACCAGGTCGCCACCGCCGGCCTCGAGCCCGAGCAGATCGCCCGGCCGGTGCGCGCCATCCTGCGCCGCCAGTCCAACACCGAGTTCCGGATGACGGAGGTCACGGGCCTCGACCCGAGCGGGAAGCGCATCGTCACCGCCGACGGGCCGATCTCCTACGACTACCTCATCCTCGCCGTGGGCGGCGAGACGAACTACTTCGGCCTCGCCAGCGTGCCGCGGCACGGGTTCGGTCTCAAGGACATCCCGGAAGCGATCCGCATCCGCAACCACGTGCTGCACGCCTTCGAGCGCGCCATGCTCGAGGCCGATCCCGAGCGCCGCCGGGCGGAGCTCACGTTCGTCGTCGTGGGTGGCGGCCCGACGGGCGTCGAGATGGCGGGGGCGCTCTCGGAGCTGATCCGGCTCGTCTTGGTGAAGGACTACCCGCGCCTCAACGTGAAGGACGTGCGCGTGTTGCTCCTCGAAGCCACCGACCGGCTGCTCGCCGCCATGCCCGCCCGGCTCCGGGACGCCGCGGCCGAGACCCTGTGGCGCAAGCACGTGGAGGTCCGATTCGGGGCGACGGTCGCGGACTACGACGGCGCACGCGTGCTCCTGAAGAGCGGCGAGGTGATCCCGGCGTGCACGCTCATCTGGGCGGCGGGGGCGAAAGCCGTATCCCTCACCGGTCGGCTCGGGCTGCCGACGGCGCAGCAGGGCCGGGTGCCCGTCGACCCGACCCTCGAAGTGCCGGGTCATCCGGGCATCTACGTGATCGGCGACGCGTCCTACCTCGAAGTGGCCGGAGCCCCGCTGCCCATGATGGCGCCGGTCGCGATCCAGATGGCCGAGACCGCGGCCGAGAACATCCAGCGCCGCATTGCCGGGGAGCCGCCCCTGGCGTTCCGCTACCGCGACCCGGGCACGCTCGCCACGATCGGTCGGAACGCTGCCGTCGCCTACATCCGGGGGATCGCGTTCACCGGATTCGCGGCGTGGGTGGTGTGGCTGGTCGTCCACATCATCCAGCTCATCGGATTCCGCAACAAACTGTTCGTGCTACTGAACTGGGCGTGGGACTATTTCTTTTACGAGCGCGCCGCGCGGCTCATCACGTCGATGGAGTGATTCGGCGCGCCGCGCACCCGCCGCACGACGCCGTCCCAGCCGCACTCTAGACACCAGCGACGTTGCAGCGCGGGCAACAGGCGGTCGAAAAACCGGTTTCGGAGCGGCACCATCTCGATGCCGCAGTGCGGACAGAGAGGCCCCCGCGGAAGGAGCAGGTAGACCACCGCGGTGACGATCGCGACCCGCATCGCCACGGTCACGAGCAGCACCAGGACGACCAGCATACTGCCTCCATGATAGTGTCCGACCGCCTGGCCGGCCACCTCACGCTCCCCCCGCCCCCCCCGCCCCCGCCGCCCCCCCAGCCCCCTGCACGAACGCGACGATCCGCCGCTCGAGCTCTACGAGCTCGACGGGCTTGACCAGGACGCGCTCCCGCGGCACGGGCGTGTTTCCCGGCTCGGCGAGCTGGGACACATCGCCCGACAAGAACAACACGCGCGCCGCGAGCTCGGGCCGCTCCTCCTCGAGCTGCGCGTACAACTCGACCCCGCCCATGCGCGGCATCCGCAGGTCCGCCAGGATCACGTTCGCCGGTTGCGCTCGCAGGCGTGCGAGCCCCTCCACACCGTCCGCCGCCTCGTCCACCTCGGCGCCACGGCGAGTCAGGTACCGCGCCATCGGCCGCCGCACGGCTTCCTCGTCCTCCACGATGAGCACGCGAAGCCCCGCCAGCGATCCGACCGCCGACTGCGCGGTGGCCGCCACGGGGGAGGGGGAGGCGGGAGCGGGAGCCGGAGCGGAAGCGAGGGCCACGGGCAGCGACAGGACGAACCGCGCACCGAAACCAGGCGGCGAGGTCAGGGTGAGGTTGCCGCCCGCCTCGCGCGCGATCTGGCGCGAGATATAGAGCCCGAGGCCGGTGCCCCGGCGGCCCTTGGTGGTGGCGAAGGGCCGGAACAGGCGCTGCGCGAACTCCGCCGCGACCCCTCTCCCGTTGTCCCCGACCGCCACCGACACCTGTCCGTCCTGGACCCACGTGTCCACGCTGAGGTGGCGGGGGGGGGTCACGGCGCGGAGCGCGTCGATCGCGTTGGACAGGAGGTTGACCACGACCTGCTCGAGCTTGATGGCGTCCCCCTGCACGGGCGGCAGGCTTACGTCGAGCTGCCCGCCCACGGTGATCTCGTCCACGCCGAAGCGATACGACACGAGATCGAGCGCCCCGCGCACCACGTCGTTGAGATTGACGTTCGTCACCTCGCGTTCGCTCGCGCGCACGAACCGCAGCAGCCCTCGCAGCAGCTTGGTGGCACGGCGCGCCTGGCGCAGGATCTGGGTCATCTCGCTGCGCTGCTCCCCCCCGAACGCGGGATCGGCGAGGCGGTTCTCGGCGTGGGCGGCGATCGCCATGAGGGGATTGTTCACCTCGTGCGCAACGCCGGCGAGCAGCTCGCCGGCCGCGGCGAAGCGGCCCTGCTCTTCGGCCCGGTCGCGCAGCACCCGGGTCATCGCGTTGAAGTGCTCGGCCAGGCGGCCGAGCTCGTCGGACCCACGGACCGGGACTCCCACCGTGAGATCACCGTCGGCGACCTCGGCGAGGCCGACCTCGAGCTCGCGTAGCGGGCGCCACACGCGCCGGCGCACCACGTATGTCAGGGCCGGGACGAACAGCAGACCGACGACGAGCCACGCGATGGTATCGCGGCGCACCTCGCGCACCGCCACCTGGAGGTCGCGCTGGCGCGCGAGCAGCTCCGCTCGCGCGAGACGGGCGGCGCCAGCTGTATCAGCGTCAGCGATCTGGACCAGCCGCTCGGCCGCCGCGCCGAGCGCCAGGGCCGGACGGCTCACGCGCAGGAACAGGTAAATAGGCAGGGCGCCGGCATACACGCCGGCTGCGAGGGTGACGGCGAGCAGCGTCACCCGCAGGCTAAGCGCCCTCGTGAAGTGACCCGACATGCGTTTGATCCCTTCATCGCGCGCGTGCACGTCGACGTCGCGATACCGTCAAGCTAAGATACGCGGTGACCCCGCGCTGACTAGCGGGGCCGCGTCGGAGCCCTCACATTTGCTCCCGCGCCCCGACGACCGGAAGCGAGGGAGGTCCGCATGGCTAGCGACACCGGCGACCGGATGAAGATCGTGATCGGCTACGCGGTGTGGGCGACGCTATGCGCCGCTGTGGCGGGGGTCGCGCTCTCGCTCATTCACACGTGGTTTTTCAGCTATCACACGACCCGGCCGGGATTGTGGCGGACGCTGCTCGAAGACGCGGCCGTGACGGTCGGCATCGCCGCGGGGCAGGGCGCGGTCGCCCTGGTGACCGGCAGTGTCCTCACCCAGCTCGGACGCGGGCTGCACGCCACTGTTCTCCTCGGTCTCTTGGTCGGGCTGTTCGACTTCGTGATGAACTTCCTGCAGATGGCGGTGCCTCCGACCGAGCTCGGCTGGGTTCCCGACCTCGTCATCCTGGCAGCGGCGACGATCGTCATCACGGTCTTCGGATCGCGGTCGGCGACCGCCCCCTCGCCACCGCCGTGAGCGACGAGCAGGGCGACGCGCTGCAGCGACTCGAGCGACGGGTCGAAGTGCTGGAGCAGATGGTGCGGCGACTGCTCACGGCCGGCACCGCCCCCGAGCGCATCCCCCCGGCATCCGAGCGCCTCGCTATCGCCTCGGCCGCCGCGCCCCTTCCCGGGCCCCCTCAGCCAGCCCCGTCCCGCGCACCAGAACCGCCCCGATACTCGCCGCCACCCGCCGCTGCCCCCGACCTCGAGCAATGGTTCGGCCAGCGTGGACTGCTGATCGTCGGCGTGCTCGCGCTGCTCATGGCGGCAGGATTCTTCCTGAAGTACGCGATCGATCGCGGCTGGATCGCGCCGGTGGTCCGCTCGCTGCTCGCCATCGCGGCCGGCATCGGGCTGGCGGCGTGGGGGGAAGCGCGCATCCGCGGCGGCTTGCTGCGCTACGGCGCGGCGATGATCGGGGCGGGCGGGGGACTCGTCTACCTCGGCCTGTGGGCGGCCGCCGGGCCGTACGGATTGCTCGAGCGTCGTATCGGCGTGCTCCTCCTCGCCGCGTGCACGGTCGTCGTGACCCTGCGCGCGCTGCGGCACGAGATCGAAGGACTCGCCATCTGGGCGCTGGCCGGTGCGTACCTGGCCCCGATCCTGCTCCCGCCGCCGACGCCCAACCCCGAAGCCTTCCTGGGGTACCTCGAGGTGATCGGCCTCGGCACGGGCCTCCTCGCCTACACGATGAGCTGGCGCCGCACGTTCGACCTGGCGCTCGCCGGCTATTTCCTCCTGGCCCCCGCGGGCGCCGCCCGGGTGCTGGCCGGCGCGCTCGGCTGCTGGTTCCTCGCCGCCGGGGCGCTGCTCACCCTGCACGTCACGCGGCGGCGCGCGTGGCCCGAGGCGCGAGTCGGGATGTTGGTGCTCGCGTGGGTCCTGCTCTCCGTCGCGCTCGCCGGCGTGCGCGACAGCCCCGAGCCGCAGCGCTGGCTCGCAGTCGGCGCGGCGTTCGCGATCGCGGCCCTCCTGTGGTGGCAGGAGCTCGACCTGAATCGGGTCCGGGCCCCCGAGGAAGCGCTGCTCTTCGTCGCGAATCCCTTCGTGCTGCTCGCCCTCGTGTGGATGGCGGATCCCAAGCTGCTCGACCGGGCGCCGGCGCTCTTACCCGCGCTGCTGGCGGCGGTCTACCTCGGGGTCGGGTGGGCCCGACGTGCCGCCCCGCACCTGGTCATGGGGTTCGCACTGGGCGGCTTGGCAGTGGCCGTGCAGGGGAGCGCGCCCACGGTCGTCCTCGGCTGGACGGCGCTCGCTCTGGCCGGGCTCGCGGCGGAGCAGCAGGGCGGGCGACCCGGCGGGCGGATCGCCGCGCTCGGGCTCGCCCTGCTCGCGTTTCCCAACCTCTTCGGCGTCGCGCTCTGGTCCCGACCGTCGGATGCCGCGGCTTTCGCCGACCCCTGGGCGCTGGCGCTGTACGGCTACATCGCGGGCACGGCGCTGGCCGCGCACCGTTGGGGAGCGGGGCTGTTGGATTCGGGTACGGCGCACTGGACCGCGCGCGGCCGCGAGTTGCTGTGGGTGCTGTGCGGCGCGGCGGTGTTCGCGGGCGGCTCGATCGAGCTGCAACGCTATTTCGGACGGCG
>Ga0066706_10000663_pt1 | contig 11594 bp, 12 predicted proteins | sample GraSoiAngelo_155_FD_67274 | JGI IMG/M metagenome (GOLD analysis project Ga0066706, IMG submission 67274) | Grasslands soil microbial communities from the Angelo Coastal Reserve, California, USA - 14_1009_13_30cm | ecosystem: Environmental > Terrestrial > Soil > Grasslands | place: USA...
GAGGGGGTGCTCGCGATTCCGCTCTCGCTCAAGCGCAGCAAGCAAACCGCCGGCGCATTCGCGCCATCCGGCGATCGGCCCCTCGCGTTCGCGACCAACCACCGCGCGGGCGCGGCCGTATCGGTTTTCGACGCGTAGCCTCGCGGCTCTCGCTTCCGCTTTCCCCCCTGACGTCAGCGCGAGGCATGAGGATTGAAAGGACTGGTGGGATACCTATGCTTGGAGGGCGACGACGACTCCCGGTGGGCGCGGAACCTAGCCCAAAGATTGGTCGCGGCGTCCATTTCCGCGTGTGGGCGCCGCACGCGGAGACGCTGGAGGTCGTGGTGGAGGGCGGCGAGGCCACGGGGCTCGAACGGGAGCCGGACGGATATTTCTCCGGCGTGGTCGACGCCGCGGGCCCCGGCACGCGATATCGCTATCGCCTCGATCACCGCGCCGCGTATGCCGATCCGGCGTCTCGGTATCAGCCGGAGGGTGTGCACGGCCCTTCCGAAGTCGTCGATTCCACGGGCTTCGCATGGACGGACGCCGGCTGGACGGGCGTCACACCGGAGAATCGGGTCGTGTACGAACTACACGTCGGGACGTTCACGCGCGAGGGGACGTGGGCCGCTGCGGCGCGCGAGCTGCCGCGGCTGGCGGCGGACGGGATCAACGTGATCGAGATGATGCCCGTCGCCGAGTTCCCTGGCGCCTTCGGCTGGGGCTACGATGGCGTATTCCTGTTTGCGCCGACGCGGCTCTACGGCGCCCCGGATGACTTGCGGCGCGTCGTGGACCGCGCGCATGCGGTCGGCATCGGCGTGATCCTCGACGTCGTCTACAACCACCTGGGACCCGATGGCTGCGTGCTGCGCCACTACGCGCCCGAGTACTTCACCGACCGCTATGTGAACGAATGGGGCGACGCGGTGAACTTCGACGGCGACCGCGCGGAGGCGGTGCGCGAGTTTTTCGTCTCGAACGCGGCGTACTGGATCGACGAGTTCCATTTCGATGGCCTGCGCGTGGACGCCACGCAGCAGATGTTCGATGCGTCTGCCGAGCACGTGCTCGCCGCCATCGCGCGTGCGGCGCGCGAGGCCGGCCGCGAGCGCTCGGTGCTCCTGGTGGCCGAGAACGAGCCCCAGCACGTCCGGCTGACGCGTCCGCCCGAGCGCGGCGGCTACGGCTTCGACGCGCTGTGGAACGACGACTTTCATCACAGCGCGCGCGTGGCGCTGACCGGTCGCCGTGAGGCCTATTACATCGACTACGCCGGGCGGCCGCAGGAGTTCGTCTCCGCCGTGAAGCGCGGCTTCCTCTACCAGGGGCAGTACTACTCGTGGCAGAAAAAGGCGCGCGGCACACCGACGCGCGACGTGCCATCGTCCGCGTTCGTCGCGTATCTGCAGAATCACGACCAGGTGGCCAACTCCGCGCGCGGCGAGCGGCTGCACGCGCTGAGCGCGCCGGGCTGCTGGCGCGCGCTCACCGCCGTGCTCCTGCTGGGCCCGGCGACGCCGATGCTCTTCCAGGGCCAGGAGTTCGCGGCATCCGCGCCGTTCCTTTTCTTCGCCGACCATCACGACGAGCTCGCACGCCTCGTGCGGAAAGGCCGGGGCGAGTTCCTCAAACAGTTTGCGAGCATCGCGACCGCGGAGGTGGCCGGTGCGCTCGCGGATCCGGGCGACCGCGCGACCTTCGAGCGCTGCAAGCTCGACTTCACCGAGCGCGAGCGGCACGCGGAGGCCTACGCGCTGCATTGCGATCTGTTGCGGTTGCGTCGTGACGACGCCGTCTTCGCCGCGCAGGGCGCCCACGGCGTGGACGGCGCCGTGCTCGGCGACGATGCTTTCGTCGTGCGGTTCTTCGGCGAGCGCGACGACGACCGCCTGATGCTCGTCAATCTCGGCGTCGATCTCGTCCTCGACATCCTGCCGGAGCCGCTGCTGGCGCCGCCGGCCGATACGCGCTGGACACTGCTGTGGTCGAGCGAGCACCCGCGGTACGGCGGTGGCGGCACGGTGGCGCCGCCGTCGACCGGCGTGTGGACGCTGCCCGGGCACGCTGCGCTCGTCTTGCGTCCGGATCCGATCGCCACGTGAGCCTCGACGACCTGGTGCGCCGCATCCAGTGGTCCTCCTCCTCGGGCGCGCAGAGCGAGGAGCGACTGACGCGCGAGTGGCTGGTGACCAACGGCCTCGGGGGGTACGCCTCGGGCACGGTCGCCGGCGTCACCACGCGGCGCTATCATGGGCTGCTCGTCGCCGCGCTGCCGGCGCCGCTCGGCCGCGTCGTGATGTTCAACCACCTCAGCGAGCGCTATGCCGCCGCCGACGGCACCGTCTACGAGTTCGGCAAGGAGGAAAGCGTCGGCGGCGAGCTCGACGCGCACGCCGAGCACCTGACGGAGTTCCGGCTCGAGGCCGGACTGCCCGTGTGGCGCTATGCGTTCGGCGACGCGACCGTCGAGCGCCGCCTGCTGCTACTGCATCGACAGAACACCGTCCATGTGAGCTGGCGCCTCGTGCACGGCGCCGCACCGCTGCGCATCATGCTGCGTCCGGCGCTGCACTTCCGGCTCCACGAGGCGCCGGTGTCGACCGCGCTCGAGGGCGTGTACACGGTGACCGCCGCCGACGACCGCTACGAAATCCACGGGCCCGCGGTGCTGCCGACGCTGCGCCTGCTGCTCAACGGCCAGCAGCCCTCGTTCACCGTCGAGTCGCGCCGGATCGAGCAGGTCATCTATCGCGTGGAGCGCAGCCGCGGGTACGCGGACACCGGCACGCTCGTGAGCCCGGGCTACTTCAGCGCCACGCTCACGGCGGACGCCGAGGCGACGCTGATCGCATCGACCGAGCCGTGGGAAGTCGTCGCCGCGCTCACGCCGTCGGCCGCTCGCGAGGCCGAGCGCGAGCGGCGGCGCCGCCTGATCGTCGCCGCGCCGCCGGCTGCACGCTCCGGCGTGCCCGCCGAGCTCGTGCTCGCCGCCGACCAGTTCGTGATCACGCCGTCGGGACGCATCGCCGACGCCGCACGCGCGCACGCCGCCGGCGACGAGGTGCGCACGGTCATCGCGGGGTACCACTGGTTCACCGACTGGGGCCGCGACACGATGATCTCGCTCGAGGGCCTCACACTCGCGACCGGCCGTCATCTGGAGGCCGGGTACATCCTGCGCACGTTCGGCCACTACGTGCGCCACGGCCTGATCCCGAACCTCTTCCCCGAGGGCGAGAACGCCGGCGTCTACCACACCGCCGACGCGACGCTGTGGTTCTTCCACGCGCTCGACCGGTACGTCGGCGTCACCGGCGATCGTGTGACGCTCGGTCTGCTGCTGCCCATATTGCGCGACGTCGCGAGTCATCATCTGCGCGGCACGCGCTTCGGCATCGGCGTCGATCCCGCCGACGGTCTGCTGCGGCAGGGCAGCGCCGACCATCCACTGACGTGGATGGACGCCAAGGTCGACGACTGGATCGTCACGCCTCGCCGCGGCAAGCCGGTCGAGATCAACGCGCTGTGGTACAACGCCGTGCGATTGCTCGAGGGCTGGACGCGCGAGGCCGAGGGCGACGCGGCCGCCAAGCCCTACGGCGAGCTCGCCGCGCGCGCGGCCGATGCCTTCAACGCGCGATTCTGGTACGCCGCGGGCGGCTACTGCTATGACGTCGTCGACGGCGAGCGCGGCGACGATCCCGCATGCCGACCCAACCAGGTTCTTGCCCTCGCGTTACGCCATCCCGTCCTCGACGCCGCGCGGTGGGAACGCGTGCTGGACGTCGTGCGCGAGCGCCTGCTCACGCCCGTCGGACTGCGCTCACTCGCGCCCGACCATTCCGACTACAAGTCGCGCTACTTCGGCGACCTGCGGGCCCGCGACGCCGCATATCACCAGGGCACGGTGTGGGCGTGGCTCATCGGCCCGTTCGTCGACGCATGGTTGCGCGTGCATCCCAACGACCGCGGGAGCGCGCGGCGCTGGCTCGAGGGCTTTGCCGCGCATCTCAGCGAGGCGGGCGTCGGCTCGATCAGCGAGATCTTCGACGCCGAGCCGCCGTTCACGCCGCGCGGGTGCGTGGCGCAGGCGTGGAGCGTCGCGGAGGTGCTGCGCGCGTGGCTGGCCAGCGGCGGCGTCGGCGCGCGCGCGTCGTGAGCGCGGCGCGCTATTGCGGCCGCGGCCGCGCCTTGGCCTCGGCGATCATCCGCTCGACGCGCGCGCGGTCGTCGCCGGCCGGCGCGACCTTCACGAACCGCTCCCAGGAACGAATGGCGCCGGCGGTGTCTTTCTTCGTTTCATAGAGCACCTCGCCCCGATAGAGGAGCGCCGGCGGATAGTCCGGCTGGAGCGCGAGCGCGCGATCGAACAGCCCCAGCGCGCGATCGATCATCTCGGGCCCGTGCTGGCCGCGCGCGGCGACGGCGGCGATGAGTCCCATGTGCGTGAGGGCGTCGACGTTGTTCGGATCGCGCTTGAGCACGGCCTGGTACGCAGCAATCGCCTCGCTGTAGCGGCCGGCGAAGAGACTCGCGCGCGCCGCCTCGAGCATGCCGCTGAGCATCTCCGGCGTGACCGGGCCGCGCGGTGCGTTCGCCGCCGACGGCGCCGCGGCCTGGGGCGGCTCGAGCGAGGCGAGCGGCCGAGAGCCCGGGGCCGCTACGCCGGCCATCGGGTCCGGTTCCGTGTAGCGAACGATGCCAACGCCCAGGCCGACGCCAAAGACGACGAGCGCGATGGCGCCGGCGATGAGAGCGGCGGGATGACGCCAGCCGCGGCCGACGGCGGGCGTCGGCGACGGCATCGGACGTGACGGCGGCGCCGGCCCCAGGACGTCGAGCGCGCGCAGCGTTTCCGCCGCCTCGGCCTCATAGCGCGCGCGTAGCTCGGCGTAGTCCGCGTCGGAGACGTGGCCGGAGGCGTGCTCGAACTCGAGCTCTCGCAGCGCGGCGAGCGCCACGCGCTTGCTCTCGAGCAGCTGCTCGCGCGCGTCGGGCGGCAGCGGCAGCAGCGCGGGGCGACCGCGCGCGTGGAGGAGTGGCCAGAGCACGAAGGCGGCCGCGGGCGCGGCGAGCACCAGCGCGACGACGACGGTGCTGGTCATGGTAGCGGGGTCCGCGAGGCCGGCTCAGGCCGTGGGTGGCCTGCTGTGGGCGGTTCGTGGCTCCGCTCAACGGCGCCGATCAACCGCATCGGCGCGGTCATCATTCGGTCTCGAGCTCGCGACGAATGCGCTCGCTCATCGCGGCATCGACGGGTGCGGGCGCGGGCGTGGCCCTCCGGCGGCGCGTCCAGCGCCGCAGCAGCAGCGCAACGATCGCGAAGCCGACGGCGAGCGCGGCGAGCGGAAAGCCCCAGACGAGCAGGTTGAACCCTGAGCGCCGCGGCGCGAGCAGGATCCACTCGCCGTAGCGCGCGACGAAGTACTCCTGGACTTGCTCGGGCGTCTCGCCGGCCTCCAGGCGCTCGCGCACGATCGCGCGCATCTGCGCGGCCATCTCCGACGGCGAGTCGGCGACCGAGAGATTCTGGCAGACGACGCAGCGCAGCTGCGAGGCCACGTCGTGGACCGTCTGCTCGGAGACGGGGGTGGCGCGCGCCGGGCTCGTCAGCATGAGTACGGCCATGAGCGCGACGGTGAGCGCGCGCGCGACGTTGGGTGGCACCCGCGTTGCACCGCTCGGCCGGGACACCGCGCCGACGAGGAGGGGCCGATGAACGCCGAGACGTTTATCAAGAATCTCGTCACGGAGATCGAGCCGAACGCGACCGTGGTCGGCATCGAGGAGAGCCAGGGCGCCTATCACGTGAGCGTCGCCGGCACGACCGGAGTCATCGCCGACTGCGCGCTGCCGTGCGAGGAGGTGGCGGCCGCCGAACACGGCGACGACGCGCGCCGCCGCGTGGCGAGCGTGCTCAAGCGCTGCGCCGACGACGTGGTGGCCCCCGTGCCGGACGGCCGGGGATGAGGGCGGCAGATTAAAGGAGCTGCTCGAGCCTCGCACGGATCACCGAGTCGGTGAGCGCGCCGACGTGCTTGGCGCGAATGGTGCCATCGCGCGCGACGAAGAAGGTCTCGGGCACGCCGTACACACCGTACTCCACCGCGACCTTGCCCTGCGAGTCGGGCGCGTTGACGAACGTCAGGCCGAAGCGCTGGATGAACGCGCGCGCGGCTTCCGGCGTGTCCTGCATGTCGACGCCCACCACCACCACACCGCGCTCGCGATACGTCCGCCACGCGCGCTCGAGCACCGGCGCCTCGTCGTAGCACGACGGATTGCACCACGAGGCCCAGAAGTTCAGCACCACCACCTTGCCGCGGAGCGCGGCGAGCGCGACTGGCCCGCCGTCGAAACCGGTGAGCGTGAAGGGCGCAGCCGGCCGTCCAACCAACGGCGAGGGGATGTCGCGCGGGTTGGTGGTGAAGCCGTACGCGAGCAACGCCAGCACGGGCACCACCGAGAGCGGCACGAGCCAGCGCATGGCGCGCGTCACGCGACGGCCGCTCCCGCACGGTGGCGCTCGGGCGCCAGCGCGAGCAGGGTGCCGAGCGTGAGGATGATGCCGCCGATCCAGATCCACGACACGAGACGGTTCACCTGCAAGCGGATGGTGGCCTGCGAGCCATCGCGCGCGAAGTCGCCGAGGACCAGATAGACGTCCTCACGCAGTCCCAGCCGATAGTCCACGTAGGCGATCGGCGACTGTTCTTGTGGATAGAACTTCTTCGCCGGCTGCAGCACGGCCGGCGCGCCGTGACCGTTGGCCACCGTGAACGTGCCGGTGACCTTGACGTGGTTCGATTCCTCGCTGGCGGCCAGCCCGTCGAAGCGTACGCGATAGCCGGCGAGCGCGGTCGACTCGCCGCGGCGCAGCGTCGTCTCGGTCTGCACCGACCACGCCTGCGAGCCGGTGACACCGATGGCGATGACCAGGATGCCCAGGTGCACGGCGAACCCGCCGTAGCGGCGATTGTGGCGCAGCAGCAGCCCGCCGAGCGCGCCGGGCAAGCGCTCGCCCGTGCGCAACCGCGCGCGCGTCGCGCGCACGAGGTCGACGGTGATCGTCGATGCCACGAACACGGTGAGCGTCAGTGAGAGCACGGCGATCATCGAGCGCACGCCGACCAGTCGAAAGACCGCGGCGGCTGCGATGCCGACGGCGATGGGCCAGAGGAAGTTGCGCTTGAGATTGTCCAGCGACGCGCGACGCCAGGCGATGAGCGGCCCGATGCCCATGAGAAAGAGCAGTCCGAGAAAGAGCGGCACGTTCACCTGGTTGAAGAACGGTGCGCCGACGCTGACCTTCACCCCGCGCATCGCCTCCGACAGCAGCGGGAAGACCGTGCCGAAGAACACGGTGAACGTGGCCGCCACGAGCAGCACGTTGTTGAGCAGGAACGCCGACTCGCGCGAGACGACCGAATCGAGCTCGCCCTGCGCGCCCAGCGCCTCCCAGCGCCAGGCCAGCAGCACCAGCGCGACCACGAGCACCAGGCCCAGGAACGACAAGAAGAAGACGCCGATCGAGCCCTGGGTGAACGCGTGCACGGAGGCGATGACGCCGGAGCGCGTGAGGAAGGTGCCGAACAGCGTGAGCGAGAACGTGATGATGACGAGCGCGAGGTTCCACAGCCGCAGCATGCGGCGCCGCTCCTGGATCATCACGGAGTGCAGGAACGCGGTGCCGGTCAGCCACGGCATGAACGCCGCGTTCTCCACCGGATCCCACGCCCAGTAACCGCCCCAGCCGAGCACGTGATAGCTCCACCAGCCGCCGATGAGCAGGCCGAGCGACAGGAAATACCACGCGGTGATCGTCCAGCGCCGCGTCGTCGTGATCCACGCGTCCCCGACGCGGCCGGTGACCAGTGCGGCGATCGCGAACGCGAAGGGCACCGTGAAGCCGGTGAAGCCGAGGTAGAGGGCGACCGGATGCGTGATCATCCCCGAGTCCTCGAGCAGCGGGTTGAGGCCGCGGCCGTCGGCGGGCACCGGCGTCAGCCGCTGGAAGACGGGCGCCGGCACCGTCATCACCAGCAGGAAGAACGCGAGCACGCCGAGCATGACCGCGAGAACCCACGGATAGAGGTCGCGCGCGCTCGTGCGGTGGCGCACCACGACGATGAGCGTGTAGAGCGACAGCATCCACGCCCACAGGACGATCGAGCCTTCGAGGGCGCCCCAGACCGCCGTGAGTCGGTAGTAGAACGGCGTGCCGAGATTCGTGTTGTTGGCCACGTAGCGCACGGAGAAGTCGAACGAGAGAAACGCCCAGGCCAGGAGCAGCAGGCACGAGGTCACGATCGCGAAGACGCCGAGCGCCGCGTGCTGCGCGGACTCGACGAGGGCGGCGCGGCCGGTGCGACCGCCGACGGCCGCGGCGGCGCTGCCGTAGACGGCCAGGGCGAGCGCCACCGCGAGCGCGCCGGCGCCGACTTCGGCAATCATCGCGAACCGCCCGAGAGCGTGCGCATCAGCTCCTTGATGCTCGCCTGGTTCGTGTCGTGCGGCGCCTTGTACTCCTCGGAGTGCTTCGCCATGATGTGCGTCGCGCGGAAATAGCCCTCGGGAGTCCAGGAGCCCTCGACGACGGCGCCGCGGCCCTCGCCGAAGAGATCGGGCGGTGCCCCCTTGTGACGCACGGGGACACTGGCCTTGCCGTCGGAGAGCGCAAACGTCAGCGACAACGTGCTGGGCTCCCAGCGTAGCGATCCGCGCTCCACCATCCCGCCGAGACGATACGCCTTGCCGGCGACCGGCGCGCTGCCGAGCTCGGACGGCGTCACGAAGTAGACGGCGGACTGGGTGACGCCCGCGTAGATCATGTAGACGAGCGCTGCCGCAATCACTGCTCCGCCGACAAGAAACTTTGGTGTCACGGGAGTGGGGCACCCGGTCGTTGATTTTGTTGTAACGGGGTCCGCGAGGCCGGCTCGGACCGTGGGTGGCCTGTTATAGATGGTTCCCGGCTGCGCTCCGCGTTCAACCGTTTCGACGCTTCGACCTCGCGCTCCTTCGTGGCCAGGCGGCGCCAATATATGAGGAGGACGGCGGCGGTGAGGCCGTAGGCGGCGGCCACGAAGCTCCAGTGGTCGGGCATCAGGCGATGGCCTCCGCCTGGGCGCGCAGCAGGCGCGCCCGCCGCGCGACGAAATAGACGTAGAGCAGGATGAACGCGAGGAGATTGACGAGCAAGGGCCAGAGAATCGACGACGATCCCGTGAAGCCGCCCGGCTTCATCAGCGACGGCGGCTGGTGCAGCGTCCGCCACCAGTACACCGAGAAGTGTACGAGCGGGATGTCGAGGGCCGCCACGATCCCCAATACCGCGCAATAGCGCGCCGCGCGCTCGGGGTCGTCGATCGTGCCGCGCAGCAGCAGGTAGCCGAGATACATCACGAACAGGATCGCCACGCTGGTGAGCCGCGCGTCCCACGTCCACCACGTGCCCCAGGTCGGCTTGCCCCAGATCGAACCGGTGGCGATGCCGAGGCCCACGAACATCACGCCGACCTCGCCCGAGGCGTGGGCCACACCGTCGGCGGCCGGGTCGCGACGCACCAGGTAGACGAGCGAGGCGACGGCGAGCACGACGAACGCGACGTACGAGGCGAGGATCAGCGGCACGTGGACGTACATGATGCGCTGGACGTTGCCCTGCGTGACCTCGCGCGGCGCGACACCGAAGGCCATCACCAGGCCGGCGGCGAGCGCCGCTGCGGTGAGCCAGCCGAGCGTCTTGACCATCGCTCAGGCCTCGAGCACCACGTCGAACGTGAGCAGGCTCACGACGACATAGATGACGTCGGCGGCGAGCAGCAGCTTCACCCAGTGCCCGACGGCGCCGAGTGGCTCGCCGAGCAGCAGCGCCTCCGTCGCTTTTACCGTCGCGAGCAAGACCGGGATCTGCACCGGCAGCAGCAGGACGGGAAAGAGCAGCTCGCGCGCACGCACGTTGGCGGTCATCGCCGCGAACAGCGTGCCGACGGCCGCCAGCCCGAGCGTGCCGAGCAGCACGACGACGAGCAGGCCCGGCAGCGCGCGGCCGAGGTCGATGTCGAAGAACACGACGAACAGTCCGAGGACGAGCGCCTCGACCACCAGCATGAGCGCCAGGTTGCCGGCGAGCTTGCCGAGATAGATGGCGGACTTGTCTCCCGGGGCCAGCAGCAGCCCTTCCCAGCAGTCGTGCTCGCGCTCGACGAGGAACGTTCGCCCGAGCGCGAGCAGCGCGCTGAGGACGAAGCCGAGCCACAGCACGCCCGGCAAGACTGCCGCGAGCCGCTCGCGGTCGCCGCCGAGCGTGAACTGGAACACGAACAGCAGGAGCAGCGAGAAGAAGACGAGGGCGTTGAGCGTCTCCTTCGAGCGCCGCTCGACGGCAAGATCCTTCCACGCCACGGCCAGCGCGCGCCGCGCGTAGCTCATGCGGATTCCTCGGCGTGCGCCGCGTAGAGCCGCTGCACGTCGTCGGGGCCGAGGGTGCCGCGCGCGGTGTCGAGCGCGATGCGGCCGCCGGCCAGCACGGCCAGACGATCGGCGATGCCGAGCTCACGGCCGAACGAATGCGTCACCATGAGGAGCGCGGCGCCCGCGGCCTTCATCGCCTCCAGCCGACCCTCGAGCCACTTGCGGGCGCGCTGATCGAGCCCGGCGAACGGCTCGTCGAGCAGCAGCACGCGCGGGCGGGCCAGCATCACGCGCGCGAGCGAGAGCCGGCGCTTCATCCCCGCGGAGAACGTCCGCACGCGCGCGTCCGCGACGCGCTCGAGGCCGACGCCGGCGAGCGCGACGGTGAGATCGTCGGCGTACGCGTCGAGACCGCCGACGGTCGCCCAGAATCTCAAGTTCTCGCGCGCGGTGAGATCGTCGTAGACCCACGCGCCGTGGGCGACGACGCCGAGCAGCGGGCGCACGGCCTCCGGCGCGCGCGCGACGTCGTGGCCGGCGATCGTCGCCGCTCCGCGGGTGGGGCGCAGCAGCGTGGCGAGGATCTTCAGCAGCGTCGTCTTGCCCGCGCCGTTGGCGCCGAGCAGCGCGACGGCTTCGCCGGCGCGGATGTCGAGGCTGACGCTGTCGAGCACGGCGACCAGCCCGAAGACTTTCCGGACGCCGATGATACGAACGACGGGCTCGACGCTCATTCCTTTCAGCGCATGTTGCCGGTGTGGCCGAGCGAGTAGCGTCCGGGCTGCGGCCACACCGTGAGGCCGTGGGGCTCGTGACCCACGGGGATCGTCTTGATGACCTCGCCTGTGGACGTGTCGATGACATAGACGACGCGGTCGTAGCGGCCCGAGAGCCACAGGTGCTTGCCGTCCACGCTCAGATTGCCCATGTCGGGACTGCCGGCGCGCGGCAACGTCCACGTGGCGACGACCTGGCGAGTCGAGAAGTCGACGACCGACACGCTGCCCTTGCCGACGCCCGGCTTGCCGCCGATCTGCGAGAAGCCGCGATTCGTCACGTACAGCTTCGTGCCGTCGCGGCTGGGATAGAGGCCGTGCGTGCCGACGCCGGTCTTGATGAAGCCGACGTGCTTGAACGCGTCACCGTCGACCAGGTGCACGCCGCCCGCCTTGAGATCGGCGACGTAGAAG
>Ga0066706_10000665_pt1 | contig 11591 bp, 8 predicted proteins | sample GraSoiAngelo_155_FD_67274 | JGI IMG/M metagenome (GOLD analysis project Ga0066706, IMG submission 67274) | Grasslands soil microbial communities from the Angelo Coastal Reserve, California, USA - 14_1009_13_30cm | ecosystem: Environmental > Terrestrial > Soil > Grasslands | place: USA...
CGATCACGGTGCTTGCGGGCGTGCCGCCGCTGTGGCAGCAACTGCTCAACGTCGCCGCGTTCCGCGACGAGCCGATCCCATCGCTGCGCATCGCGACCAACGCCGGCGGGCACCTCCCCGTGCCGGTGGTGCGTGCGCTGCGCCGGGCCCAGCCGCAGGCCCGCCTGTTTCTGATGTACGGGCTCACCGAAGTGCTGCGCAGCACCTTCCTCCCGCCGGAGGAGGTGGACCGGCGGCCGGACTCCATGGGCCGGGCGATCCCGAGTGCCGAGGTGCTGGTGCTCCGGGAGGACCTCACCCCGTGCGCCGTCGGCGAAGTCGGCGAGCTGGTGCATCGCGGGCCGACGGTCACGCTCGGCTACTGGAACGATGTCGAGGCGACGGCCCGCGTGTTTCGCCCTCATCCCCTCCGACCCGCGGGCGCCCCGGACGCCGAGCGCGTGGTGTTCTCCGGGGATCTGGTGCGCCAGGACGCCGACGGGTGGTTGTACTTCGTGGGCCGCCGCGATCGCATGATCAAGACGCTCGGCTATCGCGTGAGTCCCGACGAGATCGCGACGGTGTTGTACGCCTCGGGCGAAATCGCGGAGTGCATCATCACCACGGAGCCCGACGAGGCGCGCGGCGAGCGGATCGTCGCCTTCGTCGTGCTGGCGGGCGGCGGGTCGCTGGAGCGATTGAAAGCGTACGGCGGCACAGAGCTCCCCAGACACATGCAACCCGCCCGGTACGAGCTGCGGGAAACGCTGCCACGCTTGCCCAGCGGCAAGCACGACGTCGCCGCGCTGCGGGGAGCGCCGAAGCCGGCCTGAAGGGAGGGGGAGGGGGCGTGGAGCAGATTCGGGCGTTCCGCCGCGAGGACATTCCCCGCGTCCTGGAGCTGTTCCGGGCGGCGTTTCTCGAGGCCGGAAAAAGCGTCCCGGCCAACCTCGAGACGTACTTCGACCGGGTGTTCTTCGAGAGCCCGTGGTACGATGCCGAGCTGCCCTCGTACATCCACTTGGACCGCTCCGGCACCATCATCGGGTTCGTCGGCGTGCAGCCTAGGCCGATGGTGTGGCGCGGACGCCGGGTGCGGGCGGCCGTAGCGACGAAGCTCATGGCGGCGCCGTCCGCCGGCGATTCCCTGGCCGCCGTCCGATTGCTCGGCAAGGTGTTCGCCGGACCTCAGGACGTGCTGCTCTCCGATCTGAGCAACGACGCCGGGCGGCGTATCTGGGAAGGACTCGGTGGCAGCACCGCGCCGCTCTACAGCCTCCAGTGGCACCGTCCGGTGCGGCCGGCGCGCCACTCGCTGTCCTGGCTGCGCGTGCATGGCGTGCCCCGGATCATCACGGGCGGGCTGCGACCGCTGAGCGCGGTGGCCGATGCGATCGTCGCCCGACTGGCCCCGGGCGGCGTGCGCCAGTGCCCGCCTGGGTACACGGCGGAAGATCTCCCCCTGGACGTCCTGGTTACGCAACTCCCTCGGTTGGCGGGTGATCGCACCTTGCGCCCCGAGTACGACGAGCGCTCGCTGCAGTGGCTGCTGAGCGTGGTGCGGCAGAATCAGCCGGACCATCCGCTGCGGCAGCGGCTGGTGCGCGATCCGCGTGGGGCGGTGGTCGGCTGGTTCCTCTACTACCTCGACCCGAGCGGCGTGAGCGACGTCGTGCACCTGCTGGCCGGGAAAGGCGCGGCGGCGGTGGTGTTCGACCACCTGCTCGCCGACGCTTGGGAGCATGGGGCGGTGATGCTGTCGGGCCGGCTCGAGCCGGGGATGGTGCGGGAGATGTCGCTACGGCACTGCTACTTCCGTCAGACGGGTCCGTGGACGCTGGCGCATTCTCGCCAGCCCGAGCTGCTCGAGGCGATCCGCAGCGGGAGCGCGTTCCTCAGCCGTCTCGAGGGCGAGTGGTGAGCTAACTCACCACCCGAGACGCCGCCGGCCCAACCCCAACATGACGGCGGGCGTCTTGAGCATGATCGCGAAGTCGGCCATCAGCGACTGATGGCGGACGTACTCGAGGTCGAGGGCGAGCTTGCGGCGCACGTCATCCTCGTTGCAGTCGTACGGGAGGTTCACCTGGGCCCACCCGGTGATCCCGGGCCGGACCCGCTGGCGGCGCTGGTACCCCTCGATGCGCTCACGCAGGTACACGAATATGTCGGGCTGCTCGGGTCGGGGCCCCACGATGTTCATGTCGCCCTTCAATACGTTCCAGAGCTGCGGGAGCTCGTCGAGCCGCAGCCGCCGCAGCACACGGCCGATCGCCGTCACGCGATCGTCGTCGGGGCGTGCCCATTGCTGTCGCGCGCGGTCGGCAGCGACGCGCATCGTGCGGAACTTGACCATTGTGAACAGCACCCCCCCATGGTCGAAGTGGCGGCGCGTGTTGCCCCGGGCGTAGGAGAGCGCGCGGCGGTCCACGCCGACGCGCGGCTGCCTGTACAGCACCGGCCCGCGAGACGTGAGCTTGATCAGCGCCGCGATGACAGCCATCAGCGGCAGTGTGAGCACGAGGCCGATCGCGGCCGCGGCGACGTTGAGCCAGCGCCGCGGTCCCTCGCGCTCGACCCAGGTGAGCGGCGGCGCGGTCGGCGCCAGCCATGGAAGAGTCGTGGCCATGCCCGGAGCTATGGCAAGGGCCGTGCGCGCGCGTGGCGCCGGCCGTTGCATCACAATGCGGCGCGCCCCGAGCGACTCCGCCACGCGGGCGGCCGCTGCGGGCCAGGCGCTACGTCGCGCCACGACGGCGAGTGTAGGCAGGGTGCGACGCGCCGCCACGCTCACGGCTCGACCGAGGGTAGCGCCAGTTCGAAATGGAAACGCGTGCCCTGCCGGCGCAGCGAGTCCACCCGGAGGTCGGCGCCCATCGCGGCTACGAGCTTTCGGCAGATCGAGAGCCCCAGCCCCGAGCTGGAAAAGTGCCGCCGCAGGTTCACGGGGCCGCTCGGGAACGCCTGAAAGAGACCAGGGAGGGCGTCGGGGGCGATACCCGGTCCGGTGTCCCGGACCGAGAACTCCACCCGGGTCGCGTCCAGCGCGCGTGCGCCGATCGTCACGCGGCCGCGTTCGGTGTACTTGATCGCATTGGTCGTGAGGTTGAGCAGCACGCGGCTCAACGGCCGCACGTGCCCCAGTCGCCGGTCGGGCTGCGCCGTTCGGACCACCAGCTCCAGCCCCTTTTCCTCGACCATGGGCTGGACCATGGCGCGCACGGCGTCCAGGAGATCCGCGAGCGAGAGCGGCGCGGGCTCGCGATCCGACAGACGATCGCTGCCCCGCATCAGCTCCGTGAGATCGCTGGCTTCGGCGCACAGATACAGCGCCGCGCTGTAGATCAGGCCGAGCTGGTGCTTCTGCACGTCGTTCACGCCGCCGCTGCGCCCGTCGCGCAGCGATTCGGCGAGGACGAGGATCGAGCTGAGCGGCGAGCGCAGATCGTGCGCCATCTCCACCACCCACTCGAGGTCCTCAGCCGGTGGAGCCGGGGGGTCGAGCGGGAGCGGTCGGGCCAGCGTGCTCACGCTACTCCCTCAGGGGGCAGGGCCGGCTGGTCCTCGTCCATCGGCGCTTCCGCCTCACGCTCCACGAGCCAGGCCGCGCCTGGATTGCGCTGCAAGCCGTGGCGTTCCATCAGCCGGTACAGCGTGGTCCGGTCTACGCCCGCGATGCGGGCGGCCTTGGACATGTTGCCGCCGGCGCGGGACACAAGCCACGTGAGGTATTGCTTCTCGAATTGTTTGATGACGCGCTCGCGGGCGGCGTGATAGCTCTCTTCCCGCAGAGTCGCGACCAGCGAGGCCGGATTCGCCGACAGGGCGGTCCGGGCTTCGCCCGTCAGCGGAATGTCGGCGGGGCGGATCTCGCCCCCCGGCTCCACCAGGACGGCTGTGTGCTCGATGACGTTCTGCAGCTCACGCACGTTGCCGCGCCACGGGTGCGAACACAGCAGCGCCAGCGCCTCTTCGGTGAGGTGCGGGGGCGGCTCGCCCTTGCGGCGGTGCCGGCTCCAGAACGTCTTGAGGAAGTGTTCGGCGAGGAGCGGAATGTCTTCGATCCGCTCGCGCAGCGGCGGCACCTGGATGGGCACCACGCGCAGCCGGTAGTAGAGGTCTTCCCGGAGATCGCCCGAGCGCATGGCGGCATCGGGGTCGCCGTTCGTCGCGGCGATGAACCGGACGTTGACGACCGCGTCGGTCGTCTCGCTGCCCACTCGCCGCACTACCCCGTCCTGAATGACGCGCAGCAGCTTGGCCTGAATCGCCTTCGGCATCTCGGCCAGCTCGTCGAGCAACAGCGTCCCGCCGTTGGCCGTCTCCAGGAGGCCAGGCTTGTCGCGCACGGCTCCCGTGAACGCCCCGCGCCGGTGCCCGAACATCTCGGACTCCAGCAGCGCCTCCGGCATCGCCGCGCAGTTGATGGCGACGAACGGCCGGCTCGAGCGGCGGCTGTGGCTGTGGATGAACTGCGCGATCAGCTCTTTGCCGCTGCCGCTCTCGCCCGTCAGGAACACGGATGCATCGGTGGCGGCGACGCGACGCGCGAGCTCGATGGCCCGCTGGAACGCCGGCGCCTCGCCGAGCAGCACGACGCCGTCTTCGCCGACCGGAACGCGCTCGCCTTCCGCCTGCTGCTCTTCGGTCTCCTGGGCGACCAGCAGCGTGTGCGCGGCGCGGCCGATGAGAATCTGCAGGTGTGTCGCGGAGAACGGCTTGGGGAGATAGTCCCAGGCTCCTTCGCGCAGCGCTTCGACGCTCGATTCGACGCTGGGGTTCCCCGTCATCACGACGACCAGCGCGTGGGCGTTGGTCGCCAGGGCGGCCCGCATCAGCTCGAGGCCGTCCACCTGTGACATGTAGCGATCCAGCAGGACGACGTCGAACGGACGCCGCTTCAACAATTCCAGGGCTTCCTGCCCGCGGCCCACAGCGGTCACGTCGTACCCGTCCAGCTGCAGGACACTGGCGCAGGTCTCGCGGAGCGTGTGCTCGTCGTCCACGACCAGCACGCGGATGCGCGCCTTCGCTTCCGGGCCGATCGGCAGGAGCGCCGCGAGGCCCTGCGTGGCTTCACGCGTCGCAAAAGCGGAAGAAGCGGGTCGGGTTACGGTCATCGTTCCCTCTGGTTGGAGTCGTCCCGTTGTCCGCCAATGCAGGGATCAGGCCATGCCTGTCGCGACCTTGCAGCAGCGCGGCATCTCACGATGGGACGGGCACATGCGGGGATGCGGAGTGTCGGACTAACGGCTCCGGTGATGCACCGTTCTGCGCCCGCGTGCCCGCGCACCCTGCACTGAATTGCGGCATCCGCGCCGCAGTGAGGCTGAGCGCGAGGGGCCTGCTGACGGTACTGGTCTTGCTGTGGAGGAGTCGCGACACAAGGAGAACACGGACCATGGAATCACAGCTTCCCGAGCGGGTCGCGACTCCGGCACTGCCGGGCGCCCCGCGGCCCTGGGCGACCGACGAGATCACGTCGACATCCGAGGGTGGATTGGATTGGCGCCGCGTCGCGCAGGTGGTGACGCGCTTCAAGTGGCTCGTGCTGGGGATCACCTTGGCCGGCGGGGCCGCCGGGTTCGCGGCCACCAGGGTGATGAAGCCGATGTACGTGACGCAGGTGACGGTGTTCATCGACCAACCGGATCCCCGCGGCAACGACCGCGGCGGGCCGATCCGCTCCGGCCAGGTCCTCGACCCACAATCGTGGATCGATCTACTGCGCTCGTACGCGGTCCTCGACCACGTGGCGCGCGATCAGCGGCTATACCTGCAAGTGCCGAAGGGTCCCGACCCTGCCCTGCGCACCCTCAACGTGGCCGATCAGTACCGTCCCGGGGACTACCGTCTGACGACCGATGCCGCGCGTGGCTACGTGCTGGCGAAGCTGGATGGCGGCGTGCTGGATCGCGGCACCCTCGGCGACTCCATCGGGCGCAGTCTCGGGCTCCTGTGGGCACCGACCGCGGACTCCCTGCCGCCTAACCACTCCGTGGAGTTCCGACTGCAGACCGCGCGTGAAGCCGCGCTCTATCTGAACGACGCGCTTGACGCCCACATGGACTACAACGGCAACTTCCTCAAGATCGAATTGCGCGGCGCGTATCCGGTGCGCATCGCGGCGATTCTCAACGCCGTGGCGGAGCGCTACGTGGAGGTGGCTGGGGAGCTCAAGCGCAGCCGGCTCACCGAGCTCACGGGCATCATCGGCGACCAGGTTCGCACGGCGGCAGAAAACCTGCGGAGGGCGGAAGGCGATCTGGAGGGCTTCCGCCGCCGCACCATCACCCTGCCGCCCGATGCGGTGGGTGTGGAGGGCGAGTCTTCGCGGGATCCGGTGCTCGGGGACTTCTTCGAGCAGCAGGTGGAACGGCAGCAAGTCGCGCGGGATCGCGAGGCCTTGACGCGGGTTCTGGCGCAGCCGTCCGACTCCGGCCTCGCGGCGGCCCTCGAGGTCATCGGTGCCGTGCAGCACGCGTCGGAGCTGAAGGACGCGCTCCAGGAGCTGACCACCAAGCAGGCGGAGCTGCGCTCACTGCGGAATCATTACACCGAGGCGTATCCGCCGCTCGTCCGCAAGGCGGCGGAAGTGGCGACGCTGGAGCAGCAGACCATCCCCACACTGGTCCGCTCCCTGATTGACGTGCTCGGGACGCGACAGGCGGAGCTCGATCGCCGCATCGGGTCGGCCTCCGAGACGCTGCGGCGCATTCCGGCCCGGGCGGTCGAGGAAGCGCGCCTGCGCCGCTCCGTGTCGATCGCCGACAACCTGTACACCAACCTGCAGCAGAACTACGAAGGCGCTCGGCTGGCGGAGGCCAGCAGCATTCCGGACATTCGCATTTTCGACCGCGCGGTGGTGCCACTGCAGCCGGTGAAAAACACCGCGCCGCGGATGCTGCTGCTCGGCTTTCTCGGCGGTCTGGGGCTCGCGGTGGCGGGCGTCGTGCTGCTGGATCGCTTCGACCCGCGTGTGCGCTATCCCGAACAGGTGTCACAGGACCTCGGGCTGCCGATCCTCGGCGCCGTGCCGCACCTCAAGTCGCGCACCGGGCGTCAGCTCACGCGCGAACAGCGGGTGCAGCTCGTCGAAGCGATGCGCGGCGTGTGCCTAGGACTCTCCTACACCTACGGGGCCGCCGGTCCGGTCGTGGTGACGCTCAGCAGTCCGGGCCCCGGGGACGGGAAGTCGTTCATCACTTCCAACCTCGCCGTCACCTTCGCTGATGCCGGACGTCGCACGTTGCTGGTGGACGGCGACCTGCGCCGGGGCACGCAGCACCGTCTGCTCGGCGCGGACCGGCGACCCGGTCTCACGGACGTCCTTCGCGGGGACGTGCCGCTCGAGGCGGCCCTGCGCGCTACGAGCTACGACGGCCTCACACTGATTCCGTGCGGGGTCCGCACGTCGGATGCTCCCGAGCTGTTGGGCGCTCGGAAGATGACCGAGCTGCTCGCCCGGCTCCGGGGAGACTACGACGTGATTCTGGTGGATAGCCCGCCGCTCGGCGCGGGGATCGATCCCTTCGTCCTGAGCACGCTGACGGGCAACCTGCTGCTGGTGCTGCGGACGGGAGTGAGCCACCGGGAAGTGATGGCCGCCAAGCTCGAAGTGTTGCGTCGGCTGCCGGTGCGGTTGCTGGGAGCGGTGCTGAACGACGTGCCCCCGGGCGCGGCCTATCAGTACTACTCCTACTACACGCCGGGGTACGAGGCGGAGGACGAGGGGCCCGCGCAGCTGGCCCCGACCGTCGGTTAGACGGTCGAGCTTCCCCCGGCTTCGTAGCGGCGCAACCAGTCGAGCCCCGGCTCGGGGCGTCCCGTCCGCAGCGCCGCGGTGGCACGGGCGAGCAGCTCCATCGGCTCCATTGGCTCGTAGCCCACGTTCGCCACGGATTCGTAGCCGGCCCGGAAGCGCACCGCCGGGGCGCCGCGCCAGGCGTGCGCCGCGGCGGTGTCGAGCGAACGGGCGAGCCGTTGCGCCAGCTGCACGGCCCCCTTCGGTCCCGTAGACGGCGCGACCACCGCGAACTCCTGTACCGCCAGCCGTCCGACCACATCCGAGACCCGGGCCGAGGTCTTCAGTGCCTCGGTGCAGCGCCGTATGACCAGCTCGGCCTGGGGTCCGGACGGCACCTCGATGCCGAGCGCTACACAGGCGAGGGCGCTGCGCTCGCGATAGGCCTGCGACCCGATCTCGCGCACGCGGCGCGCCAGTCCCTGCCGGTTGTACAACCCCGACGCGGGATCGACCAAACCCGCCCCCCGCTGTTGCTCCGCCTCGCGTCTCGCCCGCACGAAGGCCTGAATTTGCAACAGCAGTTCCTCGGGAGTGATGGTCGGATCCACGCAGTCCCACGCGCCGGCGCGCAGTCCTTCCAAGCGGTCGGCACCAGGCAGCGGCTCGGGACTGACGAGGAGCACGGGCGTGGCCGCGCTGACGCGAACGTCGGTGCGGAGCAGGCGGCACAGCGTCACGCCGTCCATGTCGGTGAGCTGCGTGTCGATGGCGATGACGTCGACGATGGCGCCCCGGGCCACGGCCAGGGCCTCTCGGCCCGCGGTCAAGGTCAGTGCGCCATAGCCGTTCGCTTCGAGAAGGTGCCGCAACCAGCCCGTGCCGCGCGGCGCATCACCGACGATCAGCGCCAGCGGCAGCGAACCAGGCGGCGTGGTTTCGCTCTGCGTGTCTACCATCGTGTTGTGGGCCTGATTTACTGCAAGTGTGAGACCGGGGCAAACAAAGGAGCTTCGCGGGCGGCAGTCGTGGCGCGTCCGCAACGTTCGCGCAGCGGGCCGCTGGTGCGGAAGAGCCGCCGCGCCGCGGCCCCAAACTTGAAGTGCTGCGGGACAGCCATGCGCGGACAACGCCGCGCCCGGTACAAATCAAATGCTGTGCCCCGAGTGCGCGATGCGACCGGCCGATCAGTGCCGTGCTCCACCAGGCGCCACCGACGCGCAAGTGTGTTGGCGGTGCGGCGCGTCGTTTCCGGCCGGCGACGGCACCGCGCGGCTGCAGCGGTTCGGACTCGATCCGGACGCCGCGCCGCTGTTCGAAGTCACGAGAGGGGAGCACTGAGAACATGTGTGGGATTGTGGGATACGTCGGACCGCGGGAAGCCGCGCCGATCCTGCTCGAAGGACTGGCTCGGCTCGAGTACCGCGGCTACGACTCCGCGGGACTCTCGGTGCTGAACGGCCGCGGCCTGGAAACACGCAAGCTCGCCGGCCGTGTCGCGGCGCTGGGCGCGGCAGTGACGCGCGCGCCGCTGCACGGCGCCTGCGGCATCGCCCACACGCGCTGGGCGACGCACGGCGCGCCCACCGAGCGCAACGCCCATCCGCACGGCGACTGCGATGGGACCCTCTCCCTGGTACACAACGGCATCATCGAGAACGCCGACGTCTTGCGGGCGTACCTCGCGCGGGCGGGCCATCAGCTGTCCACTGATACCGACACCGAGACGCTGGCGCATCTGATCGAAGATGCTCCCGGCGAGGCTCTCGAGGATCGGGTCCGCGCGGCGCTGCAACACGTGGTGGGCACTTACGGCGTCGCGGTCCTGTCCGCGGACGAGCCGGGAAAGATCGTCGCGGCGCGCCGCGGGTCTCCGGTGCTCCTGGGCGTCGGGGATGGCGAGCTGTTTGTCGCCTCCGATGCCAGCGCCGTCGTGGCCCACACCCGCTCCGTGGTCTACCTGGAGGACGGGGACATTGCCGTGCTCACCCGCGACGGCTATCGCGTGCTCGATGAGCAGGCGCGGGAGCGGCAGCCGCAAGTGGACGCCGTCGATTGGGACGTGGGCGATCTCGAGCTCGACGGGTTCCCCCACTTCATGCTGAAGGAGATTCACGACCAGCCCACCAGCGTGCACAACACGCTGCGCGGCCGGTTGCTGCGCGAGGAAGGCGACGCGCGGCTCAACGGTCTCAACCTGCCGGCGAACCAGTGCGGGCGCGTCACGCGCATCGTGATCCTCGCCTGCGGCACATCGTGGCACGCCGGGCTCGTCGGCCGGCATGTGATCGAGGAGCTCGCCGGCATTCCGGTGGACGTCGAGTACGCGTCCGAGTACCGCTACCGCCGCATCGTGCAGCCGCCCGGCACGCTGGCGGTGGCCATTTCACAGTCGGGCGAGACCGCCGACACCCTCGAAGCGCTGCGCACGGCCCGCACCGCGGGATCGCGCGTGCTCGGCCTCGTCAACGTCGTGGGCAGCACGATCGCCCGAGAAGCCGACGGCGGCATTTACCTGCACGCCGGCCCGGAGATCGGGGTCGCCTCGACCAAAGCGTTCACCTCGCAACTCGTGGCCCTCACGTTGCTCGGCCTGTACCTGGGGCGGCGGCGCGGGCTCGACGCGGCGGCGGGACGGGCGCTCGTCGAACAGCTCGATGCGCTCCCCGACCTCGTGGCCCAGGCGCTGGCTCAGGACGCCGAAGTGGACGACCTCGCGGCCCAGTTTGTGGACTCCCCCAACGCGCTGTACCTGGGGCGCGGCGTCAATTATCCGGTGGCGCTCGAAGGCGCGCTGAAGCTCAAGGAGATCAGCTATATCCACGCCGAGGGGTATCCGGCCGCGGAAATGAAACACGGGCCGATCGCGCTGATCGACGAGAACATGCCGGTGGTGTTCGTCGCCCCGCGCGACCCGGTGTTCGCGAAGGTGGTTTCCACCATGCAGGAAGTGAAGGCTCGGGGTGGGCGGATCATCGCGGTCACGACGCAGGGAAACGACGACCTGCGGGGGCTGGTTGATCACGAACTGCGCGTTCCCGCGACCGCCCCCCTGCTCACGCCGGTGCTCACCGTCATCCCGCTGCAGCTCCTGGCCTATCACATCGCCGCGCGGCGCGGCTGCGACGTGGACCGCCCGCGCAACCTGGCGAAGAGTGTGACGGTCGAATGAATACGCGCGTGTGGTGCCTGCTCCTCGTGCTGGCCGGCGCGGGCGTCGCCCATGCTCAGGGCGGCGGCGACGTCCAGGTCGGCGATCGCATCCTGCTGCAAGTCGAGGGGGACGACTCGCTCACCGACACGTTCACGGTCGAAGCGGGGCCCGCCTTGAAACTCCGGGCGATCGGCGCGATCTCGCTCGCCGGCGTGCGCCGGGCGGATCTCGAGGCGTTCCTGGCGCGCGAGCTCGCCAAGTACCTCCGCAACCCGGTCGTGCACGCCCACGTGCTGGTCCGCGTCTCGATCCTGGGCGAGGTCGAGCATCCCGGCTTCTACGCCGTCCCCGCCGACCTGGTGCTCGGCGACGCGCTCATGCGCGCCGGCGGCCCGACCCGTGACGCGAACGTGAACAAGCTCAGGATCGAGCGGGACCGCGCGGGGGTGATTTGGGAAGGGGGACGCCTGCGCCGCGCGATCGCCGATGGCAAGACGCTGGACCAGATGGGGCTCAAACCGGGCGACCAGGTCGTGGTGCCGCGGCGTGGAGACCCGGAAGCGAAGTTCCGCGTCCTGGCGATCCTGGCCACCATCCCCGTCGCTGTGTACGGACTGACCCAGCTGATCAAGTGATTCCCACTCGCCGAGAGGAGGCTTCCATGGGTAACCGTCGCACGTGGGTGTTGTTGGTCACCGCCGCGTTGATCGGCGC
>Ga0066706_10000667_pt1 | contig 11582 bp, 5 predicted proteins | sample GraSoiAngelo_155_FD_67274 | JGI IMG/M metagenome (GOLD analysis project Ga0066706, IMG submission 67274) | Grasslands soil microbial communities from the Angelo Coastal Reserve, California, USA - 14_1009_13_30cm | ecosystem: Environmental > Terrestrial > Soil > Grasslands | place: USA...
TGGCCTGGCGCGCGTGTTGCGACGCGCCGTTGCTGAGAACTCGGAGGGGCGCTGGCAGGACGCCGCGGCATTTCGGCGTGCCCTGGAGCGCACGCTGGCTCCCGGCCGCATACCGCTGGTTCCGACGGTCGTCGGCGGTAGCGTGTTGATCGGCGCCGTGATTCTGGTGATCACGAAACCGTGGCATCATTCGTCGCCCCCTGCAAATCCGCACGCGCCGGCCGTGGCGTTCAACCACATTGACTACACCGGCCCAGCGGATCGTCGCCCCATGGCGGATGCGCTCGTCCGCATGGTCCATGTGGACCTCGGCCCGCACATCAACTTCGTCGACCCGGCCCCCGGGGGGGGGGCGGGGGTGCCGCTTGCGGTCCAGGCACGAATGACGGTGACGGATGGCGATGTGGGCATGCGGCTGACCGGTGGGATTCCAACCTCCGAATTCCACGTGCCGCTCGAGCACTGGCCCACGCTCCGCGACTCGCTCGGGTATCAGATCGTACTCGGCATCTGGGCCGGCCACAGCCCACTTGCTGGATCGCTTCCGGCGCGCGCGCTGCCCCGCACGTGGGACGGGATTGTGCGTTTTCTGGAAGCAGAACAATTCTTCGCTCAGGCACAGTGGGAACGAGCCGACAGCGCCTACCGCGTGGCTGAGGCAACCGATTCCACCTGCTGGATCTGCTCGTGGCGCATCATCGAAGCCGGACGCTGGCTGAGTCGCGCGCCGGATCGCAAGCGCGTCCATCGCGTTCAGGTACACGCCGACTCCCTGCCGCCGTTGTACGGCAGCCTCATTCGCGCCGCTCAGCTGCCGTTACGAGATCGCGTGGACACCTTGCGCGCCGTCGCAGAAGGCTCACGCGAGTTTTTCCTTGGGTGGTTCCAGCTGGGCGACGAGCTTTTCCATCGTGGCCCACTCGTGGGGCATCGACGCTCGGAAGCGATCCCCGCGTTCGAGCGCGCCGCGCGCCTCCGACCCGACTTTCGGCCGTCCTGGGAGCACCTCGCGTGGGCGGCGACCGCCGAAGGCGACTCGGGTGTCGCGGCCAGCGCGCTCGATTCGTTGGAGAGTCACAGCGATGCGCCGGACCCGTTCTCCCTCGAGCTCCGCGCGCTCCTCAAGGTCGGCTTTGCGTGGCGGTTTCTGCCGGAGAGCGCGGCAGCCCGCATCACCGCGGAGATCAGTGGTCAGCCCGCGACGCAGAGCAGCGCAGATTTCGGTGCGGGGCCGCGGATGCTCCCAACATTCGACGTGCCGCGTGGAGCGATCGCGTTAGGCGAGATGCTCGAACACAGCTCGTCACCAGATTGGCGGCGCTCTGGACTTATCGCCCAAACACTGGGGGCGGTGGCGCTGGGCCGGCTGGAACGATTGCACGATTTGACGCGCCGGCTCGCGGAAGTCGCCCCGGAGACAGAGCTGGAACTCTTCAACGCCGAGCTGCCGGCGGCACTCGCCTACGTCGACCCCGGCAGCATCCCTACCATCGGCGCGCTCGACGATCTGAGCTCCTGGATTGCGAGCAGCGGTGTGGATCCGCTGCGCGACCGCGCGGTCTGGATGAGCACCTTGCTCGGTCGCCCGACGCCCGCGCGACCGGGGGCTCGGGGCGAGTTCGAGCTGTTCATCGTCGCCGATTCATTGGCCGCCGCCGGCCACCCGCGCGCGGCGCTCGTGCTGCTCGATCCGATCGACGTCGACGGCGTCGCCAGCCGCGTGGATCCGTTCTTTCGCGCCATCGTACACCTCCAGCGCGCCGCGTGGCGTGGCCAGATCGGTGACATCGAACGCGCGAGAAGCGAGCTGCTGTGGCACGAGCATTTGGACGTCGTGGGTCTGCCGACCGGCCTTCCCCAGGCGGCGGAGGTCGACTGGGCGTTCGGTACGCTGGCGCGCTGGCGTCTCGCACGCTTGCTCGACCGCACCGGGCGCCCCCAGCGTGGCGAGGCATGTGAGGCCTACGCCGCGGTGGTGCGCCATTGGTCGCGGGCACCGGCGCAATTTGGTGCACGCGCCGGTATCGCTCGCGCACGCGCCCGTGAGCTCCACTGCACCACGACGCGATGATTCGCCTGCAGACGCTGGGCACCCTCGACGTCACGCTGGACGGCCGGGAAGCGCCCTCCGAGCTCCTGTGGAAAAAGAACGTTGGCTTGCTGCTCTATCTGGCGCGGACACCCAGACACCGGTGCACGCGGGAGGCGTTGATCGGGCTGCTCTGGCCGGACAAGGACGACGCGGCGGCGCGCCAATCGGTGCGTGAAGCCATTCACATGGTCAAGCACTACGTGGGCGACAAGCGGCTCAAGACGGCCGGCGACGTTGTGGAGCTGTTGGACGGTGCCGTGGAGCTCGACACCGACCAGCTCGACGATCTGATGAAGCAGCGCGATTGGGCGCGCGCGACGCCGCTCATCAACGGCGAGTTCGTCGCCGGCTTCAAGATCCCCGACGCCGCCGGCTTCGAGGATTGGCTGACGGTCGAACGGTCACATTGGCACGGCCGCGCCATGGACGCGCTGTTGTGTCATGCTGAGGAGCGCCTCGATGCCGGTGACGAGACGGGCGCGGATGACCCCATCGTGAAAGCCCGGCGGATGGACCCGCGCTCCGAGCGTGCCCTGAGAGCGCACTTGCGGCGGCTCGCGGCCACCGGCGATCGATCGGGGGCGCTGCGCACGTTCGAGGAGTTCTCGCAAGCGGCGCAGCGCGACGGCGACGCGAGCCGGGAGCCTCAAACGATCGCGCTGGTCGAGCGACTCCGCAGCGCGCGCGCCTGGCATCTCCCGAAGGACGCGCTCTCCCCCGATCGCAGCATCTCGTGGCGGCGCGCGCCGCTCCTCGGCCGCCAACGCGACGTGGCGACCGCGCTCTCGCAGTGGCGCCTGGCGCGCGCCGGCCGGCTCTCGCTCCTGGTGATCGAAGCCGAATCGGGCGGCGGCAAGACGCGCTTCACCGAGGAGCTGGCGACGCGCGCACAACTCGACGGCGGCATCGTCATCGCGACGCGTGCGGTTTCGGCGGACGTCGAGCAACCGGCGAGCGGTATGGTGAGCCTCGCCCACGGCGGTCTGGTGGACGTGCCTGGTGTCGCGGGCGCAAATCCCGCCGCGTTGGCGACGCTCGGCGCGCACGCGGGCGAGTGGGCCGAACGCTTTCCCCAACGGACTGCGCCGAGCGGCTGGAGCATCGACGCCGCGCTCGCCGAGGTGTTGCGTGTGACGACCGCGGAGCGGCCGCATGTGGTGATCTTCGATGATGCACAGTGGATCGACGCGACGTCCTACCAAATGATCGAGCAGCTCGTCCGCACGCTGGCGCGCGCGCCCCTTCTCGTCGTGCTCGCGACGACACCCGAGCCCGCGCCGCCCAAACTTGCCGAGCTGCGGTCCCGCATCGGACGCGACATCGCGGGGGGAGTGATTTCGCTCGGCAAGCTGACGCACGAGACGATCGTCGAGCTGATTCGCTGGGCGCTGCCGTCCTATAAGGGCGAATCCGCGGAGCGCCTGGCGCGGCGCATCGCCGCCGATTCCGGCGGCTTGCCGCTGCTCGCGGTCGAGATCTGTCACGCGATGGCGCACGGTCTGGATCTCCAAACGACGAATGGCACCTGGCCCCATCCCTTGCGGACGCTCGATTCGGCGTTTCCCGGCGACCTGCCGGACACCATCGTCGCGTCGGTCCGGGTCAACTATCGCTGCCTCACCGGCGCGGCGCAGCAGGCTTTGGCCGCCACCGCCACTCTGGGGGACGGCGTGGCGGTACGCAGGATCAGCTGCGCGACGGACCTGAAGGGGGACGCGTTGCATGCCGCGCTGGACGAGCTCGAGTGGCGCCGCTGGCTGGTGGCCGAATCGCGCGGCTACGTTTTCGTTGCCCGCATCGTCCGCGACGTCGTCGCGCGAGACATGGTCACCGAGGGCGAACGGCAGCGCATCCTCGCAAAGAAGTGTTAAATGGAACGCGACGCACGGATCGGTTCACGCATCACCGGGTAGCATGCCAACTCTGGAGAACGCATCTATGAAACGCTCCGCCGCCCACATGTTTCTCGCCGCAACGCTGCTGCTCGCTCCGCCGGCTGCCGCAGCCCAGGGCGGATATGGCCGCGGCGGGATGGGTCCGGTCACCCGCTACGGACCAGGCGCGCCCAAACTTCCCGGCGTAGAGCTGGTGGGACCGCTGGACACGGCGTTGGCTCGCACGCTTCTCACCCTCAGTAGTGATCAAGCCACACGCTACGCGCAGGCGTACGACTCGTTCATGGTCGCGACACGTCCCGAGCGCGACAGCGCGGGGGTCGCGATCGCCAAGATGAACCAGCGGCTCGACGAGGGCGACCGTGCGGCCGCGATGTTTTACGCCGAGCGGCTGCAAGAATGGGGAAAGTATTTGCGCGATCGCCAGGACCGCTTCGAAAGCGATCTGCGCCGCTTTCTCACTGGCGACCAGATGAAAGCCTACAAGAAGTGGCGGGAGGGGGAGGACCAGGCCGCGGAACGGAAGCGGCGCGAAGACGAGCTCCGCTGGCAGGAAGCCGCGTTCCGCGGTGAGTACGGGGGTCCGCGCGTGGGCGCCAGTCCTCCGGAAATCAAGACGGCCTTACCGGCCGCGGCCGGAATCGCGGCGCCGCCGCTGGGCGCACAGAGCATCCGCGTCGGCCGGACGTTGTACGTCGCGGGCCAACTCGGCGTCGATAGCACGAACACACTCGCGGGGATGGATCTGCATGCGCAAGCGGCTCGCGCCTTCGCAAATCTCGCCAGGGTGCTGCAAGCGGCCGGCGCCACTCCCCGGGATGTCACCGCGTTGACGATCTATGTCGTCAACTATCGACCCGCCGACCTCGACACGATTCGCGACGCGGCCGGAGTGTATCTCAATCAAAACGGCCCGATCATCACGGTGCTCGGCGTGCAATCAGTCGGTCGAGATGGTGCTGTAGTCTCGATCGCCGCCACCGCCACGGCTCCTCGCTGAACCGAACGAAACACCTCCCGCTGCTCGCGGCGCTCGTCTCCGTCGTCCTTTGGGCGGCGGCCTTCGTCGGCATCCGGGCGGCGGGCCGGTCGTTTTCCCCGGGTCCGCTCGCCTTGGGACGACTCGCAGTGGGCAGCCTTCTGCTGGGTGCGTTGGTGTTCCCTCGCCCGACGATCCGTCCAACGCGACGCGAGCTCGCGCTCCTGGCGCTCGCGGGTCTGCTCTGGTTTGGGACTTATCAAGTTGTGTTGAATGAGGCCGAGCGGCGGGTCGACGCCGGTACTGCGTCGATGCTGGTGCTGATTGCTCCCATCTTCATCATCGCGCTCGCGGCCGTGTTCCTGAAAGAGCGAACCACGCCGAATCTGCTGTTTGGCGGCGCGCTGGCGTTTGCCGGCGTCGTCGTGATCGGACTCGCGAGCTCCTCCGGCAAAGCCTCGCTTGTGGGAGTGATTCTCTGTCTGATCGCGGCGCTCGCCTCCGCTATCGGCGTTGTCGCGGAGAAGCCGGTGCTGAATCGGATATCGGCGCTGCAGGTCACGTGGACCTGCTGCGCCGTCGGTGCGCTCGTCTGCCTACCTTACGCACCGCGCCTCACGTATGAGCTGCGCGCCGCCCCTGCCGGCGGTGTCGCCTGGATGCTCTTCCTCGGCGTCTTGCCGACCTCTATCGCCTTCACGACCTGGGCCTATGCGCTGGCGCGCGGATCGGCGGGGCGACTCGCGGCGACCGCCTACCTCATACCGCCGATCACCATCGTGATGAGCTGGCTGATGCTGGGCGAGGCGCCGGGCCTCATCGCGGTGCTGGGCGGCGCACTGTGCCTCGCCGGCGTGTACATCGCCCGCTGGCAGCCGCGGGTTACGGCTTCGGACTCCTCCGCACTCGCTCCTGGCTCTCCCGCTCCTCCCGCTCATCGTCGCTGAGATCCACCGCCATCGGGAAGAACAGCGAGCGCTTCACTGCCGGATACGGCACATCCCAGCCGCGGGCATCGTGCCAGAGGATCCGATTGAGTCGCTCGGACGGCGCGGCGTCGGGGTCGTGAAAATTCATCCGGGCCGACTCCCGCGCGGCGAGCCGCCGCTCCGCCGCCTGGGGACCCGTGATGAGCCCGACCTGCTGATTCACCTCATAGAGCGACTGCTTCGGCTCGAGGACAGTGTAGGGCGTGAAGTCGGGCGACTCGTCGGGGCCGATGAAGCCGGCCCGCATGTCCGTCGCGACGAGATCGAATAGACTGAGGGCCGGCAATCCCAGGATCAGCTCGATCGTCTTGACCATGCTCGGCTGGCTGTAGAACGTGGGGTCGACGACACCACGCTTCGCGTACGGGCTGGCGACGAGCGCGACGGTGCGATGCCCATCGATGTGGTCGACGCCGTTCTGCGCGTCGTCCTCGACGGCCAGAACAGCCATGGACTTCCAGAACGAACTGTGCGACAGACCTGCGACGATCTTGCCGAGCGCGAGATCGTTGTCCGCGACGCACGCCTTGGGCGTGCACCAACCCGGGCTCGTGCCGTTGGTGTGATCGCTCGGCAGGATGATCAATACGAGATTCGGCATGGAGCGGCGCGACTCCCACTCCCGCAGGTATTCGAGAAACACATCCGCTTTCGCGACGTCCGGCACGGTCATGGTCCAGCTCGGATAGTCACGGACAAGCGCGCGGTCGAGCGAAGGGATTTCGGCGCGGGTGTTGTACAGCTTCGCCAGTTGGCGCCGGAAGAATGCGGGATTATGCGGTTGCGAGTCACGATACTGCGCGAGCATCGTCGAGCGCACCGCCGCGCTGTCCCACCCGGGTGACGGCGCGTACTCGCCGAAGATGCTGACCGTCTTGCCTTTGGCCTGCGCCGCCTCCCACAAAAAGCCGCCGGACGAATACGCCAGGGGATCCACGGCCTCGGATGGATAGCTGCGTCCCGTGTAGAGCGGCCACATCGGGTACTCGGTCTCGATGCCCTGCGTCAACCAGTTGTGGCCGTCCGCGGAGTTCCCGCCCGAAGCGAAGAAATGATCGAGCAGCACATATCGTTCGGCGAGCGCGTGCGCGTTCGGCGTAACCTCCCGGCCGTACTGCACCAGCGAGCTGTCGCCGGCGCCCTTGCCCAAGTCTCCGAAGACCTGATCGTAGGTCCGGTTCTCGCGCACGATGTAGACGACGTGGTCGATCAACGACGGCTCACCGGGGCGTTCGGGAATGGCGCGGGCGGGGACGTTGCGCCGGGCGGTGAGTGCTGGACCGGCGCTGTCGGTCCGCAGCGTGAGGCGATTGTTCTGAGCGACGGACGTGGTGTACGCCGCGAGCTCCGCTTCCGAGGGCACGGCGATGACGTTGACCGATCCGCGATAGGAATGGACGTAGCGGCCCGTGAGGCCGGACGTCCGCCCATTCCCCGATCCCACGCCGAACAGCGATCCGACGGCGATTGTATGGCCGTCTGCACTGATGTCGATCGACGTCGGGTACCATCCCGTGGGAACGAGGCCGCGGAGCTGGCCGCCGGGCAGCCCGTATACCGCAACCGCGTTCGCCCCGCCCAGCGTGACGAAGAGCGCGGTCGCGTCCGGGGACAGGGCAACCGCGGTGGGCGCGAGACCGATGCCGCGTTCGCGGAATGGCGCGATCGCGATGCTGCCGGAGACGGCGTCGCGACGCGTGTCGATGATGCTCACGACGTCCGAGTTGCCGTTCGCGACGTACAGCCGCCCGCCCTGCTTGTCCCAGGCGAGGCCCGTCGGATGGCGTCCCACGGGAATGACTTTGGTCACCTGTCCCTTCACCAAATCGACGCGCGTCACGCTGCCCGGCTGGGCAATCCCCCGGCCGTCGACCCGGACCAGTTCAGCGAACGGGTCGCAGCATTGCTTGGCGGTGCGATCGCGCGGTCCGGGCTTCGCCCCGCCCAGGTTCGTCACGTACGCGACCGAGCCATCTGCATTCACCACGGCCGCCACCGGTAGCACACCGAGCGGGACAGTCTTCAGCAGCGTGCCGCTGTCGGCGTCGAGGATCGCCAGCGCATCGTTGGCCGAGAGTGGCACCACGACGACACGATGTCCGGACGCATTCGGGCGAGTTGCCACGGCGGGCGAGCCAACGATGTAGTCGCCGAGCGCGGGGGAGGTCCACCTCGGCACGACACTGTCATCGTAGGCGCTCAGCTGCGCGACGGCCTTCGTTTGAGCGAGGCGCGCCGATCCCGGAATCCGGCTCTCTGCGAGCTCGGCCGATAAACGGCCGACGCTCGTGACGAGGGTACGTCCGGTGACAGGATCGATCGCGATGCCCTGCACTCCCGCGCGCCCGTCGAAGGGGGAGCTCCCCAGTACGGCGTTGTCGCGCCAGCTGAGCCGGTAGGCGGCACCGTGAATGGAGACCCAGATCTCGCCGGGACGCCCGAATCGAACGCCGAACACGCGGTCGGTGAACACACTCTGCACACCGGCGGGTGTCACGCGTTGGTTCGTGGCGATGGCTCCGGGATCGGTGATCTCACGACGCGGAGCGACGGGCGCGGGCTGCGGCGGCCGCGGGGGCTGCGCGGCCTGGGGGGCCTGCGCGGGAACCTGGAGCAGTAGAATGAGGGATAGGACCATCTCTCATGATATCACCGTCCGCGTACGGAAGCATCCACGAGATCGGCGATCAGATCCGGGCGCGAACCGAGTCGCCCGTGACGATCGTTGCTGCGTGCCTGCAACGCATCGAGCAGCTGAACCCTGAGCTCAACGCCTTCGCGACCGTTTTGACCGACGAATCGGGGGTAGCGGCGAGGCATGCCGAAACAGAGATAAACGCTGGGCGCTGGCTCGGCCCGTTACACGGCATTCCGATTGGAATCAAAGACTTTTACGACGCCGCGGGCGTCCGGACCACCGCCGCCGCGCGACAATTCCTGAATCGCATTCCCTCCAGCGACGCCGAGCTCGTGGCGAGGCTCAAGCGTGTAGGCGCGATCATCATCGGCAAGACGAACATGCACGAGCTCGGCATGGGCACGACATCGCTGGTGAGCGTGTTTGGACCGGTGCACAACCCGTTGAACCCTGATTACATCGCCGGCGGATCGTCTGGCGGCTCGGCGGTGGCCGTGGCCGTGGGGATGTGTTACGCGACCATCGACACCGATGCGATCGGCTCCTGCCGGCTGCCGGCGGCCTGCTGCGGCGTGGTCGGATTCAAAGGCACCTATGGACTGCTCAGCGCGCGCGGGATCCTGGAGGGCGAGCCAACAGATCCCGCGATCCTGCTGCTCGCACACCCGGCGATCACGACGCGGAGCGCGAACGATACCGCCATTCTCGTGAAGGCCCTGGCCGACCGCGAGACGAGAACGATCCTGGAGCCACGGCTTGGCGTCGTCACCAACATCAAGCCGACGCAATCGGTCAGGGTGGCATTCGAGGCGGCCGTCGAGCGGCTTCGCACCCTGGGCTACCAGCTGAGGCAAGCGACGGCGCCGTTCGACAATCCCGGATTCGACGTACGCAACATCGTGGCCGACCGTGCGGCGATCGCCGCGCGCAGTTTTCGCGACGTCGATGTGCTCGTGTTGCCGACCACGAACGGCAGCATTCCCACCGTCAAGCAGGCTGAGGGCAATCCGCTCGCCCTCGCGGCCGAGAACACGATGTTCGCGAACTACTTTGGCCTTCCGGCGATCAGCGTTCCGTCAGGTTTGGATGCGAGAGGCCTGCCACTCGCTTTACAGATCGTCGGCCGGCCGTGGGAGGACGGCACGGTGCTCGAGCTGGCTAACACATTCCTAACTCGCCGCGTGTAGCCCCGCGCCGACCCGGCGCCATTATTATCGGACATGCTGCTGACATTGTATCTCCTGCTGCACTGTGGCGTGCCCGATTCCATCGTCGTGTACTCGGGTCGCGAGCGCCAGCTCGACGTGCGGATCCCGCGCTTCGACGCCGAGGTCGTGATCGACGGCGACCTCGCGGATTCGGCGTGGAGGCACGCCGCCCTCCTCACCGGCTTCTCGCAGTACGCGCCCAACGACGGTGTCTCGGCGGCGGACTCGACGCAGGTCCTGGTGTGGTACTCCGCCAACGCGATCTACTTCGGGATTCGCGCTTTCGAGCTGCACGGCCGGCCCACCGCGACGCTGGCCGATCGCGACCAGATCTTCGGCGACGACAACGTACAGATTCTCCTGGGGACGTTCCATGACAGCAAGAAGGCGTTGATGTTCGCGATGAATCCGCTCGGCGTGCAGGGCGACGGCGCGCTCGTCGAGGGTGCCAACATCTCGGCGAGCGGCTTCATCGGGGGCGCGGTCATCGGACGCGAGCAACCGGATCTCAGTCCCGACTACGTCTTCCAGTCACGCGGGCGCGTGACCGACTGGGGCTACGAGGTCGAGGTCCGGATTCCGTTCAAAAGCCTGCGCTATCAGCCGAAGCAGCCACAGGACTGGAACCTCAACATCGTGCGCCAGGTCAAGCACTCGGGATTCGAGGACACCTGGTACCCGGCCAAGCGTGCCAACGCGACTTTCATCGGACAGGCGGGCAATCTGATCGGCTTGTCGGGCATGCATCGCGGCCTGGTCATGGACCTCAACCCCGAGGCGACGTCGAAAGCCACCGGGGCGCCGGGTACGTCCGGATACGCGTACGCCATGGGGAACCCCCAGATCGGCGGGAACATTCGCTGGGGGCTTTCCGACAATCTCAACCTCGACGGCACCATCAAACCCGATTTCTCACAGGTCGAGTCGGACGCGGGGCAGCTCGCGTTCGACCCGCGCCTGGCGCTCTTCTTTCCGGAGAAGCGGCTCTTCTTCCTCGAGGGAAGCGAGCTGTTCCAAGTCCCGCAGAACCTCATTTACACCCGGCGAATCGTGCAGCCGGTCGCCGCGGTGAAGCTCACCGGCAACACGCATGGCACGGACATCGGGTTGCTGTCGGCCGTCGATCAGAAATTCGCGTCGGCGAGCGGCGCCGACAATCCGATCTTCAACATCGTCCGCGCGCAGCGCAGCCTGGGCCAGGGATCGCGTATCGGGGTCGCCTACACCGACCGCATCGAAGGCGACGACTACAATCGCGTGGCCGATGTCGATGGCCGGCTCGTCTTCAAGGAGATCTACGGCCTGAACTTCCAGGTCGCCGGCAGCCACACCCGCATCGGTGGCGTGACGAAGACGGCGCCGCTCTGGCTCACGCAGTTCACCATTCAGCACCGCGTGTGGGGCCTGCGCAGTGTGTTTGCCGGGATCTCGGATGATTTCCGCACGGCCAGCGGCTTTATCGGCCGCAACAGCATCGTGCACTCGTACGTCGATCCCAGCTACACGACGTACGGCAAGGCGGGCGCGCTGCTACAGCGCTTGACCGGCGACATCATCGTGGACGGGATCTGGCAATATCAGAACTTCATTCACGGCCGACGCATTCAGGACCAGAAGCTGCATTTCAACGTCAACACGACGCTGCGCGGCGGCTGGAACGTGGGCGCCGGCTATTTCGTGGAGTCGTTCGGCTACGATTCGGCGCTGTACGCGAACTACCGACTCGAGGTGCCAAAGTCAGGCGGTGGCCTGGACACGATTCCGTTCGTGGGCCAGCCGAC
>Ga0066706_10000668_pt1 | contig 11581 bp, 13 predicted proteins | sample GraSoiAngelo_155_FD_67274 | JGI IMG/M metagenome (GOLD analysis project Ga0066706, IMG submission 67274) | Grasslands soil microbial communities from the Angelo Coastal Reserve, California, USA - 14_1009_13_30cm | ecosystem: Environmental > Terrestrial > Soil > Grasslands | place: USA...
AAAGCGTATAGAGGTCCAGCAGGCAGCGCGAGCGCAACTGCCAACAGAGACTTCAACCGCGCTTGAAATGACCGACTGAGGTCTCGTCCTGAGCGCAAACTATCCTCACGGGTCCCCGCCCCCTCGCGAGGAAACAGCAACATACACTATCCTGGCTCTCCACGAAACTGGAAAACGATGTTGCGAGGTTTCGCGAACGAGGTCGTCATCCATGCCGGCCGTGCGTTCTTGCGGTTGCTGGAGGCGCAGCGCTGACCTTCAATGTTGCACTACATTCAGAACAATGAACTCTGGCGGCGATTCGGCGTGATCCCAAAATGCTCGTATGCCAATTGAGTGGCGACGCGCCCGCGCGGAGTGCGATTCAGAAAGCCGATCTGAATCAAAAAAGGTTCGTAGATCTCTTCGATCGCATCGGGCTCTTCCGCCAACGCAGCGGCCAGCGTGTTTACGCCCACTGGGCCGCCTTGATATTTCTCGATGATGGTAAGCAGCAGGCGGCGGTCGACTTCGTCGAAGCCATAGTGGTCCACTTCCAACATCAGCAACGCGGACTTTGCCGTGGGCTGGTCAATCTTGCCCCCGCCGCGCACCTGAGCAAAATCACGCACCCGGCGCAGGAGCCGATTTGCAATTCTCGGCGTTCCTCGGGAACGGCTTGCAATCTCCATAGTGCCCGGCTTGTCGATCACCACTCCTAGAATGTCGGCTGATCGCTTCACGATCACCAGCAAATCTTCCGGCGTGTAAAACTCCAGCCGGAGCACGATCCCAAAGCGCGACCGCAGCGGCGCCGAAATCAACCCTGCCCGGGTGGTGGCGCCCACAAACGTGAACGGCTTTACTTCCAAGGTGTGGGTGCGGGCCGAGGGCCCCTGCCCAATAATGATGTCGAGCTTGTAATCTTCCAGCGCGGAATAGAGCAGTACCTCGAGCACCGGCTGTAGGCGGTGGATCTCATCAATGAAGAGGACCTGCTTGTCCTGCATGTTGGTGATGATCGCCGTGAGGTCGCCTTTGATCTGCAGCAATGGAGCGGCGGTCTGCTGAAAATACACTCCGAGTTCGTTGGCAATGATGTTGGCGAGCGTGGTCTTCCCCAGACCCGGGGGCCCGTAGAGCAGCACGTGATCCATGGCCTCGCCACGTGAGCGGGCCGCCTCAATCGCTACCGCCAGGTTCTCCTTTACTTTGGTCTGGCCGATGAACTCGTGCAGCCTCTGCGGCCGCAGCTTCAACTCAAAGGATGAATCATCCTCTACCGGCGCCGCGGACACCAGCCGATCCGGGCTGTAATTCAGGTTGGGGTTATTTTTGGCGGTAGCCACTCGCCGGATATTACCACGAACCTTGTGCGGGCAGCTGCCTCCGGGGCCCGTCCTGTCCCGTCCTGCCGGTCTCGAGCTGGCTGCCGCAAGGCCACGAGCATTCCTGCGCTCCCTTTTCGCGATCCCGCCAATAATCCCATCAGCCATGTCGGGCCCAGGGCGGAGTCCCACAATGTGCCCGGCCACATTAGCCAAGGCCGTCGGCGGCTGAAGACTTCGTAAGCGTTACTCTTCTTCTTCCTTCACCTCGCCCCGTGCCGTTTTGGCTTTCTCAATAATTTTTTCTTGCAGTTGCCCCGGGACCATGTCGTAATGGTGCATCTCCATGTTGAAGCTGCCGCGGCCTTGCGTCATGGAGGTCAGGTCTGCGCCATAAGTCAGCATCTCGGCCATGGGTACTTCGGCTTTCACAATTGTGTTGCCGCCTTTGTTGTCCATGCCCTGGATGCGTCCACGGCGGCTGTTTAAATCGCCCATGATGGAGCCGGCAAAGTCATCCGGCACCGTGATCTCGACGGCCATCACCGGTTCCAGGATTGTGGGCTTAGCCTGCTCCATCGCTTTCTTAAAGGCGATGCGTCCGGCCATCTGGAATGACATGTCGTTCGAATCCACATCATGGTATGACCCGTCATACAAGATCACGCGGAAGTCGACCACGGGAAAGCCCGCGAGATATCCGCGGCCCGCGGCATCCTTAATTCCCTTCTCGATCGCGGGAATGTAGTTTTTAGGGATAGCTCCGCCGAAGATGTCGTTGACGAATTCGAACTGCCCACCGCGCGGCAGAGGCTCAACTTTAATCTTGCAGTCGCCATACTGACCGTGCCCGCCAGTCTGCTTCTTGTGCCGTCCCTGCACGTCCGCTTTGCCGCGAATAGTCTCGCGATAGGGAACTTTCGGGGCCTTCAAAATTACTTCTGTGTGATAACGCTTCCTGAGTTTGGCGACCACGACTTCGATGTGTTGTTGCCCCGTGCCCGCAATCAGGAATTCCTGGGTCTGGGCGTCGCGGAAAAATCGCAGCATGGCGTCTTCTTCCATCAGCTTGTGAATGCCCGGCCCCAGCTTGTCTTCATCGGCGCGACTTTTGGGCTCGATAGCAAACGTAATGGCGGGCTCGGGCAACTTCACTCGCGGATATTGAATGGGCGCCGATTTGTCGCCGAGTGTGTCGCCGGTGAGCGTGTCTTTTAATTTGGCAACGGCGCCAATATCGCCAGCGTGCAATTCGGGCAGTGGAATCGCCGTCTTTCCCTGCATGCTGGATATATGTGCGAGCTTTTCCTGCGATGCGCGGCTGAAGTTTTGTAGCGTTGCATCATTCTTCAACACGCCCGAAAAGACCTTGAAATAGGAAATCCTTCCCGAGAATGCATCCGACAAGGTCTTGAACACATACAACGATACTGGCTCGTTGTCAGTTTCATGGCGCTTCGGCGCATCCCCATTTCCAGAGGCCACCGGTTCACCCTGCACCCACTCGTGTTCGGAAGGCGCAGGGGTGTAGTCGACAATGAAATCCATCACCCGGTCGGCGCCCACGTTGCCCAGGCCCGAGCTGAAGATCACAGGGAAAAGTTTGTCTTCGCGAATGGCGTTATGCAGCGCCGGAATCAGATCTTCCTCGGGAATCGTGCCCTTCTCAAAGAACTCTTCCATGAGCTTGTCATCGCCCTCGGCGATGAGTTCTACCAGTTGCTCATGAGCTTCCTGCACCTGGGCTTTCAGATTCGCCGGGATCTCGGTCTCTTTTCCCTTGCCATTGCCCCCCAGTTCATAGGTGTAAGCCTTCATGCGGACCAGGTCGACTACACCGCTCAAATTCTTCTCACTGCCGATGGGCAGCTCAATCGGAATCACGTCCCGGCCAAACCCATTCCTCAGTGACTCCAACACACGCCCGGCATGGGCACGGTCACGATCCATGCGGTTCACTACGATCAGCCGTGGAGTTTTGTATTCTTCGCAATAATTCCAAACCCGCTGGGTTACGACTTCGACGCCGGCCACGCCGTCGACAACAACGATGGCCGCATCCACCACCGGGAGCACCATCTTGGCCTCGTGAACAAACATGCTGAAACCGGGCGTATCCAGAATATTGATCTTGGTTTTGCCCCATTCCACGCACGCTGCCGCCATCGAAATCGACATCTTGCGCGCAATTTCCTCCTCCTCGAAATCAGTGGTGGCGGTGCCATCGTCCACGCGGCCAAGGCGCGGGCCTGCGCCCGCCGTGTAAAGCATGGCCGAGACCAGCGAGGTCTTGCCCGCATGTCCGTGACCCACAATCGCAACATTGCGGATATTCTCACCTGAATAGACTTTCACGGGTTCCACTCCTTCGGCAGGCTGGGGAACAGAACTGGGCCCGGAAGAGGATCAGGACGGGAACAGGGCCACCCAACATCACCTGCGAAAACCTCAGATGCTATCACGCCGGAAGAGGCCGCCTCAACCTACCCCGGCTGGATATCCGTGGCCCGGGACGGGCATCGGGAGCTGCGAATAAAGCGTGGCCAGCGCGCCTGGCAGAGTTGATCCATCTCGTACCGATTTCCGGATTGACACGCAGCTGCCAAGCCATGACTGGAAACCCGGAAAAAGGCGCAGGGTAGATTCGCCGCCTCCGCCCCCTGGCACCCATCCAAGTGTCAAGGGTTTCGATCGTACGTAGGCAGTCCGCATGGGAATACGGTGAGGGAGCTCCCCAGGGAGCTCCCCCCGCTGACTGCATCGGTGTCGAGAGTTTGATTCTGTTGAACCTATCTCCCGTTCACTGTTCTGCGGAGGGAAAGGTGTTTCTGAGGGTGTATGATCCGAGGCGCAATGTTCGGCGATCGCAGCCACGAGCAGTGGGTCGCACAATACGCGAACAGTCACCATCATCCCGTAAACCGGGCTTGCCACACCCTGGGTATTCCGACCATTCTTGTTTCGGTCGCGCTTTTTCTGGCGGCTATTTTCGTCCATCGGTTATGGATCTATGCCGCGGCTCTGTTTCTCTTCGGATGGGTCCTCCAATTTGTCGGCCACGCCTTCGAAGGCAAACCGCCGGAATTTTTCCACGATTGGCGCTTTCTGTTTGTCGGCGTTCGATGGTGGTGGGCCAAGATCCACGGCAAGGCGTAGCAGTGCCCGAGTCTTAAGCGGCTATACCCCTTCCGGAGCACATCAGGGTTTTCTGCAAGGGGACGGGTTCCCGCGACATCGAACCAGCTGCATATCGTAAGTGGTCTATGTTTCCTCAACTTGCGCGATTCACTGATCTGGGCCTTCTGCTGATGCGCCTCATGATCGGAGTGGTTTTCGTTGCCAGTGGCTACAGCCACCTAAAAGATCCAGGCACCCGAGGTAAGAGTATCGGAATGGGCCAGGGCTTCACCATTTTCCTGGGTATTGCAGAAGTCGGTGGCGGGCTTGGCGTAACCTTTGGCGTTCTTACTCAACTCGCCGCGATCGGACTCATTCTCATCATGCTGGGCGCCATCCAGAAAAAAATCTTCGTATGGCACACCGGGTTCTGGGGCGAGAAAGCTTCGGGCTGGCATTACGACCTTCTGTTTGTCGTTATGAATCTTGTGATTCTGTTGACCAACGGTGGAGCATACGTGCTATTGAGGTAGCTAACCCCTTGCGGTTGCTGAGCAAGCGGATGCTCGTCCGCATATTTGGGCTGCTCGTCGCGAGCTCCACGCTGGCCAAGCCAAGGGTTTCAGCGTAGCGGGGAATTTTGCATCTCTAAATTATGTCTCTTCCTCGCTCCCAATTTGCGATTGATGTCATCGGCAAATTCGATGAAGAAGTTCAGCAGTGTTCCCCAGCCCGCCTGACCGAGAACAGCGCGCCCTCCTTCGGCAAAGGCATCTCGCGGATGCGGCTTCCATGCGGTCGAGATCAAACCTCCGGCGAACGCCCCTCCATACAACGCCCACTGCGGGCGCCTCTGGTGCTCGCTCCGATCGTAAGTCACGAAGTTTCGCCCGATCGCATGATGAGTTCTTGGCCAGAATCCACCGCATCGGCACTGGTCGTAGCGCACCTCATATCCCAGCTTGGCGTTGCCGGGGGCCGCCAAGCTGTTGGCGATCACGAATTGTCCCTCGCGCGACGCGAACCGCTCCGCATACCCTCCCCAGCCATCGTTCCACTGTGAAGGCCAACCGCGCGCTTGGTTGATCCCGGCGAGGAGTGCCCTCTTCCGATATGCGCCCGGCGTCGTCAATGTCTGCTCCAGATAAATCCGTTGCCGCTCCGGGGCGGTCTATGACACGAGTTGGCCTTCCTTGCCCACCAGGGGACCCGTCAGCCAGCCCACCTCCCAGTCACGCAACCGGATCAATGTCGTCGTAGCCACCTGCCTCGTCGCTCCGGCCACAACCTGCACCGGCCCCGGATTGTCGGCTTTCTTCTCCGGAATCCTCTCCGCGGGATTCTGCTGGGAAGTGTCCCCCGACTTTTGACCAGGGTCCGGCTGAGTGTTGGGGATCTGCTTATCGGGATTTTTAGCGGGCGAGTTTGCTTCGGTTTGGTTTTCTTGTTGCCGACTCGATTGTGGCTGATTTTGTTGGTTCGGATGATCCTGCGCCGAGCAGCGTCCGGCGAATAGCAGGAGAGAAACAATCAGCGGGAGAACCCACGCAGAAATCCTGAACTGGTTTCGATCTCCGCTCCACAACGCCGATTGCGGTGCCACGGCTTCAACTTAGCATATGGCACGCTACGACAATGTAAAGCAGTTTCTGTAGAGAGGCCAGGCACGGATGTCGGCGTGATGGCCGAGGCAAGAAGCAAATCCACTTACTCTCACGACCAGGAGCTGTCACAACTCAGGACTCGTCGCGTTTCAACCCCTCTCAAACGCATGCTTGTTCTCCAACTCATCGACCGCCAACCGCATCGCTGCCTCGAACTTCTCGCCCTGCCCATTGAGTCCAGAGGTGGGCTCGGCCCACTCGCCTTCCAAACGGATGAGGCCGTCTGCCCCAACCAGCCGACCCGCAAGTTCCAACAGGTGCGGTGTTGTTGTCTCCAGATACTGCGCCTCGGTGGGATCAGCAATCCACACTCGCGCAGCAGCCGGTCCGCCCAATTTCGTCTGCCAATAGATCTTGCGCTCCAGGAACTGCCCAGTCACCTCATCGGACGCCTTGCCAAACATCCACTTCTGGCGCTTGAAATCGTAGTGCCGGCTTGAGAACGGGACCGGCAGCAGCTTGCCCGATTTCAAAAACTCGATCTGCCTGCGGTCGACTTCTTTGCGCAACGCGTTGATCACGGGTGCCTCAGCATGCTTCGGCTCAAGCGAGGGCAGCACTTCGCGCACCGTGGCAGAAAGGTTTACCGCCACCCGGGCGTGGAGACCAGCGGAGCTTTCCAGTTGAATATCACCGTGCAACACCCAGAAATCTGCTCCCGACGTTGACTGATGGAAAGGCCACTCCAACTTAAAAGTTAGCGGCAGCCCGGTGAGTGTCATCCAAATCTTCCTTCCACCGGCCGCCTCGTTTTCGCGACTACCCTTTGCTGGTTCCTGCGTCATTCGCGCCTGCTCCTCATTCTGATCTTCGGGGTATATCCTCGTCAGAAGGAATGCCCCCGCGGCACCCGATTCAGCTCCCACGGTCCAGCTTCAAACCGGGTGCGAGGTGCAACTGCTCCGCCTATTGCTGTTCACAACTTCAGGTTTTCGAATTCTCCCGTGAGCTGCTGGTGCCGAGCCCGTGCTGCTTCGACCAGGGCTCGGAAAATTGCGCGCGAGGGCTCGTCGTCATCCACGGACCGCTCCGGGTGCCATTGCACGGCCATGACAAAGTGATCCAGAGAAGTTCCCTCCAGCGCCTCGACCATGCCGTCTTCATGACAGCGCGCTACCACTCTTAGGCCGTCTCCGATCACGTCCGCCGATTGATGGTGAGAGGAATTTACTGGAATTACGACTGTTGCGCTCGCGCCCGGGGAAGCCGCTGGCTTCCGGTGGGCCGAATCCTCTCCGCGGGAGAACTGAACCTTCGCTGGAAGGCTGCCCCGTACGATCTCCGCCAGCACCGATTGGGGCGCAATGTCGACTTTGTGGGCGACCTTTACCTTCCGTCCTGCCTCGTGATTCACAGTTGTTCGCAGGTCTTGGGGCAGGAAGTCGGGAATGTGCTGGATGAGCGAACCGCTACGGTAAACGTTCAAGCTTTGCAGGCCGTAGCAAATGCCGAGCACGGGCTTGCGCATGTTGTATGCATCCTGCAGCAGAACTTCGTCGACGGTATCGCGGCGCGGATCGGGGGCCGCGGTTTGGGAACAGCGTGCGGCATTGAACTTCGCGGGATCTACATCTGCCTTACTGCCAGGTAACAGCACCCCATCGCACTGTTCGATGATCTTCATCACTTCGGCAGGCGTCAGATCGAGCGGTACGCGGATGGGTCTTCCCCCCGCCATCATTACCGCGCGCTGGTATTGCGGCAGGGCACGGTCGGCGTACTCGGGGTCGCCCGAGTGAGGAACCGGAATCGCAATCCGAGGGGGCATCCTCTGATTGTAGCGTGAGGCCGATGGCACGAGAACCCTTGCCGGGACAGCAGAACCGTGGTTCGGCAAGGACTGAGCAGAATTAAGTCTTCGGCGCTGATCAGATTACAATCAGCTGGCCCGCGAAATTGACGCCAGAGTTTTGGCTTGCCGATAATGCTGGATCTCCATGGCAAAAGCCAGTACGAACACGATCAGGCCGGCAATTGCCGCCGTCGGCCAAGCGATGTGACGATAGGCGACAGTCATGTCAGGGCGCGTCCCGTGTAAACGCGACGCGATGACCGTTCCGACGATCCCCACCAACAGACTCACCGCAAAGACGAGCAGCGTGCAGACAACGGTGACCAGCAAAACCCGCGCCAGCACGCCGTACCAGCGGGGCTCCCGGAGCTTGGAATCGGACCAGATGCTCATTCCCCATATGCCGATTCAAGTACTGTAGAATCAATAGCCTAGAATAGAGCCAAGCATTTCAAGCGATTCCATTCCAAAGGCTTCTCTCACACCGCTAATTCTTACAGAATCGGGATCAACTGTCCTCGGTTCCCGGGCTCTGACCACGCCGGCTCGCTGCTAGCCTCCGCAGTGTGGACTTGCCGCTAGTGTATAAAAGAAACAAATATGTCACAGGCCGCGCCCGCAATCACGCGAAGTCCCGCCGAGGTGGTCCGGCTGACACCGGTGTCCCAAGCCGGCAATGGAATTTGTTACGCCGTGGCCGGCGAGACTGCTGTGACTTCCATCGATCTGGAGCGCATGATTGCGGCGGTTCCGGCCAAAGTTGCCCGAGCGCTCGAACGTAAAGCTTACTACTTCGTACCGCTCACCGTATCCCATGGCGAGGAAACGTTGATCGCCGACCGATATGACGTCACCCTTAGTGACAACGCGGTTTGCCACCGCAACTTAAATCTCGGCGATTCACAATGCGTCTTCATCTCCACCCGCCTGATGGATGACAAGTTTTCTGTTGCCTTCGAGTTCTATATCAATGTGGGCCACGCTTTGGTCGAGCGGGTGGGCGTATCGAGTGACTTCAGTGAACTGGCTTGGAAGCAGGTCGGGGCAAGGATTCGAGGCGAGACTTCGCTGGACGCATGGGAGGCACGCAAACTGGCTACGGGCGATGGTCCCGATGCGGAGCGCTACCGGAACGAATACTTCGAGGCTACGTTTTCCGACACGATTTCCATTTACCTGCTATCACTATATCTCGACATGGATTATTACGACTTGCGGGAGCGGGATTACCCCTTGCTGGCTCCCGCGGCGCTGGCGGAGCGTCTGAGGAAAGTGGCGGAGATGTTTCCGCCAAACCCCGGTTTTGACTTCGCGATTCTCTACAAGCGGCGCGCGTAGAAGTTTCCCTGGAGTGCGCACTTTTTCGCATCCCGCTTACTTGCCAAGTGCGAAGTTCACCACGCTCGTCTGATTTCCGCTCACCGTGACAGATTTCTCCCATGCCTTGGATTCAGTGAAGACTGGACGCTGCACCTCGCGTTCGGTCAAAACGTCGAAAGCTTTCTGTTTGTCCAGCACGGTCCAGCCTTCGTGCCATGCCACAATTTGATAGGTTGCCGGCGGCACGTCGGTGAATCGAAGCTTCCCGCTTTCATCGGTAACGGAGTAGTACGGGTGAACCATCATTTCTGCGTTCATCCAGGCGTGACCGCCGTTGCAGCGCAGATGAACCAATCCCGGCGACGACATGGTGCGAGAAATCAGACATCTGGTTGGGAAAAGGGAAGGGCAAGTTGAAAGTGGCCGCGCCTTCCATGTGAAACGTGTGTAGACTGGCACCGGAACTCTGCATTTGGAGGGCTGCGTTTTCCGGGACCAGGAGAATGTGAGGAACGTAGTGAGAGTGCCGCTGCTCCAGGCGCCGGCGTTGCTCGGGCGCTTCCAAAGCCTTTCCGCTGGAAATATTTTTCAGGTAAACAACGGTGTTGGCTACGCCGCCTTGCGGACCGATGATCAGCCGCTCCAGATCAACCGTTTTTCTGGAATCAGGATTGCAGATTTGACGGATCCTTGGTGACCGGGAAGTCCAGAATGCGCGGCGCGGGGCCTGACCATTCTCGCTGCCGGAAATAGTTCCGCCATCTGTGACGGTGACCACTTTGTAATCACCTTGCGCCCCCGCCAAGGCGGCCGCGGCAAGCAAGAACGCCAGGAACAACAAACCTTGACCCACTCGGCGGATTACAAATCTCCTAAGCGTCTGCGGTCAACGAAGCCTCCTTTTGACCGCGAGCTGGAATTTGGCCGTACGAGTTGCTTCCGCGGGCACGCGACGTACATCCCTGCTTGCGGGAAAGTGCTGCTCTAGGGGATCTAGATGAGGCAGGCAGCGCCTGTGTTTGCGGTCTTGCTGGTTCCAAACCAAGAGAGGGGGAATCCGTCCGCCAAGACGGCTCTTACCCATTGGAACTCGCTCATTAAAGTGCGCCAACTTTGGGCAGAGGCCGAGATTCCCAAGGCATCTGACCTGAGGGTTACCGCGGATCGTTGCCACGCCTCTCGGATTTCGAATTGCCGTCCGTGGCTTCGATCGAGGGCCGGCCGGAAAGCAACAATCGCAACTTCTCCGCCAAAACCTTACAATCGTTTCCTCCATGCCAGTGACCGTCCGTTCTTTTGCGAAGATCAACCTTGGGTTGCGCATTGGCGCAGCGCGGGATGACGGATTTCACGAATTGCTTACGGTTTATCAGACCATCGGCCTGCACGACTTGGTAAAGGTCGGGATTGAGCGTGGAACAGGTATTGAGATTCACTGCGCTGACCCGCGGGTGCCAACGGATGAATCGAACACCTGCTTTCGCACTGCGCAATCTACCCTGCGGGCGCTTGGACTGAAAGGTCGGGTCGTCATTGAAATTGACAAGCGATTACCGATACAGGGCGGACTGGGCGGAGCATCGGCAAACGCGGTGGCGGTGTTGTTGGGGCTGGAGCTGGCCTCGAAGAAGTCGTTGGGCGCGACGGAACGGCTAGCAATCGCAGCCGATGTTGGATCGGACCTGCCCCTGTTTTTGGTGGGCGGAGCGGTGCTGGGAGTTGGCCGCGGAGAACAGGTTTATCCCCTCCCGGATTTACCGGCGACGGCGTGTGTGGTAGTGACTCCAGCAGTTGGGGTCTCCACTCCGAGAGCATTCGCGGAGTGGGATCGGAGGCAAAAATTGACGCTCCCCGCCCCATCCGATAGAATGTTGGAGTTCGGCCGCGCTGTTTCAGCGTGGCTGAGTGCAAGGTTTTACTCCGGTGCTCCTCGCAGAAGGGGCCAGGCCGAGAACCCGCTTCTCGACTTTGTCCGGGCCGGGATCGATAACGACTTCGAACGAGTCGTCTTTCCTGAGTATCCCGAACTGTGCGAAGGCAAGCGTGCGCTGATCGATGCGGGCGCGGAATATGCGTCACTGTCAGGCTCCGGGTCGGCGGTATACGGACTTTTTGCGTCGCCCCCGGCTGCGCGACGGGCTGCGGCCCGGCTGGGGAAACAGGGCTGGACGGCGCATATTACCGTCACCCTGGGGCGAGGGCGGTACTGGCGAAGAATTTTTGATTGTTGATTTTTGATGGTTGATTGACAATAGAAGCAGCCCGATCCGGGTGCAGTCAACAATCAAGAATCATCAATCGACAATGATTCACTGGGCCGTCGACTAATGGTAGGTCAAGTGCCTTTGGAGCACTTTGTCTAGGTTCGAATCCTAGCGGCC
>Ga0066706_10000669_pt1 | contig 11572 bp, 11 predicted proteins | sample GraSoiAngelo_155_FD_67274 | JGI IMG/M metagenome (GOLD analysis project Ga0066706, IMG submission 67274) | Grasslands soil microbial communities from the Angelo Coastal Reserve, California, USA - 14_1009_13_30cm | ecosystem: Environmental > Terrestrial > Soil > Grasslands | place: USA...
CGAGGTGCGGGCGCGGCCTAGTCGCGTGCGCTGGGTCGGCGTCCACACCGCGAGCGGGTTCGCCACCGTTCCCGTGGCTGCGACGAGAAACCCAGCCGGGAGGGTGAGCGTCACATCAAAGTCGCCGTATTCGAGGTAGAACTCGCCGGCGCCAATGTAGGGCAGGGGATTCCAGCCGTGCACATCGTCGTAGACGACCATACGCGGATACCACTGGCCGATCTCGTATAGCCGAGTGCCGATCCGTCCCATGCGCCCACCCCCGTAGGGGGGCACGGGGAAATGCCAGGCCACCTCGAAGTCGATCGCTGCCCGGGGCGCGAGCGGTCGCGGAAGCTCGACGCGCATCATCGTGCCGTACTCGGTCCGCCGCAGCTCCCTTCCGGCCGATGTGAACCGCTCGATCGTGATCCCCCCGATGAACCCTTTGCCCGTGAAGTCGAACACGGCGCCGCCGGCGAAGTGTAGGGGCGGCTGGTTCAGGGCGTAGGTTACGCTGTTCTTCGCGAAGATGTTCTGCTCGATCTGCACCCAGACGAACGCGAGCGTGTCTGGAGAGTGGTTCTCGTAGTGAATCCGCTCGGTGCCACGGATTTCGGAGCCCGCGGTGTCCAACGCCGCCCGGATGAGGTAGTCCGCGCGCTGCTGCCAGTACTCGGACCCGGGTGCACCCGAAGCGCTCCTCACCCGGCTCGGGGTGGGGAGGTCGAGGGCTCGGAAGGGAGAGGTGTCGGAAACCACTGGCGCTTGGAGCGCCAGGTAAACTGCGGCGAGGAGGAGCACGGGCTGCGGCCTACTCTTGGATGATGGTCAGCTTGAACCCGTCCGGATCTGTCAGCGCGAACGCCCAATCGCCCCAGGGCGTCTCGGACGGCTCGCGATCGAGCCGCCATCCTGAGGCCTTCACGCGGCCGGCGAGCTCGGAGATGTCCTGGACGGTCGCGACCCACAGCCGGACGCCTTCGCCTTTTTTCCGGTCCTGGCCCTTGGCGAAATCGTCCTGCCCCAGCATCAAGTCGCAGGCGCCGGCCTTCATCTGGATGCCGCGGACCTGACCGCCCTCCTCCCACCGCTCACCGACCACAAAGCCCAGCACATCGCGGTACCACGCGATGCTGCGCTCCAGGTCGCGGACCGTCAGCGAGGCGGCCATAGAGCGAAGCCGCAGCGACTCGGGCTGTTGGCGCTGCGGGCGCCGTGAGCGAGACGGACGCCGCGCCGGGCGCTTCCCGGTAGGACGTCGGGTCTTCTTCTTCGTGGCCATGGTCGAGTGCCTCCTCGCATTCGGCGCGCCACAAGCGTAGCGTCCCTCCGGCGGTTCCGCCAGATTTCGCGCACATCACTCTCAAGGAGTCGAAACGATGCCCACGAGTCAGGCCAGTGCGGTTTGGGAAGGCAAGCTCAAGGACGGCAAGGGGAGCTTCCGGGCCGCGAGCAGTACGTTCAACGGTCCCTTTACTTTCGCGACTCGGTTTGAGGGAAAAAAAGGCACCAACCCCGAAGAGCTGATCGCCGCGGCGCACGCCGCCTGCTTCAGCATGGCGCTCTCGGCCGGGCTTGAAAAGGCCGGCAAGCCCGTGTCCCGGGTCGAAACCGCCGCCGCGTGCACCATGGACATGGTGAACGGGTCGCCCACGATCACCAAGATGGAGCTCAAGGTGCGGGGCACCGTGCCGGGCCTCGACCAGGCGGGGTTCCAGCGCGCCGCAGACGAGGCGAAGCGGAACTGCCCGGTGTCGCGAGCGCTGGCCGGCATTCCGCAGATCACCCTCGATGCGAAGCTCGGGTAAAGGGCGCGGCTGGACGGTGTACATGCTGCGGTGTGGCGATCGATCGCTTTACACCGGTATCACAAACGATCTCCCGAAACGGCTGGTGCGTCACCGGGCGGGAACCGCGAGCGCCTATACGAGCGCGCGGCGTCCGGTCCGCCTCGTTTATGAGGAGCGGCAGCCCGACCGCTCGACGGCGCTGCGGCGCGAAGCGGCGCTCCGCCGCCTGTCCCGCGCCGAGAAGCTGGCCCTTATCCGGGGCGCGTGATGGCCCTGGAATGGCGCGACCGGGCTGCGCTCGGGGGCGCGCTCCTCGTCGCGGCCGCGTGCGTGCGGCTCGGCGTATGGCAGCTCGACCGCCTCCGGCAGCGGCGCGAGCGGAACGCCCAAGTCCTGGCCCGCCTGTCCCAGCCGCCGCTTCCTGTCACCGGGGCGCTCTCGGCCGACTCCGCGCGGGATCGTCGCCTTTCGGCCCGGGGCGTTTATGACTATGCACATGAGCGTCTCTGGTACGGACAGAGCTACGAGGGCGTGCCCGGCGTGGACCTCGTCACGCCGCTGCGACTTCCGGACGGCGTCGCGGTCTTCGTCGATCGCGGGTGGGCGCCATCGCCGGACGCCTACCACGTAAACCAGGGAGCGTACCGGGAAGGCGATAGTGCGGAAGTCTCGGGAATCGGCATGGTGGCCCCTCGGGGCCGTGGGGACGTGGACCCCGCTCGCCTTCGCGACGCGTTCCCCTATCCCCTCCTGCCGTTTGTCCTCCAGGAGCTCCCGACCTCCACCGACCTCCACCGACCTCCCCAACCAGCCCTACTCCCCTGGCCCGCCCCCGAGCTCTCCAACGGCCCGCATCTTTCCTATGCGATCCAATGGTTCAGCTTCGCCGTGATCATCGTCGTGGGGTCGTTCGCGCTTGCCCGAAAATGGGGCATCGAGGAAAAAAGCCGTCGCGGGGGTACCAATAACGCCCTGTCCTAGCGATATTTAGAGCCGCTTCGCCCGCGGTGTGCCGTCGCCGCTGTCCGCACTCTGCGGGTTTTCTTTGTGCCTCTGGAAAGGAGTCATCTGAGATGCCTGCAGCACTCCCCCTCAAGCAGCCCGTGAAGGTGGGTCAATTGCTCCGGCGCCGTCTGCGGGAGCTGAAGCGTACCCCTCGGGAGCTCGCGGAGGCGGTGAACGTTTCGGAAGACTATATGGCGGACCTCGTCACGGGCCGGCGGCGGCCGCCGGCGCCGGGCCGTACCGACCTGTACGCGCCGATGACCAAGTTCCTGCGGCTGCATCGCAACGACCTCCCGACCTGCGCCCGCGCGGAGCGCGCGGCGGGGCCCGCCGGACGGCGGCGCCCCGACGCGGAAGTGAGCCGGCAGGTGTTGGAGCTGTGTCTGCCGGAGCGGCAGCGGGTGTTGCAGCGGCGCCTGAGCCGGCCGGACGGCGCCGAGCTTGACCATGTGATCGTGGGCCGGCTGCTGCAGGTGGCGCAGGGGTTCGTGAACCGCAAGCTCGAGGACGAAGTCGGCCTGCGGATGGCCGCGACGCGGGACGGGTGCACGTACCTCGAGGCGCGGATGCGTCTGCTCGAGTTCCTGGACGCCGATGCGGAGTCGCTCACGCCCCGCGATTGCGACGAGTTCCTGCGTCCCCGCATCACCAGCTGGGACATCGATCTCGAGACGCACGCGATGCGCATCGTGCTCAAGTAACGAGGGAAAGCAAAACGGCGCCGTCCTTTCGGGCGGCGCCGTTTTTTGCCGATCCGTGGCTTAGAGCTTCACGACGTTCTGCGCCGCGGGACCCTTCTGCCCCTGCACGACGTCGAACTCAACCCGCTCACCCTCGGCGAGCGACTTGAACCCCTGTGCTTGGATCGCGGTGTGGTGCACGAAGCAATCCTTCTCACCGTTCTCCGGCGTGATAAAGCCGAAACCCTTCGCATCGTTGAACCACTTCACGACCCCGGTAATACGTGCCATCTGCTGATACTCCTGACTTAATGGTGTTCGCGACGTCGTGCGGACTTCACCTTGCGGCGCGCCGCTGCCTTGTCTTTCCGTCGCCGTAGAGCGCCGGGACTCTCGTAGAAGCGCTTGCGCTTCATGTCCTGAAACAGTCCGGCTTTCGTGATCTGACGGCGGAACTTCTTCAGCACGTACTCGAGCCGATCGCCGTCGCCTACGGTCACTTCCATCCGGGCTTCTCCAGTCTGAGTGTCCTGTCCCAGAAACGACGCGACCTGGGCGGTAGCCCAGGTCCTCGAAGCAGTCTCTGGTTCGTTATCGCTCGGGGGGGATGATCGCCACCGGCACCGCGTTTGTCAACTCCCGGTCGTCGCCCGGGCGGCGGCTCGCTTGACGGTGCCGCGCGGGCGCCTCAGGTTTAGCCCCCGTTCCCAGCACGCCGTCGCTCCTACCCGGAGTCCAGTGATGCGGAGGCCGTTGATCGCGACGCTCCTCGCCGCCGCCGTCCCACTCGTGTCCCTGCCCGCCCAGCGCGCGGGGGCCGACACCTCCCCAAAAAAGGCCGACGAGCTCCCGCTCAAGCCGACCCGGAGCGTGGACTTCACGACGTCTGAGGGAACGTGGATATCGCTCGACGTCTCGCCCGACGGGCGCACGATCGTCTTCGAGCTGCTCGGCGATTTGTACACGCTCCCCATATCCGGAGGCGAGGCGAAGCCGATCACGTCGGGGCCGGCGTTCGACTCCCAGCCGCGCTACTCGCCGGATGGCAAGACCATCGTCTTCCTCTCGGACCGCTCCGGCTCGGAAAACATCTGGCTCTGCGACGCGGACGGCTCGAACGCGCGCGCCCTCACGAAGGGCGAGAAGAACCTGTACGCGTCCCCGGAATGGACCCCCGACGGGCAGTACGTCGTGGCGTCGAAGACGTCCATGCCCATCGGCAGCACCTATGAGATCTGGCTCTATCACCGGGACGGCGGCTCAGGCGTGAGCCTCACGAAGGACGACAAGGGGCCGGCGCCTGGTCCCCCTGGTCGCGGCACCCAGAACAACGCCCTCGGCGCGGCGTTCGGCCCCGATGGCCGCTACATGTGGTACGCGCGCCACCGCGGGGGCTTCGGCTACAACCTGGAGCTCCCGGAGTGGGAGCTCGCGATCTACGATCGCCAGACCGGCAAGGTGTTCAACCAGACGGACCTCTACGGCAGTGCCATGCGTCCGGTCCTGTCGCCGGACGGCAAATGGCTGGTGTACGCCACACGCCACGACGCCGAAACAGGGTTGCGGCTGCGGAACCTCGCGTCGGGAGACGAGCAGTGGCTCGGGTACCCGGTGCAGCGCGACGACCAGGAGTCCCGCTTCACCCGGGACCTGATGCCTGGATCGTCGTTCACGCCGGATTCGAGGGCGCTCGTCGTCTCCTACGGGGGAAAGATCTGGCGCGTCGAGATTCCCTCCGGCCAGGCGACCCCGATCCCGTTCACGGCCAAGGTGCACCAGGATCTGGGGCCCCTGGTGCGCTTCGAGACGCGCGTGGACACGGGCGAGATCCTCGTGAAGCAGATCCGCGACGCGAGCCCGTCGCCCGATGGTAAGCGCCTGGTGTTCAGCGCGCTCGACAAGATCTACCTGATGGATCTCCCGGGCGGCACACCGCGCCGCCTCACGACGGACACGGTGCACGAGCAGGTGCCCGCGTGGTCCCCCGACGGGCAGTGGATTGCGTATGTCACGTGGACCGCCGACGAGGGTGGCTACGTCCAGAAGATCCGCGCCGACGGGCGGAGCCGGCCCCAGCGGCTCACGCCGGACCCGGCGTTCTTCGATCACCCGGTGTGGTCACCCGACGGACAGCGCGTCGTGGTCATCAAGGGGCCGCGCGCCCCGCGGGTGGCGGAGCACGTCGGCCCGGGCTACGAGCTCGACTGGCTTCCGGCGGCCGGCGGGGCGCCGACGCGCATCACGCCGATCGCCGGGGGCGGTCGGCCGCATTTCAGTCGGGATGCGACGCGCGTCTACCTCTATGAGCAGAACGAGGGCCTCGTCTCGATGCGCTACGACGGCACCGACCGCCGCGTGCACATCAAGGTCACGGGCTTCACGCCCAACTTCACGCAGAATCCGGAGCCGTTCCCGGCGGACGAGGTCCTGATCGCGCCGGATTCCGAGCGAGTGCTCGCGACGTCGAGCAACTACGTGTACCTGGTGACCCTGCCGCTGGTGGGCGCGACGCCGCCCGCGATCAACGTGGCGGACACGGCGGCGGCGACGTTCCCGGTGCATCGCCTCACCCGCATCGGCGGGGATTTCATCGGCTGGGCGCCGGACGGGAAGACCGTCTACTGGTCGGTGGGTCGCAGCTTCTTCCGGTACAATCCGGCGCTGGCGGATTCGCTCGGGAAAGCCAAAGCGCGCGCCGATTCGATCCGCGCGGATTCGCTCAAGCAGGCCACGAAGGAAAAGCCGGACTCGGTCGGGAAGGCGCGCGTCGACTCGCTCGCCAAGCTGCCTGCGTACGAGGGCGAGCGCGTGGATGTGACGGTGAAGGTGCCGCGCGACATACCGCGCGGATCGGTGGTGCTGCGCGGGGCGCGCATCGTCTCGATGAAGGGCGACGAGCTCATCGAGAAGGGCGATCTGGTGGTGGCGGATAACCGCATCGCCTGCGTGGCCGCGACCTGCAGCGCCCCCGGGGGAGCGGCGGTGATCGACGTGTCCGGCAAGACCATCGTCCCCGGGTTCATCGACATCCACGCCCATCCCTGGCCGACGTGGGGGATTCACGAGACCCAGGTGTGGAAGTACCTGGCGAACCTGGCGTGGGGCGTCACCACGACGCGCGACCCGCAGACGTCGACGACCGATGTGCTCACCTACGCCGACCAGGTGGAAGCGGGGGACTTGCTCGGGCCCCGGATCTTCCACACCGGCCCGGGCGTGTTCGGCGCGTTCCTCGAGGAGAACTGGACCAGCCTCGATGACGTGCGCAACACGCTCAAGCGCTACAGCGAGTTCTACCATACGAACACGATCAAGCAGTATATGGCCGGGAACCGCAAGCAGCGCCAATGGGTCATCATGGCGGCGAAAGAGCTGGGCCTCATGCCCACGATCGAGGGCGGGCTCGACTTCAAGATGAACCAGACCGTCCAGCTCGACGGCTATCCCGGCTCGGAGCACGCCTTCCCGATCATGCCGCTCTACAACGACGCCGTCCAGCTGGCGGCGCAGTCGGGGATCACGTACACGCCCACGCTGCTCGTGTCGTACGGCGGACCGTTCAGCGAGAACTACTTCTACGAGCGCTTCGACATACACGACAACGCCAAGATGCGGCGCTTCCTGCCGCACGAAGAGATCGATCAGCGAGCCGAGCGCCGGCCGTGGTTCCGGGAGAATCAGTACGTGTTCCCGCGCATCGCGGCATCCGCGGCGGCGATCCTGCGCGCGGGCGGCAACATCGGGATGGGCTGCCACGGCCAACTGGACGGTTTGGGATGCCATTGGGAGCTGTGGGCCATGGCGGCGGGCGGCATGACGCCGCGCGAGGTGCTGCGTGTCGCGACCATGGACGGCGCGTACGGAATCGGCATGGACAAGGACCTCGGCTCACTCGAGCCCGGCAAGCTGGCGGACCTGATCGTGCTCGACGCCAATCCACTCGAGGACATCCACAATACGGAGAAGATCCGCTACGTGATGAAAAACGGCCGGCTGTACGAGGGGGACACGTTGAACGAAGTGTGGCCGCGCAAAAAACAGCTGCCCAAGATGTGGTGGTGGGACCAAGAACCGAAAGGCGTCAAGTAAAACCGTAGAAGAAAACCGTTGATAACAGGCGTGGAGGAGAATCGTAGACCACGGTCCTTCTCCACGTCTTTTCTTTACGCTTCTCCTTGACGTTTCTTCTTTACGTCTTGACGTTTCTTCTTTACGTAGTTAAAGTTGTTTCGAACCACGAGCTGGCATCCTTCCGAAGGACGGTCCCGCTCAGGAGCGGGCACCGGCGCTGTACACACGCCCGGTCTCATTCCCCAGGTTCACAACGAGAGTGACGCTGCAGCTCAGTGGCACGAGCCACTGGCAGCGTGCGTGTGTGTGCGTTCGAAAGGAAGACGTACAGTAATGCCATTCAAGTCCCTCGGGCTCGCGCCCGAGCTCGTGCGTGCCGTGGCCGAAGAGGGCTACGAGCTACCCACACCCATCCAGCAGGAAGCGATCCCCCTCGCCCTCGCCGGCCGCGACCTCATCGGGTCCGCGCAGACCGGGACGGGCAAGACCGCCGCATTCATGCTGCCGATCCTGCAGCGCCTCGCGCGCAACGGGACCAAGCACGGTCTGCGAGCGCTGGTCCTCGTGCCCACGCGTGAGCTCGCCGAGCAGGTACTGCAAAGCGCCCGCGTGTACGGCCGTCACGTGGACGTGAGTGCCGCGGCCATCTACGGCGGGGTCGGGATGGAGCCGCAAACCCGGGCGCTGACGCACGGCGTCGACATCGTGGTGGCGACGCCGGGCCGCCTCCTCGACCACATGGAGCGCGGGCACGTCGATTTCTCGCGGCTCGAGGTGCTGGTACTCGACGAGGCCGACCGGATGCTCGACATGGGGTTCGCGCCGGATGTCCGTCGCATCCTCCGGGCCCTGCCCGAAAAGCGCCAGACGATGCTCTTCTCGGCGACCATTTCGTTCGAGGTGGACGCGCTGGCCCGCGCGGCGCTCGATGGACATGCGTCCGTCGAAATCGGCCGTCGCGCCACGCCCGCCGAGGGGATCGAGCACGTCGTGGTCGCGGTCGACAAGCTCCAGAAGCGCGGCGTGATCGCCCGCATCCTGCAGGCCAAGCCGGCCGGGCAGACGCTCGTGTTCACCCGCACCAAGTATGGAGCCGACAAGCTCGTCACGTTCCTGCGCCGTGAAGGCATCCCGGCGCACGCGATTCACGGAGACAAGGCCCAGAGCCACCGCACCCGCACGCTGGACGCGTTCCGCAGCGGGGACGCGGACGTGCTGGTCGCGACCGACATCGCGGCGCGGGGAATCGACGTGGACGGGATCCGCATGGTGGTGAATTTCGACGTGCCGCAGGACCCGGAGGTCTATGTGCACCGGGTGGGCCGCACGGCCCGCGCCGGAGCACGGGGCCTCGCGCTCACGCTGCTGTCGCCCGACGAATGGCTCCTGATGGGCGACATCGAAAAGCTCGTGGGTCAGACGTTCCCCCGGGAAGTGATCCCAGGGTTCGAGCCGTCCGTGGCGCCGCTCCAGCCGGTGTCGCGCCAGCTCGTGCAGGCGAAGCAGGGTCCGTCGGTCCGCGCCCGCAGCGGAGGTCGTCGGCGGCGCTAGACGCCGGCGCGGGGCGGCTCACCCTCTCGCTTCGATCGGTACGTAGTCCCGCTTGTCGGCCCCCGTGTAGATCTGCCTCGGCCGGGCGATCTTCTGCTCCTTGTCGAGCAGCATCTCTTGCCACTGGGCGAGCCAGCCGGGCGTGCGGCCGATCGCGAAGAGCACCGGGAACATATCCATGGGAAACCGCATCGCCTCGTAGATGATCCCGGAGTAGAAGTCGACGTTGGGGTAGAGCTTGCGCGACACGAAGTAGTCGTCCTGGAGCGCGATGCGCTCAAGCTCCACCGCGATGTCGATCAGCGGATTCCGGCCGGTGACGTCGAAGACCTCCTCGGCCACTCGCTTGATGATCGTCGCGCGCGGATCGTAGTTCTTGTAGATGCGGTGGCCGAAGCCCATGAGGCGAAACTCCCCGCGCTTGACGCGGTCGATGTACGCCGGGATCTGATCCTTCGATCCGATCTGGCGCAGCATCCGCAGCACCTCTTCGTTCGCCCCGCCGTGCAGCGGTCCGTAGAGCGCCGCCGCGGCGGCCGCCATCGCCGAGTAGGGATCGGCGTGCGACGAGCCGACGCCGCGCATGGCGCTGGTGGAGCAGTTCTGCTCGTGGTCCGCATGGAGGATGAACAGGACGTCGAGCGCGTGCTCGAGTGTCTTGTTGGGCGTGTACTTCACCTCCGTCGCCTTGAACATCATGTTCAAAAAGTTGCCCGCGTACGACAGATCGTTGTCCGGGTAGGCGTAGGGCATGCCCACCGAATGCCGGTACGCGAACGCGGCGAGCGTCGGCGCCTTGGCGATCAAGCGGAAGATCTGGTTCTGTCGCGACCCCTCGTCCGCGATGTGCTTCGCTTCCGGATAGAAGGTCGACAGCGCGGCCACCGTGCTCACGAACGTCCCCATCGGGTGCGCGTCGTGATGGAACCCGTCGATGAATTTCTTGATGCTCTCGTGGACGATCGTATGGTGCGTGATGTTGAAGAGCCAGGAATCGAGCTCGGCGGCGGACGGCAACTCGCCGTGCAGGAGGAGGTAGGCGGTCTCAAGGAACGTGCTCCGCTCCGCCATTTGCTCGATCGGATAGCCGCGATAGCGCAGGATGCCCTTGTCGCCGTCGATGTAGCTGATGGCGCTCCGGCAGGCGGCCGTGTTCAGGAATCCCGGATCGTACGTCTCGAGCCCCGCGTCGCCGTCTCCGGTCTTGATCTGCCGCAGGTCCACGGCGCGGATCGTACCGTCCTGGATGGGGATCTCGTACTGCTTGCCGGTCCGGTTGTCGGTGACGGACAGGGTACTCTTCGACACTCGAATCGTCCTGGGAGATGGCTGGGGAAAGATAACTACCGCCCTCTACCGTCCTCTACCGCCTTCTGTATTTTGACTCCGTGACCTCCCCCGCGACCGCGAAGCCCGCCGCGCTCTACCCGACGCGCTCGGCCGCCGGCGCCTTGTTGGGTCAGCAGCTGGCCGCCCGTGGCTACATCGGCTGCCTGCTGCTCGGCATCACGCCGGAAGGTGTGGAGATCGCGGCCAACGCCGCCAAGGCGATGGGCGCGCAGTTCGACGTGCTGGTCGCGGCATTCATCAAGCTCGGATCCAAGCTCGCCCCCATCGGGGCGATCGCCGAATCAGCCCCGTCGGAGATGGACCCCGACTTCCAGCCGAGCGGTGCGCTCCTCGACAAGCTCGCGAGCGCGATCGACGAGTCCCGGGCCCGGGTGAGCCAGGATCTGATCCTGTATCGCACCCAGCGGCCGGTGAAGAAGCTGGCGGGCCGGATCGCGGTGATCGTCGATGGGCAGGTGACCTACCCCTGGAAAGTGCTGGCCGCGGCGAAGGTCGCCGAGCAGCTGGGGGCGAAGCAGGCCGTGATCGCGACGCCGGTGGCCACGCAGGCCGCGGCCGACCGCATCGTCGCGCGGCGCTACGAATTCGTGTGCCCGACGGTCGTGACGGAAGCCCAGGGCCATCCGTCGCCGTACGGCGACATGGCGGGCGATACTCCGGAGCGGCTGCGGAGCATCATGATTGCGCATCAGGCAGCGTGAGCGGGGTGATGCGTGGTGGGATGATGCGTTGTGGGGTAAGGCGTTGCCGGGTAATGCGTGACCGGATCCAGCGTTGCCGGCAACGCTTCACCCGGCAACGCCTCATCCGGGCACGCCTCATCCGGCAACGCCTTATTCCAGTTCCACCATCCCCCGCTCCAGCCACCGGTGCTCACCCTGCAGCACTTCCTGGGCGAGCCGGTATGCCCGCGTGTCGACGTTGCGCCACAGCTCGCGGAACTTCCCGTTCACACGCCCCCGCGCCTGGCGACAGAAGAGGTCGGCGACCTCCACCGCACGGCGGCCTGCGGCGGGGTCCGTCTTCGCGAGCCACTGCGCCCGCGAGCATGTGGCGGCCATGGCGAAGAGTTCCGCTCCGACATCCACGAGGCGAAACAGCACCGCCTGACGGTATTCGAGCTTCGGCCCGAACCGCACCATG
>Ga0066706_10000673_pt1 | contig 11543 bp, 10 predicted proteins | sample GraSoiAngelo_155_FD_67274 | JGI IMG/M metagenome (GOLD analysis project Ga0066706, IMG submission 67274) | Grasslands soil microbial communities from the Angelo Coastal Reserve, California, USA - 14_1009_13_30cm | ecosystem: Environmental > Terrestrial > Soil > Grasslands | place: USA...
GGCGGCGGCGTCTTCTACGCCCCGAAGATCGACATCAAGGTCCTCGACGCCATCGGCCGCGAGTGGCAGGGCGCGACCATCCAGATCGACCTCAACCTGCCCGAGCGGTTCGACGTGACGTTCGTGAACGCGAAGGGCGAGCGCGAGCGGGCCGTGATGATCCACCGCGTGCTCTTCGGCAGCCTCGAGCGCTTCGTCGGCGGGCTCATCGAGCATTACGCCGGCAATTTTCCGCTCTGGCTCTCGTGGGAGCAGGCCACGGTCATCCCGATCCGCGAGACCGCGCGGCCCTACGCCGAAGAGATCGCGACGGCGCTCCGCGCGCGCGGTTTCCGCATCCACCTCGACCCGCAGCCGGGCGACCTGCGCACGCGGATCAAGGAGGCGCAGGGCCGGAAGGCGAACTACATGCTCGTCGTCGGCGACCGCGAGGCGGAGTCGCGTACCGTGTCGGTCCGCCGGCGCGGCTCGCGCGAAGAGGAGCGGGGCGTCGCGCTCGAGGCGCTCCTCGAGCGGCTCATCACGGAGCGCGAGACCAAGGCGCTACCTCCCGATTTCGGCCCGCGCGGTCCGTCGCTCGCCGACACGCTCGGGTGACGGTCGCGGCGGAACCGGTCCTCCGCGGCTCGCGCGTCGCGCTTCGCGTCGCGACGCACGACGACGCACCGCATTTCGTCCGCTGGGCGTCGGATGCCGACTTCGCGTGGTACCAGTGGGCGCGGGACCCCGGCCGTTTTCCGGATGACGCCGCGGCGCGCGCGTTCATCGACAGCCCGCGCCTGGCGCCGCCGACCGGTCGCCTCTTCGTCATCGAGCACGCCCGCGCGCCCATCGGCTTCGCGAACTACCGCGACCTCGTGCCGAAGGCGCGCAGCGCGGAGATCGGCATCGGCATCGGCGAGAAGGCGCTGTGGAGCCAGGGCCTCGGCCGCGAGGCACTCGGCCTCCTCCTGCGCCACCTCACCGAGGACCTCGGCCTCCATCGCGTGACGCTGAGCGTCGTGAGCTACAACGATCGCGCGATCGCGTCGTACAAGGCGGCGGGGTTCGAGATCGAGGGCATCGAGCGCGACGCCGTCATGACCGATCGCGGCACCTACGTCGACGACGTGAAGATGGCCTACCTCGCCGGCCGGGATCGCCCGGCGTTCGACCCGCGGCCGGTGACGCTCGAGGGCGCGCACGTCCGCCTCGTCCCGCTCCGTATGGAGCACGCGGAGGCCCTCTTTGCGGCGGGCGACGAAGACGACATCTGGCATCACGTGCAGCCTCGGCCGGAAGGCAGCGAGGGTTATGCACGCTATATCCGGTGGGCGCTCGATCAGCAGACCCTTGGCGCGCAGATCCCGTTCGCGGTGATCCGCGAGGCCGACGGGGAGCTCGTCGGGACGACGCGCTACGCGCACATCGACCGCGCGAATCACACCCTCGAGATCGGATACACCTTCTACGGCAAGGGCTCGCGGCGCACCGCGACGAACACGGAATGCAAGCTGCTCCTGCTGACGCATGCGTTCGACACGCTCGGGGCGAAGCGCGTGTGGCTGCAGACGGACAAGCGCAACGAGCGCTCACAGGCGGCGATCGCGCGTCTCGGGGCGATCAAGGAGGGGGAGCTCCGGAATGAGCGCATCCTTCCCGACGGTCGCCTGCGCACGAGCGTCGTGTTCGCGGTCACGAGCGAGGACTGGCCGCCGGTGAAGGCGCGCCTTCAGGGATTCCTCCGGTGATACACTCGCCCGAGTTGAAGTCGTTCCACGGGGAGCCCCAGCGCTGCTAGCGGAGACCGCACGCCCCTGACCGGAGCCTCTCGATAGCCGCGCCCGAGCTGCGGATCAACGATCAGATCCGCGTCCCTACCGTCCGCCTCATCGGACTGAACGGGGAGCAGCTGGGCGTCGTGCCCACGGCGCGCGCGCTCGCGAAGGCGCAGGAAGAGGGGTACGACCTCGTCGAGATCGCGCCGACGTCCCAGCCTCCGGTGTGCCGCATCCTCGACTTCGGGAAGTACCGCTACGAGCTCCAGCAGAAGACCAAGGACGCCAAGAAGAAGCAGCGCGCGGTGACCTGGAAGGAGATCCGGGTCTCGCCGAAGATCAACGAGCACGACATCGACACGAAGATCCGCTCGGCGGCGAAGTTCCTGGACGAGGGCGACAAGCTCAAGGTCACGGTCCGCTTCCGCGGACGCGAGCTCGCGCACCCGGACCGCGGTCGCGTGCTGCTCCTCGCCATCGGGGACAAGCTGAAGGAGCACGGGATGATCGAGCGCCAGCCCCTCCTCGAAGGCCGTTCGATGGGGATGGTCATGAACCCACTGCGGCGCGACGCCGCACCCGCGCCGGTGGGTCCCGCGGGCGCTCAGCCCGCGCCGGCGGCTACCGCGGCGGCCCGGCCGGCCGCCACGGCACCGCGTCCGGCTCCGACGGCAGCGCCCGCGTCGCGACCCGCGGCGAGCGCACAGCCGGTTCTTCGTGGGGCGGGCTCGGTTCGCTCAGCGGGGGCCCCTGCCCCTGCGGCCCACACGCCCCCTCCGCCTGGACCGGCGCCGGTCGCTCGACCTGCACCGGCGGCGACCCCCTCCGCGCCGGTCGCTCGTCCGTCTCCTTCACCGCGCGCGCGCCGTCCGGCCTAAGTAGACTTACCTTTTCACGGTGCGCGGGACCCAGGAGGTCGGTTTCTCGATGCCCAAGATCAAGAGCCACAGTGGCGCGAAAAAGCGGTTCGAGCTCACCGGTCGCGGACGCCTTCGGCGCGCGAAGGCGTACAAGGGCCACCTCAACCAGCACAAGTCGCCCGCGCGCAAGCGCCGTCATGCGGGGAAGGCGCTCGTGGCGAAGGGCGACCTCAAGCTGGTCCGCAAGCTACTGCCCAGCCTCTAGGGAAGGGAGCGCCAAGAGATGTCACGCGTGAAGCGCGGCGTCGCCGCACACAAGAAGCACAAGAAGGTCCTCGACCAGGCCGAGGGCCGGCGCGCCTCCAAGCACAAGCTTGTCCGGCCGGCACGTGAGGCGGCCATGCACGCGCTCCGCTACGCCTACCGCGATCGGCGCGCGCGCAAGGGCCAGTTCCGCGCGCTCTGGATCGCCCGGATCAACGCGGCGTCCCGCGAGGCGGGCGTGAGCTACAGCCGCCTCATGGCGGCGCTGCGCCTGGCTGGCGTCGACCTCGACCGCAAGATCCTCGCGGACATGGCGGTCCGCGATCCGAAGGTGTTCCGTCGCTACGTCGACATGGTGAAAGAGAAGACGATCAAGGCGAGCAGCTAATCTAAGAAGAGGCGTCGAAGGAGAGCAGTACCGCGCACGAGGCGCACCAGAGACCCCGGCCACGGGCTGAGAGCAGGGGGCGCCAGGCGACGCGGGAATTCGCTCCGAAGCCGACCGGCAGGAAAGCCGGTCCGCCTGAGGCCCGATAGAGCTTCGACCAAGTGCCGAACGTCGCCCCGTGCGGGGGCTGGGGGGCGCGCAGCCCCCCAAGTTCGGAAGATGGGTGGTACCGCGGAGGCCCGCCTTCGTCCCGAACGAAGGCGGGTTTTGTGTTTCTCGCGGGGACGTCTGGTCTTCGGAGGCGCGATGGCGAACACGGACCTGAAGACGCTCGCGGACCGCGCGGTCGCCGAGATCGGCGCCGCCGCGGACGAGGCCGCCCTCGAGGCGGCGCGCGTGCGCTACCTCGGACGCAAGGACGGCGCCCTCGCGGAGTTCACGAAACAGATCCCCGCGCTGCCCGCGAAGGAGCGCCCGGCCATGGGCGCGGCGGTGAACGATGCGAAGCGCCGCATCGAATCGGCGCTCGACGAGCGGACCGGGGCGCTGCGGGCGGCGCACCTCGAGCGCGAGCTTGGCGCGGAGCGCCAGGACATGACGCTGCCACCGCGGCGATTGCGACTCGGTCGCGTCCATCCGATCAGCCAGACGATCCGCGAGGTCTCGCGCATCTTCGCCACACTCGGGTTCGAGACGGTCGAAGGCCCCGAGATCGAGTCCGACTACTACAACTTCGAGGCGCTCAACATCCCGCCGGGCCATCCCGCGCGCGAGAAGTGGGACACGCTGTGGATCAGCAATCCCCTCGGCGACGATCCGGCGCATCCGCTGCTCGGCCGCACGCACACCTCGCCGATGCAGGTCCGCATCATGGAGAAGCGCCGCCCTCCGATCCGCGTCGTCATCCCCGGTCGGTGCTACCGCTACGAGGCGACCGACGCCATCCGCGAGTCGATCTTCTTCCAGTACGAGGGCCTCGCGATCGACGAGAAGCTCACCATGTCCGACCTCAAGGGCGTCCTGTATGCGTTCGCGCGGCAGGTATTTGGGGGCGACCGTCGCATCCGCTTCCGCATCGACTACTTCCCGTTCACCGAGCCGTCCGCGGAGATCGCGTTCAGCTGCTTCATCTGCGAGGGGCGCGATCCGAAGTGCCACACGTGCGGCGGCGATGGCTGGATCGAAGCCGCGGGCTGCGGGATGGTGCACCCCGACGTGCTGCGCCGCGTCGGCTACGACCCGACGACGTACCAGGGCTTCGCGTTCGGCGGCGGCCTCGAGCGCCTGTGCATGCTTCGGACGGGCGCGCCCGACATCCGGCTCTTCTACCAGAACGACCTTCGGTTCTTGGAGCAGTTCTGATGCTCATCAAGGTCCCGCTCGAGTGGCTGCGGGAGTACGTCGACATCCGCGTCCCGATCGACGAGCTCGCGCTGAAGATCCACATGTCCAGCACCGAAGTCAAGGGGGTCGAGCGCCCGTGGTGGGACGACAACGTGCGCGTCGGCCGCGTCGAGAAGCTCGAGAAGCATCCGAACGCGGACAAGCTGCAGCTCGCGACGGTCGAGTACGGCGAGGGTCGCCGGAAGACCGTGGTCACGGGGGCGGCGAATCTCTCGGTTGGCGCGATCGTCCCGTTCGCGGACGAGGGCGCCGAGATCATCGACGGCCATACCGGCGAGCGCACGACCCTGCGCGGCAAGCCGATGCGCGGCATCAAGAGCGAGGGCATGGTCCTCTCGGCGAAGGAGCTCGGCCTCGGCGAGGACCACGACGGGATCCAGCTCCTCGACCCGAAGCTGCCGGTCGGCGCGCTCCTGCGGGAGGTCCTCGGCGAGACGATCCTCGCGCTCGATGTGCAGCCGAACCGCCCCGACTGCCTCGGGATCGTCGGCGTCGCCCGCGAGGTCGCCGCACTCCTCGCGACGGCTCTTCGCGAGGCCGCGCTCGACCCCCTGACGACCCGCACACCGAAGGGCCTCGACGTGCGCATCGAGGATCCCGAGGCGTGCCCGCGGTTCGCGGCCGCACTCCTGCGGAACGTGCGGATCGGACCCTCGCCGGCATGGCTGCAGGGGCGGCTCGTCGCCGCCGGGATGCGGCCGATCGACAACGTCGTGGACATCACGAACTACGTGATGCTTGAGCTCGGCCAGCCGCTGCACGCGTACGACCATCGGGAGCTCCGCGGCGGTGCGCTCGTCGCGCGTCGCGCCCGGTCCGGCGAGACGTTGCGGACGCTCGACGGCGTCGACCGTGTGCTGCCGGACGGCACGCTCGTCATCGCCGACGAGGAGCGGGCGCTCGGCGTCGCTGGGATCATGGGTGGCGAGAGCTCGGAGATCCGCCAGGACACCACGACGGTCGCCCTCGAGTGCGCCTCGTTCGAGCCGCGCGGCATCGGCCGCACCGCCACGCGTCTCGGGCTTCGCGGCTCATCCGGGAGCGCGGCGGCGCGCCGGTTCGCGTGGGAGCTGAGCCCCGACCTGGTCCCGCTCGCGCTCGCGCGCGCGGTGCGACTGCTCCGCGAGCATGCGGGGGCCGAGCTCGTCGGCGTCGTCGACCGCTATCCGCGACCCCGGGCACGCGTGAACGTGCGCATGCGCTTCTCCGACGTGCCGCGCGTCATGGGGATCGAGATCTCTCCGGAAGAGACCCTCGACATCCTCCGGCGTCTGCAGTTCGAGGCCGCGGCCGATCGGGACACGCTCGTCGCGACGCCGCCGGCCGTGCGCACCGATATCGCGATCGCGGAGGACGTCGTCGAGGAGGTCGGCCGTATCGCCGGCTACGACCGCCTGCCGATGCGGATCCCCGACGGTCCGCTCCCGCTCCACGAGCGCCATCCGCTCGAGGAGTTCCGCGAGCGCGCCCGCGATGGGCTCGCCGGCTTCGGCCTGCAGGAGATCGTCGCCTATTCGCTCATCGATCCAGGGTGGCTCTCGCAGCTCACCGCCGATGGGTCACCGCTCGCGCCCGAGCCGTTGCGGGTCACGAACCCCACCTCGCTCGCGCAGTCGGTCGCGCGGCCGACGCTACGGCCGAGCCTGCTCGACACGGCACGCCGCAACCTGCGGAACCGTGAAGGGATCGCGATCTTCGAGATCGCGCCGGTCTACCTGCCGCGCCGCGGCGATCTGCCCGAGGAGCGCTGGACGATCGGCATCCTGCTCGCGGGCAACGCGGAGCCGGCGCGCGACGGCGAGACCTGGCTCACCAAGCCACGGCCCTGGGACATCCGCGACCTCGAAGGGTTCTTCGACGCGCTCGCCGAGCTCCTCCACGTCTCGCACCCGCCGGCCGAGCCCGCGAGCGCGCCAGGACTCCACCCCGGCCGCTCGATCGCGTTCGCGCACGACGGCGCGATCCGCCTCGCCGCCGGCCAGCTCGACCCGCGCGTCGCCGAGCGCTGGGAGCTTCCGCTCGCGACCTTCGTCGGCGAGATCGACCTCGCGTGGTGGCACGCGGCGAGCCGCCGGCCCGAGGCCAAGGCGCCTTCGCGCTACCCGCCGGCGCTGCGCGACCTCGCGATCGTGGTCGACGAGGCGACGCCGTATCGGCACGTCGTGCGGGAGATCCGCGCGGCGGCCCCGGAGCTGCTCGAATCGGCCAGCCTGCTCGACCTCTATCGCGGCCCGCAGGCCGGACCGGGGAAGAAGTCGTTCGCCTTCCGGCTCGTCTTTCGCTCGGCGACCGGCACGCTCTCCGAGGGCGACGTGGAGAGAGCGATGAAACGGGTCGTCGGGCGGCTCGAACACGCCCTGGGCGCGGCCATCCGCTCGTAGGGTCGGGGGTGCATGGTGGGCGCCCTGCGAGGAGCATGGTCTGACCAATCCTGAACCCGCGCGCTCGGGGTCCGGTACCCAGATAGACTCGCCCACCAGCGTTTAGGGAGGTGTGTGTGGCTACAACAGGACACTGGCAGCGAGGCGCTGTCCTCGCGATGACCGCGGTCTTGGCACTCGCGGCGTGCACGCAGCAGACCCCGGCAGGCGCCAGCCCGAGCGCGGCAGCTTCGGCGGCGGCGAAGCGCGGCGCGGGCGGCGACCTCAAGATCCTCTACTGGCAGGCTCCCACGATCTTGAACCGGCACCAGGCGACGGGCACCAAGGACGCCGACGCGTCCCGTCTCATCACGGAGCCGCTCGCGTCGTTCGGAAAGGACGGCTTGCCCGTCGCGAACGGTCTCGCGGCGGAGATCCCGACCGCCGCCAACGGCGGCGTCTCGGCGGACTTCACCACCGTCACCTGGAAGCTCCGCACGGGCGTGAAGTGGTCCGACGGGACTCCGTTCACTGCCGACGATGTCGTCGCGACGTTCACGTACCAATGCGATGAGAAGAGCGCCGCCTCCACTATCGACCGGTGTGAGGGCGTGAAGTCGGTCACCGCGAAGGACGCGAACACCGCCGTCGTGACCTACAAGGAACCGCAGCCCTTCTACTACCAGTGGGGCGTGGGTGACGCCGGCACCATCCTTCAGAAGGCGCAGTACGCGAACTGCCTCGGCGCGAAGGCGAAGGACTGTGCCGCGGACCAGAAGCCGATCGGCACGGGCCCGTACAAGGTCCGTGAGTTCAAGGCAGGCGACGTCGTGACGTACGACCTGAACGAGAACTTCCGCGACCCGAACAAGCCGTTCTTCAAGAGCGTGACGTTCAAGGGCGGCGGCGACGCGACGTCCGCCGCGCGCGCGGCGTTCCAGACCGGCGACGTCGACTACGCCTGGAACCTCCAGGTCGAGGCGACGGTGCTCAAGCCCATGGCGCAGCAGAGCTCGACGGCGACCCTCACGACGGTGTACGGCTCGAGCGTCGAGCGCATCCTCATCAACTTCAGCAACCCCGACCCGGCGCTGGGCGACAACCGCGGCGAGCCCGGGACCAAGCACCCATTCTTCAGCGACAAGGCCGTCCGTCGGGCGCTCGCGATGGCGACCGACCGCAACAGCGTCGCGGAGCAGCTCTATGGCGGCGGCCTCTCAGGGAAGGCGAGCTGCAACATCCTGACGGCGCCCGAGCCGATGAATTCCAAGAACACCGACGGCTTGGACATCTGCAAGTTCGACCTCAACGCGGCCAACGCCGAGCTCGACAAGGCGGGCTGGGTAAAGGGATCCGACGGTGTCCGCGCCAAGGGCCCCGTGAAGCTGAAGATCCTCTACCAGACGACCGTGAACCCGGTGCGTCAAAAGACGCAGGACATCATGAAGGCGAACTGGGAGAAGGTCGGCTTCCAGGTCGAGCTCAAGTCGGTCCCCGCGGGGACCTTCTTCACGAACACCTCGCCGGACGGCGCGAACCACTTCTGGTCCGATGTCGAGATGTTCACCAACAGCGGCGACCCCGACCCGACGTCGTACTTCGTCGGTTGGACGACGAAGCAGATGACGGGCAAGGCCAACAACTGGCAGTTCGGCAACTACCACCGCTACTCCAACCCGGACCTCGACGCGGTCGTCGACTCGCTCCGCAAGGAGACGGATCAGAAGAAGCGGAACGACCTTGCGATCAAGGCGAACGACATCCTCGTCAGCGATGTAGTGGTCATCCCGCTCATCAACCGCACCTTCGCGACCTCGGGAGTGTCGAAGAGCCTCAAGGGCGTCGACCCGACGCCGTGGGACTCGGAGATGTGGAACATCGCGGACTGGACCAAGTAACCAGGAACAGGGCTGCCGGTGCTACGGTAGTGCGGTGGAGGGCCTCCACCGCACTACCCGCACCACCGGCAGAGTGAGGGTGGGTTAGCGATGGGCCGCTACGTCGTCCGACGACTCCTTGTCTCGATCCCGACCCTCATCGTCATCAGCTTCGTCATCTACGCGATCCTCGCCCTCGCGCCGATCGACCCCCTATCGCAGTTCGGGGCCGATCCGCGGATCCCGCCGGAGGCCCGCGAGAACATCCGCCGCGCACTCGGCCTCGACCAGCCCTGGCCGATCCGCTACGTGAAGTGGATGACCGCCATGTTCACCGGCAATTTCGGCGTCTCCTTCATGAGTCACTCGCCCGTCAGCGAGCTCATCAAGCAGCGCTTGCCGAACACCCTCGCCGTCGTCGGCGTCGCCGAGCTCGTCGGGATCGCGATCGGTATCCCGATCGGGATGATCTCCGCCATCAAGCGCTATTCGATCTTCGACCACGTGGGCACGACGTTCGCGTTCATGGGGTTCTCGGTGCCGACGTTCTTCACCGGTCTCCTTCTCATCATCCTCTTCGGCATCAAGCTCCGGTGGTTCCCGTTCATCTATGACTCGACGCTGCAGATCCACGACCTCAACTCGCTCACGCAGCAGATCCGGCAGTCGATCATGCCGATCACGGTGCTCGGTCTCTTCAACGTGGCCACGATCGCGAGATACGTGCGGGCGGAGATGCTCGAGCATCTCCCGCTCGATTACGTGCGGACGGCGCGAGGGAAGGGGCTCCGCGAACGGTTCGTCGTGCTCCGGCACGTCCTCCGCAACAGCCTCATCCCTGTCGTGACCCTCGTCGCGCTCGGCATCCCCGCCGTCTTCGCCGGCGCCATCGTGACGGAGCAGGTCTTCCGCGTCCCCGGGATCGGGGACCTCCTGGTGAACTCGATCGGCACGGGGGACATCCCGGTCGTCGCGACCGTCGTCTTCATCTTCGCCGTGCTCGTCGTCCTCTTCAATCTCGTCGCGGACCTGCTGTACGCAGTGCTCGACCCGCGGATTCGGTACACCTAGTGGCGACGACGACCAACGTCCGCGTCGGCGTGCTTCCGGTCTCGAACGCCGTCCGGCCACCGCGGTCGCTCTGGGGCGACGCGTGGTACCAGTTCCGCCGCCACAAGCTCGCCATGGCCGGGCTCGGTGTGCTCCTGCTGCTCGTACTCGGGACGCTCGTGGGGCCGTTCGTCTACCGCACGCCGATAAACGTCATCGACTTCAAGGTCGCCATCGAGGGACCGTCGCCCGACCATCTCTTCGGCACCGACGACCTCGGCCGGGATCTCCTCGCCCGCGCGCTCTGGGGCGGCCGCGTGTCCATCGCCGTCGGCCTCACCGCCGTGCTCATCGCGATCACGCTCGGGACCACGATCGGCTCGCTCGCGGGCTACTTCAACAAGCTCGACAACCCGCTCATGCGGTTCACCGACCTGTTCCTGTCGCTGCCGATCCTCCCGCTGCTGCTCGTGATCATCTATCTCTTCCGCGACACCCTCCGCGCCGCCTTCGGGCCGGAGCTCGGCGTCTTCATCATGATCGTGACGGTCATCGGCGTCCTCCAGTGGATGCCCGTCGCACGGCTCGTGCGAGCGCAGTTCCTGTCGCTCAAGCAGAAGGAGTTCGTCGAGGCCGCCCGCGCGATCGGCGCGGCAGACAGACGGATCATCTTCCGGCACATCCTCCCGAACGTCCTCTCGCCGGTGCTCGTCGCGGCCACGATCGGGGTCGGCGGCGCGATCCTCACCGAGTCGACGCTGTCGTTCCTCGGCCTCGGCTTCCCACCAGACGTGCCGACATGGGGCCGGCTCCTCTACGACGCGCAGAACTACATCGACGTCGCCCCGCACTGGGCGATCTTCCCGGGACTCCTCATCTTCCTCACCGTCCTGTCGATCAACTACATCGGCGACGGCCTTCGCGACGCGCTCGATCCGCGCAAGTCTGCGTAGCTCGCTCGGGCCGCGTCTGGAGCGTGCCTTCTACGAGCGCCCGACCGCGCGCGTCGCCCGCGACCTCCTCGGCAAGGTGCTCGTCTACGATGGCCCGACCGGGCGCCGCGCCGTGCGGCTGGTCGAGGTCGAGGCGTATCTCGGCGCCGCCGACCCGGCATCTCACGCGTATCGCGGACCGACGGCGCGCACCGCGCCCATGTTCGGTCCGCCGGGCAGGAGCTACGTGTATTTCGTGTACGGGATGTACCACTGCGTGAACGTCGTCGCGGAACGGGCCGGCGTCGCCGGCGCGGTCCTGCTGCGCGGCGCGGAGCCGGTCGAGGGTACGGGCGACGATCCGAGAGCGCTCGCCGGACCGGGGAAGCTCGCGCGGGCGCTCGGCCTGACCACCGCGCATACGAACATGGACCTCGTGCGCTCCCGGCTCTCGATCCGTGACGCCCCGCCGGTCGCGTCGTCCCGCGTCGTGCGCGCCGCGCGCATCGGCCTCGCGACGGGGTCGACGGCGCACGAGCCCTGGCGCTTCTACGTGCGCGGCTCACCCGGAGTGTCGCGAACGTGAAGGACGGGGGGGTTGCGAGCGACAGACTCGCCGGCGAAGCCGCCGTTGAAAGGGGGGTTGCAGGG
>Ga0066706_10000677_pt1 | contig 11526 bp, 11 predicted proteins | sample GraSoiAngelo_155_FD_67274 | JGI IMG/M metagenome (GOLD analysis project Ga0066706, IMG submission 67274) | Grasslands soil microbial communities from the Angelo Coastal Reserve, California, USA - 14_1009_13_30cm | ecosystem: Environmental > Terrestrial > Soil > Grasslands | place: USA...
GAGCGATGGAGAGTCGCCGGAAAAACGCGGCATCGATGAAGTGCGGGGAAAAACGGATTGGTGGGTCAATGCCATGGAGGTTCACAGTTTTAAAGCGAATGGACCATTCGTCGCGCATGACCGGTTCGTCGTACAGTACGACGCCGACGTAACCGACAAGAATTCGAAAAAGCGAATGCAACTATCAGAGGTCGGCGTTTACACAGTAAAGAACGGAAAGATCATCCGCGAAGAGTTCTTGCCGTTTACGGGGAAGGGGTAGCGGGTCACCAGGGTTAAAACAAGGTTACAAAGTTAAAAGGTTTCGCCCCACCAAGGGCGAACCGAGAATCGTGCATCGTAAATCGTTGGTGACGAGTTAAACATGCTAAGCCTGTTCGCTTTCACCTGGCGCAAGCAAATGGCCGAAGACGCGACCAGCGAAGAAGAAGATGATGCCGGCTATTCCGCACAGCGCTGAATGCAACAACCAGAAGTCTGCTGCAGGCATTTTTTCCAACAACCCGCCAATCCAACCGACGAGGTTATTTGCGGCAAAGAAAGCCAGATAATAGATACCAATGATGGTGGCGGACAATGCAGCGGGCGCGACGCGCGCATAGAGCGCGAGCGAAACTGGGAAGACGTTAGCCAATCCGATGCTGTTCAGGAGATGAAATGTAATCAGCCAACCAATTGGAACTTTCGCGCTTGTGGCAGCAGCAATAGCCGCCCCGGCGGCGAGCGAAAGAAAACCGGTTACGGCAATAATACTACCGATGCTGATCTTGGTAATCTCGGCCGGCTCCGGATATTTTTTCGACCACAGCCGCCAAAAGACAACGGCGTCTGCGAGACAACTTACGGACAAGATTGAATCGAGGGTGATCAACCAGGTCGTCGGTATTTGGTAACCAAAAAAGACGAGGTTGGCGTGGTCCTGTGCCCAAACAAGATAAGCGTTGAAAATTTGTTGATTGCCAATGACGGCGATCGTCAATACCGGCAACAGCAGGAGCAACAAAAGAATGGCAGTCCGTTCACGCTTGGTCAGGCGAGGTTTCGGCGCGCTCGCATTTTTCTCGACCACTGGCGAATCGGGCGGGAGATATTTTCGGCCGGCGAGATAAATTGCCAAGCCGATCAACATCCCGACGCCGGCCGCGCCGAAACCGTAATGCCAATCCACCTTTTCGCCGAGCGTTCCGGCGATGAGCGGCGCGGCGATGACTCCGCCGTTGATGAACAGGTAGTAAATCTGGAACGCATCGGCGCGCCGGTTGGGTACAAGGCGCCTACTTGGCTGGCAAGGTTGCCCTTGAAACAACCGACGCCGGTGAGCAGACAAGTTAGCGCGATAAGAAAGCTGACGTCGAAGGCCATGAGAAAATGTCCGGCCGACATAAGGAGCGCACCGATTGTGATCGTACGGGTGCGACCGAGAATGCGATCGGCAATGAAGCCTCCTGCGATTGGCGTTAGATAAACGAGGCCGGTGTAAAGGCCGAAGATGGTTGAGGCGAGCGCCTGGACTGTGAGCGGGCCACGAAAGGACTCGATCAGGTGGCGACATGGGTCGAATCCGGCGATGTGCTCGATGTGTCCTGGATGTAGCAGCCGGTTAACCATGTAGAGCACAAGCAACGCTTGCATCCCATAGTAGGAAAAGCGTTCCCAAGCCTCAGCGAAGGCGATGTAACCGAGTCCGCGCGGATGACCGATAAAGCTGCGATCCTCTGGGTTGTGCATGGTCGCAGAGTGTTGCGTCCGGCGCTGTTTTTGGCAAGCGCAGGGAGAGGTCAGAAGTTAGAAAATCCTCCTTTATTGAGCTGTAGTGTGCGACAGAGTTACTGATCAAAGTCGACAAGTTGATCGATCACAGGTTTGCGCCGAACAATAACGCTGTGGTGATAATTATTTGCGGTGTGACTGGGGCTGGCAAAACCACGATCGGCCAGTTGTTAGCGCAAGAACTGCAGTGGGACTTCTACGACGCCGACGACTTTCACTCCCTGGCGAATATCGAGAAAATGGAAGGGGGCGTTCCGCTGACGGATGAAGATCGCCGACCGTGGCTGAACAAGCTGCGCGAGCTCATTGAACAATGCCTAGTTGCGGGAAAGAATGCTGTTCTTGCCTGTTCTTCGCTAAAGAAGGCCTATCGTGATTGCCTGCGCGTGAGCGACGGTGTGAAGTTTGTTTTTCTGCGCGGAAATCGGCGCAAAATTTCCGAGCAACTTCAACACCGGCACGAACACTTTATGAATCCGGCGCTTCTCGACAGTCAGTTTGAGGATCTGGAAGAACCGCAACCATTGGAACATGCGCTGTCGCTTGAGCTCGGGCGTAGTCCTCGCGACCTCGTTGAGTTGATCAAAACCAAGCTAAAACTACGAAGTTAGAAAAATCTGCCTGCTCGCTCTTGGTTGCGCATTTGCCGGCGTGAACTGATGTTAATCGCGCAATATGAAACTTCCCACCATTCTCGAACAACGACGGCTCCCTTCTCCGGCAATGGCTCCACAGGCGCTGGCGTGGGATGGCAAGCGTGGCGTGCTTTGGATGGGATCGCGCGATCTGCGGCGAGTCTATGCGATTGAGCCGGCGGAGTGGAAAGTGGCCCAGGATATCGAAGCACCGGGGATTCCGTGGGCGGCGGTTTCAACCAATGGGTCGATCCGTTTCACTATTGGCGAAGGCATGAACGATGATCGGTACCTTCGCTCGTTCGTTCCCGATACCGGCTTCTCGGAAAGGGAACGAATCGCTTGCCCGGAGTTTACCGGATCATATCTCAGCTACGACGGGGGAAATATTTATCTTAGTCAATGGTATAAGCATCGAATCCTTAAACTGGACGCGAAGGGCAACATTTTGCGCGCGATCAATGCTGAGGCGGAGATTTCCGGCCACACATTTGTTAATGGGATGATCTACGTGTTGCGGGGGACCGAACAGAACGGCGAGAGCTGGACAATTGCACAACTTGATTTGACTGAGGAAAGACCAGAGATCAAAGATCTGGCGACGGTTCCGTTCGCCTGCCGCTCACTTACCTTTGATGGCGAGCATTTCTGGTCGAATCATCGCGCCGCTAACGAGATTGTTGCATTCTCGCCTCCGAAGTAATCCGGCAAACATTTCCCTGCCTCCGCTAACGTATTCAGGGGAACGCAATCGCATAGCGCAAGAAATCGCGGATCGGAAAACGCGGGTCAGAGTTTAGCAGAAGTTAAATGCGCGTTGGATTGCATGAGATTATTGCGCTCTTTATGCTCGTGCCATGTCGGAGACGGTAAAATCGAAAAGGAATGCCCGAAGGTGGAATGGTCTTGGCTCCCTGCTTCGATCGGAGTTTCCCCTGATCATCGGCGCTGTTACAGCAGCGATCTTTCTGTGGACCGGAAGCCGACTGGTTGAAAATCTTGAGCATCCGGGCGTGATGGGGGTTGTCTTTCTATGGCTTTTCCTTGCCGTGCTCTGGTCGGCGATTTCAGTAGTGCGACATGCTGATCGTCTCGCAATCAAGTGCGGGGAGCCTTACGGAACGCTCATCCTGACTTTGTCCGCCATCACCATTGAAGTGATGATGATTTCGGCGGCGATGCTCCACGGGAAGAATAATCCAACTCTTGCTCGTGACATGATGTTTGCAGTAGTCATGATCGCGCTCAACGGCTTGATCGGGTTATCGCTGCTGCTGGGTGGCCTGCGTCATCACGAGCAGCATTACAATTTGCAGGGGGCGAGCGCCTATCTCAATACCATCATGGCGCTCAGTGTGCTCGGCTTAGTCCTGCCCAATTTCACTACTTCCATGTCCGGCCCGAGATTCTCGACGGTGCAGGAAATCTTTCTTGCCGTCACCTCGATCGGTCTTTACGCAATTTTTCTTCTAATTCAGACGATGCGGCACAGTGAGTACTTCATGGACACAAGGGGCGCGGGACACTCTTCAGAGCATCACGCCGGGGCGATGCACTCGATCAGTTATCACGCTGTAATGTTAATTCTTTATCTTCTCGTGGTGATCGTGCTGGCGGAAAAGTTCGCCATTCCGTTGGATAACAGCATCGAGCGTTTCGGCATGCCGCAAGCCTTTGGTGGCGCAATTGTCGCTGGCCTGGTGCTAGCGCCGGAAGCGTTGAGCGCTATCAACGCCGCGAGAAAAAACCAATTGCAAAGGTCGGTAAACATTCTGCACGGATCAGTGCTCGCATCCATTGGTCTGACAATTCCCGCAGTTCTAACCATTGGAATGATTTCGAAGCGAGCTGTGACGCTCGGCATTGAAGGCGGCAATTTGCCGCTGCTTTTACTTACGCTGGCAGTAAGCGTAGTCACGTTCACCAGCGGAAAGACGAACGTATTGCAGGGGTGCATTCATCTGGTGCTGTTCGCAGTGTTTCTACTACTGATATTTTGCCCGTGAAGTTTGTTCAGTGGAGCACAACTCCGCTGCGCGCGCAGATCGGGAGACCTAACTTCCGCTCGCTTTCCGGAACGCGCGTCTCTTTCCAGGAGAGGATTTGCCAATCTGGTTTTGGTCTGACGATGGTATGGCTATATATTTGGCGCCGATCCAATGGTCGCACCGCTCGTACAATCCGATTACCCAGGCCGCTGGTGGATGGTGTTGCCGGATGGTCGCATCGAATGCCGGCTTTGCCCGCGATTTTGTAGGCTGAACGAAGGACAACGTGGTTTTTGTTTTGTGCGGCAGCGCGCGGGCGATCGCATCGTTCTAACGACCTACGGTCGCAGCAGCGGCTTTTGTGTCGATCCGGTTGAAAAGAAACCGCTGAATCATTTCCTCCCGGGAACGAGCGTGCTTTCATTCGGAACAGCAGGATGCAATCTCGGGTGCCGGTTTTGCCAAAACTGGGACATCTCCAAAGCGCGCGAGTGGGACAAGCTGGCCGACACGGCGTCGCCGGAGCAGATCGCGTTGGCCGCGCAGCGACTTGGCTGCCGATCAGTCGCCTTCACCTACAATGATCCGGTTATCTTCGCCGAGTACGCGATCGATGTGGCACAGGCTTGTCGCGAGCGTGGAATCAAGGCGGTCGCCGTCACCGCCGGCTACATTACCGATGACGCGCGTCCTGAGTTTTACCGACACATGGATGCGGCAAATGTCGATCTTAAAGCATTCACAGACTACTTTTATCATCGGCTTTGTTTTGCCCAGCTCGGTCCGGTGCTCGATACCCTGAAATATCTCCGACGCGAAACGAACGTCTGGTTTGAGGTTACGACCTTGCTCATCCCTGGCGAGAACGAGAGCGACGCCGAATTGCATCACGCGACCGAGTGGTTTGCGGAAAATCTCGGGGCGGATGTGCCATGGCATTTCACGGCGTTTCATCCCGACTTCAAGATGCTAGATAAACCGCACACACCATCTGCAACACTTGTCCGCGCCCGCGAGATCGCGCGCTCGAAGGGTCTGCACTACGTTTATACCGGAAACGTCCATGACAGCAAAGGTGGCAGTACTTGGTGTCCGGGTTGTGGCGAATTGCTGATCGAGCGCGACTGGTACGAGCTTGGCGAATGGAATCTCAAAGATGGAAAGTGTCGATCTTGCGGCCATGCAATTCCCGGTCGATTTGAAGAGCGGGCTGGCAAATGGGGAGCGCGGCGTCTTCCGGTTAAGCTGGCGGCTGGCGTTGGGTGCTCTAAATGACTTTGAAACGCCTTAGTTCCGTCCAAAAACATCGCGCAATTCGTCTTTCGCTTTCTCCAAGACGCGTTTTTGCTTTTTCGGAAGATTCTTGCCGGCGCGATTAACGTAAAAATTCAGCATCGACATGGCCGATTGATACGGCGTGCCTTTTCGCCGTTTGCTTCTTTCGGCAGATCGTTTCAGCGATAAGGCGACCTGGCGCGGATTGCTGGATCGGAAAACTTTCGGTCGCAGATCGAGCGCGTTGCTGTGCTTGGTGACGCGAGCAGACCAACGACGCCCTTGGCGCCTTTTCGATGATTTTTTTCCAGTTTTGCTCACGCCTCCGCAAGGCGACAGCTAAATCAGCCGCGCCGATCCCTCAAATTTCAACATCGAACATCGAATTTAAGAAAATGAGCAAGGTCCTCCATTGTTTCTAACCTTACGGAAGCCAACTCCGAATCTCTTCGTGAGCCAGTGGAGCACCTTGCCTAAATTTGCTTCGCGCGCCGCTGAGAATCCGCGCGTGTTTTTCGTGCAAGACTTGGAGGCCCGTTGACCTAAAGCTATTGGCGAAGGCACGTCTCGCGACCGGAGGGACGTGCTTCTGCACGTCCGCTTTCGTCTTTCCTGGGACGAGCGGGAGCGCGTCCCTGCGGATTGAAGAGACCTTACGGTCTGAGCAGTGGCAAAAAAGCTTCGCGATACCGCCACACCAGGAACAGCTCGAGCGCAGTAAACACGAGCCCAGGTGGAAAACCTTCCGGTGCCATGAGCGCGTGAAAGATCAAAATGTTGAAGAGGATACCGCCGAGAATCGTAAGAGCCAGCGGGACGTAGCGTCCAATCAGGAGAAGTAACCCCCCAATCACCTGAAGCCCTCCAATGACATAAACATAACCGCTGGCAAGGAACACTCGTGTGTAGTCACCCGCCAGAGTCTGGGGGAGCGGCGGCATGGGGATGAAATGCAAAAAGGCGTTTGAGCCGAAAACAACGAAGCCGAGTCCAAGTAGCACGCGAGCGATGATGGTAAGGATTTTCATGAGTGGCCGATCATGCTGCGATTCCAGAGAAAGTCCAATCCGGAAATTGTGAGCAGTAATAAGCGATGGTGAATAGACATCGTTCACTGATCACTATTCACCTTTCTTGGGCGGAATAAGCTTGTTCACGAGTGCGTTTGTTGATTTCTCCAGGAGTATTCCCCACGCGCTAAGCACAATCAGCGTTAAGACGAAGACTAATAGGAACGACCAGACCGATAGTGGCCGAATACGAAGTCCCAGCCAGATGACGTAAGGTTGATGAATGAGATACAGGCCGTAGGAGAATGCGCCAACCAACCCGAATACCTTGGCTAGGCTACCTAATTGCCAGATAATTCCAGCTACCCCTATTATTTCCAGTAAGCAACAGGCGCCGGTAGCGAAATCAACAAAGACATAAGTAATCCCGTTGTGATAAAGCCACAGCGCTGCGGGATACAATAGCAGTCCGGAGAGCAAACCCGCGCCGCGCAAAAGAAACCACTCAACCCGCCCAGGTGATTGCTTGTGCCACATTCCCAGGGCCATTCCCAACGAAAACTCAGGCAGACGGCAAATGGCGAAGCCGCCCAGGACCCAAAAGCCATGCTGGGGATAGACCACGAGCAGCAGGTAGCGCACGAAAAATCCAAGTGCACACGCCATTGGTAAAAAGATAAACGGTCCAAAACGGCGCGCTGCCCAGAAGAGCAGGGGAAAGATCAGATAGAATTGGATGAGCATCGAGAAGTACCACCAGGCCGCGTTCAGGTACATGAAGTTCATCGTGATATCGATGAAACGCAGGCCAAGCAGACTTAGTATGATCCGGCTATCGACCGGTTCGAGCCGCGCGACGAATGGTGAAACAAGATAGACCAGATGCGCGACCCAATACATTGGATAAAGCCGCAGAAAGCGCGCCCGGTACCAACTTCCCCATTTCAGCAACCCCGAGTCTGCCCGGCGCGCTGTCGATTCCATCAACGCCCACCCGCTGAGAATGATGAAAACCCCGACGGCATGGAAACCGATTCCCGAAATTTTCAGCCACACCATCCGGAGAATCGTGGTTGCGCTGGCGGCAAGACTACTCCAGTCGTTGGAAGGAAACTGGGCGTGCTCGAAACAGGTATTGAAAAAATGAAAATAAACGACCCAAGAAATGGCGAGTGCTTTTGCGATATCGAGCCAGAGCAGCCGCTTCATCGCAGTCGGATTAACAGGGTTCCGCTGCCTTGGTCAAGGGGTGCTCTTTAAATGGGAGCGAGCATTCAGAAAAAATTCCGGTTTGGGAAAGCGGATGTTTCATCTCGCTAAGAAATGGCAAGATTGATTCCCCTGGTAGATCATCGCGTTTCGCCACGATTGACGTCATCGCCGTCAATCGATAGCGTTTTGCGAGTGCAAGCGGAGCTGGAAAAACTGTTGATCCTGCAAGATCGCGACCAAAAAATCCGGCAGATTGGGCTCGAGATAAAAACGCTGCCGCAACAGCGAAAGAACCTCGAAGAGCAGCTCGCCGCGACCGCCGCCAGCCTCGAATCGTTGAAGCAAAGGGCACGACGACTGGAGGTCGATCGCAAGAAGTTGGAGCTCGACGTCGGGACGCGTCAAAGCAGTATTTCCCGGCTGAAGACGCAACAGTACGAGACGCGCAAGAACGACGAGTTTCAGGCGATGGGCCATGAAATCGAGCGCTACGAAAAGGAAATCGTGCAACTCGAAGATCAGGAGCTCGAGCTCATGGAGCAAGCCGACAAATTGCGGGCGGAAATTGCGACTGCCGAGAAGACTGCATCGGCCGGGCGCGATTCTGTCAACCGACAACTGGCCGATCTGGAGGAGAAAACGAAAACGCTGCAAACGCAACTGGAAGAACTGAAGAACGAACGTGTGCAGCTCGCGCAGAACATCGACGAAGATGTGATAGAGCGTTACGAGCGGTTATTCGCGAGCAAAGGTGACGCAGCCGTGGTCGCGGTTGAGCACGGTGTTTGCACCGGATGTCACATGAAAGTGACGACGGCGACGGCGGTGCACGCCAAAAGTGGAAACGAGATTGTGAGCTGCGAGCAATGCGGTCGCATTCTCTACGTGGCCGAGTAGCAAGACTGGAAAATGACCAAACACGAATGACGAAGGACGAAGGAATGACTAAACTTGGAGCGACATTCTGCGCCTTTGATGTGGCTGAGGCGAAATCTTTCCGGTTTGGTCATGTCGAGCGAAGTCGAGACATCTCTGATTTGAACTGCTAGAGCTTCCTCGGTCCTCTTAGAATGACAGCATCAGCGATGCGGTCGCGTTCTTCGACGCGACAGAGTCAGCCGTCGGAAATGACGAATACGATCGCTTCCGTGTTCGACATTTGTCACTCGTGCTTCGTTATTCTTCCCGGATTGATTTAGACGTTGAAACGAAACTCGATCACGTCGCCATCTTTTACGACATATTCCTTGCCTTCGATCCGCAGCTTGCCCGCTTCACGCGCTTTCGCGAAGGAACCGAGCGCGACGAGATCATTATAGTGAGTTACTTCTGCAGCAATAAAGCCCCGTTCGAAATCGGTGTGAATTACGCCGGCTGCCTGGGGGGCCTTGTCACCGGCGTGAATTGTCCACGCGCGTGATTCTTTTTCGCCTGTCGTCAGGTAGGTGCGCAAACCTAACAAATGATAGACGGCCCGAATGAGCGCACCAACGCCGCTCTCATTCACTCCGAGGTCGCGCAAGTATTCCTGGGCCTCGGCTTCGCTAAGATCAACCAACTCACTCTCGATTTGGGCGCTGATCACAACCGCTTCAGTCGCGAAGTGACTCTTCGCGTAATTCTGAACGGCTTTCACGTGCTGCGCTGTATTGTAGCCGGGGTCGATGACCCCGGCGCCGCGGTCAGCGACCGCGGCTACAGAAGAGATGGCCACGAGATCCGATTCCGCAACGTTGCAAGCAAAAAGCGTGGGCTTTGAAGTTAACAAGAAGAATTCACGCGCGATCGCTTTTTCTTCGTCAGTTAGCGATAATGTGATCGCTGGTTTTCCGGTGTCGAGATGTGGCAGCAGTTTTTCGAGGACGGCATTTTCGGCCTTGGCGCTTTTTGATCCGGCGCGCACTTCCTTTTGCAAACGATCACGCCGTTTCTGGAGGGACGCGAGATCGGCCAGCACCAGTTCGGTGTTGATCACCTCAATATCGCGAATTGGATCAATCGTTCCGCTGACATGGTGAATATCGGCGCTTTCAAAACAGCGCACCACCTGCACAATCGCGTCCACTTCGCGAATGTGACTGAGAAATTGGTTGCCTAGTCCTTCGCCCGTGCTGGCCCCTTTCACCAACCCGGCGATATCGACGAACTCGATTGCAGTCGGCACGATTTTTTGCGAATGGGATAATCTCGCGAGGACGTCGAGTCGCGCGTCGGGCACGGTCACCACACCGACGTTGGGATCGATTGTGCAAAACGGATAATTTTCCGCTGGCGCTTTGTGCGTTCGGGTGACGGCGTTAAAGAGCGTAGATTTCCCGACGTTCGGCAGTCCGACAATTCCAGCGCTGAGCATGAGGTGCGGAGGCTACCGCGCGCGGAGGCGGATCGCAATCGCCGGGCATCTGCTGACTTGCACCTACACTTTAACTTCCACTTACACGCAGAAATGGTCCACTGGGGTTCACGTCAAAGTGAATGTGCAAGTGCAGGAGAAAATTCGGGCCGGCGGGATTTGAACCCACGACCTGTCGCCGCGGCGATTCATTCTACAAATTCAACGCGGCAAGTTCGTCGCGGCCTCGGCCCGCCTTGAAGTACAGCTCCCTTCGCACGGCTTCGGCTCGAGTCGAGAAGTTTTCTTTCTTCACAAGAGACCCTGGGATTCCGTGGCGCGTGGCCTTGGAGTGACCGGCAGTATGCCGACGTATCCGATCGTCGAGGTCCCGACACGAACCAACATAGTGTCGGCCTGTTTTCACGCTTCGGAGGACATAAACATGAAACACGTTTGTTTGGATTTGTAACCTCGGGCCGGCGGGATTTGAACCCACGACCTCTTGAACCCCATTCAAGCGTTCTACCAAGCTGAACTACGGCCCGATTGATGCGAATAGTGTTTGCCACTTCGGCGTTGCTGGCAACCTTATCCGCCGCTACAGAGAACGGCGGCTCCACGCTGCCGGCGATCTGGCCTCTGGCCTCGTAGATTTCCGCGGGTTGGAGAAAGATCGCCACTCCTTGCCCATTTAATATGAAATATCGACATCTCGGGAAATCGGGATTGCAGCTAAGCGAGCTTTCGTTTGGCGCGTGGGTTACGTTTGCGCAGCAGATTAGCAATGAAACGGCCGAGGAATTGATGACAATCGCTTACGATAGCGGTGTCAATTTTTTCGATAACGCCGAGGCCTATGCCGAGGGTCGAGCCGAGATCGTGATGGGCAATATTTTGAAAGAGAAAGGGTGGCCGCGCGATACTTTCGTCGTTTCGAGCAAGGTTTTTTGGGGCGGCGACCGGCCCAACCAGGAGGGTCTGAGCCGCAAACATGTCATCGAAGCGTGTCACGCCGCCCTGCGTCGGCTGCAAGTTGATTACCTCGACTTGTATTTTTGTCATCGGCCCGATCCGAACACAACAATCGAAGAAACAGTGCGAGCGATGACTGATCTGATCGCGCAGGGCAAGGTTCTTTACTGGGGAACTTCAGAGTGGTCGGCCGCTGCTATCCTGTGTGCGCATGCCATCGCAAGGGAATTACATCTGGCTCCGCCAACCATGGAGCAACCGCAATACAACATGTTTGAGCGCGAGAAGGTGGAGCGCGAGTTTCTGCCGCTTTACGAAAAGGTTGGACT
>Ga0066706_10000683_pt1 | contig 11499 bp, 21 predicted proteins | sample GraSoiAngelo_155_FD_67274 | JGI IMG/M metagenome (GOLD analysis project Ga0066706, IMG submission 67274) | Grasslands soil microbial communities from the Angelo Coastal Reserve, California, USA - 14_1009_13_30cm | ecosystem: Environmental > Terrestrial > Soil > Grasslands | place: USA...
TTAGCGCTGCGGCCCCACTCGGGGCGTCTCGCGTCCCTGCGCCAGCATCCGCTCCACGAAGTCCAGGCGCTCCTGAGTCTCGGTGAGCTCACGCTGCAGCTTGCTGATTTCGAGTTCCAGCGCCTCGAACTGCGACTGCACCCCTTCGGGCGCGTCGGACCAGGTCCGGAGCTCCCCTCCGCCTCCGCCCGGACGAGGTCGTAAGCGTTGCGCCCAAAGCCCGAACCCGATGGCCAGGGCCACGTGCACCGCGGCATGCGGTTGCTCGCCCTGCGTGGCGGCGATCCAGGCCGCGACCGCGTTGAGGCCGCTCAACACGACGGCGATAGGGTACCACGTCGCGGACTTGAAGGTCATGGCTCCCCTACGTCGCCGGCTTCCGATGCGTGTCAGCTGGCGGGCCTGACGAGCTTGCGGGCATAGGCTCCGGCAACCGTGATCGGATGTGCGAGCAGGGTCTCGAGTCGACCGTCGATGTGCAGATCCGGAAGCGACGTGAGGAGATCCGCGTAATAGCCGTGCACCGCATCGCGTCCCTCGTGGTGCTCACCCCAGGGCTCGTCGTCGTACCACGCCCCGGCACCGAAGGTCGCCATGATCCCCGGCAGGTCGTGGGCGTTCTCGCGGCGCACGTGTTCCTCCACGAGCGCCAGCCGGGCGCGGATGCGGTCACTGGAAACGGCGGTCATGGCAGGCCCTCCGGACGCTCGTGGAGCAGCATCCACGACGTGCCGAACTTGTCCCTGAGCATGGCAAAACGCGACGCAAAGAAGGTCTCCTCCATCTTCATGAAGATCTGACCGCCGTCGGCAAGCAGGGCATACAACCGCTCCGCTTGCTCGGCGCTATCCAGCGTGAGCGTAAGATAGGCACTGCGCATGGGCTGGAACCGGTCCGGCGGAATGTCCGCTCCCATGAGCACTGTCTTTCCGAACTCGATGCGGGCGTGAAGGATGGCGTTCTTCCAGTCGACCGGCACGTTCGCCGCATTCGGCTGCTCGCCATGCCTCATCATCATCGTGATCCTGCCGCCGAGCTCCTGCTCGTAGAAGCGGAACGCCTGCTCGCAATTCCCGCCGTAGTTGAGATAGATGTCGAGTTTCATATTAATCGAGACTCTACCAGGTGGGTTCCATGAACGAACGAGACGTCACGCGTCGCAGCTTTGTAAGCGTGGTGGCGGCGAGCGCGCTGCCGTTGGTGCCGCAGTCGGCCGACTCGGGCGCGGCGCGCTTGACGGTCGTGTGCGTGGGCGGGCACCCGGACGATCCGGAGTCGGGGTGCGGCGGGACACTGGCGCGGTATGCCGCACTGGGGCACGCAGTGACGGTCGTCTATCTCACGCGCGGCGAGCGCGGCATCTGGGGCAAGTCGCTGGACGAGGCGGCCACGATCCGCTCCGCCGAGTGCGCGGCCGCCTGCAAGATCATCGGTGCCAAGCCGCTGTTCTTCGGCCAGATCGACGGCGCGACCGAGGTCACGCGAGCGCACGTGGACGCGATGCGGCGCCTGCTCTCCGCGGCCAATCCCGATGTGGTGTTCACGCATTGGCCGGTGGACACGCATATGGATCATCAGGTCGCGAGCGTGCTCACGATCCGTGCGTGGATGGAGGGCGATCCGCGCACGTCGCGGCTCTACTTCTTTGAGGTCAACAGCGGCAGTCAAACGGAAGGCTTTTTGCCCAATACCTACGTGGACATCTCGCCGGTGGTCGAGCAGAAAAAGGCCGCCCTGTTCGCGCACGCGAGCCAGGACGGCCGGGGCATCTGGCGGGAGCATCACGAGATCATGGCGCAGTGGCGGGGACGGGAAGTCGGTGTGCCCGCCGCCGAAGCGTTCCTTCACCTGAACCGTGTTACTCACGCGGGCGACCTCCCGGGCGTGTGATGGTGGCGCGTCGTCACGCCCGCTTGCGCAGGTAGACGTGCGTCGTGCGCTCGCCGGCACGCTGTTGCACACAGTCGTAGCCCAGGGCGGGAAGGTCCAGACCCGCCCACAACGCTTCCCCATGCCCGAGCAGCACCGGCCTGACGGCGAGGTGCAGCTCGTCGATGAGTGCGGCGCGCAGATACTGGCGAATCGTGGACACGCCGCCTCCGAGGCGGATGTCGCGCTCGCCCGCCGCGTCCCGGGCCCGTTGGAGCGCGGCTTCAATGCCCTCGGTGACGAACCGGAACTCCGTGCCGCCCGCCATCTTGAGCGGCGGCCGGGCGTGATGCGTCAGCACGAAGACCGGGGTGTGGTACGGCGGCTCATCTCCCCACCAGCCCTTCCAGCTGGTATCGGGCCAGGGACCCCGGATGGGACCGAACATGTTGCGGCCGAGAATCCAGGCGCCGATGCCGGCCAAGCCGTCGGCGGCGATCGCATCGTCGACGCCGGTCTCCCCGCCCTCCTTGCCCTGCATACGGTGCCAGGTTCGGGTGTGGAACAGCCACTCCATCAGCGCAAGTCCGCCGACCCCGATCGGGTTCTCCCGATCCTGGTTCAGCCCCGCACCGTAACCGTCGATTGAGACGGCGAAACTGTCGACCCGGAGCTTCATGTTCGTCGCCGCGCGAGGAGTGCCAACACGGCCGCCACGGCGAGGGCGCCGAGAAACGCCGGCACAGCCGTGATCACCGGCCACACGGGCAGCGCGAGGAGCGGCGCGCGTTGGCCGGGTGTTCCGGCCACCAGCCAATGCACGTTGGCAGCGAGCGCCAGGCCGAACGCCCCCAGCGCGACCGCCCCGGCCGCATGCAGTGCCGTCGCACGGGGCGAGCTGCCACGATCATGCTCGTAGCCGACGTGCAGCGCGGCCACGGCGGCGCTCGCCACCCACGCCGCGAGGCGCCACAGGTGCACCTGACCTGCGCCAGATCTATCGAGGGCAGCGAACCCTACGCCGATGATGACGTACGCCAGGGCGACGAGCAGCATCGCGCGGATCCACACGCGGCTCCGGTGCGGTTCAGGTCCCGGGCTCGCCGGAATCACGCGGGTGCCACTTGAACGAGTCTCGTGCCCGGTACAGGATCTCGCCGCTCCCACTGCGAACCGTCACCACCGCGGTCAACACCGCGGTATCGAGTCGATTGGTCGCCACGCGCGTGCGGAACTTGCCGTCGACCATCACGGTGCCCACCTGCGGGTCGTCGCAGCGCAGGTGGACGGTATCCGCTCTGACGAGGACGTCCAGACAGGCCATGGCCTGCTCCGCACCAGTGCCGGTCTGGGCGAAGGTGACGACGGCGTCGGGGCGGAGGCTGAATCCGGTGAACCGGAACCGGCTCACCGTGAATTCATAGCCTGGGACATAGTAGCCCTCGGCATCGGCCTGCAGGGCCGGCTTGCGCGACTCCACGGCAGGCGCTGCCGGACGGGCTTGGGGATTGCGGGTGGTGGGCGCACGCCGTCCCAGCACGACGACGAGCCCGGCCGCGACGCCGAGCACGAGGACGAGCAGCAGACGCTTGCGGCGCACGACGCTCAGGAGCGCCGCCATTTCGGCTGCGGCCCCGCTTCGCGAGCGAGATCGACCCGGCGGGCACCATCCACACGGATATCCCGCTTGGGAACGACACGGCCGTACAGATCGCCCACCAGGCGGAGGCCGTCGCCCGCGATTTCGAAACGCGACGCATGCGCGCCTCGCACAGAGGTCGCGAGCAGCCCCACGCCTCCAATGAGAACGCCCAGGAGTAGCACGGTCACGGGAATGAGGAGCCACAGGTAGCGGCTCTCCGCGGGCGCGATCGGGAACACGTTCATATCGTCTACGGCTCTGGCGAGGGCTCATTCGGAGGATTTGCCATCTGCGCCGCAAGAGCGTCCATCTGGCGCCCGCGCAGACGCGCCCACCCCGGTAAGCGAAGCGCGCCGTTCACAATCATTGCCATGCCCGTGGCGAGCAGGAACACGATTCCCGGAATGGCGTCGCCCAGGTGGCCGCTGATTGCGGTCGCCACAGCGACCGTCGCCGTCACGCCGAGGGCCGCCAACCCCGCTCCAATGGACGCCCGCGCCGCGCCGTGCAGGGTCCTGAAACGCAGCCGGTGGCCCATTTCAGTCGGTTCGAGGAGCACCTGCAAGTTCCCGTTCGTCCACTGCCGCAATGAGCCGTCCGAGCGCGTGGTGCCCCGTGCGTTGAAGACGTCGCGCAACTGCACGACCAGCCGCTCCCACTCGGGATCGGTGAGCCGGCGATTGAGGCTCACTGTGCGCGCCACGCCGATCGGCATCGCCGCCATCTCTTTGTCGTTGTATCGTCGATCGGTCATCGCTCTTCCCGGGCCTTCGTGAGCAAGCGCTCGGTAAAATCCAGCCGCTCGTGTGTTTCCGCCAATTCCTTTTGGAGATCCTGGACGCCACGCTCCAGTGCCTCGAGGCGCGCGATGGCGTCGGCCGAGAGTGATTGGGGACGCCCCGCACGCAGCTGAGCGATCTTGACCACCGCGGCGGCCGGGATCCCCACGAATATCAGGAGTGCGAGGAGAAACACGACAGGGTCCAAGTGGCCTTCCGCGGCGAGATCGTGCTTAAGCTGCGGGCGAAGTCTGTGGGGGCGCAAGCCGCCGGACGGTCGGGAACGTCAGCGCCGCGGCGAAATTCATCGCCGCGATCATGAAGGACCCCTTTTCCATTGCCATAGTCCGTCAATAACCGCGCGCGGCAACCGGTGGCCCGTCTGGCGAGCTAGCATGACGATCTGACCGCGGTGATGAGCCTCATGGGCCACGAAGTGAGGACATGGTTCACGTCGAGCGCCAAGTTGCGCCATACGCACCCCTTCGACGGCGGCAGCTTGAGCAAAGCCTCGATCCCGTCGCTACTGCGTTTCAGGGCCGCGACCAGTTCACGCCGCGCGACGAGGGAAACGGTGACGCGATTGTTCGTTCTCCAGGCGGCGAGGAGCGCGCTTCGGAGATCGGGCGACGGAGGCAAACCAGGGCTCCCTAGGACGAGGCGTTCGGCAAACGCGGCCCTTCGCGGACCTGGGCCAGCATGCGCTCCGCGAAATCGACTCGCTCTTGCAACTCGGCCTGGGTCTGGCGCAGCGTGGCCACTTCGTCTTTGAGCGCAGCGACCTCGGCGTGCAGCTCCGCGCCCCCCTCGGGTCTTGAGCCAGCGGTGGGCAATCCACACGGCGGCGATGGACGGTGGAAGCATCGCCAGGAATGGGATGAGCGCGCCGATGAACGCGAACGCGGGCATAGGATCGCGCTTAAGCTGCGGGCGAAGCGGTCGCGCGCGCAAGCGGCTTCTGGCGCCCTGCCGTCGAACGAAACGCGCTTAGATCTCCCGATAGGTCAGACGTCCGGTCGCGATGACGAGCAGCAGCACCACGCCGGCTCCGCACGCCGCCGCGTAGACCAGCAAAACAGGGAGTCGCGCCGCTCGAACGTGGTCCCAGTTGTTGAGGCGGAGGCCGATCTCATGCGCGCCCAGAGGCGTGGATGCTGCTTCATCCTTGATCCACAGTTGCTTCGCGCCCAGCAGCGCTGCCAGCGGCCGGCCACGAGCGTAGATCTGCACGCGATCCTGGCTCTCGCTGAGGGACAAGGCCATGGCAGGGGGCGTCCACCATATGTCCGCGGGCCCGGACAGGCTGCGGTACAGCGCCAAAGCGGGGATGAGGAGCAGGACGCCGGTAAGAATCGAATAGAAGAGTCGGAGTCGCTGTGGCATCGGGATCCTCCTCTACGGAGAAATGACTTGACCGGTCGCCGTCCCTTCGACGCTGCCGACGTAGGTTTGTGCCACCGTGGCAGCTGGCAAGCCGCCTTGGAGCGGCATCCCGAGTGCCTGCAGCGTCTCGGTAACCCAGGGTGGGCTCACCACGTTGATCCGAATGCCTCGTGGGGCCTCGAGCGCGGCCGCTCGGGCAAAGCCCTCGAGGCCCGCATTCACGAGGCTCACGGCACCGCTGCCGCGCGTTGGCCGTTGGGCCAGAATGCCGCTGGTAATGGTGATCGAGCCGTTGTCGTCGACGCGGTCGAGTCCATACCTGACCACGTTGACCTGGCCCATGAGCTTGTTGTCGAGGCTGAAACGGAACTCAGCATCCGAGAGCGCGTCGAGGGGCTTGAAGCTGGCCTGACCGGCGGCGCTGATCACGGCGCCGACCTTGCCCACCTTCGCGTACAAGGCCCGGATGGATGCCGGGTCGGCTAAGTCGACGTGGAGAGGGGCCTGCTGTCGACTCGCGAGCAGCACGTCATGTCGAGGGCTGAGCGCGGCGGCGATGGCCTTGCCGATGGTGCCGGTGGCACCGATGAGGAGGATGCGCATGGAGGAATCGCTCCTTCTAGCCGGTCGGCCGCTCGGGCCAGTGTCGATCCGGGCGCGCCGGCATGGCTTGATCCAGACCGAGCCGGTCGCTGCGGATGTCGGCGTACACGAAATTCTCCGGCGCCACGGGCGCATCGGCAAGTCGCCGCAGCAATGCCAGCTGCCCGACATGCGTCATACAATCGGCAAACGGGCCCTGGAGGAGCTGCTGATGAGAGATGTCGTGTAACGGCGTTCCGGCCGCCAGCAGACGACCAACGTCCGCGAGCATATCGTGGAACCGCTTGATCTCGTCGGCAAGCGTGGCCAGCGGCTCCGGTTTGACGGGGTAGGTGCTGCCGAGGAAATGCGTGCGCGTGTAGCCCATGAGGCTTGTCATGTGCCGGAGGATCTCGACGGGCGTCCGCACCTGGTGTCCCGCCGCAAACTGGGCGAAGTGCGGCGGCGCGTCTCGTAGCGCCTTCTGCGTGCGATACGCGATGGCGGCAAGGAAGTGTGTCAGCAGGGCCTGCTCTTGGTTCACAGATCTTCCTCGGCGAGCGAAAACGAGCGGCTCGGCCTACGGATGGCGCCGTCACTGCTGCCGCCGGCGGATGAACCAGCGCGCGTAGAACTCCGGCCACGGCTCCCCGCCCCCACCAGCTCGATAATCGCTGTCCACTTGACTGAGATCCGCGGCCAGAGCTTCCTGGTCCACCTGACCGCCAAGCTCCTGCTGCAGCCGCGGCGCGAGGTAGCGGGCATACCAGCTTGCCCACTCCGGGTCTTCGCCGTTGCTGGCGGCAAATGCTGTGTGATGGGCCGCGCCAGCTTCACGAAACAGCGCCGCGAGCCGCTCGATGGGGTTGTGAACCATGGGTTGCCAGGAATGTAGTAAACCAGCGAATTGCGCACGTCGTCCACGTTGTCATTCTCGGCCTGCCGCAAGAACGTCGGCGGCGTGTTGTCCCTGACGTGAATATCCCGATTCAGCTCGAACTTGTCGTAGGCAATGAACAGATGTCCGGGGACGACCTCCGCACCAGAGGCCGGCCGCGCATCAGGTGGCACTCCAGGCCATATCGGAGCCTGCGTATGTCCTGGCGACGGCTGCCGGCCAGGCGCCTGCGCGTTGAGACCCCAAAACGCAGACACGACGCAGCACACAACGAATAATGATTTCACGAGGGCATCAGGCGTCGTTCGGAACACGGTACCGCAGTTGCACCACCCCATCGTCGAAGCGTTCGACGGAGCGCAAGTCCATGGGCACGTGGCGGTGACGCCGCGCTATGAGTGGAATGCCATCGCCAATAAACACCGGAACCACACTGATGACGAACTCGTCGATCGCGTGTTCGTCAAGAAAGGAGGCGATGAGCTCGCCGCCGCCCATCAACCAGATATCCTTGCCAGGCCGCTCCCGCAGACGATTCACGAATGGGCCGATTGCACCGTTCACGAACTCCACGCCTGATGGGGCGTCGGCTGGTGGCGCGTGTCGGGAGAAGACGATGTGCCGACTCTTCGAGTCGAACGTCGCCCCCATGCGCAGGCTCGCCTCGTAGGTCTTCCGGCCCAGCAGCTTCGTGTCGATCGAGCTCATGAAGGTGTTCATGCCATAGAAACCTTTGGGAGGGGGGCGGGACGTCAGCCAGTCGATGTCACCGTCAGGGCGTGCGATGTAGCCGTCCGCGCTGGCGGCGATGTGGACGATGACGTTGCGGCGCTTCGTCATGAGTACGGGTCCCACCAACCCTGGCCTTTCTGCCTACCGGAGTCGCTCGGCATACCATCAGTGTCGCAACGGCGCCAGCTCGTTCGCGATCGCCACCAAGTCGTGGTCGTTGATTGTCTCGACCACGCCGTACCAGTCCGGGTTCACAGTCGTCGGATACATCGCGCCAAGAATTCCCCCGGCAATCGATGCGACCGAGTCACTGTCTGCGCCAATGTTTGCGGCGATGAGAATCGCTTCCTGTGCCGACTGCATCACCGTTGCGAGTCCCAGGGCCAAAGGCACGATAGTCATCGGCTGATTCGGAAGGCAAGAGGCGGCGATGTCGGCTGGTCGCAGTGCTGGCAAGCGCTCCAGGTAGTCGTGCACCGCGTGGACCGCCTTCGCGAATGCAGGGGCTGTGGGCCCCGGCCAGCGACGCTCGCTTTCGGCGGCCGCATATTCCGCGACCTCCAGAACCTGACGAGGAGACGGCTCGTCGATGGCCGCCGAGACCGCGGCGGCGGTCGCGGCCGCGGCCGCGATCGCGTGTGAACCGCCGTGAGTCGACATCGCAGCCTCCCGGGCGCCGGTGAGGAGGTCGTCGAAGCGGTGCGAGGTATAGAAGATCCCTACCGGTGCGACACGAATGGCAGCTCCACAGCCGTCGTGGCTCGTGGCAATCCGTGTCGGATCGGCGGCTTCGTGAAACTCCCAGAGGGACTTGAGGCCCGGATGTACACACTTCTTGCATCGGAGCAGTTCGCGACCGATGCTCACATGTGAGACATTCCGATCGGTGATAATGGCGCGGGCGACGGCGATGGTCCGTTCCGTGTCGTCCGTGGTTTCACCGATCCGCCACTCGTGCTTCGCATTTCCGACGTATCGGGGGATGACCGACCCCGGAGGTCCTTCGAAACCGTGGATGCCACTGGGAAACCATTGGAGTACCTCTTCCTGTGATAGCGTCTCGGTTTGCTTGCCGACGGCGTCACCTGTCGCTATACCCTTGAGGCAGGCGAGGATGCGATCCGCGGTAGTGAAACGCACAAGCGCCGTGATGTCGGGCCACACCAGCCAGTGTGGGTTCAGGTCCTCGGCGCTGTGCTTGCGATAAAACGCTCTCGCCGGCGTGTTCCGCGGATCAACGTCAACGCAGATGCGTTTTGCCCCATGGGCCTGGAACCATCTCGCCAACGTCCGCAACAATGCACCGGCGATTCCAGTCCGCCGCCGCTCAGGGATGACATCCAGCCATTCGAGTTCACCGTCACAGCCGAAGCGTCGCGTCAGATGGCCGGCGATGAGGCCCACGAGGACGCCTTGCTCGGCGGCCACGAACACCACCCGCGGCGGCAGCGAGTGCTGCGGGTGCAGCTCGCCGCGCATGTAGCCGCTGATGCGGCTCTCCCAGTATGGCTCAGTCCCCCACGACGCGGCCCGAATGCGAGCAAGCGCACCGACATCCGCGACAGTGGCCTCCCGATACGCGATGGTGGGCATGCGTCGCGCCCCTGGAGCCGGGCCGTCACCGACGGCGGTCCGGCCGCCTACGGCATGAGCACCGCTCCGAGCAGAGCTAGCAACAAACCGCACACTGCCCCGACGAGTCCCAAGACAGTGAAGAACGGGACCCGCGTGATCGCTGGGGCGGCGCCGGCGTACCCGACCAGCGTGAACGTGAAGCACAGGACGAATCCGTACACCGCCCCGGCACCGATCGCGGTCGCCCTCGTCGTTCGATACCCCAAAGCCAGCGCGGCGAGGCCCCAGGGGGCAAGGGTCCACCACTGCAGGGACAGGGCATGGGTCGCGGCCCAGCCGAGCAGGAGCCCGAGTACGACTGCGATGACGAACCTTGGCATAGTACCGATGGATCCCATTTAAAGAGGAAAGAGCAGCTCATTGCCGTCGGGATCGTCGATCTGGAGCACGTCGTAGCCCCACCAGGCTTCCTTGCTGGGAACAGAGCGATCAGCGAGTTCACGGCGAAGTTCTGTGAGCCCGTCCGCGGTCAACTCGACGAACAAGCGCGCCTTGCCGCTACGCGTGGCGTCCTCACAGAGGATGATCTCATAAGCGCCTTGTTGAAGGGCACCGTCACGGCCCAGCCTCCGGCACGCCATCGAAAAACTCCACGACCCCGGTTTCTAGACAGTACTCAGCGCCGACGATCAGCAGCCCGTCTCGGTCGACGAGGCGCTCCAGTACCCCGGACCCATGGCGCAAATGATCCGCGGCCGCCCGGACGTTGGCGCGGACTGCACGCGCGAGCAAGGCCTCGGGCCGCAGCCCCACGGCAGTGGCAAGCAGAGGCTCGACAGCGGGGCGGATCCGGTCCACGATGGAGCGGAGATTGGGGGACTGATGCGAGGCGGGCTGGCGGAGCTCCTCTAACGTAGCCGCGATGGCTCCACACTGCGTGTGCCCCAGCACGACCGCCAGACGCGTGCCGAAGCGTGCAGCCGCAAACTCGACGCTGCCGACCTGGGAGGGCGCCACAATATTCCCAGCTACCCGGATGACGAAGAGGTCACCAAACCCCTGCCCGAAAACGAGCTCTGCGGGAACACGCGCGTCGGAACACCCGAGGACAATGGCAAACGGCTCTTGGGCATGGGGGAGCCGCACGGGGCGGGGTTGGCTGAGCGGAGCAGCCGGGTCACGAACGCTGGCAACAAAGCGACGGTTGCCTGCTCGCAACTGCGCGAGTGCTTGCTGACCTGAGATCATGGGTCGTGTGAGGCCGCCCGGCTAGCGCTTGCCCACGGCGAGCCAAGGCATGCCGCGGTAAGAGTCCGCCACCACCCAAGCGGCGGCCGTCAACGCCCACGACACGACGAACTCGCTCCAATCGGAGGCGCTGGGTCCTGCCGCCACGACGGGTATCCACACCCGCAGGGTGAACATACCCAGCTGCAACACCGAGAGCATGGCTGCCAGCCGTGCGTATACGCCGATGAGCACCGCTACGCCCGCCGCGATGAAGGTACAGCCGAAGAAATACGCCCAGGCCAGATGCCATGGCAGCCAACCAGGCACCATCGAAGTGGTTCTCTCGATATAGGTGAAATGCGCCATGCCGAAAGGGATCAATCGTGGGGATAAAGTACGCGAAGGTGAGCACACGGTCGCCCAGCGTGGCAAGAGCAGATGCCAGCCACCAGATACGAAAGCCACCGTGCCCGGGCCACGCGGCCAACAAGCTGGCAAACGTCAGCAGCGTCAATGGGACCGTTGTGACGAACGCCCAGAACCTGCGGCCGGTGTCATCCAGGCGCGCCGCGTCCGCACGCCAGTGAGCACCGGACTCACCTGCTGAGGTCAACCAGCGGCCTACCACGATGCGGTGTTCGTAGAGACCCGCCCCGAATGCAATGCCGAGATTGATGACGAACAGCCAGAGCAACGTTGTCCCCAGACGGCCTTGCATCGCGCTCTTCCTGCCTTAGGAGCGGCTGGCTAACGCATGTTGAGAGCGCGCCCCTTGCTGCTACCATGGAGGTGTCGAATCGCCATGGACC
>Ga0066706_10000684_pt1 | contig 11496 bp, 13 predicted proteins | sample GraSoiAngelo_155_FD_67274 | JGI IMG/M metagenome (GOLD analysis project Ga0066706, IMG submission 67274) | Grasslands soil microbial communities from the Angelo Coastal Reserve, California, USA - 14_1009_13_30cm | ecosystem: Environmental > Terrestrial > Soil > Grasslands | place: USA...
TACAACCAGCACGATCGCGAGAAGGCCAAGCGTCTGCTGAAAGAAGCCGGCTACGCGGGTCAGCCGGTGCGGTGGCTCGTCACGACCGAATACGAGCACCACTACAAGCCCGCGCTCGTCGCCAAGAGCCAGCTCGAAGAGGTCGGCTTCAAGATCGACCTGCAAGTCTCCGACTGGGCCACCGTGGTGCAGCGGCGCAACAAGGGCGAGCTCTGGGACGCGTTCAGCACGGCCTTCGTGTTCGTGCCCGAGCCGACGGTGTCCCCTCAAGTCTTGTGCGAGTGGCCCGGCTGGTGGTGCAACCCCGAGAAGGAGACGCTGCTGCAGGTCATGGGACGCGAGTTCGACGTCAAGAAGCGCGCCGCGACGTGGGAGAAGATCCAGAACATCTTCTATGCGGACGCCGCGCGCATCCGTCTCGGCGACTATTTCCGACTCGACGCGCGGCGCAAGGACGTCCAGGGTTACGTGCCCGGACCGTACATGCATTTCTGGAACGTATGGCTGGAGCGGAGGTAACCATGCGAGAGCTGGTCGAACGTCTCGATGCGCTGTGCGACGCGGTACCGTTCCACGCGAGCTGGTACCTCAAGGATGTCGCGACGGGCGCGCGCGCCGATCGGCACGGCGACGTCCCCGTGCCCTCGGCCAGCACGCGCAAGGTCTCGATCATGATGGCGGCGCTGGCGGCCGTGCACGCGGGCAAGCTCGCGCTCGACCAGCGGCTGACGGTCGAGGCGCGCTATCAGAACAACGACTCGGGCACGTTCCAGCACCTCACGCCCGGCTTCTGGGTGACGCTGCGCGACGCGATCGTGATGATGATCATCGTCAGCGACAATACGTGCACCGGCATGGTGACCGATCTCGTCGGCCTGCCGAACGTGCAGCGCTGGTGCGAGACCGTGGGCATGACGGCGACGATCCACCGCTACGGCATTCCGCCCAAGATGGCGCCCGACCACCCGCTCGACCAGGTGACGACGACGACTCCGAATGACCAGGGGTTGTTGCTGGAGCTGATCCTCAAGGGCACGAACGATCCCGCCGTCGCCGCGCGGCTGGGCAGCACGCCGGACCTCTGCCGCCTCGGCCTGGACATCCTCTCCTGGCAGAAGCTCAAGACACGCCTGCCGTCGCTGCTGCCGCTGGGCACGAAGGTGGCGCACAAGACGGGCACCGGCGCGCGCGGCTACATGGACGCCGGCATTCTCTTCAAGGACGACCGCCCGCTGTGCATCCTGACCGCCTACACCGACCGCGTGCCGGCGGCACTGCCCGACGGCACGCCGGGCTTCGCCGCCGCGGCGCAGCTGATCGGGCGGATGGCACGCTTCTGCTACGACGGTCTCGCGGCACGCTGAGGCGACGACAGGGTAGGCCGCGGCGACCGCGCAGGAGGCGCAGCACGCGCGCGATGCGGTGGTTAGCGCGAGTTCGCCGCGTCGAGAATCATCGAGCAGAGCTGTCGCACGTGGAACGGCTGGCGCAAGCTCGCGTGAAAGCCGTCGGCCGCCCGCCGTCGCGAGCCACGCGGCATCAGCGCGATCGTGGGGACCGGCTTGCGATGCTGGGCGGCGGCGGCGCGAATGCGACGGACCAGCGCATCGGCGCGATCGTCGGCGGTCGGCACTTCCATCACCACGACGTTGGGCATCACGTGTGACATCAGCCGCGGCGCCTGCAGCGTGCGACACGTGGTGACGAGCGCGCCATGGTACTCGAGCGGCTTGCTCACCAGCTCGAGGCTCGGCGGCTCGTCGTCGACGACGAACACGTGCACACCGCGGAGTGATGGCGATGAGGCGGCCCGGCGTTTCCTCATGGCCTCCAAGTAGTTCAAGCGGAGTGCCAGAGGGCGCGAGGTGTTATCCCGCGCGCAGTTGAGGTCCACGCGCGCGACGCAGCTGATCGATTGCTGACCGGGCGGCGTGTGGAGCTTTTGACCGGCGCGCGGCGTCAGCGCGCGCCGTCGCGCAGCAGCCGGCCGAAGCCGTCGATCACCTCGCGGCGATCCACCGCGCGCAGCGCTCGCCAGAGACACGCCTGGATGCTGCTCACCACCGGCTTGCCGAGCTCCTGCTCCAGGCGCTCGAGCACACCGATCGTCGGCAGTCCGGTGCCGCTCAGCAGCACGGCGTCGGCGTTCGGCACGTCGACGCCGCGCGCCAGCTCGTATGCGCGCTCCTCCGTCTCGTCGTAGATCGAGCCGACGTCGCCCAGTCGGCGATAGCCGACGATCTCGAAGCCGGCGGCTTCCCAGTAGGCGCGGCCCTGACGGCTCACGCTCTCCTGGTACGGCGTCCCGAGGGCGACGCGCTTGACACCCAGGTGCTGCAGCGCCGCGCGCACGGCGCCGGCGGCCGTCACCGCGGGCACGCCGGCGAGCGACGCCAGCCGCTCGACGAGCGCAGGCTCGTTGGCGAACCCGTTGGCATAGCTCGACGCGGTGTGGGCGTGGACGACGACGCTCGGGCGAACCTGCGCGAGCGCACGCATCACCACCGGCAGGCTATCGAGGTACGTGCGTGTGCGGTCGTCCTGTCCCGTGCGGCTCCCCGGATCGCCGGGCGCATCGCCCGGATCGAGCCGCGCGAAGTGGATCGTGACGCCGGGCGGCGCCATTCGGTAGAGCTCGGGCTCGACCGTCGGATTGCCCGGCGGTACGAGGACACCGATGCGCACGCCTGCTGTCATGGTCGTCGCAGTATACGTGAGCTTATAATCCGCCTACACATTCCGAGGAGGATCCGATGACGCCCTCGCCGCTCACGCGCCGCACGTTCCTCAAGGCCACGCTCGCCGGTGGCGCCATCGCCGGCGCGCCGCGACCGCTGCGCGCGCAGCCGAAGCCGTTTCGGATCGCCGCCGTGCATCCGGTCACCGGACCGCTCGCGGAGCCCGGGCAGGCGTGTCGGCTCGGCGCGCAGCTCGCCGTCGAGGCCGTCAACGCCGGCGGCGGCATCAAGAGCAAAGGCGGAATGCCGCTCGAGCTGCTGCTGGGGGACACGCAGAGCAAGCCCGAGAACGGTCGCATCGAGGCCGAGCGCCTCGTCAACCAGGGCGCGCAGATGCTGCTCGGCTCGTTCGACTCCGGCAGCACCGCAGCGATGGTCTCGGTCGCGCAGCAGAAGCGCGTGCCGTTTTTGATCGACATCGCGGCGGCCGATCCGATCACCGCCAACGTCGCCAGGTCGGTGAAGGAGGGTCAGCAAAAAGTCCAGTACGTCTATCGGAACTTTCCCACGGGCTCGACGTTCGGCCGCAAGGCGGTGCAGTACTTCACGGAGATCTTTGCGGAAGCGAAGGTGACGCCCAAGCGCGTCGCGCTCATGCACTGCAACGACCTGTTCGGCGTCAACCAGTCGCGCGGTTTTCTCGCCGCCTACAAGGCCGCCAAGCCGCCGTGGACGCTGCTGGAGGACGACGTCATCCCATGGCCCGAGCCGCCGTCGGATCTCTCGACGGAGGTCGCGCGGTTGAAGGCGCTCAAACCCGATGTGATCTCGCCGATCACGCGGCCGGCCAGCGCGTTGCTGCTGCTGCCCGAGATCCGCAAGCAGCGCGTCGAGTCGCTCGGCATCGTGGGTCCCGGCAGTCCGGGACTGTACGAAGCCGGCCAGATCGCCGCGCTCAAAGAGGATCTCGAGTACGTGATGGCCAGCAATCCGTGGCCGAACTTCCGCAGCCCGAAGACGCAGCGCCTGGCCGAGGACTACCAGAAGCGGTCGGGCGGCCGGCTCTTCGACACGAACTCCGGCTACTCGTACGACGCCGTCTTCGTGATCGCCGACGTGCTCGAGCGAGCGGCGAAGCTCGACGATCCCGACGCGATCGTCGAGGCGATCCAGAAGACCAGCTACACGGCGGGGTTGATGCAGTACGGCGGCCCGGTCCACTTCAACGAGATCGGCGACAACCCCAACGCGATCCCGACCATGATCCAGATTCTCAAGGCCAAGCCCGTGGCCGTGTGGCCGAAGGACGCCGCGCTGCAGAAGTTCGTGTTCCCGCGCCCCAAGCCCGGACGGGATCGACGCGACGCTCGTCGCGCAGGGCCTGCTCAACGGCGTGCTGTTCGGCGGCGTGTTCAGCCTGATGGCCGTCGGGCTCACGCTGATCTTCGGCGTCATGCGCGTGGTGAACTTCGCCCACGGCGACATGATGGTGTGGGGCATGTACCTCGCGTGGCTCATGGCGACGCGGGGCGGGGTGGATCCCTACCTCGGCTTCGTCGTCTGCGCGGCCGCGCTGTTCGTGCTGGGCTTCGTCGTGCAGCGCGTGCTCGTGCAGCGGATCGTCGATGCGCCGCACGAGATGCAAATCTTATTGATGCTCGGCGTGGCCCTGGTGCTCGAGAACCTCGCGCTGCTGCTCTTCGGCCCCGAGCCGCAGCGCGTGCGCAGCGCGCTCGCGCAGTCCACCGTCTGGCTCGGGCCGGTGTTCGTCGACGTGGCGCGTCTGATCGCCTTCGCCGTGGCCGTGCTGCTCACGCTGCTGCTCTCGCTTTTCCTGTACCGCACCGACGTCGGCCGTTCCATCCGTGCCGCCGCCGACAACCCGTACGGAGCGCTCGTGATCGGAACCGACGTTCGCCGCGTCTACGCCGTCGCCTTCGGCGTCGGCGCCGCGTGCGTGGGGGCGGCGGGAGCGCTGGTGGCGCCGCTGCTCCCGTTTCAGCCGCCGATGGGGCTGCAGCTGTCCGTCGCGTCGTTCAACATCGTGATCATCGGCGGCATGGGGAGCCTGCTCGGCGCCTTCGTCGGCGGGCTGATCGTCGCCGTCGCCGAGTCGCTGGGCGCGGTGTTCCTCAAGCCGTCGCTCAAGGAGCTGGTGAGCTTCTCGCTGCTCGTGCTGATCTTGCTGTTCCGGCCGGCCGGCATCTTCGGCCGGCGCGCGTCGTGACGGCGTGAGACGCGTCGCGATCTCCGCCGCGGTGGCGTTGCTCGCGATGCTTCCACTCGTGCCCTCGGTGTTCGGCTCCTACGCGGTCACACTCTTCACGCTCATGTTCTTCTATGGATTTCTCGGGCAGGCGTGGAACATCGTCGGCGGATACGCGGGCCAGCTCTCGGCCGGCCACGCGGCGTTTCTCGGCATCGGCGCCTATACTGCGGCGCTCCTGTCGGTCGAACGCGGCGTCACGCCCTGGCTCGGGATGTTCGTGGGCGGCGCGCTGGCGGCGGTCCTCGGCACGCTGATCGGGTTTCTCGGCTTTCGCTTCGGGCTACGCGGGTTCTATTTCGTGCTGCTCACTGTCGCCTTCGCGGAGATCTGCCGCATCGTCGTTTCCAACACCGAGGCCCTCGGCGGTGCCGTCGGCTACTACATCACGTTCACCGGCGATCCGCGGCAGTTCCAGTTCCAGGACGCGCGCGCGTACTACTACGTCGCGCTCGTGATGATGCTCGCGGTCACCGGCATCGTGGCCTGGCTCGAGCGACGGCGCTTCGGCGTGTACCTGAGCGCCATCCGCGAGGACGAGAGCGCGTGCGAGGCGCTGGGCGTGAACACCTTTCGCTACAAGATGCTTGCGATGATGCTGTCGTCGTTCCTCACCGGCATCGGCGGCGCGTTCTACGCCTTCTATCTCTTCTCGCTGCAGCCGGCCTCGGTGTTCGGCATCCCGCTCTCGGTGGAGATCATCATCCGCGCCATCGTCGGCGGCGCCGGCACGGTGCTCGGCCCGATCCTCGGCTCGTTCATCCTGAGCCCACTCGCCGAGCTGGCGCGCTATTACTTCGCCCAGGGCGGCTGGCACGGCGCGCACCTCGTGGTGTACGGCCTGCTTTTGATCGCGGTCGTGCTCTTCCTGCCCGAGGGCGCCTATCCGCGGCTGGCCCGATTGTTCAGACGATGAGCGAGCGCGTGGCCGAGGAACGCCCCGATTCACTCGGGGCGCTCCGAGCGTTGGGGGGTGTGGGGGGCCATCTCGGGGCCCCCCACGTCAACAGATGAGCGCGCCGTTGCTCGAGACGCGCGGTCTCTCGAAGCACTTCGGCGGCGTGCACGCCGTGGCCGGGCTCGACCTCGCGATGGCCGAGGGCGAGGTGCTCGGGCTGATCGGCCCGAACGGCGCGGGCAAGACGACGGTCTTCAACCTGCTGTCGGGCTTTCTGCGGCCCGACGCGGGCGCTATCCGCTTCCGCGGCGGCTCGCTGCTGGGCCAGTCGCCACACGCGATCTGCCGGCGCGGGCTGGCGCGCACGTTCCAGATCGTGCGCCCGTTTCCGCGGCTGAGCGTGCTCGACAACGTGCTGGTCGGTGCGCTCGCTCGTCATCCGGCGGCGCCGCGGGCGCGCGCGCACGCGCGCGCCATCGTCGAGCGGCTGGGGCTGGGAGCCAAGGCCGCGCAGCCGGCCGCCGGCCTGACGCTCGCCGAGCGCAAGCGCCTGGAGCTGGCGCGTGCGCTGGCCACCGAGCCGGCGCTGCTGCTGCTGGACGAAGTGATGGCCGGGCTGAATGCGACGGAGATCGCCGGCGTGGTCGCGCTCATCCGAGAGATCCATCGCGGCGGCGTCTCGATTCTAATAACCGAGCACAACATGCGCGCGGTCATGGCACTCTCGCATCGCATCGTCGTGCTGAATTTCGGTGAGATCGTCGCCGAGGGCGCGCCGGCCGCCGTCGCCAACCACCCGCGTGTGGTCGAGGCGTACCTCGGCGAGGAATATGTCGCTGCTCCGTCTCGATAGCATCGAGGCCGGCTACCGCGATCTGGTGGCCGTGCACGAGGTGTCGCTGCAGGTGCGTGCGGGCGAGGTGGTGGCGCTGATCGGTGGCAACGGCGCCGGCAAGACGACGACGCTGCGCGCGATCACCGGGCTATTGCCGGTGCGCCGCGGGCGCATCGAGCTCGACGGCGAGCGCATCGACGGCCGCGCGCCGTCGGAGGTCGTCGCCCGCGGCATCGCGCACGTGCCGGAAGGTCGCCAGCTGTTTCCGACGCTCAGCGTGCGCGAAAACCTCGAGCTCGGCGCCCGCGACCGCGCGCGGCGTGCCGACGCTCTGGCGAGCGTCTTCGCGCTGTTTCCGCGGCTGCGCGAGCGCGAGCGCCAGCTGGCCGGCACGCTCTCCGGCGGCGAGCAGCAGATGTGTGCCATCGGCCGCGCGCTGATGGCGTGCCCGCGGCTGTTGCTGCTCGACGAGCCGAGCCTCGGGCTCGCGCCCGTGATGGTGAAGCTCATCTTCGAGACGCTCGCGACGATCAACACGGACGGCACCACGATTCTGCTCGTCGAGCAGAACGTCGCGCGCGCACTGGCGCTCGCCCATCGCGCCTACGTGCTGGAAAACGGCCGCATCGTTCTCGACGGTCCGCGCGCCGCGCTGCAACAGAGCGAGCACGTGAAGCAGGCGTATCTGGGACTCTGAGCCCGCGCCATTTCGGCCCGCGGCGCGCCGCAAGAAGGCACGCTGACACGCCTCAACGGCCCGAACGTCACCACCGCGACGCCGCCGGCCCGGTCGAGTCCTGACCAGGCCGGGGCGCAACTCACGACAAAACGCGGGGTTCGCGCCGCCGGGCGCGGGTCTGGCACCCCTGTTGCTCAACAGAGGCCACCGTGCCCGCGCACGGTGCTATGGGCCAGTTTGCTCGCGGAAGACGGCCGACCACCGCGGAGTCGCTGAAGCGACACGCGCTGGGACTCGGCGTGCTGGTGCTCGTCATGAGCGCCGCCTACGCCGGCTCCCGGCTGCAGAGCGCGTACGCGACCGAGCACGATGTCGAGGTCGTCGCCGAGGAGTCCGCGTCAAGCCCCTCGGCGGTCGACATCAACACCCATATCGTCGAGGTCGCCACGCGCTACGGCGTCGAGCCCAAGCTCGTCGCCGCCATCGTGGCCGTCGAGTCGCAGTTCAACGCCCGCGCGGTTTCGCGCCGCGGCGCGGAGGGGCTCATGCAACTCATGCCGGCCACGGCGGCCGACCTCGACGTGCAGGACTCGTTCGATCCGCGCGACAACATCGATGGTGGAGTGCGCCATCTCAAGCGACTCATGGCGCGCTTCCACAACAACGTGCCGCTCGCCCTCGCCGCCTACAACGCCGGCGAGCAGGCCGTCATCAGCCATCGCGGCATCCCGCCGTACCGGGAGACGCGACAATACGTCGTGCGCGTGCTGCGCCGCTACGATCGCGAGGCGGCGCGCCTGGTCGCGCAGCAGCTGGCCGCGCCGAAGTCGTCGACGCCGAAGATCGTTCGCGTCTCGTATGCCGGCGGGCGCGCCGTCACCGCGCCCGTGATCCCGGTGCTCGCGGACGCCGAAGGGGAGAAGGGCGCTCAGCCCGAGAAGAAGAAGAAGTCAGAGTCGCCCTGACGGCGACGCGAGGGAGGTCGAGCGATGGAGGAGCTCATCAGCTCGTTCCCGCAACAGTGGCAGGAGCTGATCGGACTGCTGTTGGCGCCGATCGTCTGGATTCCGCGCACGCAGCAGGTCCTGATGGACTTCTTCATGCGCTCGCCGTCGATGTGGGTGACCGCCGCCAAGTGCGTGCTGCTGCTGCTGCCCGCACTGTTGGCGGTGATGGCACTGTGGTGCACGCAGCTGTCCGTCTACACGCTGCCCTTCCGCAATGCGCGCGTGCACTTCATGTCGGCCATGCTGCTGGCGTGGTGGGACGCCGCGCGGGCCACGTGGCTCTACTGGACGGGCCTCGTGCGCTGCGTCGCCGTCGCCTGCGGCTGGATGCTGGTCATCGTCGGGTTCCTCGTGCGGCTGGTCGTCGAAGCACTGCGCACGGTTGCGACGATGCCATTCATGATGACCCGCGTGGGCCAGCGCTACTTCCAGCCCGGCGTGCCCTGGGTGGCGTTCCTGGCGCTCGTCCTCTGGTGCGTGCTCGAGGCCACGGTGTTCTCGCACGTGCTCTTCCCCGCGGTCACGGACGTGCTCACCCGACTGGCGGAGACGCCAGAGCCCGCGCGTCCGACCGGCGTCGTGCTGTTCGTCTTCCTGCTGCTGCTCGTGATGGGCAGCTTCGCCTGCATCCAGGCGATGATCGACGCGGCGCGCACACGGCAACTCCGGTATATCGCCCAGATGATCGCCATCGAGGTGTTCGTGGGTTTCTTCGAAGTGATGTTCCTCTACCGCGAGATCGTGTCGGCGCTCTTGCCGTGGCTCGCCGAGCAACGGGCGGGAACGATCGTCGTGGCCACCTGCGGCTGGATCGGCGTGCGCGGCCTGACATGGTTCCTGTTTGGACAGTATGGGACGCCGTCGATGATGGCGTTCCTCTCGCGTCGGCCTCTGACGGCGGAGGGGACGACGCCTGCGGCGGCGATGGCGCGCGGTTCGTGGTGGGAGGGGCCGCTGGAGGACTTCCGTCGCGAAACGGAATGGCTACACGCCGCGAGCGATCGGATGCTCGAGTATCTTGCGCTGCCGGTGCTGCACGTGGCGGCGGCGGCCGTGAACTTCGCGATGATATTCATCGCCTCGCGGCAGGTCTTCGACCTGCCATTCAAAGGGCTCGACGAGATTCCCGAAAGCCGCTCCATCCTCTCGGGCCTGCACCTGCAGGCGCGCAAGACCGGCTGATGTTCTAGAACATGAAAGCGCCTTTGCCGGTCGTTTGCGTGTCGAAGAGCCGGTAGGCCTCGTCCGCCTGCTCCAGCCGGAACCGGTGCGTGAGCAGGCGCTTGAGCGGAAGCTTGCGATCGGCCACGAAGCGCGCGCATTCCTGCTGGCCCACTGCCGAAAACGTCCACGAGGCGTGTACCGTGAGCTGACGCCGGAGCATGTGCTTGCTGACGTCGATCGTCGTCTGTCCGCCCTCGCCCACGAACGCTACTCGGCCCCAGGTGCCGGCCGCCTGCAGCGCGCCCAGCCGTCCCTCCGACGAGCCGGAGCAATCCATCGTCGTCTCGGCGCCTTCGCCACGCGTGAGGTCGTGAACGACCTTGACCGGATCGGCGTCCCGCGCGTTGATCACGTGCTCGGCGCCGAGCTCGCGCGCCAGCGCGAGCCGCTCCGGCACGATGTCGATGGCGATCACGCGCGCGCCCATCGCGCGCCCGAGCAGCGTCGCGCTGAGACCCACGGGGCCCTGCCCGAAGATCGCGAGCGTGTCGCGCCCCGAGACATCGATGCGCTTCAGCGCGCCGTAGGCGGTGCCCGTGCCGCACGACACCGACGCGCCCTCTTCGAACGAGAGCTCGTCCGGCAGCGGCACACACGTGAACGCCGGCGCTTTCATGTAGCGCGCGTGACCGCCATGGCCCGTCATGCCGTATACGGTGATGCCGGCGCGGCAGAGCTGGGACCAGCCGACGCGGCAATGCTTGCACCGGCCGCAGCCCTTGTAGTGATGGTTCATCACGCGCTGACCGACCAGCGCGGGATCGACGCCGGCGCCGACGGCCGCGACGATGCCGCACGGTTCGTGACCCGCGATGACGGGGCCGCCCGCGCCGAGCCCGAGCGCGGCAGCGGCGTTGCCCGCGGCGCGATAGGGATGCAGATCGCTGCCGCACATACCCGACGCCTTCATCTCCAGAACGACTTCGCCGGGTCCGGGTGTCGGATCGGGGAACTCCTGGATCTCGAGCTTGCGATTGCCGAGGAACACGATGCCGCGCATTGGCCGACCTCCTGTGGGACGTGGAGGCTCGACCTTATCACGCTCGGCCTGTACGCTGAGCGCATGAAACCGTACCTCGCAATCGCGGCGGTCGTCGTGATGCTGGCCGGGTGCGCTCGCGCAACGCTGCCCTACAAGCCCGAGCAGCAGCCCGCCGGCGCGAAGATATCCGCCGGCTATCAGATGCTCGCCGATCGTCTGCGGATCGAGATCGACACCGACCATCGCCGCCTCGAAGACATCTGGATCGTCAGAAGCGACGGCAACGCGGTCCGCGCGCAGAGCATCGAGAACGCGCCGGTGGTCACCGGTCCGGGACCGACGATCGGCGTCGGCGTCGGCGGCGCCTCGATCGGGCGCGGCGTCGGCATCGGCACCGGCGTCGGCGTCGGCGTGCCGGTGGGCGAGGGACCGAGCCGGATCGAGGGGAGCACCTTCGCGACGTTTCCGCTCGATCAGGTCGGCCCGCCGCCGTGGCGACTGCACGTCAAGCTCGCCGGCGTCGCGCCGACGACGATTCTCGTCGGCGGCCCGACGCCATGACGAGCCCGATCATCACCGAGGCGCTCCGTGCGCTGGTGGACCGGCGCGACCTCACGCGCATCGAGGCGGCGGCGGCCATGGAAGCCATCATGTCGGGTGCCGCGACCGGCGCGCAGATCGGCGCGTTCCTCACGGCGCTGCGCATGAAGGGCGAAACCGTCGAGGAGCTGATCGGCTTCGCGCAGGTGATGCGCCAGAAGGTCGTCCGCATCCGTGCACGCGGCGACGACGTGGCCGGGCTCAGCGGCACCGACCGCGAGATGCTGATCGACACCTGCGGCACCGGCGGTGATGCCACCGGCACGTTCAACGTCTCCACGGCCACGGCGTTCGTGGTGGCCGGCGCGGGTCTCAGAGTCGCCAAGC
>Ga0066706_10000690_pt1 | contig 11471 bp, 8 predicted proteins | sample GraSoiAngelo_155_FD_67274 | JGI IMG/M metagenome (GOLD analysis project Ga0066706, IMG submission 67274) | Grasslands soil microbial communities from the Angelo Coastal Reserve, California, USA - 14_1009_13_30cm | ecosystem: Environmental > Terrestrial > Soil > Grasslands | place: USA...
CTAACTCGTATTATCCAGACCTGTATAGCTACCTGCGCCGCGCTTTTCTTGCAGCGTATCCAGTATCCGCGCTGGCGCCATCCGAAAAATCGCCTGCACCATCATCGTGTTGGACGTCATCACCGCAGACACAATCCGGGATAACACGCTCCGCGCCGCCCGCGTATCCAGTATCCGCGCCGCCGCGCGCGAGCCGCCCGCCGTCCGCTCACGACGCCACCTCGCCCGGCGCCCACGCCGCTTCGATCAGCGCGACGGCGTCGGCGAGCGCGCCGCGGATGGCCTGCACGTTGACCTGCTGGTCGGCGAGGACGACGAGATAGCCGATGCGGCTGCCGGCGAGGAACATCGTGCCGTCGTCGGCCGAGAACAAGGCGGTGGAGACCGACGGCCGTCCCAGACGGGCGGCGCTCGTCTCCAGCTCACGGCCGAGCGTGGCGGCGAGCGCGGCCAGCGAATCAACCGCAATCGTGGGCGGCAGCTCGGCGGCGATGACGAAGCCGTCGGGCGCGACGATCATGGCGCCGCGAACCCAGTGCAGACGCTTCAACTCCTGAACGATGTCCCGGACATGCCGGCCTCGCGAGGCGCTATCGTGCTCGAGCGCGAGCTTGAGGCGCATGAGGTGCTCCTGTCGAGTCCGAAGCGACCGGCGTGTTCACCGGCGTAGCTGGGGGCGCGATCGCCGGCGTGCCGCCGGCCAGCCCCAACTCGTGCAGCGTGGCGGACCAGAGCCGGTTCACGTCGAGCAGACCCTGGGTCGGATCGGTCGCGCGTGGCAGCGCGAGTGAGACCATGAGCTCGCCGTCGGTCCGCGTGAAGACGGCGTCGTGCCCGTCGTCGACGATGGCGCGGTGCAACGGGCCGAGGCCGGCGCGCTCCAACGCGCCGGTGGCGAGGTGCAGCATGTGGGCGAGCGCCTCCGCGACGTCCTTGGCGTCTTCGGCCACGGGCTGCGAGGCGATCAGGCCGCCGTCGGCGCGCGCAATGATGAGGGCGCGGCCCGTGCCCGGCAGATGCAGCCGGTCGACGCGCGGATGCGCGGGCGAGTGCGCCGCCGACGGATGCGGCGCCGGCGGCGCCTCCGCGCGGCGCGTCCGTACGGCCGCCAGCAATGCCGTGGCCTCGGGGAAGTCGGGATAGAACCGCAGCGCGCGCCGCAGCAGATCGTGGCACGCGTTCGCGTCGCCCTCCTCGAGCGCGATCCGCGCGAGCCCGAGCAGCGCCCGCGCGTGCGTCGCGTCGTGGTTGAGCACCCACTGGAATTCGGCCTTCGCGCGCTCGGGCGCGCGACGCGCGGCGTGCAGGTACGCCGCGAGGAGATGCGCGTGGAGATTGTCGGGATCGAGCTCGAGCGCGCGCGCGACGAGCTCGCCCGCCTCGGCATAGCGGCCCTCGCGTCGCCGCTCCTCGGCGCGGCGCAGGGCGCCCGGCACCGATATCGGGTCGCGGCCTCCACCCGCCCACCAGAGGCGTCTCAGCAGCGGCATGCGGGCGCTCCGTTCATGCCAGCGTCACCCTGACGACTTCTTCGACCGTCGTCACGCCCTCCACCACCTTCTGCAGGCCCGCCTGGCGCAGCGTCTTCATGCCTTCCTTCTGCGCTTGCTCGCGCAGCTCGGCGGTGGACGCCTCCTCCAGGATCATGTCTTTCAAGGCCTCGGTGATCGGCATCACCTCGTAGATGGCGACGCGGCCCTTCATGCCCGTGCCGTTGCACGTCGCGCAGCCGGCGCCGCGGTAGAACGTCACCGAGCCGCGGCCCTGCGGCACGTAGCCGTAACGCACGAGATCTTCCTCCTTGCCCTCCACCGGCTGCTTGCAGTCCTTGCAGATCCGCCGGCCGAGCCGTTGCGCGAGCATCAGCAGCAGGGCAGAGGACAGCAGGAACGGCTGGATGCCCATGTCGACCAGCCGGGCAACCGTCGACGGACAGTCGTTCGTGTGCAGCGTCGTGAAGACGAGATGGCCCGTGAGTGCCGCGCGCACGGAGATCTGCGCGGTCTCCAGATCGCGCGTCTCACCGACGAGAATCACGTCCGGGTCCTGGCGCAGGAAGGAGCGCAGCACCATCGCGAACGTGCGGCCGATGCCGTCGTTGACCTGGACCTGGTTGACGCCTTTGAGGTTGTATTCGACCGGATCCTCGGCGGTCATGATGTTGTGGTCCGGCGAGTTGATCGTCGAGATCGCCGAGTAGAGCGTCGTCGTCTTGCCGGAGCCCGTCGGGCCGGTGATCAACACCATGCCGTACGGCTGGTGGATCGCGTGACTGAACTTCTCGTAGCTCCACGTGTCGAAGCCGAGCTTGGTCATGTCGAGCTGCAGCGACTCTTTGTCGAGGATGCGGAGCACCGCCTTCTCGCCGAAGATCGTCGGCAGGATCGAGACGCGGAAGTCGATCTCCTTGGAGCCGTGGCGCAGCTTGATGCGGCCGTCCTGCGGCAGCCGGCGCTCCGAGATATCGAGGTTGGCCATGATCTTCAGCCGCGAGATCACCGCCGCCTCCACCCTCTTCGGGGGCGACACCATCTCGTGCATCACGCCGTCGATGCGGAACCGGATGCGGAAATTCTTCTCGTAGGGCTCCCAGTGCAGGTCGGATGCCCCGCGCCGGATCGCGTCGAGCAGCACCTTGTTGACGAACTTCACGACCGGCGCGCCCTCGGCGGCGTCGCGCAGCTCGATCGCCTCGGTCTGCCGCGACGCCTCGTCTTCCAGGATCTCCACGGTGGCATCGTTGAGCTCGGCGAGCATGTCGTCCATGGACGAGCCGGCCGAGATCGGCTTGGCGTAGTGGCGCTCGATCGCGGCGCGGATGGCCGCGCCGACCGCGATGACCGGCAGCACGCTCAGCCGCGTCGCGGCCGTGATCTCGTCCATGGCCACGACGTTGGTCGGATCCGACATCGCGACCGTGAGCGCGCCGTCGACCCGCGACAGTGGTAGCACCTCGTGCTTGCGCGCGATGTGCGCGGGGACGAGGCTGAGGATCTCGGGGCTGATCACCTGCTGGCGCACGTCCACCGACGGCAGCCCGTGCTCGCGCGACAGCACCTCCACCAGACGCTCTTCGGTGACGAGACCGCGGCGCGCCAGGACGGCGCCAAGCCGCTCCTTCGAGCGACGGTGCTCGCGCAGCGCGTCGTGCAGCTGCTCCTGCGAGATGACGCCCTCGGCCACCAGCAGCTCGCCGAGCCGCGCACGAGTCGCGCGCTTGCGCGCGGTGGCCGCGGCCGCGGCACCGGTCTTCCCCGTCGCCATCGACCCCAGCACCGGCGCGGCCGAGGGCGTGGCGCCGGCGATCCGGACCTGCGTGCTCGGCGGCCGGGCGATGGGCGGCGGTGGCGCCGGCGCGGGCGGGACCGCGGGCGCCGGCTTGATGTGCGTGGTGTGTGCAGGCGGCGCGCTTGACCGCGACACGGGTGGCGGCGGCGCGATCGGCGCAGCTGGTGCGATGGGCGGCGGCGACGCGATAGGCGGCGGCGTCTGCGTCCGCGTTGCCGGTGGCGCCGGCGTACCGCTGCGACCGCGACCGCCGACGGCGCCCTGATTGGGATCGATGTGCTCGATGCGCTCGGCGGTGTGCATGAGGCGCTCGATGTCGCCGAGCCGCGTGTAGATCTCGCGGAGCGCCTCCAGCACCGTCAGATCGGCGGGATTCTGCGCCAGCGCCGCCTCGAAGATCTCGGCGCTATAGCGGAGCTCGGCCTCCTCGGGGGTATTACTCGGGCCGTTGCCGGATTGCACTCCGCACTTCCTCCGGGGTGAGCGGCGCCGCCAGCACGCCCGTGCGACGCGGTCGCTTGCGGGCTTCGACGAGGATCGCGCCGAGGGCCTGGCTCGCCTCGCGCGCGAAGAGTCGCACCATGCCGACGGTGGTCCGGTCGTCGAAGATCGCGAGCAGGATCGCGTCGTCGTCGACGGTGCTGACGTGGAGACTTTCCTTCGCGCCCTCGTGGAACAGGACCGAGAACTCGCTCTCGCCGAGCAGCCGGGCGAGCGCGGCCGTCGAGCTGAAAGCGCCGGCGGCGAGGGCGGCGATGGACACCGTGTCGAGCGTGCGCGATGCGCCCGCCATCGCGAGCGGCTCGCCGCTGCGGTCGATCAGCAACACCGCCGCGCCGCCCGAGTCGCCGAGAAAACGCTCCAGCACGGCGTCGATCCGCGCCGCGTCGGTTTCGTGGATGACGAGATCGTGTCGCATCACGACGCTCCTTCCTGTACCTGACCGAATTCCCGGAGCAGGACCATCCGGGACAGCGTGTTGAGGGTGTCGAAGACCCCTTGGCCCGTCACCGCGACTGCCTCGAACGCCGGCACGCGCCGGGCGCCGCGGTTGAGCGTGTATTCGAGATAGTCGATCGGCGCCACCTCCGGCAGGTCCCGCTTGTTGTACTGGATGACGTAGGGCAGCGTGGCGAGGTCCAGGCGGTACTCGCGGAGGTTCTCACCGAGGTTGCGCAGGCTCTCGACGTTTTCCTTGAGCCGGTCCCACTGCGAGTCGGCCACGAAGACGACGCCGTCGACGCCGCGGAGCACGAGCTTGCGCGTCATGTTGTAGCGCGTCTGGCCGGGCACCGTATAGAGCTGGAACTTCGTCGTGAAGCCGCGCACGGTGCTCGCCGACACCGGCAGGAAGTCGAAGAACAGCGTGCGGTCGTCGCCGGTCGCGAGCGAGATCATGTTGCCGCGGTTCTCGTCCGGCAAGCATCGGTGCACGTATTGCAGATTCGCCGTCTTCCCCGCCAGGCCGGGCCCGTAGTACACGATCTTGAAGTTGATGACCTTGGCCGCGTAGTTGATGATCGACATTCAGCGCGTCTCCAGCGCGGCCGCCGCGCGATCGGCATCGCGCCAGGCGCGACCTGGACGCGCCACCGGTCCCGCGGCCGCAAGCAGCGCCGTCCCGCGACCGCCGACCGGGCGCACGAAGATGCGCCGGCGGCCCTGTCGGAAGACGACGGAGACCAGCGCGCCGAGATCGCCATCGGATGCACGGCCGAGGCCCTCCCACACTGCCAGCGCGAGCTGCCCCAGGTGCGCAGCCTCGCGGCCGGATTCGCGGAAGACGTAGACGCGCGCCCCGCCGCCGGCGTCGGCGAGCACAGCCGGGTCGACGAGCCCGAACGACGCGCCGAGCGCGCTGGCGACGGCTGCCACGCGCGGCTCGACGGTCAGTGCGGACAGCGTGCGTGACGGCAACGCCGCGCCCTCGCTCGCGCGACCAGCCTGGCTGGCCGCGCGCGCGGCGCGCATCTCGAGCAACGCCACCGGCGCGCCCGGTCGGCGTGCGGCCACGACCACCGGCGTCGGCGCTGCGCTGACGATGATCGCGGCGCGCGCCGTGCGGACCGTCACCTGCTCACCCGCCGCGGCGCCGAGCAGGCCGGCGACGCGCGCGGCCACGGCCGTCACCGCATCGCGCGACACGGCGGGTTCGACGAACGCGACGAGCGGAGTGTCCTCGACGGTGCCCGTCCACGCTTCGAACGTCCCGGCGCCGGCCAGACACGCGGCGAGCTGCATGAGCGCGTCTCGCCCGACGACCTCCGAGGTGGCGGCGCGCTGCGGTGCTGGCGCCGCGCTCCGAGCGACGATCGGCGACGGCGGCGGTGGCGTGACGACGGGCGGAGGGACGGGGGCGGCGACGGGCGGCGCTGGCGGCGCGACGGGCGGCGAAGGCTGCGGAGCTCTGACGGGCGGCGCCGGCGCGGCGGGTGCACTCGCCATCACGACGCCGGGTGGCAGCTCCGCGGCCTCGCCCGGCGTGGGCGTCGCCGGCGGTACCTCACGCGGCACTGCGAGCGGCTGAAACGGCGGCGGAAACGCTTCGAGGCCGGCGATCGCGCTCGGCGTCGGCTCCGTCGAGAACATGCCGCGCGGCAGCTGCTGAAGCACGTCGTCGAGCGGCAGCGTCAGCTTGAGGTCGGGGAACTTCTGCCGAAACTCGACGTCCGACATCGCGAATGCGAGCTCCGGGAACTGTGCGGCCACGATCGGCCACGGCACCTGGACCGCGCCCTCCGGCAGCTGCTCGAGAACGAAGCGGCGGGGGACGGTGATCCAGTGCGGCTCGCGCAGGCTCTCGGCAACGCGATCGAGCGGCAGCGTGAAGGCGCGCGCGGGAAGCTGACCGGCGATCCGCTCGAAGCGCACGCGCACGACGTCGTCGCCGGCAATGTCGTCCACGGACTCGGGCGATTTCGCCGCGGCAGAGGACGCCGCCGGCTCGGCGGAGTCCGCAATCAGCTTGCGAGGCCGCGGGTCGCGTAGAGTCGGCGTCTCGCTCGACGTGGCGAACGGTGTCGCCGCGGTCGGCGCCACCGCAGTCGTCGGCGCGACCGCCGCGGCACTCGCCGGCACGACCGGCGCCGCCGGCGTCGCTGCGCGCGCACGCTCGGCGCGCGGCGTCGTACGCACCGAGAGCACGCGACCGCGAAACGGTGCGAGTGCCATCGGCGTGGCCACGAACGTCAGCAGCGGCACCGGACCGAGCCGCGCGAGCGCGTGCCCGAGCGCAGAGAGCGCGGTGACGTCCACGACCATGGTGAAAGCGGCGGCGGCGGCGGCGCCGAGCGCGACGTGCATCAGGCACGCACCGCCCGTCCACTTCAGATGGCGCGCCGGCGACGCGCGGCGCAGCAGGACGAGCGAGAGCGCCGCGTAGACGAGCGGGACCACGACGATGGCCCACGCCGGCGCCTCACCCGCATCGCCGAGGTCGAGCCAGAACAGACCGGCCGCGACAGCGAGGTAGGCGGTGGCCACGCCGAGTGCCTGGAGCCAGCGCCCGAGCACGGCGACGTGGGAGCGGCTCACGTCACATGCCTCGGGCCAGCTCGGGAAGCGCGCGCCGCGCGTAGTAGCGCACTTTGCCGAGCGCGCTCGGCTCGCCGATGCCCACGGCGAGGAGCCCCGAGGCCGCGACGCCGTAGACCACGACCATGCCCTTCTCGTATTCGAGGATGACGCCCTGCAGCGGTCCGCGACCGAGCTCGCGACCGAGCCCCTCGGACGACTCGGCCAGGCACGCGCTCAGCGCCGCGGCCACGTCCGCGTCCACGCCCGCATTCGCCGTCGCCTCCACGACGAATCCCTCGCGGTCCGCGAGCACCGCCCACTGCACGCCATCCATCGCGAGAAACTGCGCGAGCACGGCGGCGGCGCCTTCGGGCACCGGCGTCGCATCGCTCGGGGCGGGCGCTTCGGCGGCCGCCGCCGTCTCGCGGCGCGCCGAGGCGCGCACGGGCGCAGGAGCCTGCGCGAGCAGGTTATCGAGATGGCGCATGAGATCGTCGGCGGCGAACGGCTTGGCGAGGATGCCGGCCGATTGCGCGCGCGCTGCGCGCTCACGCACCTCGTCGTTGACGATGCCGGACATCAGCAGCACCGGCGTGTGGGACAGGCGCGGGTGGCGCTTGATGAACTCGCAGATCTCGTAGCCGTCGCGGTCGGGCATGACGACGTCGCACACGACGACGTCAGGCGCGTCGCGCTCGAGCCGCTCGATCGCCTCGCTGCCCGACGCCGCACACACGACCTCGATCTGCCGGCCGGCCAGCGCGCGCTCGACGACCTTGCGCACGCTCAGGCTGTCGTCGACCACCAGCACCTTGCTCATGCGCGTTTCTCCTCGTCCATCGCTCTCGCGACGTCGAGCAGCAGCTGGTCGACGCCGCGATCGATGGTCTTTGGCTGGCTTTTGAGCTCGTTCGGATGGACCGGGATGAAGCAGAACTTGCCGCCGCGCTCGCGGTGCGAAGCCGCCACGAGCGCGCGGAACGCGGATTCGCCCGCCTCTCCCGCGAACTCCGCGTGCGTCACGCAGCCGCTCTCGAACACGATGAGACCACCGCCGGTGGAGAGTACGAGCACGAGCCGCCCGGTCTTGCCGCCCACGGCGATGGCCTGCGTGAGCTCCTCGATTTCGAGCACGCCGAGCGCGCCCTGGAACGTGCGCGCGCCGCCGTTCGTCCCCACGGCTTCGAGCCCCGCCATCGACGGCGCCGCGGCGAGCGAGCTCGGCGCCGCGGTGACGGGCGGTGGCGGCGCCACGGGCGGTGGCGGCGCCACGGGCGGTGACGGTGCCACCGACGGCGGCGGTGGCGTCGCGCGCCGCAGCGTCGGCACGGTCGGCAGTGGCGGGAGCATGACCGGCCTCGGCGGTGGTGCGATCGGTGACGGCGCAATCGGTGGCGGCGCGACACCCGGCTCCGGCGAGATCGGCCGCGGCGCCCGCGGCGTCATGGCCGGCGCGGGTGCGCTCGGCCTGAGCGTTGGCGGCGTGGCCGGCTTCGGCGTGGTCGCATCCTGCGCACGGCGCACGAGCTCGACGACGCGCGTGACCATCGTTGCGCTGCTCAGCGCGTCGGGCAGCAGCAGATCGACACCGGCGGCGGCCGTCTGGGACGGCGCGTTCTCGCCCGGGGCGACGACGAGCACGAAGCGCACGTCCTTCGTCGACGGATCGCTGCGCACGATGGCGCACAGCTCGTGGCCCTCCATGTCGCCGACGCGCGCACGGCTGATGATGACGTCCTGCTTGTTCCACTCGAGCATCGTCAGCGCGAACGACGCGCTCGTCGCGGTCGAGACCTCGACGCCGCCGGCCTGGAGGGCCCGCGCCAGCACCGGCGCGCGCTGCGGATCCGGATCGACGAGGAGCGCCTTCATGCCGACACCAGCGAGGCGACGAGCGTGACGAACGCCTGCTCTTCGACGGGCTTGGTCACGTAATGCCGCACGCCGAGGCTCTTGGCCAGGGCGACGTGCTTGTCTCCCGAGCGCGTGGTGAGAACGATGACGGGCAGGTCGCGGGACGTCGGGCGTCGACGCAGGTCGTCGATCAGCTCGTAGCCGTTGACGCGCGGCATCTCGAGGTCGGTCACGATGACGTCGAAGGTCGCCTCGGCCAGCCGCGCGAGCGCGTCGGCGCCATCCCCGGCCGTGGTGACCGCGAAGCCCGCCTTCTCGAGCATCTGCCCGACGAACCGCCGCACGCTGACGGAGTCGTCGACCAGCAGTACGCGATGACGATCACCGCCCGTCTCGTCGGCGGTCTCGACGATGCGCGTCTGCGGGATGGCGTGCTCGACGGCGGTGCCGCGGTCGGCGATCTCGACGAGCGTGCCGGGATCGAGCATGAGCGTGACGCGACCGTCGGCGCCGACGCTCGCACCGCCGTAAGGGCCGACCCCCTCGAGGAAGCGGCCGAGCGGCTTGATGACGATGTCCTGCTTGTGCAGGATCTCGTCGACCTCGAGCGCGACCGTCCGACCTGCGCCGCGCACGACGATCACCGAGCGACGCGCCCGGCGCGGCCCGGCCTCGACGCCCAGCACGCCCGCGAGGGATACGAGGTCCATGGACTCGTCGCCGACGAGAACCGCGTCGCCGCGCGCGCCGGCGTGCACGTCCTCGGCCCGGACCTGCATGACGAGCTGCACGGCGTTGAGCGGCACTGCCAGGCGCTCGTTGGCGACCGTGACCACCAGCGCCTCGGAGACCAGCAGTGTCAGCGGAAGACGCAGGATGAACCGCGTGCCCTCGCCGACCACGCTGTGGACCTCGACGTCGCCGTTGAGCTTGCGGACGTTGGTGCGCACCACGTCCAGGCCGACGCCGCGGCCCGCCGCGGTCGTCACCGCGGCCGCCGTGCTGAAGCCGGGAAGGAAGATCAGATCGAGCGCGCGCCGGTCGTCGAGCTCGGTGGTGGCGCTCACGAAACCCTGGGCGACGGCGCGCCGGCGCACGAAGTCCGGGTCGATGCCGCGACCGTCGTCAGCGACCTCGACGAGGACGGCGCCGCCCTCGTACGCGGCAGAAAGCGTCACGGCGCCGGCGGGGTCTTTGCCGAGGGCGCGACGCTCCTCGGGCGTCTCGATGCCGTGCGCGATCGTGTTCTGCACGAGGTGCAGCAGCGGGTCGACGATCTGCTCGATGATCGACGTGTCGAGCTCGACGCCCTCGCCGCGCGTCTCGAAGCGCACCGTCTTGCCGGCCGCGCGCGCGGCCTCCTGGCCCTGGCGCACGAACCGACCGAAGACACTGCCGATCGGCACCAGCCGCGCGCGGCCGATCTCCGTGCGCAGCGCGCCGGTGATGCGGTGGACGTGCGCCATATCGTCGCGCAGCGCCCGGGTCCCCGTTCCGAGCTGGGACTGCAGCTCGGCGATGTCGGCGGCGATCTCCGCCACTGTTCGCGCGAAGATCCCGGCGTCGTCGTAACGGTCGAACTCGAGCTCGGCGAACATTTCCGCGACCGACAGCGCGACGCCCGGCGCGGCCTCCGGCTTCGGTCGCTGCGCGGGCTCGCGGGCGTCGAACTGGCGGCGCTCGAAGTCGGCCACGCACTGGGCGAGCCGCGCGCGGCTCGCAAGGAGCGCGTCGCCGACGCGGTCGACCTCATCGAGGCGCCGCTCGACCCGCTCACGCCCGATCAGCATCTCGCCGATCAGATCCATCAGCGCGTCGAGGCGCTCGAGGTTGACGCGGATCGTCTGGCGCGGCGGGCGGCGCGGCTCGACGCGCGGCAGCGCGGGGCGCGGCGCGCTCAGCAGCGCAGCGAGGGGCGACGGGATGTTCGCGATGGGCTCGGTGCGCGCGGTCTCGGCAGCCGCGTCCCGCGCGGGCGTCGCGGAGACCGGCGACTCGCCCGTGAGCAGCGCGTCGAGCCGCGCGCGCACACGCGTGGCGATGTCGGTGACGTTCGCGCGCGGATCGGGAGCCAGACCGAGCATCAGCCGCAGCACGCCGTCGGCCGCAAACAGCGTCTCGATCGCCGCCGCCGTCAGCGGACGACTACCTTCTCGCGCGGCGACCAGCACGTCCTCCATGCGGTGCGCGATCTCGCCCACGCGCGCACACCCAACGACATACGCCGCGCCCTTGAGCGTGTGCACCGCGCGGAACAGCCGCGCCACGCTGTCCGGATCCACACCACGCTCGAGCGCCCCGAGCGCCCCCGTCACGCTCTCGAGATGCTCCGTCGCCTCCGGCACGAAGTACGAAGCCACATCCCGATTCCCCGCAAAAAATGCCTCGAGCTCCGCCTTGATCGGATCCGAGTCCATCGGCCCCGCGCCGGCGGGCGTGGCGACGGAGCCCGGCCCGGCGGTAGCGGCCGGGGGTGGGGCGGGGGCACCGCTGGCGGGGCGTAGACTCTCCCGTGTATCCGCCTCGCGTCGAGCGTCTATCTCCGACCGTCGCGACTCGCGCCCCGCGAGCGGTGCCCCCACCCCACCCCCGGCCGCTACCGCCACGCCGCGCCCCGCCGGCGCGCCCGCCGCCGCATCGAGGGCGCGCTTCAGATGGCCAACGAGCGTCGTGAGCGCGCGCGTGTCGAGCGGTTGCCCGGCGAGCTCTTCCTCCAGCTCGGCCGCGAGCTCGGCGATCTTCGGAAAGCCATGCAGCGAGGCCGCACCCTTGAGCCGGTGTGTCACGACGAAGAGTGCGTCCTGCCCACCGGG
>Ga0066706_10000691_pt1 | contig 11468 bp, 10 predicted proteins | sample GraSoiAngelo_155_FD_67274 | JGI IMG/M metagenome (GOLD analysis project Ga0066706, IMG submission 67274) | Grasslands soil microbial communities from the Angelo Coastal Reserve, California, USA - 14_1009_13_30cm | ecosystem: Environmental > Terrestrial > Soil > Grasslands | place: USA...
TCCATGTAGGTGTAGAGCACCGGCGTGATGTACAGGGTCAGCAGCTGGGAGACGAGCAGGCCGCCCACGACGGCCAGGCCGAGCGCGCGCCGGGCGTCCGCGCCGGCGCCGATGCCGAGCGCGATCGGCAAGGTGCCGAGGAGCGCGGCCATGGTCGTCATCATGATCGGCCTAAAGCGCAGGAGGCAGCCCCGGTAGATGGCGTCTCGCGGCGTGGCGCCCGCGCGCTCGGCCTCGAGGGCGAAGTCGATCATCATGATCGCGTTCTTCTTGACGATGCCGACCAGCATGATGATCCCGACGAAGCCGTAGATGTTGAGCTCGGTGCGGAAGAGCATCAACGTCAGGAGCGCGCCCACGCCGGCGGACGGAAGCCCCGACAGGATCGTCAGCGGGTGGATGAAGCTCTCGTACAGAATGCCGAGCACCAGATAGATCACCAGCACCGTGACGATCAGCAGCACTCCCTGGCCCTTGAGCGAAGCCTGGAAGGCCTGAGCCGTGCCCTGGAAGCTCCCGACGATCGTGGCCGGCATCGCGAGATCGCGCTGGACGCGGCTCACCTCGGCCACCGCCTCGCTGAGCGAGACGCCCGGCGCCAGGTTGAACGAGATCGTCACCGCTGGGAGCTGGCCGAGATGCGTGATCGTCAGGGGCCCGATGGTCGGCGTCAGGCGCGCCACCGACGAGAGCGGTACGAGCTTGCCCGTCTCGGAGCGCACGTAGAGCAACGACAGCTCGGTCGGATCGCGCTGGTAGCGGGGATCGAGCTCGAGGATGACCCAGTACTGGTTCGTCGGCGTGTAGATCGTCGAGACCTGCCGGGCGCCGTAGCCGCTATAGAGCGCGTTCTCGATCTGCTCGGCGTTGACCCGCAGCGCGGAGGCCTTGTCGCGGTCGATGTCGACCGTGATCTGCGGGCTCGTGATCTGAAGATCCGTGTTGACGTCCTGGAACCCCGGAAGCGTCCGCATCTTCTCGAAGACGATCGGCGCCCAGCGGTAGAGCTCCTGGAGATCCGGCGCCTGGAGCGTGTACTGGTAGAGCGCCTTGGTGAGGTTGCCGCCGATGCGGATCGTCGGCAGGTTCTGCGGGTAGACGCGGAAGCCGGGGATCGCCGCCAGCTTGGGCCGAAGATCCTCGATGATCTTGTCGGCCGGCGGGCGCTCCTCGCGCGGCTTGAGCCGCATGAAGATGCGTCCGGTGTTCGGGACGACGTTGATCGTCGAGGCGCCGATCGAGGACATGATCTGGTCGATGTAGGGCTGCTTCAGCACGATCGCGGCCGCGGCGCGCTGCTTGTCCACCATGGCGTCGAAGGAGATGTCCTGCGCGGCCTCGGTGAACGCGAAGATCTGCCCGGTGTCCTCGGTCGGGATGAAGCCTTTGGGGATGATGACGAAGAGCCAGGCGGTCAACACGAACGTCAGCAGCATCACGACCATTGTCAGGCGCCGGTGGCGGAGGGTCCACTGGAGCGTGTGATCGTACGCCCGGAGCATGCCCTCGAAGAAGCGCTCGGAGGCGATGTAGAGCCGTCCATGCGACTGGCCCGGAGGCTTCAGGAAGCGGCTGCAGGCCATCGGCGTCAACGTCAGCGAGACGAAGCCCGACACGAGGACCGCGGCGGTGATGACCACGGCGAACTCGTGGAGGAGCCGCCCCATGACCCCACCCATGAACAGCACGGGGATGAAGACGGCCGCCAGCGAGAGGGTCATCGACATGATTGTGAACCCGATCTCCCTGGCGCCGATCAGCGCGGCCTCGCGGCGGCTCTTGCCGTCTTCCATGTGGCGCACGATGTTCTCGAGCATGACCACGGCGTCGTCGACGACGAACCCGACGCAGAGGGTAAGCGCCATCAGGGAGATGATGTCGATCGTGTAGCCGAGCAGGTACATGACCGCGAAGGTGCCGACGATCGAGAGCGGGACGGCGAGGCTCGGGATGATCGTCGCCGACACATTTCTCAAGAAGAGAAAGATGACCAGGACCACCAGGGCGATGGCCAGCGCCAGGGTGAACTCGACGTCGTGGACCGATTCGCGGATCGCGACCGACCGGTCGTAGAGGACGTTCAGGTTGACCGACGCCGGGAGCTCCTGACGGAAGCGCGGGAGCAGCGCGCGGATCGAGTCGACGACCTCGACGCTGTTGGTTCCGGGCTGGCGCTGGATCGCCAGGATCACCGCGCGCTCGTCGTTGTACCAGCTGGCGACCTTGTCGGTCTGCACGCCGTCGATCACGCGCCCGAGCTCCTCGAGCCGCACCGGCGAGCCGTTGCGGTAGGCCACGATCAGCGGCCGGAAGGCCTCGGCGTTCTGCAGCTGACCCGTCGCCATCACGTTGAACATCTGGTGCTGGCCGTAGAGGGTGCCGGTGGGCAGGTTCACGTTGCTGCGGCCGAGGGCCTGCTGGACCTCGTCGATGCCGATGCCCCGCGTCGTCAGCGCGCGGGGATCGAGCTGCACCCGGACCGCGTACTTCTGCGAGCCGAACACCTGTACCTGCGCGACGCCGGTGATCGTGGAGATTCGCTGCGCGAGGTTCGTCTGCGCGTACTCGTCGACCGTGTAAAGCGGCAAGGTCGGCGAGCTCAAGGCCAGGTAGAGCACCGGCTGGTCCGCCGGATTCACCTTCTGGTAGGTCGGTGGCGTCGGCATGCCGGGAGGCAGGAGGGGCGCCGACTTCGCGATCATCGCCTGGACGTCCTGAGCGGCGGCGTCGATGTTCCGGTCGAGACTGAACTGGATCGTGATCTGCGTGAGCCCGAGCGCGCTCGCCGACGTCATCGAGTCGATGCCCGCGATCGTCGTGAATTGCTTCTCCAGCGGCGTCGCCACCGCGGAGGCCATCGTCTCCGGGCTGGCGCCCGGCAGCGCCGCGGCGACCTGGATCGTCGGAAAGTCGATGTTGGGCAGATCGCTCACGGGCAGGAGCCGGAAGCCCATGATGCCGAACAGCAAGATCGCGCCCATCAGGAGCGTGGTGAGGACCGGCCGCCGGATGAAGAGCTCGGTGTTCATGACGCCTTGGGCGGGCGGGCCTCGATTCGGGAGCCCGGCACCAGCCGGAGCTGGCCGTCGGTCACGACGCGCTCCGACGGCTTCAGGCCTTTCTCGACGATCGTCTCGGCCCCCAGACGCACGCCGGGCGTGATCTGTCGCGTCTCGACCGTCTGGTCCGGTTTCACGACGAAGACGTAGGGGCCTTGCTGACCCGGCTGGATCGCCTGCGAGGGCACCACGATCGCCGTGCGGCTCGTGAGCACCATCGACACGTCCACGAACTGGCCCGGCCAGAGCACGTTGTCCTGGTTCGCGAACGTCGCCTTGAGCTGGATGGTCGCGGTGGTCAGATCCACGGTGTTGTTCACGAACGTGAGCTCGCCGGTCGCGAGCGTCTCCTGCTGGCGCGGCGGTCTCGCGACGACCTTGAGCATGCCGGCCGCCCGGTACTTCTTGATGTCGGCCAGGTGCTGCTCGGGCACCGCGAACGACACGTAGATCGGATGGATCTGGTTGATCACGACGATGGGGTTATCGTCGTTGGCCTTCAAGATGTTGCCGTTCTGGACGAGCAGATTCCCCGTGCGCCCGTCGATCGGCGCGCGGATCGTCGTGTAGCCGAGCTGGAGCCGGGCGTTGTCGACGTTGGCCTGCGCGGCCTGGAGCGCCGCGCGGGCGTTCTCGACCGCCGCCTTGTCGGCCTCGACCGTGGCCTCCATGGCCGCCATGTTCGTGTTGAGCTGGTCGTACTGCTCGCGCGCGATCAGCTCCTTGGCCACCAGCTCGCGATAGCGACGCTCCTGCACCCGCGCGTTCGCGAGCTGCGCGGTGTCGCGCTCGACGGTCGCCTGCGCCTGGCGAACCTCGGCCTGGCGCTGATTCAGCGCCGCCTCCGTCTGGCGCAGCGCGGCCTCGAAGGGACGAGGATCGATGACGAAGAGGAGATCGCCCCTCTGGACGTCCTGTCCTTCCTTGAAGCGTACCTCCACGAGCTGCCCGTTGATCTGCGACTTGATCCCGACCGAGGTGTAGGGCTGCGCGTTGCCGACGGCCGTGAGCTGGACCGGGATGGATTTCTCGACGACGTCGCCCAGGGACACGGGCACCGGCGGCAGCTGGACCCGCGCCTTGCCGGCGGCGTTGTCCGAGCACGCCGCGAGGAGCAAGAGGGCTCCCAGGGCCCAGGCGGCGAAGGTCAGGTGGCGCGCCGTCATACGCTCGCCCTCCGGCCGCGGGCCGGTCGGGCGTCATCTTCCGGCGCGCCATCGGCCGCGTCGACGAGCGCCACCAGCCCCGTCAGCACGCGCCGTCGGTCGTCGGCCGACATCCGCGCGAGCACGCGCTCCATGCCGCGCAGGCGGATCGCTTCGAGCTCCTCCACCAGGGCCTTGCCCGCCCGCGTCAGGTCCAGCACGTAGACGCGCCGGTCGGCGGGATGATCGCCGCGGGTCACGAGCCCTTTTTCTTCCAGCCGATCCACGATGTGCGTGACGGCGGGGAGGGTCACTCCGAAGGCCTTGGCCACGTCGCCCATGTGCGAGCCCGGGTGCTCGGCGAGCCGGAAGAGCACCTGCGACTGGGCGTAGGTGAGATCGAGGTCGGAGGCTTTCTGCCAGAGCAGCTGCCGGAAAATCGAGCCGCCGAGCGAATTCAGCAGCTCGAGCATCTGGTGCGCTTCGCTGGTCGTCGCCCGCTTGGTCCTGGTCGCCATACCTTTCGCCCGTGATCTTTTGACTAAGTTAATAGTTTAGCCAATAAAGGGACCGAGGGGAACAACGTTAGAAGCCGACGCTCGAGAGCAGTCGCGGAAGCTCCCGCATGTCGTCGAAAACAACGGTTTGCGGGCCCTCCAGCGAGCGCCGCGGGGCCAGCCCTCCGGCATACCCGAAGGCCCGCATCCCGGCGGCCCGGGCGGCCTGTACCCCATACGAGCTGTCCTCGACGACCGCGCAGCCCGCGGGCGTCACCCCCATGCGACTTGCCGCGTGCAGGAAAAGATCGGGGGCCGGCTTGCCGTGCGCCACCTCGCTCGCGCTGAAGATCCGGCCCGCGAAGCGGTCGTAGAGCCCGGTGAGCCCCAGCGTGTAGCGAATCTTCTCGTGAGTTCCGCTCGACGCGACACACGTCGGGATCGCGATGGCGTCGAGCGCCTCGAGAATCCCGGGTACCGGCGCGAGCTCGGCGGCGAAGGCCTCTCGATACAGATGTCGGAATGGCTCTTCCCAGCTCGCCGGAAGCGACCGACCTAGGTGCGCCTCGATCTGTCGGGTCATTTCCTCGTCGCTCTTACCCATGAATCGCTCGATCACTTCCGCCTCGGTCATCGGCCAGCCGAGCTCGGCGAGCACGGCGACGTCGATCCGCACGGCGATGCGCTCGGTGTCCACCAGTACGCCGTCGCAATCGAAGATCACGAGTGAGATCGGGACACTCACCTGGCGGCGCGAGGTAGGGCGGCGGCCCAGCTCAGTACGTGCCGCCGAGCTTTCGGTGATCCCAGGAGACGATGCGGGTCGGCATGAAGCGGAGCAGGACGCGCTTGGCTGCTTGCTGCAGGACACCGGCCCGCGCCTCCGGTGAGAGCTCGGCGCCCGTGTAGCGGGCCATCAGCTTGAGGCCGAACTCGCCCACGCGCCCGGGGTCGCGCTCGATCGTGACGTCGCACTCGAGCATCGCGCCGCGCAGCTGGCCGTACGTGTCGCGGCCCGCCTCGAGCTGCACGGTGGCGCGCCCGTCGCGCTCGAGGTTGCGCACCTTCTGGGACTTGCCGTATGTCCAGGCGACCAGCGCGCTCCCATCGCGTACGTACCAGAGCGGCATCAGGTGCGGGCGTCCGCCCGGCCCGATCGTCGCGCACGTGAGCACGCGCTCCTCGTCGAGAAAGCGCATCAGCTCCGGCTCGGACATGGTGATGGTGCTGCGTCGGGACGGCATGTCAGTACCCCAGGGAGCGGTCGACCACGTGGCGAAGCGGCCGGCCGGCGAGATAGCGGGCGAGGTTGTCGTTGAAGACCGGCGCGATCTCGTCGGGCGTGCTCGGCCCGGAGATGTGCGGCGTGACCACGACGTTGTCGAGCTTCCACAGCGGGTGGCTCGGCGGAAGCGGCTCGCGGTCGAAGACGTCGAGGACCGCGCCGGCGATGCGGTGCTGCTCGAGCGCCGCCAGCAGGGCCGCCTCGTCGACCACGGCGCCGCGGGCGATGTTGATGAGCCACGCGGTAGGCTTCATCGCGGCGAGCGCGGCGCCGCCGATGATCCCACGCGTCTCTTCGGTCAGCGGTAAGAGCACGACGACGAAGTCCGCCTCGCCCAGGGCGCGGGTGAGCGCGCTCACCGGGTAGACCCGTGCGGCCTCGCGCACCGGTCGCCCGCGTCGGGTCACGCCGAGGACCCGCATCCCCAACCCGCGCGCGATGCGCGCGATGTCGCGCCCGATGTCGCCGAGGCCCACGATGGTGAGCGTCTTGCCGAGCAGGCGATCGGGAAGCACGTGGTCGAGCCAGCGACGCTGTCGCTGCGCGTCCCGGTAGACGCGCATTCGCTGGGTCACCCACGAGCACCAGCCGACGACGTATTCGGCCATCCACGGCCCGAAGACGCCCGGCACGCGGGTAACCTGCACGCCCGCCGGCAGCTCGGGCACCAGCGCCCAGTCCACGCCCGCGCCCATCACCTGGAGCCACTTGAGCCGCCCGGCTTTCGCGTAGAGCTGCGGCGGAAACTTCCACGCGTAGAGGATCTCGGCCTCCGAGACGGGCTCGGCGGCCTCGCGCGGCGTGGCCGCGGTGCGGATGAGCGCGCCGCGCTTGGGCACGCGCATGAGCTCGACGTAGCGCGGATCGGCGTGGTAGACCAGGACCGTCGGGCGGGTCACCGCAGGCGCGCGTCCTCCGCCGAGAAGTCGACGTCGCGACGATCGAGCCCCTCGCGCACGTACCATTCGTAGGTTTGCGCAAGCCCGGCCGCCAGCGAGTAGCGGGCTCGGATGCCGAGCTCGGCGCGAATCTTCGTCGTCGTGTACACCGCGTGGCAGTCGTAGACCAGATTCTGGCCGAAGGCGACCGGCTTGTCGCCATGCTCCGTCTCGACGTGGACGAAGGTGACCGGCCGCTTGAGGACTTCGCCGATCAGCTCGACGAAGCCGACCTGCGTCACGGCCTCCTCGCCGGTCACGTTGTACGCTTGACCGAACGACGCCGGCACGCCGAGCATCGCCGCCATGGCATCGGCCAGGTCTTCGACGTGACCGAACTGGCGAAGCCAGCCGCCCGCGCCCGGAACGAGGATCGGCCGGTTGCGGACGAGCCGGTCGAAGAAGAACGTCTCGTTGTTCCGCGTGTTGAGCGGGCCGTACACGTGCGTCGGACGCACGATCGTGACCGGCAGCCGCCGCTCGCGCCAGCGCCGCATCAGCACGTCCTCGCCCGCGATCTTGTTCCTGGCGTAGTCGCCCCAGTAGAGGTTGCGCGGCGTGTCCTCGTGATAAGGAATCGGCAGCGCGTGATCGTGCACGCGTCCGGTCGAGACGAACACCGCGTGACCCACGCGGCCGTCGAGCGCATCCACCAGCGCCTCGACGTCGGCGCCGCTCGTCGGCGCGTAGGCGATGTCGACCAGCGCGTCGCAGCGCTCGCTCGCGAGGGTCTTGCGCAGGGCCGCGTGGTCGGTGCGGTCGCACACGATCGTCCGCACGCCGGCCGGCAGGCGCGCGGGATTCCGGCCCCGGTTGAGGACGGCGACCCGGTGGCCATCACGCAGCAGCGCCCGCACCAGGTGCAGGCTGATGAACTCGGTGCCGCCGATGACCAGGACCTGCATCTAGCCGATCGCCACCGCGAGACACGTGGTCGTTCGGGTTACTCGATTGAGGGCGATCTCCCTGTGGCCCTGCATCTAGCCGATCGCCACGGCGAGACAAGTGGTGGTGCGCGTCACTCCGTCGATCGAGCCGATCTCGTCGGTGACGAGGCGGCCGACGGCGTCGAGCGTCGGGCCTTCGACCACCGCGATGAAGTCGAACGGGCCCGTGACCGCGTCGAGGTTGGCGACGGTCGAATCGGTGCCCTGGATCGCCGCCAGCTCCTTCTTGACGGCCTTCGTCTTCCCCGGCGCCGTTTCGATGAGGACGTACGCGCGCATCTTCTTCGATCCGCCCTTCGTCATCTCGCACCTCCCGTGGGCGCCCGTCGGCGTGGCGTGGGATCGGGCTTGCTCCGACGTGACGCGGGTGAGTCTAGCAGATAGGCGCGGAGTAGCGATCGGTGACAGCGGGCCGCGTCGGAGCAGCCGCAGAACAAGGTGACCGTGCCGTCCTTCGCGGCGGCGCGCACCTGCGCCAGCTGGGCCTGCGCCTCCGGACGCTCGAGCCCCGCGAGATAGCGCCGCGTGTACTGGGCCCAGGTGAGCTCGCCGCCTCGAAACGCACGGAGCAGCGGCAGCACCGGGCCCAGCTCCTTCAGCCAGACGTCGACGCGGCTCTTTTTGATGCCGCGCGGCCACAGGCGCATGATCAGGACCCGCGTGCCGTCCGAGTCGCTGGGCGGGTCGTAGATGCGCCGGGCCGCGATCACTTTCCGATCGTCTCCGTCGATGTCTTGAGCTTTTCGCACGGGTCGGCTTCGTCGACCTTCGGCGTGAACCAGACGTAGTGGAAGGGGAGCGTGTCAATTCCGAATCGCTTGGCGTAATCGCCGGGCTTCTCCGCCGCGGCGTCGACCTCGACGAAGGCGACGCTGGTGATCGCGACGTCCTGGATCTGGCGCCCCAGGTGCAGCGGTACCCCGCGGTCGGTCCGGACGTGGCCGGCCCCCGCGATGAGGACGGCACCGTCGCGCTGGCCGCCGCGCGCCAGGCTCGCGGCGATGCGCGCGTCGCGCGCCCACTGGATGTCCGCCATCCGGTCGATCACGTCCTCGGGGATCTGGCCGCAGTGGGATTCGCGAAGCTCGCGCGTCATCGCCAGCCGTGTGTCGGGCGTCGGCTCGGCGAGCCGCAGCTGGCTCATGAGCGTGGGGCCGAGCCCCGGGAGACCGTTGCGCCGGACGGCGTCGGTGGCGGCGCGCGAGAGATTCGTGGCCACGATCGGCACGCTCGCGTCGAGGGCGACCTGCGCGATCGGCTGGTAGAAGCGCCACTCGGGCCAGCCGGAGCGCGACCAGTTCACGGCGTCGCCGAGCCCGGCGGCGTCCTTGGGGCTTCGCGCCAGATAGCGCACGATCGCGGGCGCGTCGTCGGTCGCGAGCATCTCGAATCCGACCGCCGGGCGCCGTCCCGCCTCGACCATGGCGCGGAGCAGCTTGGCCTGGAGCACGTGATGGTCCGGGTTGTCGTGCCGCTCGCCCAGCAGCACGAAGCGACTCGCGACCAGCCGCGCGACCAGCGTGTCCTCCGGGATGAACGTCCCGGCCTTCACGTCCCAGATCCGCCCCACCAGCGGATGCGCCCGCTCCGCCTGGCTCTCCCACTCGATCTTGCCCCCCTTCGCGCACCCCCCGAGGAGAAGCACTGCAATCAGAGCGGGAAGGATCGCGGGCCACACCGAGCGACACGGACGGGTTTGGGGAGTCATGCTCCGATGCTACACACTGTGAGCGCCCTCACCGAGCTTCATCGCCAAGCGTTCCCTCGGGAGTCGTCGTGGTCAGCCCGGCATCGATGACGAGAGTTTGTCCCGTGACCCAGCGCGCCTCGTCGCTGGCCAGGTAGACGGCGCCCCAACCTACGTCCCACCCGGTCCCCTCGGTCCCCAGCGGGCTTGCGCGTCGGCGCCTCTCGCGGGCGGTTTCGCCGAGCTCTTGCACCATCGGCGTCCACACCGGCCCGGGCGCGATCGCGTTGACGCGAATGCCCTTGGGGCCGAGCTGAACCGCGACCGAGCGGACGAACCCGATCACGGCCGCCTTCGCCGTCGCGTACGCGGTGCGACCGTAACCGCGCAGTGCCGCGATCGACGAGACGCAGATGACCGCGCCGCCGCCGCGCCGAACCATCGCGGGCACGGCCGCCTGCGTCGCGAGGAACATCGATTTGAGGTCGACCGCGATCACGCGATCCCACTCTTCTTCGGTGGTATCGAGCAGGCCCTTGCGCGACTCGATGCCGACGTTGTTGTGCAGGATGTCGACGCCGCCCCAGCGATCGACCGCGGCCTTGACCACCGCCGCGCACTCGGCGTGGCGCGTGACGTCGGCGGCGTGGGCGGCCGCCTCGCCGCCCTCCGCTCGAATCGCCGCGACGGTCTCCTCGGCGCGGTCCTTCACCTGGTCGACGCAGAAGACTTTCGCGCCCTCGCGCGCGAAGAGAATGGCCGTCGCCTTGCCGTTGCCGAGGCCCGGGCCGCGCGAGCCGGCGCCGGTGATGATCGCGACCTTGCCGTTCAGCCGTCCGCTCACCGGGCTCTCACTTCAGAGAGCGCGGACCGGGATAGCCGTCCCACGAAAGCCGCGGGCCATCGGCGCTGAAACCGGCCGCGACGAGCGGCTCGAAGATCGCGCTGCCGCGCACGGGGCCTCCGTCCCAGGTGGTGATCTCGAGCCGGCGCACCGGCCTCTGCAAGAGCGGCCGCTCCATGAGGGACTGGAGCGCGGCGATCACTCCAGGCAGATCGACCTCTTCCCAACCCGCGAGCGGCGTGAGGTCACGGCCGTAGCCCTCGGCGAGAAGTCGCGGCCGGCCCTGACGGAACACGAGCCAGTTCTGGGGCAGGCGCGGAGCCGTCACGCGCGCGCCGTCACGCCGCGAGAGGGCGAAGACGCGGCCCCAGAGGTTCGCGGGGTCGACCACGTTGACCAGCACGTGGGGCTCGGCGCGGCGCGAGGGAGCATCGAGGTCGCGGAGCGCGTCGGCCAGCGCGTATTGCTCGCCCGACAGGCCGGCCACGAAGTAGCCGCGCACGACCTCGCCGCCATACTCCATCCGGAGCAGTGTGTGCCGTAGCGTGGCCCAGTCGCCCTGGGCCAGCTCGCGCGCCACGACGCCGTAGCGCGCGAGCAGCAGCTGGGCGCGCGCTTCCTCGCGCTCCTCGGGCGAGAGGCGCTCGTCGTCGCCGAGCACGCTCCAGCGTCCGATCACCGGTAGGCGCGCGAGGACGCCGCGGGCTTGACCGCGGCGCCGCCGGCGCTGGGCGCCGCCGTCCGGGGCGCGCCGCGGCGGCGTCATGCCGGCCACGATCGCGCTGAAGGTGTCGGGAGTCACGAGGCCGGCCCAGAAGAGCTCCCACAATGCCGCGAGCACCTCGGGCGTCGCGAGCCCGGTCGCGCGCCCGAGGTCCTGGGCGAACGAGGCGCCGCGAAGCTGGAGGTGCAGGAAGACGTTCTTGACGCGCGCGTCCATCTCCGGAGGCGCCGCCGCGCCTTCGCGGAGCCAGCCGACGTTCTCGCGGAGAGCGGCGCCCACTCGCGTGGATCGGCCGCGGTCGCCCGCCGCGCGATCGAACACCGTCCAGACCATCTCGCCGGC
>Ga0066706_10000692_pt1 | contig 11468 bp, 7 predicted proteins | sample GraSoiAngelo_155_FD_67274 | JGI IMG/M metagenome (GOLD analysis project Ga0066706, IMG submission 67274) | Grasslands soil microbial communities from the Angelo Coastal Reserve, California, USA - 14_1009_13_30cm | ecosystem: Environmental > Terrestrial > Soil > Grasslands | place: USA...
TCCGTGTTCGAGCTCGTGGTGACGGTTGCGGGAATCATCTGGCTGGATGTTTCGCTGGCCGTACCGGCTCTTCTCGCCGCCTCGCTGGCGGTAGCGCTACCGCTTCTTGTGCAACCTTTGCTGGCCGAGCGCGACCTCCGAGTGCGCAACCACACCGGAGCGCTGAGTCGCTTCTATCTGGACGCACTGCTAGGCCTGGTTCCCGTGCGCACCCACGGAGCCGAGCGCGCGTTGCGTCGAGAGCATGAGAGTTTACTGGTGGAGTGGGCGCGCGCATCGTTTGCGGTGCAACGCCTGGTGGTTTGGGTCGAAGCATTGCAGGGGCTGACAGGTTTTGGTTTGGCGGCCTGGCTGATGCTCAGCCACGTCAGTCGCACGGGCGAGACCGGGGGGTCGCTGCTGCTGGTGTATTGGGCGCTCAACCTGCCGGGTTTGGGGGAGGAAATCGCACAAGTCGCGCGCCAGTACCCCACATATCGCAACGTAACTCTCCGCCTGCTGGAGCCGATTGGCGCCCTGGAAGACAAACCGTCCGCCTCCGAGTCGCTGAGCAGGACATCTCCCGCTTCGGTTGCAAGTGGACTTAAGTCTCGAGACCCCGCTGGGGCAATAGCCATCGAGTTGGACAAGGTAAGCGTCTCCGCTTCGGGACACACCATTCTGGAGGAGATCAACCTGAAGATTGAGCCGGGTGAGCATGTGGCCATTGTCGGGGCCTCGGGTGCGGGCAAGTCCAGCCTGCTGGGCCTGCTTCTAGGATGGTATCGCGCCGCTGCGGGCAGCGTGCGGGTGGATGGGGCTGCCCTTGAGGGTGCCTATCTAGAGCAGTTGCGTAAGGATACGGCGTGGATCGATCCGGCGGTGCAGCTATGGAATCGCTCTCTATTTTTCAATCTTTGTTACGGCAACCTGGACAGTGTGCCAACAGCTAACCTGTTGGAACAAGCCGAACTTCGCCAGCTGCTTGAGAAATTGCCCGATGGACTGCAGACGGAACTGGGGGAAAGCGGTGGGCTGGTTTCAGGCGGAGAAGGGCAACGGGTTAGATTTGGACGGGCATTGCTGAGACGCGAGGTGCGCCTCGCCCTGCTCGACGAACCGTTTCGAGGACTGGATCGGCATCAGAGACGAAAGTTGCTGGCGCGCGCTCGGCGTCACTGGGATGGCGCGACGCTATTGTGCGTTACGCACGATGTCGGCGAGACACTGGGATTTCCTCGAGCGCTGGTGGTGGAGAATGGCCGGATCGTCGAGGACGGCGCTCCGGCAGAGCTTGCTCGACAGTCAAATTCTCGTTATCGAGCTCTCCTGGAAGCGGAGCAGAGTATACGGGAAGGATCGTGGTCGAGCGGCCATTGGCGACACCTACGGCTGGAAGACGGCCGCCTGGTTGAAGAGTTGCAACGGGCCTCGGTATGAAAGAAGATCTGCCCTCGCTTTTCTGGTCACTGTCTGAGCTGGGGTCTGGACTCGAAGCTCTGGCGGGCAGAAGCCAGCTGCAGCCCTCCCCTGTGCAGGTACCGAATCCTCCAAGCTTGATTTCTTCCCTTGGTGATAGTGCCGCGAGGCGGAATGCGCTTAACCAGTGGATCGAGTCGGCGGCCACGCGGTTAGGCCTGGAAGCAGAGCCTTCGGCGGTGCCCTATGAGGGGTTGGAACGACTCGTAGAAAATGCCGGGCCGGCAGTGTTGCAAGTTCCGGGAAGCGACACTCCAGGATTTCTTTTTCTTCTGCCCCGAAACCGTGGTCGCGTATCCGTGCTCGCGCCAGATCTGCGCACTGTGCCACTGCAGTTAGAAGCCCTTCGCGCTATGCTCTGTCATAAGCTCGAGGAAACGGTGGCTCGAGAAGTTGACGGTCTGCTCAACCAAGCCGGTATTCCCGAGACGCGGCGCAGCGTCGCCCGGGCGGCACTGTTTCTCGAACGCCTAAGGACAACGGAGCTTGCCGGATGCTGGCTGTTGCGTCAGTCACCCGGCGCTGACTTCTGGAGCCAGGCGAAGCGAATCCATTTGCCGAGACGTCTGGCAATGCTGCTGGTAGCGCACGCAGCCGAGTATCTCCTGCTCATCGTTTCCTGGTGGCTTATCGGGCGTGCCGCGCTTGCGGGACATCTGGACAATGGATGGTTGCTGGCCTGGGCCCTGATTCTCCTCACCCTGGTTCCATTCCGTGTTCTCAGCACTTGGCTGCAGGGCGTTCTTGCTATAAATGGGGGAATTCTGTTCAAGCAGCGGCTCCTGTTCGGCGCTCTTCGCTTGAAACCCGAGGAAATTCGGCACAAGGGCGTAGGCCAGTTTCTGGGCGAGGTAATGGAATCGGAAGCAGTCGAATCGTTGGCGCTGAGTGTGGGTTTTCAGGGGCTGACCGCGGCAATCGAATTGATTGCGGCGGAAGTCGTCCTCACGCAAGGCGTGGGCCGCGAGCTGGAGTTGATTTTATTGCCGGTGTGGGTCGCACTTACGTTGCTCATGGGCGCCCGCTATTTCCGGCAACGGCGGCAGTGGACCGAATCCAGACTGGCGATGACCAACGATCTCACCGAAAGAATGGTCGGACACCGGACTCGTTTGGCGCAGGAAGCCCGCCCGCACTGGCACGATGGTGAAGATGAAGACCTGGAGCGCTACCTGGAAATGTCAGGAAAGATGGACCGCGCCGCCGCGCGATTGATGGCGATCACGCCGCGGGGCTGGCTCGTTCTGGGGATCCTCGGGTTGACATGGGCGTTTGTTGCCAGTCAGGGTTCGAACATTGGACTCGCGATTGCCCTCGGCGGAATCTTGCTGGCGTATCGTGCGCTGAAAAGGCTCTCCTTAGGTCTGATTTCCTTTGCCGACGCGATAATTTCCTGGCAGCAGGTTGCTCCATTATTTAAGGCGGCGGGGAGACCGCAACTTCAAGGCTCCCCGGCCGTCGCTTTCGCAGCCACCGCCCGAAACGACCAAGGCGCAGACCACGCTGTGATCGAGGCTCATGATCTGGTTTTCCGTTACCAGCAGCGTGGCGAACCTGTGTTGAAAGGATGCAGCCTGACGGTTCGTCGAGGCGAAAGGCTCCTGCTGGAAGGGCCGTCGGGTGGAGGCAAATCTACGCTGGCTTCGCTACTGGTTGGTTTACGAGTGCCGCAGTCCGGCCTGCTTTTGCTGCGCGGGCTGGACCGGCAGACGTTGGGCGAGCAAGGCTGGCGCCAACGAGTTGTTTCCGCACCCCAGTTCCACGAGAATCATGTACTTACCGAGACCTTCGCGTTCAACCTTTTAATGGGGCGCCGCTGGCCGCCACGCGAAGAGGATATGAGAGAAGCATCGGCAATCTGTCGTGAACTCGGCCTTGAACCTCTCCTTAATAAGATGCCGGCAGGAATGCTGCAGGTGGTGGGGGAAACGGGCTGGCAACTCTCTCACGGAGAACGCAGCCGGGTCTACATTGCCCGAGCGTTGCTGCAGGACGCGGAAGTAGTGATTTTCGACGAGAGCTTCGCCGCTCTCGATCCGGAAAATGTAAGGCTGGCGCTCGATTGCGTTCTGCGGCGGGCGAGCACTCTGCTCGTGGTAGCGCATCCATGAGGATGCGTCCCTCCATCTAGAGTAGAATTGCAACCCTTACGAGGTTGGCCCATGGTTGGCAAGACCCTTCGCTCCTATCGCATCGAGTCTAAACTTGGTGCCGGCGGAATGGGTGTCGTCTATAAAGCCGTGGACTCCCATCTCGACCGACCGGTTGCCATCAAGGTTCTGGTTGCATCAGCCGTCAGTGCCGACCGCGAAAAACGGTTCGTTCAGGAAGCGAAGGCTGCTTCTTCCCTGAACCACGCGAACATCGTCACGATCTATGACATCGACACCCAGGAGATAGACGGCAAGCCGGTTCGATACATTGCAATGGAGTACGTGGCCGGCGAAACGCTGGATCACTTGATCGGGCGCAAGGGCATGGCGGTTCGCAGTGCATTGAAGTATGCGGTGCAGATCGCCGACGCGCTGGCCACGGCACACGCAGCCGGAATCGTCCATCGCGATCTCAAGCCCTCGAACGTGATGGTCATGTCGCAAGGCCAGGTCAAGGTTCTCGATTTCGGCCTGGCCAAGCTGAACGAGGAGGCCGAAGCCGATGTTTTTGCGGAAACCCTGCACGGGGATGGAGTTCCTCTGACGGAAGAGGGGACCATCCTGGGCACGGTTGCTTATATGTCTCCGGAGCAGGCCGAGGGCAAGAAAATCGACGCCCGTTCCGACATTTTTTCGTTTGGCTCTGTGCTCTACGAAATGGTTACTGGACGGCGTGCTTTCGCGGGCGGATCCAAGCTGTCCTCACTTTCGGGAATCCTGCACACAGAACCGCAGCCTGCTTCTCAGACGGTGCCTGAGGTTCCGCCGGAACTGGACAGGATCATCGGCCGGTGTCTGAAGAAGGATCCGGCGCGACGCTGGCAGAGCATGGCCGACGTGAAGGTCGCTTTGAACGAAGTGCATGATGAGATGGACTCAGGCATCGTCGAGACCAGCGGGCCAATCAGTGCGCGCAGACGCGCCGCTCTCCCCGCCACACGTTGGCTTATCCTCGGAGCCTTGAGCCTGGTGTTAATCGGACTTGCTCTAGGTACGTATTCAGCGCGGAGGTACTTACGCCCGGAGTCACTCACCTTTCAGCGGCTGACCTTTCGGCGGGGCGACGTTACGGCAGCGAAGTTTGGGCCCGGTGACGCGGTCGTCTACAGCGCTCAGTGGGACGGCGCTCCGTCCACGTTGTTTTCCACCCAGCCAGGAAATCGTGAAGCCCGGCCGTTGGGACTTCCTACGGGCAGGATTCTGGCGATCTCAGCGGCCGGCGAAATGGCCATTGTGCTGGGCCGCGATCCTGCAGGTACGCTGGCGCGCGCACCTTTTGGGGGAGGCGCCCCGCGTGAAATGCTGGAAAATGTCAGCGCTGCGGACTGGGGCCCAACTGGGGATACTCTCGCCGTGGTGCGGACGATCGGGGGAAAACATCGCCTTGAATATCCCGTCGGAACCGTGCTCTACGAAAACGAAGTGCGTCCTCCGATCGCCCCGCGCGTATCCGGGGACGGCAAGCTTGTGGCCTTCTTCGATTACGATGCCGAGGTTGGAGATTACTCCTTGAGCGTAGTTGGCCTCAACCAGCCGAAGCGCGTGCTCTCCCGGGGATGGCGCGCGATTGGTTCCCTGAACTGGTCTCCCCGTGGAGATGAGATCTGGTTCTCTGCCGGCCAGCCGGACAGCGATCCCGCGCTTTACGCGGTTGGGCTTTCCGGCAAGCAGCGATTTCTCACCCAGGCTCCCGGCTGGATCGTCATGCAAGACGCGGCTGCGGATGGCCGTGTGCTGCTCAGCCTGGTCAACTCACGACTGGGCATTCGCTATGTCGACTTCACCCGTTCGATCGAGCGCGATCTGGCATGGTTGGACGCTTCTTTACTCTACGAACTCTCCACCGATGCGAAAAGGCTGCTTTTTGTCGAACTGTCCAATGGCGAAGGCCGTAATGCAGCGATATATCTGAGGAACACCGATGGATCTGCCGCCGTACGACTGGGGTACGGCAATCGGCCCTCGCTCTCGCCCGATGGGAAGTGGATCGTATGCATCCGTCATGAGCCCGGGAGTTCGCGCTTAATGCTGCTCTCCACCGGCCCCGGAGAATCGCGTTTTCTGAAGATTGATGGGGTGCACTTCGAGTCGCTTGCATGGTTTCCCGACAGCAAGCGGATTGTATTTACAGGGAATGAGTCCGGGCGTCCGGTTCGCACTTGGACGTATGACCTGGATTCTGAAAAAGCCACACCATTGACGGCTGAGGGAACCAGAGGGGGGCCAGTCTCACCCGATGGCCGCTGGTTCGTCGTTGCTGATCCGCATAGATTGTCGCTTGCGCCGGTTGGGAGTGGAGCGCGGCGGACGATAACTGTGTTAACCAACGGACAGGCAGTGATGCGGTGGAGCACTGATGGACGTTATCTTTTTCTGCAACAGCCGGAGGGGGAAACTATTAAGATCAGCCGGCTCGACGTCGCCTCAGGACGCAAAGAACCTTGGCAGACTCTGAAAGTGCCGGAGCCTGGTGCCGAGTTTATCGGAGCCCTGGCATTGTCGGCGGATGGAAAGGCATGCGCGTTCACTTTTCAGCACGATCTCGCCAACCTCTACTTGGTGAGGGGACTGAAGTGAACTTCCGAGACTCAGAACTGGAATAAAACTCTTGAGCAACTAAACGAAGAGACCGCGAACCGCCGTATTCCTCCGGCGATCGGCGGTCTCAAGTGTTTGGGAGTAGCTGTTGCAGTTCTGTTCCTGCGGTGCGTTCCTGTCTCCCATTATTAGTCGAGAACGGCGGCGGTTGACTGCCCTGCTTTGAGGTTGCTCTTCACTTTCATTTGCTTCTCCCTTGTTGAGATTTCGAGCGAGGTTCCCTCAACGCTATGCAAACCAAGCGCCAAAGTTCGGCAGCTGTAGTAGGGGGGGCGTGCGAGGCTGCAAGTGGGAGAGTTAGCCGGGAAAGGCGTGCACGGGGTGGCGAGCCTGCAAGCTACAGAGCTAGCATTTTTGTTTGGTGTCTTTCTTTGTTATGCTGAGGTTTTTATGCGCGTCGCTTGCGCTTTGGAGTGAGCTTTAAGGTTCGGATGAGCCGGAACAGATGGTTGGGGTGTACGCCAAGAAGGCCGGCCGCCTCGGTGTAGTTACCGTTGGCTTGCTCAATCGCTTGCTCGATAATCTTCTTCTTCGCCTCCCGGATGCCGTCGTGGAGCGCGGTAACCTGCTCCCCCGAAGACGAGGTTTCTTCCAGGATCGAATCTGGCAGGTCCTCGGGCAGGATCAATTCCGTCGAACCCAACACCACCGCGCGTTCAATAGCGTTTTCCAGTTCGCGCACGTTGCCAGGCCAGGAGTAATGCAGCAGGCAGGTTCGGGCTTTGGGAGATATGCCGGCCACGCGCCGGTTGACCTTTTCGCTGTAGCGGGCGATAAAATACGCGGCCAACAAGGGAATATCTTGTGGATGTTCCCGCAAGGGGGGAACCTCGAGCGAAACGACGTTGAGCCGATAATAAAGGTCCTGGCGAAATTTCCCCGTGCGTGAGGCCTCATTGAGGTCAACGTTGGTCGCGGCAATCAACCGGATGTCGAGTTTAATGGGGCGCGTGCCGCCCACCCGTTCAAACTCGCGTTCCTGCAGAACACGCAGCAGCTTGGCCTGAATGGGCGCTGCCAGTTCACCGACCTCATCGAGGAACACAGTCCCACCCTCGCCGATCTCCAGTTTTCCTTTCTTCTGCCCGACGGCGCCGGTAAAAGCGCCCTTCTCGTGGCCAAAGAGTTCACTCTCCAGCAGTGTATCAACGATAGCGGCACAATTAATTGCCACAAACGGCCCGTTGGCGCGGCCACTATTGCTATGGATGGCTCGGGCAACCAGTTCCTTTCCGGTGCCGCTCTCGCCCTGAATCAACACAGTGGACTCGCGCGCCGCCACCCGGGAGACAAACTGATACACCTCACGCATGCGCGGACTTTCGCCAACCATGCTGTGCTGGATATTGAGTTCTTGCTGCAAGCGCCGATTCTCATCCCCCAGCCGTTCCAGGTGACGCGCGTTTTCAATCGCCAGCGCGGCCACGTTGCCGAGCGCAGTCACTAGTTGCAAGAGTTCCGAATCGAAGCACGCGCCTGGTGAGCTGGCATCCAGGTAAAGTGCGCCTAGGCGTTTGTCTTGAACTTCGAGGGGGACAGCCAACACCGAGCGCACCCGGGGAGCCAGCAGGCTCTCGGCCTCCCGAAAGGCCTGGTCACTGGCCACGTCGCTGCAGAGCACAGCCAGATTTTCCTCGATGGCTTGGTTCAGAATCGTTTGGCTGACTTGAATCGGTTGATTCGGACCCAACTGGCGGTCCCACCCGACCACGGAAGCAAATCCCTCAGTTCCCTCCTCCGTCAACAATATGACGGCCCGGTCCGCAGAGGAGATTTCCAGGATGGCTTCCAGTACGCTCTGCTGAAGTGCGGCCAGTCCGTGCACTAAGTTAAGACGCTTGCTGAAGTTAAGGAGCACGTTCAAATCGCGAACCGTTCGCTCCGTGGGGTGGGGTTGCGAAGATTGCAGGTAAATCGCGTCCTGCTTTCGCAATATGAGGGTTGGTCCGCCGGGAGTTGGTAGATCAAGCTTCAGAGAAGCGTTGTCTTCTGAGAGCTCTTTGGGGAGACCTTGGAATACCAAAATCGATTTGCCGATCCGGATCCGGTCGCCCTCGGCAAGCAATCGCTCCTTAACGGGCAGATTATTCACGAAGGTGCTATTGCGGCTGTCCAGATCCTGGATCAGGAATCCCTGGGCGTCCTTCCGAATCACGCAGTGCCGGCGCGACACCAGCGAGTCGAGAAGCAAAATTTGGTTGCATGGCTCACGACCAATGGAGAGCTCGCCTTCCGTAAGCGGAAGCGTTGTGCCTTCCAGAGGGCCGCTGATCGCCTCCAGCCTGGCCACGCCGGAGGAAACGCCCTCATGATTGGGAGCTGGCTCCACCGGTCGAGTATACCAATCGCACATTTCGTTGCGTTCCGTAACATAAATGGTAGGCCACCAAACCTGATTGTTAGGTTCGCCACCGGACAACCGGAATGAGGGCAACTGTTTGAGACGACAATTGTAGCTATCTCCTTTCGTGTTAATGCAAAGGACGTCGGTCGTGCCAGCATGAACTGCTGGTTACTTTTGGCACCATGCTTGCATTACTTTAGGGTGCTTGACAGCAACAGCGAAGGATGCCGAGCAAATTCCGAAAGAAAGGAGCCCTCCCATGAAGGTCAAGACCAACACGAAAGCCGGTAACGCACTGTGGGGCAGCTAATTTTGAGGTTTCCCAAACAGCCCAGCAGGCCTGACTGAAGTGAACGAGCAAGGAAAATCCCAGGAAAGGAGCAACTCCCATGAAGGTCAAGACGAACACGAAAGCCGGCAACGCACTGTGGGGCAGCTAATTTTGAGGTTTCCCCAAACAGACCAGAAGGCCTGACAGAAGTGCAGGAGCAAGGAAAATCCCAGGAAAGGAACAACTCCCATGAAGGTCAAGACCAACACGAAAGCTGGCAACGCATTGTGGGGCAGCTAATTTGAGGGGCTTTCCGAACCGTCCAGAACTAGGCTGGATTATACGCAAAGTCTCTGGCAAAGAGAGTCGAGGGATGCTGCAAAGGTTCATGAACCCTGGGTTTGGCGCACCCAGCATCCCCTCTCGGAGCCTCGTCGCTGGATACAACGTGTTCACTAGTACGCCAAGAGCCACGAGAGCAACGTGGTTGCGATTCATAACTAAACTCCTTTGACACAGGTGTCGTGGGGTCCGATTGGGAAACGATTGGTGGATATAACTTCGGGGGAGGGTACCACCAGGCAGAAATGACTGCCCATCGTCCCCATGGGTTAGTTCTAATTGGGGGGAACGGAGAGACTTGGGGCGAGGCGAGTCGCGACAAATTCCGGAAAAATAGTCCGCGCAAGGGTACAAATATCTCGACCGGGGGGGTTCGGCTTCCTCGATGGTGTCCCGACAGCGGCGGTATGAGCAACCGGGCGGCTGTCGATCATTTTGTGTACCACGATTCGCGCCGAGCGCTGCTAATCAGCGTCAGGACCGTTTTGGAGCAAAAAGAAAAGCCGCTGAAATCACGCGGCTTAGCGGATGATAGCTGGTAGCGCTAACGGGAATCGAAGAAGGCGCCGAACTTCGACTCAGGATCAGCGGCCTGGACTCCCGATGAAGGACGCACCTGGTCCCGATTGCCAGGAGTGAGCGGCTACTGGGCAGTCGCTTTTGCGACACCGAAAGCTGGATGGTTCGTGGGCAATGGCGGTCAGATCCTGAAGATCCGCTTCTAACACGGCTAGCGACACAGGGCAGCGTCGAGACAACGCAGGACTGACCTGCTCCGAGCTCCTTCGATCATCGAACTTGGCAATATTCAAATCTTCGCCAATGGCTCCTGTCTCTACAACCTTTATGTACGAGCCGATGCTCTCTTGGCCTCGGGGAAGGGAGCTGACGCCCGCAGCGGAGTTCCTGAGGCTCATGGAGCACAGTGGCGTCGTTTGGAACTGCTGGACGGGAGCGTTGGCGCATTTGGGGATGGCTCGTGCAACAACCTTTGCACGGGCCGATTCTCTTCCACTAATATACCGACCATGCGTCCCGAACCTCGTTTCGCTTTCCACAACGCCATTGAACGAAGCCGCCCAGCGGCGCACGCGGCGCATGAAGTGAGGCAACGATGCTTGACCGCAGTCGGCCCCGCAGAGTGACCAGGCTGGTTCATCAGACCTGCAGATCGTGAAGGTAGGAAACGCTCGCTTTCATCATGTCCAGGTTCATTTCGACGAAGTAATTCTTGATGCCGCCGGTTTTCGCCGCGGTAAAGATCTTCTTCCAGTCCAGAGTGTCCTGTCCCACCGGCATCACTTTCTTGGCTTCCGCTGACCACCCTTGTACGTGCATTGAAATGAAGCGGCCAGGGTACTTCGTGAAATACTCGGCGGCGTCGTAGCCGCGGCTGATGGTGGAGACCTGGAACTGGAACTTGACGAGCTTCGGATCGAGAAGGTTCAGCAATAAGTCATAGGTTCGCTTGCCGTCAACCATCGAGAGCTCAAAGCCCTCATTGTGAAGGCCCTGCTGGATACCAGCCTTAGCCGCTTGTTCACCCATTTTGTTGTATTCGTCGGCCGCTCGCTTCACGTCATCCATGGTCGGTTTCTCGGGTCCGTCGAGGCTTGGCACCAACATTTGCGTCAGGCCGACATCCTTCGCCCAGGCAATCGCGCGCGCCTGGTTCTTCCTGAGTTCCGCGATCCCGAAGTGAGAACTCACGCAAGTGACACCTGCGTCGCCCAGAGTTTTCCGGAGCTCAGCTCCCGTGTATTTGGCGAGACCGGCGAAGCCAAAATCGGCATACCCTGTTGGCGAACACAGTTCGATTGTCTGAAACCCGGCCGCAGCAAGCTGCTTGATCGTTCCGGAGAAGTCCTTGGCGATCATTTCCCTGACCGGCCACGTCTGACATCCAATTGGCATGCTCAGCGGATTGGCGCGAAGCGTCGGCACACCCTCGGAAAGAAGGCCGGCCGCGGCGGCGTACGTCGCCGCACTCTGAAGAAACGCTCTTCTCGAAATCACAGACATTTGAAGCCTCCTCATTCACCTTCGTGAACCTCATCGTCCGGGGGTGTGCACATCATAGATTCGTCCATTCTCGCTAGAGTTCCCACCCGCTTCGGCGTTCCGGGCGGACGTACTTCTCGGCGACATCAGAGTTAACGCTCAGATTGGCGCGATCCCAATTGAGTTTTTGTCCCATGCGAGCCGCAACATTTCCTAGGAGCAAGGTTTCGGTAACAAGTCCCGAGAATTCGAAATTCCCGCCCGGCGTCACTTTGCCTCCCTTGCAGGCATCGAGCCATTC
>Ga0066706_10000693_pt1 | contig 11465 bp, 10 predicted proteins | sample GraSoiAngelo_155_FD_67274 | JGI IMG/M metagenome (GOLD analysis project Ga0066706, IMG submission 67274) | Grasslands soil microbial communities from the Angelo Coastal Reserve, California, USA - 14_1009_13_30cm | ecosystem: Environmental > Terrestrial > Soil > Grasslands | place: USA...
GCCGAAGCTAAATATGCCCAGAACCGGGGGGCCGGGTCCGCATATAGGTGCCAACGGACAGATTATCGACAATTCTGCTCCTTTTCCTCAGCGCGCGCGGAAAGTGGCTGATTGGACTACACTCGACTTGATCGCATCGTACACATTCAACCTGCCGCCACCCGCTCCGGCTGAGGTACCTGGCTTTGCCAAGGATGGAGGTAAAAACCTGAAGACGAAGGACGGCAAGGAGAAAAACGTGATGCCAGTCTCCACGGCCGAATCCAATCCCTGTGGATGGCGCGCTTGGTTGAATAACACCACGATTTCCCTTGGGATACAGAACGTGTTAGACACAGATCCGCCCTTCGTGGCCGCCTCCTTTGAGAACGGTTACGACGAATCGCTTGCCACGATCAAAGGCCGGTTTTGGTACGTCCAGCTAAAGAAGAGATTCTAAGAAACGGACCGAAACCACTCGGACTGATCGCGCTCATCTCTGTCCTCTAAACTCCGACTTCCGTGGCAACGTCGGAGTCATGCTTCGCGCTCCTGTTGTAAAGAGCAACAAACACCAGGTCGAACTCAGTGCGCCCGATGAGCGCTATGTCGCAGCTCAAAAATATCTTTGGGTTTAACCAAGCCGCACTGGCGATAAAGCGGCCTGCTCGCAACCGTCGCCCACAGAATGACTGAGTCGGTCTCGCAAGTTCGGCACCACGAAAGCGCTTTCTTCAACAATTGTTTGCCCAGTCCGTGGTCCCGCATTTCGGGAACAACATAAAAATTGGTCAGGTACGCATGAAATTCGGGTTCGTTAACAGGATTCGGGATTTTCTCAACCAACTGCACGCAAATATGGCCGAGCAACCTTTTGCCATCGTCGGCGACCCAGCAGCGCCACGGGTAAGAGCCAGAACGAAATCGCTTCCTCATCCACGATGTGCATCTGCGCATGAACCGCGACTTCGTTTCCGTCACCGTGCCGGTTTCGGTGCGAAATCGATAACGCATCTCAGCCAGCCCGTGGAAATCGCTTGATCTTGCCAGGCGGATTCGCATGCGAGCCATCGACAGATCGTACTTGATTCAACGCCTAGCCACCAGTCGTTTACGTGTGATCAGCAGATCTGATAACAATCCGAGCGATGCTGTAGCGTCCGCTGTCCTCAGCGGAGCTCACCGCAGTACAGGACGCTCTGAATGCGCTGAGGACAGCGCACACTACAGCGCTCGCGCTGCGCACTGTGTTTGCTTGTCGCTGCATCACGCCTTTGTCAGGATCACAACATGAAGCATGTTCTTCTGATCTGTCTTTTTCCCATGACGTTAACAGCTCAAACCATGCAGCAGCTAACTGAACAATTGGGTAAAACTGTTCTGTACAGCGATGTTGCTCTCTCTCCAGATGGCACACACGTCGCATGGGTGCAGTCAATCGCCGCAGCGACATCGACGCAAACCTACATTTGTGGAACATCAGCAAACGCCCGGGCAGTGATGGTCAAAATTCCAACCACCGGCGAAAGGACCGACTTCGACCCCGCCTGGTCTCCCGATTCCAAAACGCTCGCAGTCTTTTCAAGCGCCGGTGAGAAAGAGCAGCGACAACTCTGGATCGTCAATGCGGATGGTTCCAGTCCGAAAAAAATTACAAGCTTGAATGGATACGCAGCGCGTCCGCGTTGGTCGCACGATGGGAGGCAGATTGCTTTTCTCTACATTCAAGGCGCGGGTGGCGGCGGGCCTTTAATGGCGGCGCCCGCAACGACCGGCGTAATCGACACCGCGATTCATAATCAGCGGATCGCCGTCCTCAACGTTGACACCGGCGCGTTACGCCAGGTGTCGCCGGAGAATCTCCACATTTACGATTACGATTGGTCGCCGGACGACAAGATGTTCGTCGCAACGGCGGCGCCAGGACCCGGGGACAATAACTGGTGGATCGCTCAGATCTACACGATCAGCATCGCGAACGGCAACGCCACATCCATTTACAAACCGTCGCTTCAAGTCGCCGTTCCGCGTTGGTCGCCCGACGGCAAGTCGATCGCGTTCATTGAAGGTTTGATGAGCGATGAAGGATTTCACGGCGGCGACCTGTTCACGATGACGGCTGATGGTCGCGAGGTAGTGGATCGCACTCAGGGCCGAAAAACCTCTGTCAATTCATTCTTCTGGCCGGCGCCCGATCACATTCTGCTGATCGAGTGTGTAGGCGGCGGCAGCGCCATTTCCGAATTGAGCCTGACGAACAATTCCGCGCGGACGATTTGGAAAGGTCCGGACGGCATTCACGCATTTGGCAATTTTCCGAACTTCGCCTTGTCGAAAGACGACAAGTTCGCAGCGGCTGTTCGTAGCAGCTACAACTCGCCGCCGGAAGTTTTTGTCGGCCCTGTCGGCGAATGGCGGCAACTAACCAGTAACAATTCTGCGCTATCGCTTACGTGGGGCAAAGCCGAAAGCATCGACTGGACGAACGAAGGATTTAACATTCAAGGCTGGTTAGTGCCGCCGGCCAACGTCGAGCCCGACAAAAAATATCCCATGATCGTGCTCATCCACGGCGGACCGTCCAGCGTGACGACGTCGGAGTGGCCCGCGTCATTCGGAATGTCTCGTGCGATCATCGCCGCGTTGTCTGCAAGCGCTTATTACGTTCTTCTTCCTAATCCGCGCGGCAGCTATGGTCAGGGAGAAGAGTTCACCCGCGCGAACGTGAAAGATTTCGGTGGCGGCGATCTGCGCGATACGTTGGCCGGAGTCGAAGCCGCGGTAAAAAAATACCCAATCGATTCTGCGCATCTCGGCGTGACCGGCTGGAGCTACGGCGGGTTCATGACCATGTGGACTGTCACGCAGACCAATCGTTTCCGCGCCGCCGTCACCGGTGCCGGCATTGCCAATTGGCAAAGCTACTATGGCCAGAATTTGATCGATCAATGGATGATCCCGTTCTTCGGCGCTTCAGTTTATGATGATCCGGCGGTTTACGAGAAAAGTTCTCCCATTCATTTCATCAAGAACGTAAAGACGCCTACCCTCGTCATCGTCGGCGAGCGCGACGCAGAATGTCCTGCATCGCAGTCGTACGAATTCTGGCACGCGTTGAAGACGCTCGGTGTGCCGACAAAGCTGATCATTTATCCGGGCGAAGGCCATCTCTTCATCGACCGGAAGAACCAAGACAACCGAATGGCTCAGACGGTCGCATGGTTCGACAAGTATTTGCGATAACTTCTTTTCCTCTTCCTATGTAGTCTTCTTCCTTCATATAACTGGATCCTCCGAAACAGCGTCATGAGAAAAACATGGAAAATCTGGGGGCTGTGCTTAGCCGCTGTCTCAATTGTTACGATGCAGGCCGGGAAAGACACCAGCGTCACGGCTGCTCAGGTCAACGGCACTTGGCAGACCACAGGCGGTGAAATCAAAATTTGGGCGCTGGGTCATCAACGGCTGCAGATCGAATTTTCGGGCGTTTACGAGTACAAAACATCGCAAGGCCCAAGCGCCAATACAGGAGAAGGCAGCGGCATCGCGACCATTGAAGGCGATACCGCGACCTTCAAACCCGAAGGTGCGGAAGAGGAATGCCGAATCACGTTAAGATTCACTGGCAACAAACTTGTAGTCACCCAAACCGGCATTTGCGGATTCGGCCACAATGTGACCGCCGCAGGCACTTACAAAAGAATTTCCGCCAAGAAACCAAAGTTCGACGCGGAATGAGGGCTGGGTTGGAATTGAAACTCCGTCGTTTCCCACACTCCGTCGCCGCTGCCCGCGCGGCTTTGCCTTCTATGTCGCTCATCCCATTCGCTCCATTCCTGCGTTCCTGCATTCCTTAGAAATTCTGAATTCGAGATTGGACGTTCAACATTGTGCGTTGAGCGTTTGCTTCTAGCATTGCTGTATGCCCAAGCATCTTGTCATTAGCACCAGCGGCAATCCCGACAGCAACAGCCGCCGCATGGGACGCGCTGCTTTCGCGCATCTGCAAAAAAAGAAAATCGATTGCGATTGGATCGACATCCGCGAAATGGACCTGCCACTCTGCGATGCCGACAAATGTTATGGTATGCCGGGTTCGAGAAAATTGAGCATGGCTATTGAGAACGCGGACGGTATCCTTATTGCTGCTCCGGTTTACAATTACGATGTCGCTGCCGCGACCAAGAACATGATCGAGCTCACCGGAAGCGCATGGGAAGACAAAGTTGTAGGCTTCGTTTGCGCTGCCGGAGGCCACGCGAGTTACATGTCGGTCATGGCCTATGCCAACAGCCTGATGCTCGACTTTCATTGCGTCATTATTCCGCGGTTCGCCTTTGCCACGGGCGACGCTTTCGAGGGCGAGCGCATTAGCGACAAAAAAATCACACAGCGAATCGAACAAGTCGCCGACGACCTCGTCCGCTTCACCAAAGCGCTTCGGAGCTAAATCTCCTCGTCACTCGACACTGTTTCTTACTTACCGATGAGAATAAAGATGCCAGCGGCCAGCGCTACAAAGTAGAGTAGGAAAATGGCTGGCCCAAGTTGTAAGCCGAACCCTAGAAGGCCGTCGATAATCAGGTAAACCGCGAGCAAAAGCATGCCGATGTTTTTGGTGATTTTCATGGCTTGCATTTAATCGCAGAGCACACGGAGAGCACGACAATAGATTTCGGACAGCGGATATGGGATACCGGAAAACACCTCGTTACGACGTTAGGAATTCGGCGAGATTTTTCGACAGAATGAACAGAATTATCAGAATTAAAGTGCCAGATTCTTTTCTGAAATAATTTTGTCCATTCTGTTAATTCTGTCATGCTCACCATCGAAGCCCGGGAAGAAGTCTGGCTGCTTAAACACCCGTTCCGGATTTCGCGCGGCAGCCGCACCGAAGCACAAGTTGTCTTCGTGACGGTTAGTGACGGAGAACATGCTGGCCGCGGCGAATGTGTGCCAATCGCGCGTTACAATCAGAGCACTCAGTCAGTCATTGCGCAGATCGAATCAATCAAAGACGAGAAGCGTTTAGATCGACAACATCTGCAAAAACTTCTGCCGGCAGGTGCGGCGCGGAATGCGCTCGACGGCGCACTATGGGACCTGCAAACGAAAATTTCCGGCAAACGCGTGTGGGAATTCGCGAACATCCCGGTCGTTCCCGAAGTCGTAACAACGCTGACAATCAGCCTCGATACGGAAGCCAAAATGGCAGCCGCAGCGAGCGCCAATACGACAGCTCCCGTTCTCAAACTGAAACTCGGCGGTGACGATCTGGACCTTGCGCGCGTCGAAGCCGTGCGCCAAGCAGCGCCCGCGGCGCGTCTCCTCATCGATGCCAACGAATCGTGGTCGGCGGAGCATTATGAAGAAATTGTTCCGGCGCTGAAAGAATTAGGAGTCGCATTGATCGAACAACCGTTTCCAGCCGACGCAGATGAAGTCCTCCAAACCCTGGATCACCCGATTCCGGTCTGTGCCGATGAAAGTTGCCACACAAGTGCTGATCTTTTGCGCCTGACGAATCGCTACGAAACTATCAACGTGAAGCTCGACAAAACCGGCGGCCTAACGGAAGCGCTCCACCTGTGCGAGTGCGCGCGCGAAAGCGGTTTCAAAGTAATGATCGGTTGCATGGTCTGCACTTCTCTAGGAATCGCTCCCGCTCGCCTTCTCGCCACCTTTGCTGAATGGATTGATCTCGACGGCCCATTACTCCTCGCCAGCGATCGCGAGCATGGACTCGCGTATCGCAATGGCAAGATCGAGATGCCATCTCGTGAACTTTGGGGCTAACGCGTAAGTCGCGCGTGAAACGTCAATCGGTCACAGGCAGCCGTTATTTCTGATCGTAAGATGTTACGCGAAGGACGCGCATCGTGACCGGTTTGCCGTCGCGATGAATGCTCCGTTTCTCAATGTCGAACTCGATAATGGATGGCGTTGTGAGCGTGCCGCCGCCGTTCTCCTGATATTCAATCTTGTAATGATTACCTTTCTCTTCGAGCACCCGGTCCACAGGACCGTGGCTACAACTGCCGCGCGCCCTGTTTCCGACACTTTTGAACGCAGCCAGATCGGTTATAACCTCTTGGCGTTATGCCGCGTTGTCCCTGGGCTACTACCGAGCCGAACATCACTTATCACGATCAGGAATGGGGCGTCCCTGTTCACGACGACCGATTGCTTTTCGAATTTCTAATCCTTGAAGGCGCGCAGGCGGGTCTGAGCTGGACAACGATTTTGAAGAAACGAGAGAACTACCGAAAGGCATTCGATGGATTTCGCGTAGAGAAGATCGCCCGCTACGGCGCACGCGATGTGCAGCGGTTGCTTGGCGACGCCGGAATCGTGCGTAACCGATTGAAAATCGCAGCCGCAATCGAGAACGCGAAATTGTTTCGCGCGGTGCGCAAAGAATTCGGGACTTTCGACGCTTACCTGTGGGACTTCGTCGGCGGCAAGCCAATCCAGAATCGCTGGCGGCGCATGGCCGACGTGCCCGCGCGCACACCCGAATCCGATGCGATGAGTCGCGATCTGCTGCGACGCGGATTCAAATTTGTCGGCTCAACAATCTGCTACGCGATGATGCAAGCGACCGGCATGGTCAACGATCACCTCGTGACATGTCCGCGCCACGCCGAGATTGGCGGCACAATGGCGCGGCCGACATAATCGTTCTTTTAGCCGACCCTGACCTCGATCCTCTCCCTGGCCAGGGAGAGGCGGACGCGAAAGCGCCGGGGGGGTCCAATTCGAATCAATCGCGCAAGTGAAGTAGTTGAGAAAAACGGAACAGAAGACAACAAAGAGAACGAAGGGCTCTGTAAGCAAACCTTTGTTACCTTCGTTTCCTTCTGTTAAACCATTAGGCGCCGTCAGGTCTGTTTTCCGGCGCCTGCGGGGCCGATCCCGGCGCAGAATGTTGATTATCGGTCGAGGCGGCTTTCGCGTTTGCCTCAGCGGCTCTCTTGGCAGCCCATCTGGCTTTCATTGCTGCTGAAAGCTGCGCGCGACGTTCCGGTGAGAGATTCAGTTTTTTCTTCGGTTTCTTGACGCTGCTCGGTTTCTTCACACCCGGGCGAGCCGCGGTAGCGCGAGCGGCCGATTTCCTCGCGGCTTTCATCGCCTTCGCTGATTCCGCCGCCTGCAGTTTCTGTTTTAGCCTGGCCAGTTTCTTTGGGCCGTCTTGCAAACGCTTTTCGAGTCGTTGGATCTTTTTCTTTAAATTCTTCAGCTTCATAATTGTCCTTCTCTTCACGCCGCAGGTTAATCGACGAGTGGGAGTTAGAGTTAATGATAAATCTCGCCGATGTCACGCTCTTCTTTGGGGCTTTGATGCCAATCAAGCCGCGGACTGATTTCAAAGCGAGCCAGCGATTCTGACCTCTGGCTTCCTAGCCACGCCGTCTTGTCGCGTCGTAGCCTTGGCGGAGATGGAAGCTTCGGCGCAGGCGGCTGCTCGATCTCTTACGGAAGTTGGAGATCGCAGGCCAAGGTCGGACATGAGGCGGCCTGGGTAAAGAAAACCGCATAAGGCCTCGTGGTCGCCGCGGTGCATGTCTTGCCTGCCACTGAGCACGAGCAGTAATCCGGCAGAACGATTCTGCGGACCAAAGTACAGGTACCTTGATCGGTCGGCTTGGAACTCGTGGGACCGAGCGTGCGGACCACGTCGATGATAATAAGAACAACGACGACAATCACTACAATCCCGAGAAAGGCAGGAATCAACGGTCGCATCTAGTTAGGCATCGTGGCAGCGCTGGAATTGCCGGGTCACGCAAAATGTCTCCCCACTGAAGCGTTGCCAACCTCGTCTGGAGCCGACCAAATCGCTTCCTTCTTAAATCTTACTTCTTAATTTCAGGCGGGCTTCCTACTTCTTCCTTCTTCCTTTCTGCGACGCCCTGCTCAAGTCTGCCCAAAGCCTGCTCGCCGTGGCGAGTGGTGGGCAGAAACTTTCGGAGTTTAGCCACGACCATTTCCATTCCCCGGCTCGGACCCTTCTATGTCGCTCGTCCCATTCAAACTAATCGCCGCAGTCGACGCGATTCTTTAGGCAGTGACGAAGAACTCCCGCGTGTGCCAAATCATATGTCCAGAGCTCAAGATGTCATGACGAACCTTCTCGCGCTTGCGGATGTTCGCATCAACGGCGCCCGCCCCTGGGACATACAGGTGCATGACCGGCGCTTTTTTAACCGAGTCCTGGCTTCCGGGACGCTCGGTTTCGGAGAGTCCTACATGGATGGCTGGTGGGACTGCGATGCGCTGGATGAGATGTGTTGCCGCGCCGTTCGTGCCGGACTCGAGAAGCGTTTTGCATTTCGACTTCCCAATGTCTGGGCATTTCTCACCGCGCTTGTCGTGAACCACCAGACTTCCCGGCGCGCCCGAAAAGTGGGCCGGGTGCATTACAATCTGAGCAACGATTTCTTCGAAGCGATGCTCGATCCGAATATGCAATATTCGTGTGCGCTCTTCGCCGAGGGTGACGACTTAGCCTCCGCGCAACTGCGGAAGCTGGATTGGATTTGCGATAGGCTGCGTCTGCGACCCGGCCTCCGCCTGCTGGACATCGGTAGCGGCTGGGGTGGATTGGCTCGTTACGCCGCTCGCCACTATGGTTGCCAGGTAGTCGGGATCACCATTTCACAGGAGCAATTCCGTTACGCGCAACGTTGGTGTCGCGGATTGGACGTGGAAATCCAGCTGCGCGACTACCGCGAAGTCACCGAGCGATTTGATCGGGTGGTGAGCGTGGGCATGGTCGAGCATGTCGGTTACAAAAATTATCGCACTTATATGCGAGCGGCCGCTCGTTCGTTAGGCGAGAATGGCTTGTTTCTTTGCCAGGGAATCTGCGGAAACGTTTCGCGCGTCCACGCCGATCCCTGGATCAAGCGTTACATTTTCCCAAATTCCGTGCTTCCGTCCCTCGCCCAGTTGACGCGTGCTGCGGAAGGCGTTTTCATTGTCGAAGACGTCAAGAACATCGGACCGAATTACGACCCGACACTGCTCGCCTGGGAGGAAAACTTCCGCCGCGCCTGGCCCCGCTTTGCGGATCGCTACAGCGAACGTTTCCGGCGAATGTGGCGATTTTATCTGCTCAGTTGCGCGGGCGCATTTCGGGCACGCAGTTTGCAAGTCTTTTCGATTCTCTTTTCGAACGAAAGTAGCGCCATTGGAAGTGATGTCCGCGACCGGAGACAAGCTACGTCCTCATCGCGCACCGCCGTTCTCGAGCCGAGCGCATGGATCGGACGGTCGCGTGGTTCGATAACTATGAAGTAACGACTGCCGTTTTTTGCCTTCGTTACAAAGGGTAATGTAGCCGAAACAATTGCGGCTTATCGCCGAGTATGACGATCAACAACTCCGAGTAATCCGCGTCAGGGATGTTGATCGGGCTATTGATTCCAAGCGCTTTGACAATGTTCGGAATTGTGTCGCCATGGCCAACAACCAGTGCGTTGCCGTTTAGCTGATGTAATTTTGTCACGAGCGCCGCCGTATCTTTCGCCGCAACCACCGTTGGCGTCACGTGAGCCGATGTTGCCGTCGGCGCCGCGGTTTCCCGAGTGCGCTTGAATTCGCTGGTGAAAATTGCCGTGATACCTGAGTCCTTCAAAATCCGTGCAAGCGCCTCAGCCCGCGCACGACCAGCCGAAGACAAATCCGGATCATTACCACCGTTGGCAGCTTTCTCTGCGTGACGAACGATCACGACAACCGGCTGAGCCGATGCGGTTGATACGGATACGAAAACCAATAAGAACAGTGCGAGAACCTTCATGCGAAAAAGTTACAGAAAAATCATTCCAATGCGATTGAACTTCGCGGCCGCGTCCGCCACAGGACGGACTCGCCGCGGCGAGTTTGTCGATCAAAAAGATGAGCGCAAGCCTATTGCTCTCGTGATCAGCGACTAGAAATTTCTGGCCGAAAAATAGAGTGCAAACGTTCCTACTTCTTCCGTCTAACTTTCCTCGTCATCGGATTTCACGGTACGCTCAAATAGATTTAGTCTTCGCGAGTTCGCGGCAGAAAATGTCAGATGCTTAGACACGACCCGATTGTTCGGTCCTCGTGCGTTGACGTGTTCGAGAAAGCGACTAGTTTCCACCGATTCCTCGAACGGCGGATTGGTCGCTAGCATTGGCTACCCACTAGTCCAAAGAGGACAGGAACAACTTGTTTGATAGGTGGTCGTAAAACCTACCACCTGGAGATCAGTGAATATGCTTACTCGTTCATTTTCGGGCGGAAATAGAACTCTGCCCATGGATGTCAAAAATACGGGATTTCTTCTCGATCGGCTTGGACAAGACTGTCATCCGTTGCAATTCCTTCGCGAACTCACGCGAAACGCGATCGAGGCAATTCAGCGAACCGGAAAGCCTGGTCACGTCCTTTGGGACCTCGACTGGACTACCTATGACCTAGCCGGAATTTTGAAGCTGTCTGTCTTGGATACTGGCGATGGAATGACCGGCCCGGAGATGGTCGAGCATATTAACAGGCTCTCTTCTTCAGCATCGGAGCAATCGCTTACCGGAAACTACGGTGTCGGCGCGAAGATTGCAGCAGCGACCCGCAATCATGAGGGCATGCTTTATTTATCATGGAAACATGGCCGCGGATCGATGATACATCTGTGGCGAAATCCGGAAAATGGAGTTTACGGGCTAAAACAACTTGCCAGAGCGGACGGCACTTTTAGCGAATACTTAGAACTCGAAGATAGCGTCAGGCCCGACCCCATTGTCGATCATGGAACCATGATCGTTCTCCTCGGTAGCTCCGAGGAAGACAATACGATGAAAGCTCCCACTGGAGCTGCTTCGCCATCGCGATGGATCGCCAAATATCTGAATACACGCTTCTACAAATTCCCCTCTGGGATAACCGTGAAGGCGCGCGAAGGTTGGGAGCACCCTCGCAGCGATACTGCACGAAATAAAATGCGAACGATAACGGGACAAGCGCATTATCTTCGTGAGCATTCTGCCGCAAGAGGGCAGGTTTCACTGACCAATGCTGTTGTAGATTGGTGGATCTTGCGAGATTCCGACGCATTGAACCAAGACGAAAACTATTATGCATCTTCCGGACATGCCGCTGCGCTCTACCAGGAGGAGCTTTATGAGCTTGCAACAGGTAGGGCAGGCACCGCGCGCCTCCAACACTTCGGCGTCATCTTCGGCGCGAGGCAGGTAGTTATATATGTCGAACCACAGAGCGGGGGCGGCCACGATTTAACCACTAACACAGCGCGGACAAGTCTCTTGCTGAATAACGAACCGCTGCCATGGGCTGACTGGGCCGCAGAGTTTCGGGACAAGATGCCCTCGGAAATCGAAGAACTCATCGCGCAAAAGGCATCTGCCTCTTCAACTCGGGACCACTCACAAACAGTTCGCGAGCGGCTGAAATCCATTCTTGATCTCTTTAGAATCAGCCGCTACCGGCCG
>Ga0066706_10000703_pt1 | contig 11434 bp, 10 predicted proteins | sample GraSoiAngelo_155_FD_67274 | JGI IMG/M metagenome (GOLD analysis project Ga0066706, IMG submission 67274) | Grasslands soil microbial communities from the Angelo Coastal Reserve, California, USA - 14_1009_13_30cm | ecosystem: Environmental > Terrestrial > Soil > Grasslands | place: USA...
GAGATCTCATGGAGACGACCTCCCCCCCCGCCGCGTACGATCCGCTGCGCTTCTGCATCTTCACGACGATCGGCCTGCTCGCCTGGGCGCTGAGCCCGCCCGTCGTCGTCGCCGCGATGGGTGGCCTCGGACTGGCCGCCTACTATCGCGCCTGGCGGCGGGGCCTGCACCGCAGCCGCTGCGTGCTGGGCGACACGCGCGTCGTGATGGGCTACCTGGCGCTGGCGTTCCTGCTCGGCGCGGCAGCCACGGTCCGGACCTTGGCGCACTTTGTTTCCGCGCCCTGAGAGGGCGCGCTCGGCGCGGTTGCGTCCTTAAGGACGCACTCAGGGCCGAGCCCGGGCTCTCAGCCCGGGACCTAGACGAGACAAGCCATCCCGGACCCGCCCCGGGTACATTTAATCGGCCATGCCGAATCTCCTCGCAACCGAGCCCTCCGCCTATCTCAAGTCTGCCGCCCATCAGCCGGTGCACTGGCACCCCTGGGGCGAGGGGGCCTTCGCGCGCGCCCGCGCCGAGGACAAGCCCATCCTGCTCGACATCGGCGCCGTGTGGTGCCACTGGTGTCACGTGATGGACGGCGAGTCGTACGACGATCCCGAGGTCGCCACGCTCCTCAACGACGCCTTCGTCTGCATCAAAGTGGACCGCGACGAGCGGCCCGACGTGGACACCCGCTACCAGCGCGCCGTGCAGGCGCTCACCGGGCAGGGCGGCTGGCCGCTCACCGCCTTCCTCACCCCCGAGGGCGAGGTCTTTTTCGGAGGCACGTACTTTCCCCCCGAGGACAACCATTACGGCCGGCCCGGCTTCGTCTCCGTCCTGAAGCAGGTGGCCGGGATCTACCGCCAGCAGCGCGAGAAGGTGGCGGAAAATGCGAAAGCCATTCGGCAACACGTGACCGAGTCCTTGAACGAGGCGAAGGGCGGAACGATCGCGCCGGCCATCCTGGACGAGGCCGCGAGCCGGATGGCGCGCCTGTTCGACATCCGCTTCGGCGGGTTCGGCACCGCGCCCAAATTCCCCCACCCCGCCGCGTGTGACTTCCTCCTCGCCCGCTGGCGCGACACCGGGGAAGACTGGATGCGCGAGGTGGTGGAGAAGACGCTCACCGCGATGGCGCAGGGCGGGATCCGCGACCATGTCGGTGGCGGGTTCCACCGCTACTCCGTCGATGAGCGCTGGATCGTGCCGCACTTCGAGAAGATGGCGTACGACAACGCGGAGCTGCTGCACGCGTATCTCAACGGCTACTCGGGCCTGGGCAACCCGCTGTTCCGAGAGGTCGCCGGGGGAATCGTGGACTGGGTGCTCGAGGTGCTGTCGGACGGGGAGCGCGGCGTGTTCCACACCTCGCAGGACGCGGACGTCGGGGTGGGCGACGACGGCGACTACTGGACCTGGACTCCCGAGGAAGTGCGAGACGCATTGAAAGACGAGAAGGCGTATCACGTGATACGTCACGTGTACGACGTCGAGGCTGAAGGGGAAATGCATCACAACCCGCGCAAGAACGTGCTGTGGTGGAAGCGCGACCCGGCGGGCGACGACGAATGGCCGATCCTGCGGGACGCGCTGCGGCGGCTCAAGGCGGCGCGCGGCGCCCGGCAGGCGCCATACGTCGACACGACGCCCTACGTGAACTGGAACGCGATGATGGCGTCCGCGTTTCTGCACGCGGGCGCGGTACTGGACCGGCCGGAGTGCAATCAGCTTGCGCTCCGGGTGCTGGACCGGGTCTGGCGCGAGGCGTGGGACGAGGGACGGGGGATGGGTCATGTGATCGGGCGTCCGAAGCCGGGTGGCCTGCTGGAGGACAACATCCACGCGGCCGCCGCCTTCCTCGACGCCTACGAAGCGACGGGCGACGCGGAATGGCTGACGCGCGCCGTCGCCGTCATGCGTTACTGCGGCCGCGCGCATTGGGATGACGCGGCGGGCGGCTTCTACGATGTGGCGCCCGCCCGAGCGACCGGCGGGACGACCTACCTCGCGACACGGGCGAAGCCGATCCAGGACTCCCCGACGCCTTCGCCGAACGGTGTGGCGGGCCTCGTGCTCGCCCGCCTGTGGGCCCTGACCGACGACCAGGAATGGCGCCGGCTGCTCGACCGCCAGCTCGCGGCATTCGCGGGCGCCGCCGCCGACCTCTCGCTGTACGGCGCTACGCTCCTACGGGCTGTGGATTGGGCGGTCAATCCCTCTACCCGGGTAGAGGTGCTGGGGCCAAGGGGGGAGGGAGCGGCGTGTGACATGCATCTGCTCGCACTCCAGGTTTTCCGACCCCGCAAGGTCGTCGTTCGGAAAGTCGCCGACCGTCCGGCCGCCACGGTGTGCGTGGGGACGACGTGCTCGCTCCCGGTGACCACGCCGGACGCCCTGCGGGAGCTGCTCACATGACAACCATCCATTGGGAGACGGCATGCCGAACAAGCAGGCGATAGTCGAGACCGCGAAAGGAACGGTCGAGCTGGAGCTGTTCGCCGAGGAGGTGCCCAACACGGTGGCGAACTTCGAGAAGCTCGCGAACGCGGGCTTCTACGACGGCACCCGGTTTCATCGGGTGATCCCGAACTTCATGATCCAGGGGGGCGATCCCTACTCGAAGACCGGTAAGGGGCGGGTCGGCACCGGCGGGCCCGGTTACACCATCAAGTGCGAGACGGCGAAGAACGTCCACCGTCACCTCGCGGGCACGCTCTCGATGGCGCACGCCGGCAAGGACACCGGCGGGAGTCAGTTCTTCATCTGCCACTCGCCCCAACCGCACCTTGACGGGGTCCACACCGTTTTCGGACAGGTCACGAAGGGGCTGGACGTCGTGAACAAGATTGCGCAGAACGACGAAGTGAAGTCGATTCGGGTCCGATGAGAGCGACCTTCGCGACCGTGCTCGTGCTCGCGGCTGCGCCGCTCGCGGCCCAGGACGGCGCGTTCGTCGTGCGCCTCGGAGACGACACGCTGCTCGTCGAGCAGTACCGGTTGAGCGGCAACACGCTCGCCGGGGACCAGGTGTTCCGGGCGGCGCGCGTCACCACCATCCGCCATTTCACCGCCACGCTCGACCGCCGCGGAGGCGTCGTGCGCTACGAGCTCGCCGGCCGGCCGGCCGCGACGCCGGACGCGCGCCCGCAGACGCTGCGGGTGAGCTTCGACGCCGACACCGCGGTCATCGAGCTCGTGATCGGCGACTCGAGCCGCTCGCAGCGCCTGGTCATTCCGGGCGGCGCGATCCCGTTCGTCAACCAGTCGTACGCGCTCCTCGAGCTCGTCACGCGCCAGGCCCGCCGGATGGGCCGCGCGCCGTACGTGGCGCAGCTCCTGCCGCTCGCGAGCCTCGCCCCGGTCGCGGCGACGGTGACCGGCGGTGCCGGCGACTCGCTCGCGGTCGCGATCGGCGCCGATCCTCCGCTGCGCGTCCGCGTGGATGCGGCGGGCAACATCCTCGCCGTGAGCGGCAGGGGCCGCACCGGCCCGTTCACCGCCGAGCGCGTCGCGGCGCTGGACATCACCGCCGTGGCGCGCCACTTCGCCGATCGGCCCCTCACCGAGAGACAGCCATGATCCGGAGACTTCCCCTGTTGTGCGCCGCTGCGCTCCTCGGGCCCGCGGCGCTCGCCGCCCAGAGCGGCCAGTTCGTCGTGCGACTCGGCAACGATACGCTGGCGATCGAGCAGTACACGCGCACCGCCGACCGGCTCCAGGGCGAGCAGGTGGTGCGCAGCCCGCGCACCGTGCACCGCATCTACACGGCGAGCTTTGGCGCCGGAGGCGCCCTCGAGCGGTTCGAGCTGGTCTCGCACAACGTCTCGGGCGGACCGGGGCCGCAGGAGTCACGGTCGACGGTCGAGTTCCGCGGCGACAGCGCCATCGTCACGCGGCCACGCGGCGACGGCACCCTGACCGAGCGAGTGAAGGTCGGCGCCGGTGCGCTGCCCTACATCAACCAGGGCTGGGGACTGGTGGAGGAAGTCGCGCGCCGGGCGCGGGCCGCGGGCGGCGATCACTACACCACCGCGATGCTGCAACTCGGCAACGACGAGCCGTGGACGGTCGAGCTGAGCCGGGTCGGGAGCGACTCGATGACGATCCTGCTCGGGCCCCTCGGCCTGCTGCGGATGCGCGTGGACAACGGCGGCACCCTGTTGGGGTTGAGCGGCGCCGGCAGCACCATGCAGGTTACGGTCCAGCGGGTGCAGGGCCTCGACTTCGCGGGCATGGGCAAGGCGTTCGCGCCGCGCTCGCTCGGGTCCCTGTCACCGGGCGACTCGGTGAAGGCCACCGTGGCTGGCGCCGCCGTCGCCGTGCGCTACAGCCGGCCCTCGGCGCGCGGCCGCGTGATCTTCGGCGGCGTGGTGCCGTGGAACCAGGTGTGGCGCACCGGCGCCAACGCGGCGACCGTGCTGGAAACGGACGCCGACTTGATCGTGGCGGGGACGAGGCTGCCAGCCGGGAAGTACAGTCTCTGGACGATCCCCGCGCCCTCCGGGTGGAAGCTCATCGTTAACCGGAACACCGGACAGTGGGGCACCGACTACGACGCGCAGTACGACTTCGCCCGCCTGGACATGAAGGTGGAGCCGCTCACGCGGCCCGTGGAGCAGTTCACGATCGCGATCGAGCCGAGGGGGAAGGGCGGCGGCGTATTGGCGCTGGAATGGGAGCGCACGCGGGCGTCGATTCCGTTCTCGAGAAAGTGATCGGTCGTCAGCTCTCAGTCGCCAGTCGCTGATGACTGACGACTGACGACTCCCATGCATCTCGACTTCGCCGTCATCGCCGACTACGCCCTGGTGGACCAGGCCGGCAAGCTCTCCGTCCTGGGGATCTTCCAGCACATCTGGGTGCAGCAGTTTCCCGCGATGCACCCGCGCCTGCACCTGGTGCTCCGCCTCAAGGGCAAGCGCACCGAGGTGGGCGAGCACCAGGTGCAGATCCGCCTGCTCGACGAGCAGGACGTCGAGATCCTGGGAGGCAACGGCAACGTCAACTTCGCCGAGCCGCCGGCGGGGGTCACGGAGATCGAGGCCGGCGCGATCCTCGTGTTCGACGTTCCGTTCCCGCATGCGGGGTTGTATCGTTTCGACATCACGATCGACGGTGAGCAGGCAGCCTCCGTTCCGGTCACCGTGAGTCAACTTCCCAGTCCATCGGGAGGGAGCGATGCGTCCACCATGCATTGAGACCGTCACCGCACTCGCGTTGCTCGCAGTTCCAGCTGCCTCCGCCCAACAGGCCCTCGTCACTCGCCCGCTCGACAGTGCCAGTGTCGTGCGACTGCACCTCGTGCAGGGCAGCCGCGTCGAGGCCGAGCTGGTGACGACGTTTGCTCCGGAGTCCGGCGTCATCGTCTATCGCCCGCCGTTCCACCGCGATTGCGGGGTACCGCGCGCCGTGTGCCAGTTCCGCACGCCGGTGACCGACGTGCGGGCCATCGAGGTGCCGCATGGCAATCACGCCGGGCGCGGCGCCCTCATCGGCGCGGGCGTCGGCGGCACCCTCGGGCTCGCACTGGGGCTCGCGTTCGCCGGCCAGACCTGCGTCGCCTACCCCGGCTTTGGCGGGGATTATTGCACGAGGTCCTCGGCGGCCGTGGTCCCGGTGACAACATTGGTCGGCGCGGCACTGGGCGCCGGGCTCGGCGCGCTGTTCGGGGTCGGCTCGCCGGCGTGGTGGCCGGCTCCGTAGCACACCCAACGCCGCGGGAGACGATCATGGTCACGCTGAAAATCAACGGTCAGGCCCATCAGGTCGACGTGCCGCCGGACATGCCCTTGCTCTGGGTGCTGCGCGACGTGATCGGGCTGACCGGCACCAAGTTCGGCTGCGGCATGGCGCTGTGCGGCGCCTGTACCGTCCATCTCGACGGCCAACCCACCCGCTCCTGCGTCACGCCGGTTGCCGCCGTCACCGGCAGAAACATCACGACCATCGAAGCGATCGGCGACACGCCCGCCGGCAAGAAGATCCAGCAAGCCTGGCTCGATCTGGAGGTGGTCCAGTGCGGCTACTGCCAGTCCGGCCAGATCATGTCGGCCGCCGCGCTGCTGGCGCGCAAGCCGCACCCCACCGACGCCGACATCGACGGGGCCATGGCGGGCAACATCTGCCGCTGCGGCACCTACACGCGCATCCGCGCCGCCATCAAGCAGGCGGCGAAACCGGCCGGCGCATGAGCACCGTTTCTCGTCGCACCTTCGTAAAGGTCGGGGCCGCCGCCGGCGGCGGCCTGCTCTTGAGCTTCACTCTGCCCGCGCCGCTGCGACGGGCCATGGCCGCGCGCACGCCCCCGCCAGCCAGCTTCGCCCCCAACGCGTTCATCCGCATCGACCGCGACGGTCGCGTCACGCTGATCATGCACAAGGTCGAGATGGGCCAGGGGACGTACACGTCCATGCCGATGTTGCTCGCCGAGGAGCTGGAAGTGGATCTCGCTCAGGTGCAACTCGAGCATGCCCCGCCCGACGACGCGCGCTATGCCGAGCCGCTCTTCGGCGTCCAGGAGACGGGCGGCTCGACGTCGGTGCGCGGCAACTGGGAGCAGTTGCGCCGGGCCGGTGCCACGGCGCGCACCATGCTGGTGTCCGCCGCCGCGCAGACCTGGAAGGTCGATCCGAGCTCGTGCAACGCCGCCCGGGGCGAGGTGATCCACGGGGCGTCCGGCCGCCGCTTGAGCTACGGCGCCCTGGTGGACGCCGCGGTTCTTCTGGCGGTGCCGCGCACGGTCCCGCTCAAGGACCCGAAGGACTTCAAGCTGATCGGCACACCCGCGAAGCGGCTCGACGGCCCCGACAAGGTCAACGGCGCGGCGCAGTTCGGCATCGACGTGAAGGTCCCCGGGATGAAGGTCGCCACCGTGGCGGCCTGTCCCGTGTTCGGCGGCAAGCTCGCGAGCGTGGACGACAGCAAGGCAAAGACGATCAAGGACGTGCACCAGGTGGTGCGGCTCGACGACGCCGTTGCCGTGGTCGCCGAGCATATGTGGGCGGCGAAGCAGGGCCTCGCCGCGCTCACGATCCAGTGGGACGAGGGCCCCAACGCCAAGCTCACCACCGCCGACATCGTACAGCAGCTGGCCGTGGCGGCCGCGCAGCCGGGCGTCGTGGCGCGCAACGACGGCGACGTCACCAAGGCCATGGCGGGCGCCGCGCAGAAGGTCGAGGCGGTGTACGAGGTGCCGTTCCTCGCACACGCTACGCTCGAGCCCGCGAACTGCACCGTCCACGTCCGACCCGACGGCTGCGACATCTGGGTGGGGACGCAGGTGCCGACCTTCGCCCAGACCGCGGCCGCGAAGCTGACCGGGCTGCCGAAGAGCAAGGTCCGAGTCCATAACCACCTGCTGGGCGGCGGCTTCGGCCGGCGGCTGGAGGTGGACTTCATCATCCAGGCGGTGCGGATCGCGAAGCAGGTTGCCGGCCCGGTGAAAGTGGTGTGGACCCGCGAAGAGGACATCCAGCACGACATGTACCGGCCGTACTATTACGACCGACTCGCCGCCGGGCTGAACGAGCGCGGCATGCCGATCGCCTGGACGCATCGCGTCGCTGGCTCTTCGATCATGGCGCGCGTCGTCAGTGAGCTCTTCCCCAAGACGTTGCGGGTGATGCGGGCGGCTGGGCTGCATCAACTCGTCGCCATGGTGAAGGGCCTCGATGTCGATGCGGTCGAAGGCGCGGCGGACCCGCCCTACGCGCTGCCCAACATCCGGGTGGAGTACGTCCGCCAGGAGCCGCCGGGGATTCCCACGGCGTTCTGGCGCGGCGTGGGGCCCACGCACAACATCTTCGTGGTCGAGAGCTTCATCGACGAGCTGGCGGCGGCCGCGAAGCAGGACCCGTTCGAGTACCGTCGCGTCCTCCTCGACCAGTCGCCGCGTGCCAAGGCGGTGCTCGAGCTCGCCGCCGAGCAGGCGGGGTGGGGCCAGCCGCTGCCGGCCGGCCGCGGCCGCGGGATCTCGCTGTTACACGCGTTCGGCGAGACATACATCGCCCAGGTCGCCGAGGTGTCGGTCTCGAGCGCGGGCGACGTGCGGGTCCACCGTGTGGTCTGCGCGGTGGACTGCGGGATCATCGTGAACCCGGACACCGTGCGGGCGCAGATGGAGAGCGGGATCATCTTCGGGATCACCGCGGCGCTGTTCGGCGAGATCACGATCAAGAACGGCCGCGTCGAGCAGCACAACTTCAACGACTATCGGATGCTGCGGATCAACGAGGCGCCCGTGATCGACGTCCACCTGGTGAAGAGCACGGAGCCACCGGGAGGCATTGGCGAGCCCGGGACATCGGCGGTGATGCCCGCGGTGACGAATGCCATTTTCGCCGCCACCGGCAAGCGCATCCGCAAGCTGCCCGTCGGGGCGCAGCTGCGCTCGACCTAGCCGCGGTCGGACGCGGCCTTTTCCCGGCGGGCGAGGTCGAGCAGCACCCAGTACGGGGGCGGATATCCCTGCTCATTGGTCAGACGCGCCGCCGCTTCCGTGACTCGGGCGGCGATCTGGCTCTGGCGGTCGGAGAAGGCGCCGTTCCGGAGGGCGGCCCGGGCGGACATCCCCTCTGGGACCGGGCCCTGTGCGCCGAAGCGCCCGACGGTCCAGCTGTACGCCTTGGCCAACCGGGCGACCGGCAAGCGGTACCAGGCATAGGAGAGCGCGTCCCCCGCCTGGGCGCCCTCGAGCATCGCGTCGATGACCGCGTTGTCGATGTGATCCTTCCTGAGCGTCGCGGCGTCGCGCCATTCCGCCACCACGACCAGCTGGGGATCGTATTCCAGATCGGACGGTTCCTGCGTCTCGAAGTGGCGCACCCCGAAGGACGCTAACCAGCGGCGCAGCCCGGCGCCCGAGATCGTCGACAGCCCGGTCCACAGCGTCACGCCCAGCTCGCGGTAGACCGACGACGCGACTTCGGAGCAGAAGAGCCGCGACGCGTCTGTGTAATCCATCTCGAAGTCGTAGCCGGTGCGCCCCGACCGCGCGCGCTCGAGTGCGAGCGCCGCGGCCCGGTGCGGCAGCTGCGGGTCGCGGGCGAGCTGCGGCAGATCGGCCCGCAGCCGCAGCACCATGATCCGCAGCTTCTTGTCGCCCAGGTACTCGTCCGCGGTGGACACGGCGACACCGCGCTCGATGTGGGCTTCGATCGCAGACGCGACGTGCGACACGCTGTCCACGTGCACCAACGCGATGTGCGAGAAATTGCCGGGGTAATCGTTGCCGCGGGCGATGAGCGCCGACGTCGGGTAGCCGCCGCGCGAGACCAGGATGTCTCCCGAGTGGATCTCCACGCCGTGCACCGTCGTCGCGGGCGTCGCCGAGGGCTCGTGACGGCCGTCGAGCAGCGCGGTGACGCTGTCGGGGTGGTGCAGCATCACCTCTTCCACGGCGCCGCGCAGCCCGTAGAGGGAGCGGTACAGCCGCGCGCGCGCCGCATCGCCCGCGACGTCCCAGCGACGCGACTGCCACTTGATCGCCTCCCGCAGGCGGCCGGAAAGTCGGACGTAGTCCCCGAGATGGCGCGGGCACGCCGCGACGAGCGGCGCCAGCGTAAAGAACCGGCGTTCGACCGAGTCCAGCACCGCCGCACCCGGATCGAGCGGCGCGCCGAGCAGCCGGTCGGCGGTGGAGCCCAAGGCCGAAAGCTCGCGGGCGGCCACGGGGTCTGCCGCGCGGCAGCCGACGGCGCGGGCGTCCCCGTAGGTCTTTTCGAGCGAGCGCCAGAAGGCGTCCTGGTTCCACGCGAAACCGTGGCCGCGCGCCGGCGCGGGCGCGACCGGCGGCTCCGGGCCGGGGAGGGACAGGACCGCCAGCAGCCCCACCAGCGACCCGGCGACAGCGGGAAGGGTCTTCATCAGTTTCGTCGCGCCGCGGGTGCCGCTCTAGCCCGCGCCCTCCCCCGGGGCGACCGCATAGGGCGAGGGGCCGACGGTGGCGAAGGGCGCATACAAGATCTGGTCCGTGGCGAGCACGTTCACGCCACGGTTGCGACAATTGCCCCACGTCTCCCAGTCCTGAACCTCGTAGGCCCGGAGGATCACGGATTCGCCGTCAGGGAGACCGGACCGTCCGGGCAAGGACGCCGACCTCACGGCGGCGAAGTTGTAGAACAGGCGGTTGGGCTCGTCTGCGGCGTTCAAGGCGGCGCCGCTGTCCAGAATATCGTTGATGTCGCGGTCGCAGAAACAGAGACGCGCTTCGGGGCTGGTGGTAAGGTACGTGGCCGTGCGCTGCACCTGACCGCCGGTGATACAGAACAGGAAGTGCCCTTGGAGGGCCGCGAGACTGGGCCAGTGCCGCTCCCGGGCGGCGGCGAGCAACGAAGGAGCGTCGCCGAGCAGGGTGCTCGCGGCATAGAGGTGCGCACCGGACAGCGCGTCGCCGATGTATGCATCGATGGCGGCGGGAAACTGTCCATCCGCCAGCGCCGTGTTCTTCAGTTCGAGATGAACGAGGATGGGGCCATGGTCTTGGTTCTGCGCAAGCGACCACTGGCGAAGTTGCCCCAGGTAGGAGCTGAGCTGGTGTTCGGCCCCGTTGCTGTAGCTACCCCCATGAGCGACCGACCAGCGCCACGAGTCGGCGTCCTGAATGAGGTCCAACTCGACCCCGCGGCACGCGCCGCGGGACGGAGTTCCCTGATCCCACTCCAACTGCACCGCCAACGGTGGTTTCTCGGCGATATAGGCGTTGTGCGATGCCTTGAAGGCAACACCCGAGTAGGGACGGTCTTGCAGTTCGGAGTCAATGTCGGGACTGGCCATGGGCGAACTCCGGTCTCCAACGTTACCACCCTGAAGATGCAGCCACGGCAAGTGCCCCACTAGGGCGTTTTTGCGGCACGACCGGGCGAAAATGCGACAGGAGTCAGGGCGCCTGCCCTTCCGTCGGCCCGAGCAACCTGGCGACCAGCGTCACCAGCTCGGCGGCCTCGAACGGCTTGCTGAGAAAGTGGTCGGCGCCGAGCGCCGTCGCGTGCCCTGCGACATCGAGCGATCCGGCGCGTGTCGCGCCGGACATCGCGACGATCTTCACCGCCGGCGCCGCGCGGCGCAGCTGGTCGATCGTCTGCAGTCCACCCTGCCCGGGCATCAGGATGTCCACGATCACCACGTCCGCGGCGCGGCGCTGGTACGCCCGGATCCCCTCGTCGCCCCGCGCGGCCTGCCGGACGTCATGGCCGGCGCGCTCCAGGTGCTTCGTCAGGACCTGTCGGAGCGTTACGTCGTCGTCGATGATCAGGACTCGGGCCATGTCGAACTCTCGCCGCCCCGCGCCCGCAGCACTAGATGCCGGCTAGCCTCGCTGGATCTCGAGCGGCAGCCCCGGGTCCATCAGCGACGAGCCGCCGTCCACCGCGATGACCTGGCCCGTGATCCAGCCGGCCTCCTCCGAGCACAGCAGGGCCACGGCGTTGCCGATGTCGGCCGGCGTGCCGAG
>Ga0066706_10000704_pt1 | contig 11433 bp, 8 predicted proteins | sample GraSoiAngelo_155_FD_67274 | JGI IMG/M metagenome (GOLD analysis project Ga0066706, IMG submission 67274) | Grasslands soil microbial communities from the Angelo Coastal Reserve, California, USA - 14_1009_13_30cm | ecosystem: Environmental > Terrestrial > Soil > Grasslands | place: USA...
GCCGCCATCTTCTGCTGGAGCTGCTTCTCGATCACGTCCGGGAGATGGCTCGCGCCGAGGTTCACCTTGTCGACCACGAAGCCCATCTTGTTCATCTCGTGCTGGAGGTCGTCCTGGATGCGCGTCTGGAGCTGCCCGCGCTGGTTGGAGATCAGGTCGGTGAGCGACACCTGCCCGGCGGCGTTCTGCGACACGGTGATGATCGTCCGCCGGATGAAGGTCGACTCGATGTCGCTGATGTCGGCGCCGCGGAACGAGCGGAAGACGTCGGCCGCCTTCTCCTGGCTGGTGTTGTACGTCACCGAGATGTCCTGGCGGATGTGCTGGCCTTCCTTGGTCGGGAGGTCGATCGAGTCGTCGCCGCGCATCGAGCCCTCGGCCCCGCGCTGCACCATGGTGTAGGTGCGCAGTGCCACGGGATACGACTGCACCTGCGTCACCCACGGCACGCGCCAGGCCACGCCCTGCCCGACCGTCTTGAGGGCTCCCGACCAGCGGTTGAAGACGACGCCGACGTTGCCGGGCTGGATGATGGTGAACGAGCCGTAGATGCCGGCCACGAGGAAGAGGATGAGCCCCAGCACGACCCCGCTGGCGAGCATGGCCGGTGCATTCGTCCGGGGGTCAGTGGTCATGACGATCCTCCCGCGAGAAGGTTCCATCGCGCCGCCGGCCGAGCACGACGACACGCCCGACCACGCGTCCGTGGCCGAAGCGGCGGGCCAGCCAGCGCTCGAGTCGCCGCCTAAGCGGTCCGGCGAGCCAGAAGAGCACGGCCACGACCGCGGCCAGGACCAGCGCCTCGGCGGCACCCATCCGGCGGGCTTATACCCCCTGCCCGAGGCGGAACCAACCGTGCATGCAGGGCGCACGCACGGGCGCTGCGCGCGCGCCTGCCTCGACGCTCAGGAGCAGGAGAGGCTGGGACTCGACGAGCTCGACCAGGTGCAGCTACGGCTCGCGGACGGGTGGGTCGTCTGCACGGAGAAGTCGGCGCCGGCAGCGGTGGCTGTGCAAGAGACGCCGGCCGAGACGCTCATCCCCGGCAGCGCGGCACAGGGACCCGAGTAGTACGCCGTGTTGTCGTCGAAGTAGGCCTCTTCGGCAGCCGCCGCGTTCCGTGCGTCCTGCATCACCCGGGCATCGAACGCCTTCCCCTGGCGGCTCAGGAACTGCGGGATCGCGATGGCAGCGAGCACGCCGATGATCGCGATGACGACCAGGAGCTCGATCAGCGTGAATCCGCCCCGCCGACTGCGTGCCGGGAGTGTCCGCATGAGGGTGCCAAGCAGCAAGCCAGGTGCCACCACCGAGCCGAGCGGGAAAGCCGTCGCGCCCATGAGTCTCGGGCGACGCGCCTGCGTCACCCGCGTCAGCCGCTTGTCACCCGAGCGAGCTCGGGGGAACCGCACTTTCCACACCGTTGTTTGACGGGCCAGCGCCTTCGTACTAACGCGAGCGCGTGCCGGTTCGACGGTCCGACGATCCCGCAGCGGCGCGCGATTCCCGCACTGGCGCGATCTACAGCAGACCGCATGGCATCGCCGCCAGCTCAGCGTCCCCGGGGGTGTTGCCCGACCCTGCACGCCTACAGCCGCGGGCACAGGGGTTGCTGGGTTGGCGCCCCGGCATGCGGCTCCCGGCCGTCGTTGCGCTCTCGTGTCTGCTCCTCGCCCGCGTGGCCCCGGCGGGCTCGCGGCGCTGCGGCGACGACGTCGACGGGCACGCCACCGCGGTGCCCTGCGATTGCGGGGACGTGCTGGTCAGCGGCCGCACCCTCGGCGACGCGGACCCGATCACGCAGCACGCCTGCGACGGCGATGGCCTGCTCGTCCTGCTGCCCGCGGGCACGGCGGGCGCCGTCCTGGATCTCGGCAACCACGTCCTCGTCGGCGATCACCAGGGCGTCGGCCTGCGGGTGGTGAGCGGCGGCGACGGCGGGCTGACGCTCAAGGGCCCGGGGGCCGTGCGCGCCTTCCGGATCGGCATCGACGCGCCCGCCGGTGCGCTCGGACGGGTCGCGGACGTCATCGCCGCGGACAACGATGCCGACGGGTTCAACGTCGCCGGCACGGGATTCACGATCACGAGCTGCGAGGCGACGCACAATGGCCGCGACGGCTTCGCGCTCCGCGGCCTGCGCTACCGGGTCGAGGGCAACCGGGCGACGGAGAACGGCCGCTACGGCTTCTCGCTGGCCGGCCGCGACGCGGCGCTGGGCGACGCACTCGGCAACGAGGCGACGGGCAATCACCGCGACGGGCTCGTCGTACGGGGACGGGACCACGACGTGGCGCACCCGGTCGCCACCGCCAACGGCGCCGGCGGCATCCGGGCCCGGCTCGCCGGCGGCCGGGTCCGCGGCGCCGTCGCGATCGGCAACCGCGGCGCCGGCGTGCACGCCACGGCGCACGACGTCACGATCTCGGCCAGCGAGGCCCACGACAACGGCCGCGGGGGCATCGACGTCCGGGGCTCCCGCGTGCGCGACGGCGGCGGCAACCGGGCGCCGCGGTGCCGGGTTGGAGCGCTCTGTCGATGAGCGGCCGCCTGCGGGGAGCGGTGCTGGCCACCGTCGCGCTCCTGCTGACGAGCGCGCCGCGTCCGGCGCGCGCCGCGTGCAGCGCGGCCGGCGGCTGCCCGAGCCTCGTGGCGACCTGCTGCGGCGCCACGAGCTGCACCCTCGACGGCACGATCACCGTGACCGACACCGCGTGCGCGCTCGACTTCGGCAGCCGAGACGTCACGCTCAGCGGCGCGCTCGATGCCGGCGCGCACGTGGTCACGATCACGGCGGGGAGCCTGCACATCACGGGCCGGCTGAGCGCCACCGGGAGCCAGGGGATCATCCGGGTGCAGGCGCCGCCCGGCGGCACCCTCGGTCGCGTGGGCGTGCCGGGCCTGAGCCTCACCGACCGCGGACGGATCGACCTGTCCGGGACCAACGGCGCGACGCTGATCGTCGTCGCCGATGGAGCGGTCGAGCTCAGCGGCGCTCAGGGGAGCCTGGTCAAGGCCGACGCGACGGATGCCGGGGGCGCCGGCGGGACCATCGACCTCACGTCGCGGGGCGAGTCGGTCACCATCGGGATGCCCCTGTCGCTCGCAGGCGGCGACGGGGGCCTCGGCGGCACGCTTCGGCTCTCCGCCGCGACGGACCTGACGTTCACCCCCTCGGCCACCTCGGTATCCGTCGCCGCCGGCTTCGAGGCGGGCAACCTGGAGCTCGACGGCGGGCGGACGGTCGCCTTGCAGCTCGGCTCGAAGCTCGAGGCCACGGGGCTCCCGCTTTCCGGGGGCAGTGGCGGCTCCATCGACATCGCCGGGGGCACGATCGACGCGGAGGGGGTGCTCGATGTGACGGGCGGGACGGGCGGGACGGGCGGCATCGGCGGCGACGGCGGCTTCATAACCATCGAGGCGCGCCACGGTCCGCTGACCATCATGCGGCCCCCGCGCGCCGGTCTCGGCATCCAGCTGGACGGCGCCCCCGGCGGGGACAGCGGCGAGGTCGACCTCACCACCGACTCTCCCGTCTCGGGCACCCTGACCGTCGCGGCCCCGGTGAGCGCCCGGGGCGGCATCACCAGCAACGCGGGCTCCGGCGGCACCGTGAGCCTCGACGCCGCCTCGACGCTGCGGGTGGACGCCAGCCTCGACGTGAGCGCGCTCACGGGCGACGCCGGCGAGATCGACCTCAACCCGAATGACGAGAACGTCGACGTCGTCGTGAACGCCAAGCTCGACGGCAGCTCCGCCAGCGCCGGCGGCGTGCTCAGCATCGGCAGCAGCCACGACATCGAGTTCACGGCGAACTCGAGCGTCAAGATGAACGCCGTCGGCAGCGTCGAGGGGAGCGGCGGCCCCGGCGGCGAAGTCACGCTCACGGCGCGTCGGGACATCCGGTTCGACGCCGACCCCGCCGGGCTCATGATCGACACGTCGGGGAGCGGCGCCCTCCCCGGCGGCATCATCACCGCGATTGCCGGCAGCAATTTGTCACTCGGGAAGGGCGTCGCGCTGAACGCCAACGGCGGCGTCCAGACGGGAGCCTGCGGCGGCACCGTGACGTTGAAGGCGGGCGCCAACGACCTCGGCGACCCCGACCGGCCGGGTGACATCACCGTCGACGGCCAGGTGAGCGCCGGGGGAAACGACTGCAGCACACCGCGGACGGTCGCTTGCGACGACAGTCATGAGGGGGGCTGCTCGATCATCCTCGAGGGCTGTCAGGTGACGATCACGGGAGCGGTCGACAGCACGGATCTCGGCGTTCCCAGCGCCAACCTCGTGATCGGGCGCAAGGCGATCACCGTCAGCGGAACCCTGCGGGCGACGGGCGGAAGCAACGCAGCTTACTCCAGCACGTCGCCCCAGACCGCAGGTGCGCGGATCATCAATCCAGCCCTCGGGCCGTGCCGAATGTGTACGGCGGGGCTCATCGGCACGAGCTGCACGCGCGATGCGGACTGCGACCCCGCCGGCGGCGCCGGCAACGGCCGGTGCATGACGACCGGCTGCGTGCGCCCGCCCTGCACGGGTCGCGACCCCACGACGCGCGCGCTCGTGCCGGAGGGCTGTCTGGTCCCCTGCCCCGTGTGCGGCAACGGAGCCCCGCCGGAGTTTCCCGAAGAATGCGACGACGGCAACACCGCCGACTGCGACGGCTGCGACCCCCATTGCCGTCTACCCGCTCGCCCGACCTGCGAGGACGGCAACTCCTGCACGTCGGACACCTGCGACCGCGTGTACGGGTGCCTGAACGACCCGGTGCCCGAGGGGACCACGTGCGACGACGGCAACCTCTGCACGACGGGGGATACCTGTCGGAGCGGCGCGTGTCAGGGCGGCGGCGCGACCCAGTGCGACGACCTGAACGTGTGCAGCGCGGATTCGTGCGTGCCGGCCACCGGTTGCACGCACGACGCCATCTCCTGCGACGACCACAACCCCTGCACCCTCGGGCCCGACACCTGCGATGCGAGTCGGGGCTGCCAGCACGGCACGCTGAAGGACTGCGGCCTGGGGAAGGTGTGCGACCCGACGACGCCGAACGGCGATTGCGTGCAGAAGCCGTGCAGCCCGAACGGCCCCAATCCGGCGTGCGACGACGGGAACCCGTGCACCGCCGACGTGTGCGAGGGCGGTCTCTGCCAGAGCACGCCGCTCGACGGCAGCGCCTGCGACGACACCACGCTCTGCAACGGCCGGGAGACCTGCCGGGGCGGCGTCTGCGTGTCCGGCCCGCCCTTGCCCGCCGACTGCGACGACCAGGACCCGTGCACCGTCGACAGCGCGTGCGATGCGACGACGGGCTGCACCGGTCACAACGATCCCATCGCGGGGTGCGTGAGATGCAACCCCGGAGACACGTGCGACGACGCGAACCCGTGCACGACCGACACGTGCCTGCCGGAAGGCATCTGCGCGCACGAGAACAAGGCCGACTGCTGCACCGTCGATCAGGACTGCGCCGACAAGGACTGCATGCAGAAGAGCTGCAACCGACAGATCAACGAGTGTGCCTACACGCCCACCCCGGGCGTCGCGTGCGGCGGCGGCTGTGAGGGTCCCGAGCTCGAGCGGAAGGCCGGGACCTGCAATGCCAGCGGCGCATGCTGCGATGCACAGGAGCAGTGCCCACCGGCGATAGACGCTTGCCCGACCGACGAGGACTCCTGCACCGACGACATCTGCGACGCCCAGCTCGGCCACTGCGTGCACCGGCCCGTCCCCCCACCGGCCTGCTGTCACAACGACGCCGAGTGCGACGACGGGAACGCGTGTACCAGGGACACCTGCGGCGACGCGGGCTGCACGTACGACCTGGTGAGCCCGACCTGCGTGCCCTGCGCCAAGGACGCCGACTGCGGCGGACGCTGCCTCGGTCGGGCGTGCGTCGCGGGTGTCTGCACGGACGTGCCGCCGTTCACCTGTGCGAAGCCGGGCACCGTGTGCCGGCTCGATGCGGGCCAGCCGGTCTGCCGCTGCAGCGACTCGCGCGGCTGCGACGACGGCAACGCGTGCAACGGCAAGGAGACGTGCGTCACGGCCACGGGTGCGTGCGTCGCGGGGACGCCGCTCACCTGCGACGACGGGAACGTCTGCACCGAGGACAGCTGCAACCCCGCGACCGGCTGCGTCAACGCCGGCTCGAGTGGGTTCGGGGGAATCACCACCCAGCTCACCGCCGTCGAGGGCGCCGTGGGTGCCGCGTCGCCGGGCGATCTGGCGCCGTCGCTCGCCAAGGTGGTCCGGACGAAGACGAGCGTCATCCGCGCCAAGCTGACCGCGGCCCAGGCGGTCGCCGGCTCCTCCGTGAAGCGGGAGGGCCGCATGCTGAAGGCCGCGACCAAGACGATCACCGGGCTCGCCAACGCGATCGGCAAGGCCAGCAAGGGGCGCAAGCCGAAGATCTCGGCGTCGCTCGCCGACAGTCTGCGCGCGCGGCTCGCCTGCGCCGGCGCGGCGGTCCAGGGCCTCCAGGCCGAGCTGGCCCGCTGAGCGGAGAGGGGCGTGGTGCTTCCGGCCGAGATGTCGTAAGACATCGCGGCGAGGAGGAACCCATGACCCACGAGCGCCTGATCTCGGCCGACTCGCACGTCAACCCGCCGAAGGAGCTCTGGACGCGGAACGCCCCGGCCAAGCTGAGCGACCGCGCGCCGCGCGTCGAGTCGACGCCGCAGGGCGACTTCTGGATCGTGGACTCCCAGATCTCGGGCGCGATCGGGCTCGACGCGTCGGCCGGCCGCAAGCCGGAGGAGTTCAAGGCGTTCGGCCTCACCTACAAGGACATGCGACCCGGCTCCTACGATCCCCGGGCGCGGCTCGCCGACATGGACACCGACGGGGTCGAGGCGGAGGTGCTCTACTTCGGCGGCCCGGTGACGCACATCAACGTCGACCGCGAGCTCCGCATGTACGTCGTCCGCACGTACAACGACTGGATGGTGGAGCTCTCCCAGGCGGCCCCGAACCGCCTCGTCGGCCTCGCGCACGTCCCGCTCGTCGACCTCGACGACGGGATGGCCGAGCTCGCCCGCGTCGCCAAGCTCGGGCTGCGCGGCTTCCACGTCGACCCGTTCCCCGACGAGCGGGGCGGCAAGCCCTTCTGGGACCACGCCTACGAGCCGTTCTGGTCGCTCGTCGAGGAGACGGGCCTGCCGATGAGCTTCCACATCGTCGGGCCGCGCAAGCAGAACGTCGCCGAGACCTTCATGAACCCGACGCCCGGCGTGAAGGAGACCTTCATCGCCATCGCGCCGATGTCGATCTGCGAGGTCGTCTCGACCCTCGTCTTCACCGGCGTCCTCGAGCGCCACCCGAAGCTCCACTTCGTGCTCGTCGAGTGCGGCATCGGCTGGATCCCCTACTTCGTCGAGCGCATGGATCAGACCTTCGAGAAGCACCGCTTCTGGACGAAGTCGATCATCACCGAGAAACCGAGCACGTACTGGTACCGGCAGGGGCACGCCACCTTCATCCGCGACCTCGCGGGGGTGGCGGCGCGGCACAGGGCGGGGCTCCGCAACATCATGTGGTCGACCGACTACCCGCACAGCGACTCGACGTGGCCGCATTCGCGCGAGGCGCTGGCGGAGCATTTCCAAGACGTGCCGGCAGACGAGCGGGCGCTCATCGCCGGTGGGAACGCCGCCGCGCTCTACCACCTCGACTGAAGATCGCCGGCGTTCGCCACGATCTTCGTCCGATGGACAGGGCGTCGCGGCGCTGAGCGTTTGGCACAGCGGTGGGCCCGGTGTGCACCCGGTGCACCGATTCGGCAGTCTCAGATTCGGCAGTCTCCTTTGACGGCTGACCGCGCAGGCTGCTAGAGGCGGCCGTGCGCCCCCGACTGCCGGCGTTCCTTCGCTGCCTTCTGATGCTCCTGGCGGTGCAGACGCTGGTCGCGGCCGCACCGTCCGAGCGCACGCTCGTTGTCGTCGACCCGAGCGGAACGACGGTGCGGACGGTGCCGGAGCGTGCTCGGGTCGTCCAGACGACCGAGGCCGACGGATCGCGCGCGCGGCTCGTCACACGCGTCCAGTACCCTCGCGTCCCGGCGGGGTCGGTCGACCTCATCGACCGAGCCACGGGTTGACGTAAAAGCAGAAACCCAGTAATGTGCGGACGCATGGCTACACGCCTCTCCACTGACCTGGGAGACCCACGGCTGATGCGCCTCCTCAAGGCCGAGGCTAACGAGCGCGACACGAGCGTGAAGGACGTGCTCACGCGTGCCCTGGAGGCCTACTTCGCGGACCGCCTCGAGACCAAGGCCCTCGCAAAGCTCGCGGAATCGTCCTTCAACGAGTGGGACGACGCGCGGGACGCGGAGTACGATCGGTTGTGAAGCCAGGCGAGGTTGCTCTCGTCCGGTTCCCGTTCACCGACATTACCACCACTAAGAAGCGCCCAGCCCTCGTTCTTGCGCGGACGACCCGATCACCGCGGAATCGCTTGGTCACCCTGGCGATGATCACCAGCCAGGTCGAGGCGCTGAGGCTCGAGGGCGACGTCCTTCTCGCGAACTGGAAGGCCGCAGGTCTGCTTCACCCGAGTCTGCTTCGCCTCGCCAAGGTCGCCACCGTCGACGAGCAGTTGATCGACAAGACGATCGGACGGTTCTCGGCGCGCGACCTCGAAGCTGCGCGGGAGGCCTTTCGCCGGGTGTTCGCGGCCTGGGTGCGATGAGGTTGCCGTATGTGAGCTCCATAGAAGCGGCCGGAGGGGAGTCGGACGCGGGCGGCCACCATGTGGTCGACCGACTACCCGCACAGCGACTCGACGTGCCCGTAATTCGCGCGAGGCGCTGGTTCACAGACGTGAGGTGTGAACCCGGGGGCCTGGCGGTCCAGGACCTATGAACGGCAGTTCCCTGGCATCTGCTGCAACGTGGGCGCGGGCTCAGTGGGAACGGTTGTTGCACCACCTTGCCACCCATGGCCAACAAGACGGCCCTGCGATTCCTGGTGTCGTGCCGACACTGCCATCGCCCGATCATGACAGTGGCCTGGTCAGCAGGCGAGATCCTCCACCTCCGGCAGCATCTACAGAAGTGTGCGCCCGACGAGGTGCCGGCCGACGCGGCCAGCGCCGAGGAGACAGTTCGGCACTTCCGCGTCATCCCGGTGGAAGGACAGGCGTAGGGAGGCGTCAGCGGCAGGTCGAGATGCCGAACGCCGAGATGATGTGAGAGCGCGTGGACGACCGCGCTCCGGCACGGCTCCTCGCGACGGCGGCCCTGGGAAGGTAGGAAGGTACGGACAGGGGATCGCTAGCGGCAGACGCCCGCGTCGCCGAGCCGTGCGACCTCCTCGCGCGTGAGGCCGAGCACCCGCGTCAGCACCTTCTCCGTATGCGCCCCGAGGCAGGGCGACGCGCCCGCCGGGACGAGCGCCGTGCAGCTCATGCGGATCGGGTTGCCGCTGTGCCGTTCCGGTCCGATCTCCGGGTGCTCGACCGTCACCAGCGCGCGGCGCGCGGCGAGATGCGGGTCGGCGCGGTGGTCGTCCGCGTTCTGCACCGGCATCGCCGAGACGCCGGCGGCTTGCAGCGCGGCCGCCGCCTCCTCCGCCGTCCGCCCACGCGTCCACTCGGTCAGCCGGGAGTCGATCTCCTCCCGGGCGGCGCGGCGGCCGTCGAGGGTCGCGAGGCGCGGCTCGGGCGTCCAGCCGAGGCAGCGGACGAGCGCCTCCCAGGCCGCGTCGCCGACGGCGGCGATCGCCACCCAGCGGTCGTCGCCGGCCGACGGGTACACGCCGTGCGGCACGGCCCAGTCGACGGCGTTGCCCTGCGGCCGCGGAGCGCCCGCCTCGCACGGGCCGGCGAGATAGAACTCGCCGAGCAGAAAGGCCGCCGCCTCGGTCTGCGCCATCTCGATCCGCTGCCCCTCGCCCGTGCGCCGGCGGTGCTCGAGCGCCGCCAGCACGGCCACGACGGCGAGCTTGCTCGCGATGTGATCGGGGTGATTGAGCGAGGAGCCCGCGGGGTACGGCGCATCGGGATGGTTCCAGAGCCAGTTGGCGCCCGCGAAGGCGGAGTTGAGGGGCCCGAAGGCGGGCACCTCGCCGAGCGGACCGCCGCGGCCGTAGCCCTGCGAGCAGAGGTAGACGACGTCGGGGCGCAGGCGCCGCACGTCCTCGTAGTCGAGGCCCCAGCAGCCGACGACGCCGCCGCGGTTGTTCTCGGCCACCACATCGGCCGCCGCGCAGAGCCGGAGCGCGAGCTCGCGGCCGCGCACCGTCGCCAGATCGAGGCAGACGCTCTCTTGCCCGCGGTTCTCGTCGTTGAAGGTCCAGGCGCGGTTCGGCGTGTCGGGCTCGATGGTCACGCGGCGCAGGAAGTCGACGTTCGCCCGCGACTCGATCTTCACGACCTCGGCGCCGAGCTCGCCGAGGAGCCAGCACACCTCGGGCACGACCGCCCCGACGCCCAGGTTGATGACCCGCATGCCCGCGAGGGGCGGCCCTGCCGCGCTGCCGGCCGGCGGCTCCGCGGCGCGCGCGGGGAAGCCGCGCCGGTCATCTTCCCCGGGCCCGGGCGCGGGCCGGGAAATCGCGACCGGGGTGCGGGAGAAGTTGAACGGGGCCGGCGCGAAGGGCGCGGCGCCGAGGTGAGCGAATCCCGTCGCGCGGAAGTAGCCACGCGTGCGCGTCTGCTCCTCGGCGACGAAGTCCTCGGGCCGATTCACCGGGGCGATGGGGAGCCCGAGGGCGCGCGCCTCGGCCAGGACCTCGCGGCGAGACCGATCGGCGAACGCGTCGGCGGCGACGAGGCGGATCACGTCGCCGTTGGCGAGCCGGAAGATCGGCACCTCCCACTCGGGGCCCGCGAGCGCCTCCGGGTTACGGACGAGCGTCAGGAAGGCCCGCCAGTGCCGGGGCGTGCCCGGCAGGACGCGCACGTAGCCGTCTGCGGTGCGCAGCACGTGATAGGCGCCGTCGGCGTTGCGCGACGGCGACGCGTTCACCATCGGGTAGACGCGGGCGTAGTCGGCGAGCGGGATCGACCAGGGGTTGAGGGCGTTGAGCGCCGCCTCCTGCACGGAGACCTCGACCGTCTGCCCTTCGCCGTGGCGCGCACGGTCGAGGACCGCGGCGAGCGCGCCGATCGCCGCGAACACCGCCGCGCAGTCGTGCGCGACGTGGCCGGGCAGCCAGCACGGCGGCCGGTCGGGAAAACCCGATGCCTGGAGCGCGCCGGCGGCGGCGAAGGCGGGGAGGGCCTCGAGCCGCCAGCCGCTGCGCGGGCCGGTGAGGCCGAAATCGGCGATGGCAAGGTGCACCAGGTGCGGGTGGCGCTCGTGGATCTCGGTGGGCGCGAGGCCATGGCGGCGCGCAGCGTCGGGCCCCAGGTTCTCGATCAGGATGTCCGCGCCCTCGCAGAGGCCAAGGAAGCGGCGCCAGCCGCCGGCGTCGTGCAGGTCGAGCA
>Ga0066706_10000710_pt1 | contig 11410 bp, 8 predicted proteins | sample GraSoiAngelo_155_FD_67274 | JGI IMG/M metagenome (GOLD analysis project Ga0066706, IMG submission 67274) | Grasslands soil microbial communities from the Angelo Coastal Reserve, California, USA - 14_1009_13_30cm | ecosystem: Environmental > Terrestrial > Soil > Grasslands | place: USA...
GGGAGTGGTCACGTAAGTGGTTCGCCATTCGAGACTTAGAAGGTTTGAAAAGGATCTGTTCATTCCCGGCGAAAAGATCTGAACTGTTTTTTGGATTTGGTTAGTTTGAAATTTCGTTGCCATCTCGGACTGCGTTCCGCTAGACTTGTATTGTCTTGGTAGAGGTGCGGAAGCCATGAGTAGCCGGGCGCGCAATTCCGATCAGCTTCGGACGCCCGCGCGAAAGGGGCAGAGTTATTGGAGTTGTCTTCCGCCGAAATCGCAGCGGTAGCTGAAACCGCAGCGGTTGGGGAATAGGTCCAAGGCCTGTTCACTGTCATCCGATGATTCGGATGAAGCGCTATCGAGAGGCAGCAGCCTCGATTTGTATCCTCGCGGTTCCTTCCTTTCGTTTCGCTCATCCAGAAAAGCCCGGCAGAAATGGATCTGTTCGCATTGACACGCGCGCTGGTCGACATCGAGTCGACTACGAACCACGAAAAAAACGTGGGCGATTATCTGTTCGCGCATTTGTCCGTGCTCGCTTCGCGGCACAACGGCCGCATCGAGCGCATTCCCGCCGAACCGAATCGCGACAATATTTTTGTCTTCTGGGGCGAACTCGCCGTCACTCTTTCCACGCACATGGATACCGTCCCGCCGTTCTTTGTATCTCGCGAGGACGGAGAATTTATTTGGGGCCGCGGTTCCTGCGACGCGAAGGGAATCATCGCCGCGATGATTGCAGCGGCGGAAAAACTGCTCGCGGCAGGCACGCGGAACTTTGGCTTGTTGTTTGTTGTCGGCGAAGAACGCAATAGCGCCGGGGCAAGGGCGGCGGCGGCAACTCCGCGCGGTTCGCGATTTCTTATCAATGGCGAGCCCACTGAAAATTGCCTGGCTCTCGGTTCTAAAGGCGCGCTGCGATTCGAAATCACCGCGTGTGGAAAACTCGCGCACTCCGCCTATCCCGAGCTAGGCCATTCGGCCATCCATACGCTGCTGGATGTTCTTGACGATATTCGACAAATACCATTGCCGGAAGACGTGCTGCTCGGCCGCAGCACGCTGAATATTGGCACGATCGGTGGCGGCCGCGCACCCAACGTGGTTGCGGATCACGCCGAAGCGGAAATTATGTTCCGCACCGTCGGCGATCCCGCGAAGCTGCGTGAAGCTATTTCCGTTGCAGTTGCGGGCCGTGCCGAAGCTCGCGAAGTGCTGCACACGCCGGCGGTCGAACTGTCGAAATTCGATGGGCTGCCCACCACGATTGTTGCCTTCACGACGGACATTCCGACGTTCGATGGAGCGTGGGGCCGGCCCTTCCTCATCGGGCCCGGGAGCATTCACGTGGCGCACACCGCCGAAGAGCGCATCTCCAAAAAAGAATTGTCCGAAGCGGTGGACATTTACGCGCGCATGGCGACGCAGCTTCTCGCCACCGGCCGGAGCGGCGCATGAGCATGGGCCTCGCCATTGTTGGTTACGGAAAGATGGGGCGGCTGATCGAGCAGCTTGCTCCTGAATACGGCTTCGACGTGCGAGCGAAATTCGATGGGCGGAGCAATCCGCGCGGGCAGGCTCTTTCTAGTCAGAATCTTCGCGGAGTGGATGTGGCCGTAGAATTTACTTCGCCCGACGCCGCTCCGGAAAATATTCGTAGCTTGGCTGCGATCGGCGTTAATTCCGTGAGCGGCACGACTGGGTGGTTCGGCGACCTTCCCTCCGTCCGCGAAGCTGTCACGAAAGGCGGAACCGGACTTGTTTGGGCGCCCAATTTTTCCGTAGGCGTAAATCTTTTTATGCAAGCGGTGGCGCATACCGCGGCGCTTTTTGCGAAGCATGTGGACTACGAAGCATGGGCCTGGGAGATTCATCACTCAGCGAAGAAAGACGCACCTTCGGGCACATTGAAAAAACTTGCGGAGGAGATACGAGCGAGCGGCTTCACCCGCCCCGTGTGCTTGAGTTCCAATCGCGCAGGCGCGCATCCCGGCACGCATGAAATTGGCTTTGATTCGGCCGCCGACACCATCACGCTACGGCACACGGCGCGGAGCCGGGATGGCTTTGCGCGCGGTGCATTGCGCGCCGCACGATGGATCAAGGGCAAGCAAGGCGTGTTCGAGTTTCGCGAGATTCTCGGCGAATTGAGCTGAGGAAATTTGGTGACGACGGATCGCCGCCAACATTGTTTGTGGAGTTAGACGAAAAGCATAGCAAGGAGAAGGAACATGTTTACCGGGACCGGAACTGCACTTGTCACGCCATTTCGAACGGACGGTTCGCTCGACGAAGCCGCGCTGCGCCGATTGGTGCGGCGACAACTCGACGCGGACGTCGATTTTCTCGTTCCTTGCGGAACGACCGGCGAGAGCCCGACGCTGACGCACAAAGAACATTTGCGCGTGGTTGAAATCGCTGTCGAACTCGCTAAGGGGAAAGTCCCAGTCCTGGCGGGCGCGGGCGGCTATAACACCGCGGAAGTGATTGCGCTGGCGCGCGAACTAGCCGCCCTTGGCGCCGATGGAATTCTCTCCGTCACGCCGTATTACAACAAGCCGACGCAGGAAGGACTCTTCCAGCATTACCGCGCGATCGCGCAGGCGGTTTCGCTGCCGATCGTTCTTTATAGCGTGCAAGGACGAACGGGTGTGAACATCGAGCCGGCCACGGTGAAGCGGCTGGCGCAAATCGAGAACATCATCGGTATCAAGGAGGCCTCTGGCAACTTGTCGCAAATGGCGGCGATCCTCAACACCGTACCCGAGGACTTCATCGTGGTTTCTGGGGACGATGCCATCACGCTTCCGCTGACTGCGCTTGGCGGACGCGGGGTCATCTCCGTGGCGTCCAATGAAATTCCAGCAGAAATGTCGCAGTTGACGCGGCTCGCGCTCCGTGGCGACTACGCCGGGGCGCGCGCGATTCACCGGCGCTATCATCCGCTGATGGAAATCAATTTCGTTGAATCCAATCCCATCCCGGTGAAGGCTGCCATGGCCGAAATGGGACTGCTCGAACCGGTATGGCGCTTGCCACTCGTTCCGCCCAAGGCGGAGAATCAGGCGCGCATCGGCGCGGTGCTTGAATCGCTCGGACTCGTCAAGAGGGTGCATGCAGCCTGCGCAAATTGAAAAGTTGTTTGACGATGCGCCAGCGCATTATGAAGAAGAACATCAATGGCTTTTCCGCGATTTCAAAGCAGCGCTGAACCGCGGGGACATTCGCGCCGCCGAACCGGATGCCTCCGCAAAATCTGGCTGGCGCGCAAACCCCTGGGTGAAGAAGGGAATTTTGCTGGGCTTTCGAATGGGCGCGATCGCGGACATGTCCATCGACGCAACGAGACAACCGTTCTTTGACAAGTCCACGTATCCGGTGCGGGCGTTCGCGGCTTCCGACGGCGTGCGCATTGTTCCTGGCGGCTCCAGCATTCGCGACGGCAGTTACATCGGGCGCGGGGTAATTTGTATGCCGCCGATGTTTGTGAACGTTGGCGCGTACGTGGGCGAAGGCACGATGATCGATTCGCATGCGCTCATTGGGAGCTGTGCGCAGGTCGGGCGCAACTGCCACATTTCCGCGGGATCGCAAATCGGAGGCGTCCTTGAACCCGTTGGCGCCCTGCCGGTAATTATCGAAGATGAAGTTCTGGTTGGCGGGAATTCAGGTGTCTATGAAGGAACTGTCGTGAAGCGGCGCGCTGTTCTTGGCACCGGCACGATTCTTAATCGCTCGATTCCGGTTTACGATCTGATTCGAGAAAAGGTCTACACGGCCACCGAGGCAGAGCCGCTTATCATCCCTGAAGAAGCCATCGTAGTGCCCGGATCGCGCGCTGTCTCGCATCCTAGCGGTGCGAAATGGGGGCTCGCGCTGCAGGCCGCGGTTATCGTGAAATATCGCGATTCGAAGACGGATGCCCGCGTGCAGCTCGAAGACCTCTTGCGCTAGCGCTTCACTGCGTCAACACTTTTTCAAAAAACTGCAGCGCGCGCGGGTCGTTCGATTGCCCCAGCCAGAACATGGCCTGTTTCCGCACTGCCGGATTCCGATTGGTCTGCGCGACTTCTATCAATTTGGGCACGCCTTCATCCTTCGGCAATTGGCTGAGCGCAAAGACCGCTTTTTTCTTCACTTCCGTGTCGGGGTCGTTCTCGATCGCTCCGGTAATAATGCCGACAGCTTTCTTTCCCGCTCTTTGGGCCAACCAGAACAGAGCCTGTCCGCGCACGTGCGAGCTGGTGTCATCGTGCGCCATACGAATCATTTCATCAAGCGCCTCGGGTTCGTGGCTCACGGAAAGCGCAAACGCAACGTGAGCACGAACATCCGAGCTCGGATCGGCTTTCGCCATGCGTTGCAGAGCGATCAATCCGGCCTTGCCACGCGCCGCCCCCATCCAGAATGCCGCTTGCTTCCGCAATGCTTCGCGCTGCTCCGGCGCTGTAAAGGATTCGAGCGCCCGGTCGGCTGATGCATCCGCATGAAGCGCAATTGCCGTCAACGCGCCGCTGCCGATCTTGCGTTCGCCATGTTCTTCAAAATCCAGACGACGCACGTAAGTTGCGAGGAGCGCAACACTCTCCGGTGCTTTGACTCCCGTGAGCCAGATAAACGGCAGTCCGCCCGCGTCCACCACGCAATCTTCCGATGCAACGCGAATTTTAACGACTTGCTTGGCTTCCAGGCGATACAGCACGACAAGTCGACGCGCCCCTTCCAGCTTGATGCTCCCGTCCGAATGCGACGTGCTGGTTGTTCCGCCATTTTCCTTTTCCAGACGGCAAGTTCCGCAATTCCCATCATTCCAGTTGTTGTCGCAGCAAGCGCCACGCTCGCCGGCAACTTCGTCGACGCTATACCCGACCCATTCGGGCGCTTCGGCTTTTCCCGCGAGTTCGCGAATGGCCGCATCGAGACTTGCGCCGACAGCACGCGTCTCCAGCTTCGCGTTTTCAATACGCGGAGCCTCAGACGACTGCATGGTGGCCGTGCCTGCTTGTCCATCTCGGGCCGGGGCATTGCCTTTTGCCAGTTGCACCGCGGCAGTGCTAATTCCAGCCACGATCATCGCGAACCCGAGTGCTTTTTGCAGCGCCGAAACAATTCGTTCTTCTCGCATGGTTTTTCTCCTACTTTTGTAGCAGTTCCATCAGGTAATCGGTGCCTTCTTTGGAATGCATCAGCGACAATTTAGATACCGCCGTCTTTTTGAGTTCAGGGTCTTTCTCGCTTCGCGCGATAGCCACCAGCGCTTTCGCGTTGCCCTGCAAGAAATAGGCGTTCAGCACCTCTGCCTTGACCGCGCGATCTGCTTCCTTGGCGTAAATGTCTTGCAGTGCCTTGCCTGAATCTTCCGAGTGGATCAGGCCAAGGTTTCGAATCGCCGCCCGGCGCAAATCCGCGTCCTTTTCTCCTTGCGCCGCTTTCACGAGCCTTCCCGAATCGCCCGCAAGGAAAAATGCCTGCAGGATGTCTCTGCGCAGATCCGTCGAAGTTTCCGCCTGGTACAACTGCTCCAGTTCGCTCGTTCCATGAACCAGCCCGAGTTGCCGGATGGCCTCGCGCCGCAGCGACTCATCCTTTTCACTCTTCGCCGCAGCGAACAGGTGCTCGTGATCGCCGCCGATCATGTAGCTGCGCAGAATGGCGTGCTTCACAGAGGCGTCGCTGCTCGAGGCGTAAACCTCCGCCAGCGTTTTCCGAGCTTCACTGCCGCCGAAGAGTCCCAGGTATTCAACCGCCTTGCGCTGGAGGTCCGGATTGGTCTGGCCTCGCGCGATTCTGCCCAGAATCTCGCGTGCCTGTGCCGACCCGCTTTGCGCCAGCACAAAGAGCGCCTTCGATTTTTCCTTTGGAGTGCCCGAACCGTTGATCACTTTCTCGAGCAAGGGCAGCGTGCGCTCCGGGTCGCTGCTCATCAGCCCTTGAATGGCCAGCATTTTCAATTCTTCGTCGCTCTGGTCTGCTGGCTTTACAGGTTGCCCGGTGGATTGCTTTACTTCGATCTCCAGAGCAGTAGCGTCTTTTTGCCAGCGGCTTTGCGGAAACCGCCGCTTCATATCGGCAATCGTGGCCAGAGCCGTGTCTCTCTTGCCCATGCGGTTCTCTGCGTACGCCTTCCAGTAGAGGGCCGCATCCGTTTGCGGGCCGTTCAGATCCGCTAGTTGCCGGAATTTGTCCGCGGCCCGGTCGTAGCGATCCTCATCCAAGTCTTCACGGCCGTCGTCGTACAATTCTTGCAGCCGTTCTATTTTTTCTTGCACCCGCTCGCGCGCTTCCTGTTCGCGCTCGCGCTTCTCCTGTTCTTTGTCTCGCGCCTCCTGAGAGTCTTGCAGCGAATCTCCGGACTGCATGCGAATTGCCTTGAGCTCACGGGCGCGCGTGGTTGCCGGCGCCAGCAGCAGCGCGGTGATTGCGATCCAGGCCGCGCTTGCCTTTCCAACTGAATTGCCGATGGTCATACCTTGTTCCTCTCTCTTTTCGCAGAATCGTTTTGCGGCGCAGGCTTGCTGGCCTCCTGCCGTTGTTGCAGTTCCTTGTTGACCACACGAACCTTGAACAGAATCCCGCGCGCCTCGATCTTTTTCTGTATGGCCTCAAGCTGCGCCGGCGTTACTTCTCCCGGGCTATGCGCCACGTCCAGGAGCACGCGCTCCAGTTCGTCCAGCACGCTAGCGAGTCCCGCATCCCCTTCTCGTAGAGCGGTCTGCCGGTACAAACGGTTTTCCTGCAGTAAATCTTCCGCGCGGCGTTGCTCAGCCGAGATGTCCACTTCTTTCTGCTTGGGGTTGTCCGGCGCCTCGTTTGAAAGCTCGATTAACATCCGCTCGGAGTGGCCAAGGTGTTCGCCCACGGCGACGACCAGCACGCGTTCCCGAACTTGTTCCTTGTTCACGACGTTGTCACCGATGCCGCCGTGCTTCGTGATGCGCCCGGCAACGAAAGCCGCGACAATCAGCGCAACGATCCCGCCCGCCGCCGCGAGCCGTCGCGGCTCGAACCACGCCTGCCACCAACGTCCTGGTTGTTCCGCCAGCCGTGGTGCAATGTCCTTCCAGACTTGCCGCCCGTAATCTGCTCCCGGATCCGGCACCGGCAGCGTATCCAGCGCCGCGAGCACTGCCTCGATTCGCTCCATCTCGGCGCGGCACTTTTCGCAGGCCGACAGATGATCCGCTATCACTGCGCGCCGCTCGGCAACTCCCTCGCGATATGCAATCAATTCTTCTTCCCTCATGTGTCTCATGACTCAGTTCCCATCGCGCGTGCCTGCGCTTTTGTTTCCACAAACGGCTGCAGCGCATGGCGCAATTTTTGGACGGCTCGAAAGACCGTGTTCTTCGCCGCGCTCGAACTCGATTTCAAGACTCCCGCGATTTCTTCGATCCCGCAGCCCTCCCAATGCCGCATCACGAAAGCCGTTCTTTCGGCCTCCGAAAGGGCCGCCAGCGCCCGCTCCATCTGTTTTCGCAGCTCGAGACTCTGCGTCAACCGTTCCGGAGTCGGCGCTTCATCCGGGACGCGATTTACGGGATCGTTTTCCGTTCCCTCCCGGTCTTCGACTCTGGGCGTTTCCCGGAGCGCGTTTTCCTTCTGGCGCTGACGCATGCGGTCAATCGCGTAGTTCGCGGCAATTCGATAAACCCAAGTCCCGAAATTTGCTCGCGCCGCAAACTGACCGAGCTTTTGATACCCGCGCAAAAACGCCTCCTGGACCACTTCTTCGGCATCGTGCCGGTTCCCGGTCATGCGGTAGGCAAGCCGGAAAACGCTGTGGCTGTGCCGCTCAACCAGAACGCGATAGGCATCGCGATCGCCCGCGAGCGTGCGCTCCACGGCGAGGGCGTCGCTCTCTGCGATGGCCTGGGCGCTATCGACGCTCTGCTGCATCCGAGTCATTAGACAGGATTCGAGGCTTGCGGTTAGGTTGAGCTTAGACCCTTGTCCATCAACAACATAGCGCTTCTTGGGTCTCAAAAGGGACTACTGGAAAGGGGGCCTGGGCCGGCTCGGCCCGGAAGTTCCTCATAGCCTCATAGAAAGTTAATCACCGACCATTCATCGTTTCACTCGTACCGCAACGCGACTATCGGATCCACCTTCATCGCGCGGCGTGCCGGCACACAACACGCCGCCAACGCCACGATCGCCAAAATAGTGCCAACTCCGGCGAAAGTCAGCGGATCCGTGGCACTCACGCCAAAAAGCTGATTAGCCATCAGGCGGGTGAGCCCCAGCGAGGCCAACAGCCCAATGAGAATTCCGATGACCGTCGTCTTCATGCTTTCAGCCAAAATCTGGCGCAGCACATCGCTCCGCCTGGCGCCCAATGCCATGCGTATACCGATTTCATGCGTCCGTTGCCCCACCAGATAGGAAATGACGCCATAAATCCCCATGCTCGCCAGTCCCAACGCCAATGCGCCAAAGACGCAAAGCACGATCATCGAGACCCGGCGCGCCGCCAACGAATCGGCAATTATCTCTTCCACGGTTTGCGCGTTGAACATAACCTGCTCGCTGCTGATTTCTTTCAGGGCCCTTCGGATATTTCCGGCCGCTGCCTCTGTACTGCCGTCGATGCGCACCAGCACACCAGTCCCGCTGGATGACAGGTGCATGATCTCGTCTGGGCCCTGCAAGTAGGAGGAATAAAGCTGTGCTCGGAGTGACTGCTTGTCGTCTGAATCGAGACCCCACTGTTTTACGTGTCCGACGACTCCAACGATTTCCGCCATTCCTCCCAAAGAAGCCAGATTCAGGCGCTTCCCGATGGGATCTTGGCCGCCAAAGAACTTTTGCGCGAACACATCATCAACGACGATCACGTGCCGCGAGTGTTCACGATCTTGCTCCGTAAAGAAACGGCCGCGCTCCAGCGGAATTCCCATAACCTTCAAATAGTCTTCTTGAACCACGTAGCTGATGGCCCAGCTCATTTCGCTCTCGCTGGCCGGTTTTGGCTGTCCTTCCATCCAGAATAGCTCTTCATCGTCGCTTGCCAGCGGCACGGCGGCCCACGAAAGGGACACGGCCTTTACACCAGGAGTCGAACGCAGCTTGTCCTGAATCGCCCGCAGGGCCGCGCGAATCGCATCAGCGCTAGCATCTCTCATCGACGACGGAAGAGAGACCCCGAATGTCAGCACATTGCGCGAATCAAAGCCTGGATTCACGCTCCAAAGCGCGCTTAGGCTGCGGATCATCAAGCCTGCCGCGATCAACAACACCAGCGCCATGGCCATTTCCGCAACTACGAAAGCTCCCTGCACGCGTTGTTTTCCGCCGCCGGACCTCTGTCCTCCTTCTTTCAATGTGTCGTGCAAATTCGTCTTCGAGATTCGCAACGCCGGCACAAGTCCAAACAAAATGCCACAAAGCAGCGCAATGCCCGCTGTGAACAGCAAAACTTTCCAATCCATTCCAACTTCACTCGCGCGCGGCAATCCCGAAGGCAATCGCTGCAGCGCCACCTTCGTTCCCCACGCAGCGATTACGAAGCCGAGTCCGCCGCCCGCCAGTGCCAGCAGCATGCTTTCTGTCAGAAGCTGCCGTACGATTCTTCCCCGGCCAGCGCCCAGCGCCGCGCGAACGGCGAACTCACGATTGCGTCCCATTGAGCGGGCCAGGAGGAGATTGGCCACGTTCACGCACGCGATCAAGAGCACGAATCCGACGGCCGCGAGCAATACCAGCAGAAGCCGCCGTACATCGCCGACCATCTGCTCCTTAAGTGGAATGAGCGTCGCCCCGATGCCCTTGTCCGCCTCTGGATATTCTTCCGCCAGGTGTTCCGTCACTCGCGCCATATCGGACCGCGCCTGTTGAATCGTCACATCCGGTTTCAGCCGCCCAAGTCCATGAATTCCCAGGCCCGCCATCCGGATGTGTAGCGCCGGATTCGTCCACTGGCCGATAGGAACGTACAGTTCGCTGGCGCGAAACGTTCCAACCTGCAAGTTGAAATTCGCCGGCACCACGCCCACAATCGTGTAGCTTCGTCCATCCAGCGTGAGCCCTTTTCCAAGCGCATCCGGCGCGGACGCAAACTTCCGGTTCCAGAATCCCTCACTGATAATCACAATAGGATTGGCCCCGAAATGGTCTTCCCCTTCCTCGAACATCCGCCCGATCAACGGTTTTACTCCGAGCATGGGAAAAAAATCAGTGGAAACAAATTGCGTACGCACTTGTTCCGCATCGCCGGCACCCGTCAGATTGAACGAATATCCACGCGAAATAGCCATCTTGGAAAAAGTCGTGTTCTGTTTACGCCAGTCTTGAAAGTTCAGGAAGGAGATTGAACCTGCTTCAAAATTCGGCTTGCTTTCGTGGAGCGTCACCAGTTGTTCCGGCTGCGGATAGGGCAGGGGATTGAAGAGCACGCCGTTCACTACAGAAAACAGCGCCGTGTTCGCGCCAATTCCCACCGCCAGCGTCAGGACCGCCGCGGTCGCGAACCCCGGCGACTTCGCGAGCATCCTCATCCCAAATCGCAAGTCCTGCATTATCCGATCGAGCGATCCCCAGCCCCAGACGTCGCGCGTCATTTCCCGCACTAGCCCCACGTTGCCGAACTCGCGGCGAGCTGCGCGCTCCGCTTCCACGCTAGCCTCACCCCGTTCTTCGCGCTCCCGCGCCGCCATCTCCAGATGGCAGCGCACTTCTTCGTCGAGTTCTTTCTCGCGCTTCCGTTTGCCAAAGAGTCCCTTGAGCCACCTCATTCGCGACTCCTTTTCTAATTCTCAATTTCTGTTATCCATTTTCAAATTTCTATTCGTACCGCAGTGCGCTCAAGGGGTCCATCCGCGTGGCCCGCCGTGCGGGAATATAACCGGCAAGAATCGCCACCACCAGGAGCAGGAGCGAAAAGCCGAGCAAAATACCAAAGTCTGTCTTTAGGATTCCAAAAACCAGGCTGGCCATCGTGCGGCTAAGACCGAGCGAAACAGGCAATGCGATCAACAAGCCTAGGCCTGTGAGTCTCAGTGCTTGCCATAGGACGAGTTTCATTAAGTCGCCGTGGCTTGCCCCCAGTGCGTAGCGGATTCCGATTTCTCGCGTCCGTTGCGCAACGCTTTCTGACAACACTCCGTATACGCCAACAGAGGAAAGCGCCAATGCCACAATCCCAAACACTCCCATCAAGATTCCCATGATGCGTACGATGGCAATGGAATCCGCTACCTCTTCTTCGAGCGTGTTGATGCCGAGGAGGGCAATCTCCGAATCGAGTTTCTTAACTACCGCGCGGACACTTGCGGCATAGTTCCCCGGCGCGCTCTCCGTTCGGAGGAGCATGGCCATGGACCTGACAGGTTTCTGGGTAAATGGCCTATAGATCACGGCACGAGCAGCGGGATTCCACCAGTTTTGCCTTACGTCTCCGACCACACCCACGATGGTAATCCACGGTTCG
>Ga0066706_10000712_pt1 | contig 11404 bp, 5 predicted proteins | sample GraSoiAngelo_155_FD_67274 | JGI IMG/M metagenome (GOLD analysis project Ga0066706, IMG submission 67274) | Grasslands soil microbial communities from the Angelo Coastal Reserve, California, USA - 14_1009_13_30cm | ecosystem: Environmental > Terrestrial > Soil > Grasslands | place: USA...
GATGCTGAACCAGTTCGAGCTGAGGTTTGGACCACCCGCCCAGAGCCATAGAGCGAGATTACCGCTACTACGGAAATAGTCACCCGGGAAGGAAGGAGCAATCCCCTTACCATTACGCTGAAGCGAATAGCTCTGACCAACACCGGGATTCTGAACGTTTCCTGGAGAACAAGCCTGGCCTAGGCCTGAACCCGACCCGCAAGTCCAAGGTCCTGAACCTATCAGAATGTGGTTGGCTATCGGGTCGAACTGAGCCGTGAGCTTGGATGGGTCGGGGCTCATGCAAGTGTCAGGAACGCGGCCTATGGACACGTCGGTCAGCCATATGGAGCCTGCGCAAGTTGACCAGTAGCGTCCAGGGATGATTGTGGGAGAGGTTAGGGATTGTTTGGTGAAGGGTCCGAAGGCGTTGACGTTGATGTCGAACTGGGAGGGAGTGAGGACTGTTACACCAGTGACTGGGGCTAGTCCGCCGCACTGGAAGGCTCCTGCAGCCTTGCATGATAGATAGGTGAACCTGACATCCCAGGACGTGACTTTCGTACCGTCCTGCCAAACCAGGTTGGGCTGAAGGGTAAAACGGTATGTGAGGACAGTGCCTTGAGGTGGCGTGTACGTTAGAGCAGAATTCACCAAGACTATGCTGCCAGTGCTCATCCAATCCAGGAGCTGTCCGTTTGACAGCGGGTTGATAACATCAAGGCTGTCGTAGATGCTACCGACGACGTCAAAATCCCAGAGAGTCGTGGCCAGGTACGGATTGGTTGTGCGAGTGGACTGTTTGAAGGCCTGGCGTACAGTCCCGGTTTGAGCAGGGTTCGGATTCCACGCGTTGAGCCATGTGAAATAGCTAGCGATCCCGCTTCCCTCATTATTAATAACCCTCTGCCAGGTCGCAGCAGAATTACCCGGGGTATGCTGCAGATACCCGAACTGGTCGCTCGTTGTGAAGACAGGTATTGTGTACGCCCCTTTCCCGAAGAGATCTTCTGCCTGAATCCCCGCACTTATCGCGGAAAGACTGTTGCTCGCGGGACAGATTCCCATTCCCGGCGACGTGGGCAGATTGGACATTGCGCCTATGACCGGATCACCTGACGCACTGAGACAGGGAGCAAACTCCATCTTGTTGGAGAGATTGTCGTATGAAGGAACACACATGTACTCGTAGTCACCTGCACTTGGAGTTGGGACAGAACTGGACGAGCAAGGGGCGGTCGGCGTTCCTCCCTTGATGCTAGATATTCCAGAGACGAATCGGCTATTGTAGCCGAGGTAGAGGCTCTGATCAAAAGGAAAGACAACGCCAAAGCCTGCCGTATACATCCCCCAGCTCATCGCCACGTTGGTTGTTGAGGTAGTAAATCCTGGAAAGCCGGTGCTCGGCCCCTCATTCTCGCTCAGGTAGGGGAGACACCCAGTCACAAAGCCCTGTCCGAAGAGCGCGCATATCTCTTGAGCAAGTGTCTCTCCAAGGGCTAGCCGAGGAGGACTATCACTTCTAACGAAGAATGGCACTGTATTAGAGGTCACAGTGGTCGAGATACCTGTGAGCACACAGTTAGCATCTTTTCCAGTAGCTAGGCCCGCATTGATGAAATGCTGGGCAGCAGCACAGAAATCCGCATCGCCATAGTAGGGTTGCCATGCCGTTAGGCCATGCGCTCCACCTGTGGCACTAGCACGGTGGTAGGCTGTGCCACCTGGGGCACCCACCTTACATGTTGAGTCAGTTTGCGGGAAAGATTTGTCCCAGAGGCATGGGTTTGGCGAAGGAAGACCACCGTTACTGGTCGATACGGGATTGTCGATCGCTATAGCAGAGCCTGCAATGTCAGGCTCATTGTTGACGAACTGGACCTTGTCGATCAAATGAGCTATTCCTTGGCGTAGCTGAACGCCTAGTCCACTAGTGTCATTGCCAAATCTCATATCAATACCCCAGAAACTGTTAGCGAGCATGAACTCTATCTCGAAATAGCCATGCTCTGAGATTGGCGCTGTAATGTAGAAGTTAGGATTCGTCGTGAATGTCGAGAGCAGACTAGACGATAACGGCCAGTCTGTCAAGTCAATGCTTGGAGAAGCGGACTGTATGTTGACGAACTCGGCCGTCTCATCAGTGAAGATCGTACCTAGAAGAGTGTCCATTTCCGGTCCGGCAGGAATCCAGTAATTCGAACAGGAGCCCGCAGAGCCAACAGTTGGACACGGAGCCGAGATGGCATGGGCGAGGGTTACCGTTGGAACATGGAATCCGGTGGAAGATGCACCGGCAAGGGACGCCATGGAGAAGACCACTGTGAATATGATAACGAGCCTAACCCTGAAGCTGGCTCTCAAGATGATTCGTGAGGCTGTCTGATATCGTCCACGTAAAAAGCTATCTGAAAACCCCTCCCACGAAATGAATCCAGCGCACGAATGAGACATTTAGAGAAAGCTGGGACATTCTTCGTATGTATGAGGCAATATGAATCAACACAATAGGGTTCGATTCGTCGGCCGGAAGCTATGACACCAGAGATTGGAGATTCCTAAGATATCTATCCGGGTTTCAGGGCGAACGTGATCCATGCTATTTGACGCTCTCCAAGCACGAAGTCGTAAGAGGATTTGAACCCCATGCAGATGATTTCGGGGCGGCAGGTCTACGTGAAAATCCCATAGTGCGCGATGGTGACAGAGATGTCGATGGCACCAACAAACTGGTCATTGTTGATGTCGAAATAGGGATTGAATCGGCTGCAAACCGGGTTGGTCGGATAGAGACTGCAAGGTTGTGATCCGTACGCGTATTTGACCTGAGACACATCGACTGCTGTCGTTGACCCATCCTGATCCACATCACCCGGAGGAAGAACATGGACTGAACGCCTCACGGTCAAAGTATTATCAGCAACGTTCCCCACCGTCTCTCCTGGGGAATTGCTGGCAACAGCGTTGAGGCTGTACAGCCCAGGCTTCATGTTGAAACTCGTATTCCAGTAGAAGTTCAGCGTCAGACTAGCACCTACGGCGAGAGAGAATGTCTGAGTGCCTAGGTTTGTCGTCGTTGTGTTTGATACACTCACCGTCAGTGTGACCGCCTCAGAGCTATCTCCTAGATTGATGAGTGTCGTTGTCAATTTCACCCATGAACTCTCGCCGATAGAAGCCAGCCCACCCGGGTAGATGAGGGTCGCATTTGCAGAGAGGGAGGTCACAGCCACATCATTCACCGGATACACCTGAGTCAGAGTTGACAATTCCCAGATCTCATCGGCACCCACCGGATCCGTGACGTAGAACATGTGTAGATACTTGTCGGTGCCCTGGACCGCGACAGGCTCATCGCTGTCTATCGCGCTAGCGCAAGATGTCATCTGAGAATCCGGAGACCAAGACGCTCCATTGTCCTTCGAAAACTTGTTGAACAGCGCATATGTCGGCGCACACGTCTGCCTCCCCCAGAAGAGCCAAATTGTGCCATTCCGATCTTGAACCATCGATGGATGCTCGTCCACCGTTGTTGAACTAGTGATCAGTGTCGAGGAGCTCCAAACAGTCCCGTTGAAATAGGAATAATAGAGAGTTATCGCCGGAAAGATCCCTCTCGACCAGACAACCCAAATCCGCCCATCCTTGCTCGCGGAGACTGAAGACCCATAATTCCAGTTCACATCACTCGGCGGCGTTAGCAGAGACTCCAAGGACCATGATCCAAGACTGAGAGTCTTGTAATACAAGTGCTTGGAGGGAGTGCAAGTAGAGCAGGTAGAGTTCACTCGAGTCCAGACAAGATAGAGAGTTCCATCTCTACCGACCGCGGCTGACGGCTGAGTATCATTAAGAGAGGTCTGCGTGATGGAGACGGGCGCAGCCCAGGCCCCATTCGCGAATACGCTGTAGTAGATGAGACTGCTCGGGCTTGAGATTTGGCGAGCCCAGAAGAGAAAGATCCGACCGTCCTGAACCTGCGTAAGATACGGAGCAGAGTTGTACCCGTTACTCGTCATTCTCTGAATAACAGGAGACCAGTGGCCAGCAGTCTGAGTCTTGATGTATACGTCAAATCTTGACGGGCTCCCTGTGTTCAAGTTGGACTGGTAAGCAAGCCAAAGCGTCCCATTGCTTGCCTGGAGGCCGTTGGGCTGAGTATTAACCGCCTGACCGGAGACGATCGCTTGGTTGTTTCCCCAGGAATATGGAGGCGTACCCGCAGCAAGGGTCTGGACTGTTAGAAGCCATCCGGCGATGGCTAAGACGCTCATCAGTGATGCCTGCAGGATTCTCCTTGATGTTCTCATATCGAGATCATGCGTAGCGTCTCAGGTGGATCGCACTGAGGAGCTTTGTGCAGAGTCTTCCGAAGATGAGATATAAGACTTGTCAGTTTCCCTTCTTCACTGGGATAGAAGAAGTATTCTCTGGCAGCCAAGTGCATGCTGTGGATCGACGACGCCATGGTTCAGCACCTATCGTAGTTGACGAAAGAAAGAAGGGAGTTTGGAATTTGGGTTGTAACTGTTCTACGAGACGGTGACTGTTCCGCCGGGGTGTAGGTTGCCGCTTCCGATCGCCGCGGGTGTGGTGGGTTGTGTGACCGAATTTGCTGAGACGCCGACTATGACTGTTAGAGCAAAGTGGAACGTGCCCGTCGTGGTTGAGTCGAAGCTGATGGGGATGAGATTGTTGTTGAATTGAGCGCCGTTCGCGGGCAGCTGGAATATTGCTGAGGTACCTGTCACTGTTATTGTGCCTGTAGAATCGGTCAGGGTTACCTGGATTTGTACCCAGAGGTTCGGGTTCGCGACGGGGTTCGTGAGGCCGACCTTGAAGGTATCGCTTCCAGCTCCGTTGACCAGTTTCACTGAGTGACTGTAGGTGAGCTGGTTGACCTGTACGCTGGCTGGGATTGTTGTAACGATGAGCTGCCACGTGATGCAGTGGACTAGCGAGCCGGATCCGATACACATCTGGATTGTGTAGGTGCCGGCAGGAGTCTCAGTCAGTGGGAATGGTGCACCGAGGTCTGGGCTGAAGAAGGTGGAGTTCTGACCGACAATGTACATCTCCGGAAGGAGTGTGCAACCGCCGTCGTTGAGACATCTGGCTAGGCCGGGTTCGACAAATGTCGTGGAATCGAACCTGCAGCCTGTGATCGCGCCGCCGTCAGCTATCGGACCCTGGTGTTTCAGAGTACTCAATGGAATGACGTTACCATTTGAGTCGAAGACCTTCAACTGGCAGATAGCCTGGCCCACTTCTGGGAAGAAGGATCCGCGCGCTCCAGTGAGGCTTGACGGAAGACCGGCAATGGCATCAGTTTCCATGCCTCCGAGGCTAGTGATGAAGATTGTGTTGGTGATTGAAGCGCCGACAAACGTGGTTATGTCACAAGGGGGCCCACTCGCTGGGCATCCGTCTGTGCCATTCAGAATTGGGCTTAGAGTCTCCTTCACAGTATTGAAGTTCGGGCCTGTCCCGAGAGTCATTGTCGTGAATTGTTCCGCCAACGAGAAGTCGAAGACGTTGAAGTTGAGCACCGTAGAGGATGTGAGTGCACCGCTCGTGCCGGTGATTGTGGCTTTGTAGAATGCAGTGGCGGTGCTGGGAAGAGTCAGTACGATCAGGGTCGATGGGGCGCTTCCGCCAGCTGTTAGGCTAACGGAGGCAGGGGTGAGGGATGACGTAAGACTGGTCGAACCGGCGGAGTCGGGTATGGTTACGTTCATGATAGATACTGTCAGGCTCACGGTGCCGGCGAAGTTGTTTGTGCTCTGCACGGTGATGACTGCAGAGGCGCTCTGTCCCCTAGGAACCGAGACGCTATCAGGCACTGCAGTGAGAGTGAAGCCGCCTGCTCCGACCATTACGGTTATCGTTGCAGTGTGCGTACCAGTCGTGGCAGTTCCAGTCTCGTTTACCTTGTAATTCCCTGGGGCAACGCTGCTGGCCACTGAGATGCTCAACGAGAATACTGCCGGGGCTGTCACCGAGTTGGAGCTCGGAGAAGCCGTTATCCCAGCTGGCGTTGACGCGGAGAGCATTACGGTCCCGGTGAACCCGCCTAGGCTACCTACGCTAATCGTGGTAGACCCAGAGGAGCCTGGTGGAATACTGACGGCGGATGGACTGGCAGAGACTGAAAAGTCTGGCGGGTGTACGACTACAGTGACGGTTACCGTATGGGTTGGGATGATGGTTGAGAAGCTACCGGATCCGGTCGCAGTGACATTGACGACGTAGGTTCCAGTTGTCGCTGGGCCCACGTTCAAGGTCGCACTGTCGCTTGAGAAGCTTACCAGATCAAGCTGAGCCTTGCTCAACGTTGGAGCTGTAGGCAGAGTGGTCCCGGACACGGCTATGTTCACCAAGTCCGCATATCCACCTGTGGAAGAGGCTGAGATCGTTGATGCCCCAGTTGCGCCTGGGGTGATAGTGACGGTTGTCGGGCTGGCGGAGAGAACAAAGTCTGGAGTGGAGAATCTAGCGGCTTGAGTTGTTTCAGTGGGCGGAGTTATGGTTCCATTGGTTATTCTGACGCAAGTGCCTGACGGGGTGGGGCAGCCGGTCTGGAAGTCTACCGGAGTACCTTGTGTACCCTGGAGGACTTGGTAGACCGCAGTAAATAGCAGACCGTTACCGCTGACAACGGAACCACCGACGGCAGAAAAGTGAACTGTATCGATTGTGTCGGTGGACAGGCATGTGCTTCCCGCGATGAGAACGCCTTGCAAGCATTCCACTACGACTGAGATAGGTGATGTGAGGATTGAGCCAGTCAGATCAACGCTAACCGGTTTCAGAGTCGTATGATCGGCCAGGACTGTGATGTCGAACCCGTTGAGATTGTCTGAGCCCTGAACTACAATAGCGATTCTTACAGTGGAGCCTACGTTACCCGCGATAGAGACTGGGGGCGTTGGACAGGTTGTTGATCCATTAGGAGCGAGGCAGACTACGCCGGTAAGGGCGTGGGCAGAGGGAAGTGAAGGAACGACGAGTAGCGATCCGAGAATTATTAGTGGTAAGATTAGTAGTGTTCTGAGGTTTGTTTTCAACAAATAGCACCCATTTTTTCCGAAGTGGTATTCGGGAAGACTCAATATAAGAGTTTTCGGAGGCGAACTGTTCCGTTATAGCCACGAAACACTTGAGATTGAGAAAGACTTCCACGGTATTCTACAAATATATGATGCGTGCGCCACCCGTTCCGCCCCTGCACCTCTCGGATTGCAAGAATCAATATGTGGATATGAGCAGGGATTTTGATTGGGGCTAGCTGGAAAACTGCCTGCTTGTTTCGTGATCTTATCGTCATGAGCGAAACATCGATTGTCGGTTTTTAGGTTCATCGCGTCACTCTTTGTGAAAGGTTCGGTGCTGGAGACGGTTGTCTAGCTTGTGGTTCCGTAGTGGGCGATTACAAATGCGATATCGATAGCCCCGATGAACCCGTCATTATTAATATCGACGTAAGGGTTCCATTTCGGTGAGCCGGGAGAAGCGCCGTAGTCAAATTTTGCGATCGAAGCGTCTATCACGTCTGTGGTGCCGCTCTGGTCGACATCGCCAGGAGGCAGAACATGGATTCTGTTCGGGAGACTCAGGCCATTATCAAATGAGTTCCCGTAGGTTTCGCCAGAGACGAGGGCTATACTGGCGGACATTGCATATCGGGCCGGCCTAGCGTTGGTGGTGTTCCAGTAGAAGTAGAAGTTCATAGTATTCCCAGGACCAATGAGACCATTTATTGTCCCGGTGTAAGCCGTCGTTGTGTTTGAGATCGTCAGAGTGACCGCAGCGTTATCAACATAATCACCGATGTCTGCGATCGAGACCACCACTGTCACGATAGCGCTCTGGCCAACGGACTTGAGCCCGCCGGGGTATACCCAGGATGTTCCTAGGTTGCTGGATGCTGATAGTCCAGAGACCGCTAGGTCGTGGACTGGAGAGACTCCGCTGGACTGGAGAGCATAGATGTCGTAGTCGGGAACATTCAGATTGGACGTGTAGAAGACCCAGAGCGGTTTTACACCGTACATTGATTGTACAGCGCTGGGCATCTGGCTGTCCACACTGTTCGAGGTGTTCGTCAACTGTATTTCGCCCGACCAAGTCCTGCCAAGATCGTAGGAATATTTTCCATAGAGCACGTAGTATTGTATTAGCTGCGAGACGACGATCAGTCGAGACCAGAACAGCCACAGCGTGCCGTTGCGATCCTGGATTAGTGACGGATGCTCATCGGTCGACGTAGACGATACGATTTGGGACGCAATGCTCCAAGAGTTGGACGTGCTATTGTACGTTTGATAGTATAACTGATAGTTGCTCCCAGCCGCGCCTTTGGACCACGTAATCCTCACAATGCCATCTTTTGAAATTAGGACATTTGCTCCGTAGTTCTGGTTATTGTCGTTCGTCAATTGAACGTCGCTCGACCACACGCCATTCCTCAGGGTCTTGTAGTACAACTGTTTGATTGCCGCACATGCGCAGGTGCTGTTGACACGGGTCCAGAACAGCCACAAGCTGCCATCACGGCTGTTGACAGCAGCCGAATTAAGCGTATCGTTCAACGATGTAGTAGTAACCTGCACCGGCGCGGACCAAGTGTTCCCGATCAGACGATCATAGAAGACCTCGTAGCTCTTGCCCGGCTTCATCACCCAGAACAGCATGATTGTACCATTGACTAACTGTACAAGGGAGGGTGAAGCGTTTTTGCCGGAAGTCGTCAGATTATGATCGTTCGACCAGACACCGCTCGTGTAGGTCTTGTAGATTATGTCGTATCGTCCATCGGAAAAACCGTTTCTGTCAGACTGCCAGGCCAGCCACATCGTGCCGTTCGACGCTTGCAACGCGTTGGGTAGAAGGTCAAGTCCGCGATGGGTATCAACTAAGATAGGACTTGACCATGAAGGGGCCCCAGCCGCGCTGAAATGGAACGGTTCGAAAGCGGCAAGCATCGCCAAGATGATGACTGCAGAACGAAACGCAAGCTTCAGCTTTTTCGAGACTGGCATGTTCTGTTAGGTTTCACCTTCCCGCCACGACGAACTTGCTGGTGCCATGCGATGAGCGGATGCAATGGCTGTCCGATTTTCCCGGAGGTTGCATATACGTTTTCCACAGCTGCAGCATGCTCCGGATAGAGAAAGTTGGCTATGGCAACCTGACCCGCACTGCGTACCTCGACAGCAGGGCATCTGGTCGCACCTGACTGGTGCCAAGTCAATGAAAAAAGTTTCAGAAAGAGGAAAGGGGGGCGGACTCTTTCTGCCGTCTTCTACGCTATGACGGTGAAGGAGCCGCTCGCTGGTACGCCCGGTGTGGATGCCGTGCTGGTGCCGCTGAGACTTGTTGCACTTGTGCCCCACATTATAGTCGCTGACCAGTTGAACGTGTCGCCAATGTCACTTGCGGGGAACGTGAAGCTCAGCTGCTGGTTGTTCAGCGGTGGGTTGACTGAGCTGGTAGGAGCTACGACGAGGACCGTGCTGGTCACGGTGAAATCGCTGACCCCGGACCCGTCGGTTCCGGTGATCTGGACTTGCACGAATAGAGTGTCGTTGTTCGGGTTGAAGATTCCGAACTTCCACGTCTGTACGCCGCCGGTCTTGGATATTGAGAGGCGGTGCTTCCAGTTCATCTGACTGAACCCTGGATTCAGGCAGGTGTGGTTGGGAGTAGTGTTGTCAGGGCATGAGGCACCGCCTGAGATTACCGTTACCTGGACGTTCGTGCTGTGTGAGAGGCTCGGGCTTGTGCTGGTGCCGGTTACGACTACGGTGTAAGTACCTGTGGCGGCTGATGGCGCGCACACCTTGAGCTGGGACGTTCCAGACATTGTAACGCTTGTTGGGTTCAGGGTGGCGTTGAGACCTGCCGGAACGCTACTGGCTGTCAACTGGACCGTGCCGGAGAAGCCGCCTTGGGCTGTTATTGTGATGGTGGCTGTGTTGCACTGGCCTTGAACGACGTTTATCGGGCCGTTGTTGGTGATGGCGAAGTCTTGGACGTTTACTGTGACCATCGTGGAATGTGAGCGGACAGCAGTGGTGCCGGTGATTGATGGAGTGGTGCCCGTGACGGTCACCGTGAATGTCCCGCCACTTCCGGTGGACATGCACGTGAGAGTGCTGGTTCCAGAGCCTCCGGATATTGTTGATGGGCTGACATTGCAACTCAGTCCAGTGGACGGGGATACTGAGGTAGACAGGGTGACTGTTCCGGTGAAGCCGTTTACTGGTGATACCATGATGCTAGTTGATCCGGTACCTCCCGGTGTTGTGTTGATCATTGTCGGGCTGGCGAAGATCTGGAAGTCAACCACTTGGACGTTTATCGTGGGTGTGGTGTGACTGTCTGGACCACTCATTCCCGTGACGGTTACCATATAGTTGCCCGCAGCGGACGATGTTACTGTTAGGGTTGCTGTTCCAGAACCGCCCGTGATGCTGCCTGGGCTGATCGTTGCGGTCAGACCTGCGGATGGGTTGGTAGTTAGGGTCACGGTGCCGGTGAATCCGTTGACTGGCGAGATGGTTATTGTGATGGTTGCTGTGTCTCCCGCGTTCACCGTTACGCTTGTTGTACTGGCGGTTATTGTGAAGTCGGTCACGTTGAACGGCTCGCAAGCGCTGGTGGCCGGGTTATTGTTGACGTCGCCGGTGTAGGTTGCGCGGAAGCTGTACGTGCCCGCTGTAGCTGGCGTCACCGAGGCGGAGTTCGGTACTGAACCGTTGGTTACCGTTACTGTGGACACCGTCGTTCCAGTTCCGCTGCATGTACCGCCGGTGTAGAGCGTGTAGGTTACACTTCCGCCTGCCTGGACGGAGTTGGATAGCATTGCGGAGTCTGATACTGATGAGCCGAGGACTATTGATGTCGAGGACACGGTGGTTGCTAGGGCTGGACTCGCCTTGTTTACGGTGACGGAGATGCTAACGGAGTGCGTCACAACTGGTGAACCTCCTGAGCCGGTCTCGGTGACTGAGTAGGAGCCGGCCGAAGTAGCGGTGATGTTGCAGGTTGACGTGCCCGAAGTGGTGGTCGTGGTCAATGTCACGCTCGAACACGGGGCTGATAGTCCAGTGGCCGGACTAATCTGGGCGGTGAAGGTGACAGTTCCAGTGAAGCCATTCTGGGCAGTCACTGCGATACTGGCGGTCGTGGAACCACCGATTGTAAAGGACACAGACTGCGTAGCAGGACTCAGAGTGAAATCAGCCGCGTTTCCAACGACTTGACTTAGTGCTGCACTTGTGCTGCCGTTGAAGCTGGCGTCACCGCTGTATTGTGCGGTGATGGAGAAGCTGCCGGAATGCGTGAACGTTGCTGTCAGCATTGCAGTGCCGGCTGCAGATAGAGGACTGGTTCCCATGGTGATCGTACCGTTGAGGAATGT
>Ga0066706_10000717_pt1 | contig 11388 bp, 8 predicted proteins | sample GraSoiAngelo_155_FD_67274 | JGI IMG/M metagenome (GOLD analysis project Ga0066706, IMG submission 67274) | Grasslands soil microbial communities from the Angelo Coastal Reserve, California, USA - 14_1009_13_30cm | ecosystem: Environmental > Terrestrial > Soil > Grasslands | place: USA...
GTCCGCTATCCAGCTCTATAACCCATGTAATCCAGGAACTGGAGTGCCCGGCACACCTTGCACTGCCGCGGCGACTCGTTCGCCGTTTCTCAACAATAAGATTCCTTCGAACATGCTTGATCCAGTGGCGAATGCCCTGTTTACTTCGCCTCTCTATCCGACTCCCACAATTGGGGGTATTCAGAACAACGCCATCAATACGACAAGCAGTGCCTTCAACTCCCATCAATTCGACATCAAGATTGACTACAATATCTCTGAAAAAGACCGTTTGTTCGGGCGTTATTCACACGCTTACCAGGAAAACCCTACAATCAACTCTTTCCAGCTCTTTGGCATCGGCTACTCGCAGGCGCCTATTACCAACGATGTGGTCAACTGGACACATATTTTCAGACCGAGCTTGTTGAACGAGTTCCGCATTGGAACCAACTATGTCCACCTGAACAACGGAACAACTTTTGACGCCAGCGTTGGAAAGCTCGGGGAACAACTCGGGATCACCGGCAGTAACGGCGCCCAACTTGGGCTTCTCGGGCTGAATTTCAGCGGCGGCTTTGCCAGCAACATCGGCAATATCGAAGTTCAGCAGCTATTTCCCAGTACCGTGATCCAAGTCTCGGATGGCATCGTTATTACGCGCGGGCGCCACGTCTTGCACGTCGGCTTTGAGGCGTGGCGCGACCGCATCAATATTTACTATTCGACTAACAGCGGAGCCCTCGGATCTCTGGGCTTTAATGGGAACTTTACCGCAAACGTCACCTCTGTCGATCCTGCATCAGGTGCGTTCAATTATGCAGCGAACACCGGAGCGGGCGAGGCTGATTTCTACCTCGGTCTTGTGCAGAACTACAGTCGCGGTGTTACCAACCCGCACCCGGGACAGAGCCTCTGGGGGCAGCGCTCTACGACCTTCGCTGGGTATGTAGAGGATGGCTGGCGCGTCACCAGCAATTTCACCTTGGACCTTGGCCTCCGCTACGAAGCTCACACTCCGTGGGTGGAGATACATGATAGGCAGGCCAACTTCGGCCTCACCAGCGGCACCGTCGAGCTTGCTGGCCAGAATGGCAACAGCCGGGCGCTCTATAATGGCCATTACGGTCTGGTGGACTTCCAACCTCGTCTCGGCTTCGCTTGGACACCGGCGGCTCTCGGCAACAAAACCGTTGTCCGCGGCGCTTTCACCATCTCGTCTTATCTTGAAGGCACAGGCACCAACTTGCGTCTCACGATGAACCCACCGTTTACGCCTGCTGAATTCGGGCAGAACTTCAACAACGTCCTCCTGCCGACCGATAGCGGTGGCCTGAGGACTACCGAAAGGGGCATCACGCAGCCGACTGATCCATTTGCCGGTGCAAGCGTCCGCCTGTGGAATCCGGATTTCCAACCTTCTATTGCGAAACAGTGGAATTTCTCGGTTCAGCACCAGCTATCGAACAGCACGACACTGCAGGTTGGATATGTGGGGCAGTACGCAGACCACTTGGCCAACCCGATGTGGTTAATCCAGAATATCCTCAACGCGAACGGCACCGTGTCACCCGGCCTTTACATGGCTGGAAACCCCGCGCTGAAGAGCAAACTCAGCTCGATCCGCGGGACCTTTTCCAACGCCTGGATGGACTACAACGCGCTCCAGGCCGTCCTGCAAAAGCGCATGAGCAGCGGTTTGCAGGGTCAGGTCGCATATACGTATTCCAAGTGCATGACCAATTCGGCGGGATACTATGGCACTTGGGGTAATGGGACTCAGGCTTCTCCCGGTATGCCCTATTGGCAGAACGTCTATGACGGGAACTCGGAGAAGGGACCGTGCTTCTATGACGAAGCTCACAACCTAACGAGCTACGTTCTCTACCAGCTTCCTTTTGGGCGGGGGAAGAAGTTCGGGAGCAACTTGAACAAGGTAGCTAACGCGGTCGTGGGAGGTTGGGAGGTGGATGGAATTCTCACTATGCACACGGGATTTGCCATGACGGTTAACAATTGGGGAGACCCCTCCGGTACAGGTGCTTGGGTTACGCGAACCAACTGTCCATCGTCGATCAGCTACCCAAAAACTACAGTTTCGAGCGGTGGCATCCAGTGGTTTGATCCCAGCGCCTTCACACCAGTTGCGGCCGGTCATTTCGGCGGGTGCAGCAACGGCAAGCTGCGTGGACCGGGCCTTAAGAACTTCGATATGGGCATCAAGAAGGACTTCTCTTTTGGCGAAAGCCGAAAGCTGGAGTTCCGATCGGAGTTCCTCAACCTAACGAATACGAAGATACTAGGCGCGCCAACCGTCTTCACTGGCGGGACTCTTGGCCAGATTACCCACTCGCAGGGCGAGCGCAACATTCAGTTGGCCCTGAAGTTCTTCTTCTAACCTTAACCGGAGTGTAGACTGGAAGGCAGGCACGAGGAGTGCCTGCCTTTCTTTTCGTATATGCGAGACCTCTCGAAAACAGTCTTGACCAGCTTTCTTCTTTTGTTGACTTCCACCGTAACTCAGGCTCAGGTCGCCAAGAAGCCCGCTGCCGCGGTTGATTCATCTGTTGTGGCCGAACGCGGCGCGAAACTTGCCGAAACCGGGCACTGCGCGGAGGCAATGCCACTGCTGAAAAAATCTTTCCCACAGACCTCGGACAAGGACCTCAAGCTCAAAATCGGTTTCGACGCCGTGCGTTGCGCCATGACTCTGAATCAAGCCGACCTGGCTGTGGACTTCCTGCGCTTGCTGAACCGTGAATTTCCACACGCTCCTGAAGTTCTCTATTTAACCGTCCACATATACTCGGATCTGTCCCTGCGCGCCTCGCAAGAACTGGCGGATGTGGCCCCCTCTTCCAGTGAAGCCCGCCAGCTCAACGCCGAGTCTCTCGAAGTTCAGGGAAAATGGGATGAAGCCGCGGCGGAATACCGTCGGATACTGGAGCACAACCCGCATGCCATCGGCATCCATTTTCGCTTGGGACGCCTTTTGCTCTCGAAGCCTGATCCTGACGCTTCCATGACAGACCAGGCCAAGGAGGAATTCCAGCAGGAACTGGAGATTGACCCCACCAATGCTGGCGCGGAATATGTGCTCGGCGAACTTGCGCGCCAGGCGCAACACATCCCCGAAGCCATTGAGCATTTTACGCGGGCCACAAAGCTCGATGCGAGTTTCGGCGATGCGTTTCTCGGGCTGGGTATGGCGTTGGTTTTCAACAAACAGTATTCTGACGCGATCTTGCCTCTGGAGACTGCCGTGAAACTCCAGCCTGCAAACCCGGCGGGCCATTATCAGTTGGCCATTGCCTACGGCCAGACAGGGCGGAAAGAAGACGCCAAGCGGGAAGCTGCTCTGCAGCGGGAAACTGCGGATAGGATCGAAGCCGAAAAAAAGAAGGCCGCAGCGCTTCAGGGACAGCTTCCCACTCCGTTAGGAGAGAAGCCTGAGCCCCCGAGATGACGGCTCGACACGCTCCAAATTCCATAGAGAATTCAAATGGAAGCTAGTTTGGCGTGGTTTCCTTGCCGGAGAGGGATTGCAGCGCCTTGCGCGCATCTGTATCGTTCGGTTTGATCCTTAGCACTACTTCGAGTTCTTTTTTACCTTCCTCAACTTCACCCTTAAGGATATAGATCAGCCCCAGATTGCGGTGCAGATCCACACTCGAAGCGCACTGTCCACACAGTTCGATTGCTTCCTTGAAGTCCGTAACGGCTTGCGGCCAGTCGCGGGCGTTCGCGGCCTCCAGACCGTAACTGCCCAATTTTTGGATTCGATCATTGACCTCGCGCTGCTGCTTGAGATTTTGGAAACGTTCCAAGAACACCTTTGCTTCAGGCTTTCCCGCTCGGCTGAGCGTCTGCGCAAGGCTGTAGAGGGCATCTTCATTATTAGGACTGGCTCCAACTGCGATTTGCATGTGGTGGATTGCTTCCTCCATATTCCCCAGAATGACCAAGTTCCGGCCTAACAAGAGTTGCGCATCGGCGTTGCTGGGTTCCAGAGTTACCAGATGATCGAGGAGTTCGACTGAGCGCTGAACGTTGCCGAGTTTTTTTTCAACCTGGGCGAACACATAAAGAGCTTCAGGGTAATCCGGTTGCAGCACGCAAGCCCTGTCGAGTTCTGTCCGAGATTCTTCGAAACGATTTAGCTCGAACAGAACTCGTCCCTTGCTGTAATAGGCAGCGGCGGACTTGGAGTCCAGCCGAATTGCTTCGGAGAATTGATTTAAAGCTCCCGGCAAATCAAATCCATCCATTGAGAGAGCCGCGCCAAGATTCAGGTGTGCGAAGGCGGAATCAGGGTGAACTTGGGCCACTCTTTGGAGAATCTCGATGGCTTCCTCTCCCCGGCCAAGCTTGGCCGCGATCATTCCCAGGGCGTTGTGAGCACTGACACTTTCAGGAGAGCTGCGGAGAGCGTTTCGAACCTCCTTCTCGGCCTCAGCGTACTTACCTTCTCCGGCCAAGACGAGGGCAAGGTTCACATGAGCTGGGGCAAAGTTCTTTTGTTTCTGAATCGCTTGAAGAAATAGTCCACTGGCTTCCAGGTCTTTGCCTGACGACGCGTAAATGACCCCAAGGTTATTCATGGCCGCCGCAAAATTCGAATCGACTGAGATCGCGGCTTTGAAATCGGCTTCCGCCTCTGCCTTTTCGTTGTCCTTCAAGTGCCAGATTCCGAGCTGGTTGCGCGCTTTCGCCAAGTTGTGGTCCAACCGAAGTGCAGTCTCCAGCTCTCGCAGTTCGCCACGCGCATCGCCAAGTTTCGTCAGGGCAAGTGACAAATCGAAATGCAGCTCAGCGTTATCGGGATCATTCTTGAGCGCTTCCCGATATGCGGCAGCGGCAGCTTCGACTTGAGTCCGATGGGCAAGCCGGCTCCCTGGGCTGGCTCCGCCGGTTGCGACGCTGAAATCCCTAAGGTTTCCAGCTAGCGTGACTTGAAGTTCCGCAGTTGCGGATTCCTGCTCCATCCTCTTCGCCAGTTGGAGCGCGGGAGCCGCAGCCTGCTCAGGGCCGCGCGCTTTGGCAAGGGATGAGATTCCAAACAGCAGTATCAGAATTACTAGATGGTTCCTGAAGAATCGCGCGTCGAGGGATTTTGATTTCATTCTTGCCACTAACAAGATGACGGCTCCGGCGCGTGCCGTAAGGGAAAATCTGCACGGGAGACTGAATCTGATTATCAAAAGTTCTGGCTGATTATGCAACCTTGGAACGGCGTGCACTGCTGGTGGAACCTGCAGTATCCTCGAAAGCGCACTTATGAGGAAAAGGTCCATATGTTTTTCGGTTGCAGCGCTCGCGTTGAATTGTTTGCTGCTGTTCGGATCGATGCTCGCTCAACAGACGCGTGAAGGCGCTGCTTCCCAGGGTTCCCTCCCGACTCCTCCGAGAGTGAATTTCGTCGACATCGCGGCGCGTACCGGACTCTCTGCCAAGACCGTGGACGGCAATGAGAAGAGGAAGAAATACATCATCGAGACGACTGGGAGCGGCGTCGCCTTTTTCGATTATGACAATGACGGCTGGCCGGACGTGTTCTTGGTAAACGGGAGCACTCTGGCAGGTTTTCCGAAGGGGCAGGAACCTACCAGCCACCTTTATCACAACAATCGGGATGGCACGTTCACTGACGTAACCAAGAAGGCCGGGGTCGCGCTGACGGGCTGGGGGCAAGGGGTCTGTGCGGGTGACTATGACAACGATGGCTGGGAGGATCTGTTTGTTACCTTCTGGGGTCACAACGTGTTGCTGCACAACAACGGCGACGGCACTTTCACTGATGTCACAAAAAAAGTTGGACTCTGGCATGATAAGGCACGCTGGGGAACCGGATGTGCATTTGTCGACTACGACCGCGATGGCCACCTAGACCTGTTCGTCTCAGAGTACGTGGATTTTGATCCCAACCATACGCCCGAACCCGGGAGCAGCTCGCTTTGCCAGTGGAAAGGTATCTCGGTCATGTGCGGCCCCCGAGGCCTGAAAGGCACGCGTAACGAGCTCTATCACAATAACGGCGACGGCACATTCAGCGACGTTAGTGATAAAACCGGAGTGTCCAAGACAGAGCCTTACTACTGCTTTACGGCGCTCACAGGGGATTTCGACAACGACGGCTGGCCCGATATTTTTGTGGCTTGCGATTCAACACCCAGCCTGCTGTTCCACAACAACCACGACTGCACGTTCGCGGAAATTGCGGTCAAAGCCGGAGTGGCCTACAACGAAGACGGACGCGAAGAAGCCGGCATGGGCGCTGACGCGATGGACTACGACGGCGACGGCTGGTTGGATATCATCAGGACCAACTTTTCCGACGAAACTTCCACGCTCTACCACAACAATGGTGACGGCACCTTTACGGACGTAACCTCCGTTTCGGGACTCGGTACCAACACTCAGTTTCTGGGTTGGGGCACACTTTTTGTTGACGTCGATAACGACGGCTGGCCGGACTTATTTATGGCCAACGGTCACGTCTATCCAGAAGTAGATTCTAATGGCCTCAGCAGTACTTTCCGGGAGCGCAAAGTGCTCTACTGGAACCAACACAACGGGAAGTTCAAAGATATCTCCCTCGATGCTGGTCCAGGCATCACTGCTCCTTTCAATAGTCATGGCGTGGCTGCCGCGGACTTCGACAACGATGGCGCGTTGGAAATCCTGGTGAACAATAGCCACGATGTACCCAGCTTGCTAAAGAATTACGGCGAACACGGAAACTGGATTTCACTGAAGCTCGTTGGCACAAAGTCCAATCGCGACGCAATCGGCGCGCTGGTCACGGTGAATTCGGGCGGTCACCAGCAAGTACAGGAAGTGCGCAGCGGTGGCAGCTACATTTCGCAGAGGGATTTTCGTCTGCATTTTGGTTTGGGCAAATCTACCGAGGCGGAGAGCGTGGAGGTTCGATGGCCGAGCGGGGTCCGGCAAGTATTTCACGACGTGGACGCCGATAAGTTCTATCAAATCCAGGAAGGCTCCGGCCAGATGACGCTCCAACGATTTGCGCGCAAAATCTCCAAAGGAGAGCCGCCCCTTGAGGCTTCCCGCTGTTCCAGGGTCCTTTGACTCTCTTCCACGCAGAGACTTTCTGCGAATCTTGCTCGGGACTGCCGCTATGGGAGGAATCTCACGGTCTAACCCTGCCTCCGAGAGCGCACTTTCCGCATTCTCCGAAATACCTTCTTCCGCCAGCGGAATTTCCTGGTCTCGCGTAAACGGCCGCTCCCCCGATACGGTATGGGCGTGGTGGGCGTCCGCGTTCGGGGATGGGAGTCGATGCCGCCGACTACGATCAGGACGGCTGGATCGATCTCTTCGTTGCGAATGTCGATCAAGAGATGTTCTCGCTCTACCATAACAATAGGGATGAGAGCTTTCGCGATGTCGCGCTTCCCACAGGAATTGGCTCGGCGACAAAACTTCTCAGCGGTTGGGGACTGAAGTTTTTGATTTTGATAATGATGGCGATATAGATTTGCTGCTCTGCAATGGCCACCCGGATGATCATATCGAAGGGCACGTGACCGGCGTGACGTACCGCGAACCCATGCTGCTTTTTCGCAATACGGGTAATGGTTTTAAGAATGTCAGCGGTCAGGGCGGCCCGATTTTTTCGCAGTCCCTGTCCGCACGTGGCATGGCGTTCGGTGATTTCGATAACGACGGTGCGGTTGACGTGCTGATCGCGATTAACAACGGGGCGCCGGTACTGCTTCGCAACAATGCGGGAAAACAAAACCACTGGCTCGGCGTGAAACTGGTGGGGGAAAGGTCCAATCCGGACGCTATCGGCGCCGTTGTCACGTACCAGGCCGGAGATTTGAAACGCAGGCGCGAGAAAGTCGGCGGAGGCAGCTATCTTTCTTCGCATGATCCCAGAATGGTGCTGGGCCTGGGAAAGCGGGGAAAGGTGGACTGGCTCGAAGTGAAGTGGCCGATGCCCGGAAGTACGACGCAGCGTTTTACCGGCCTTCCGATAAATCGCTACATTACGATCGTGGAGGGCCAAGAAAATTGGAAATAGGCCGAAAGCGAATGTCAATGGATCTTCCGAAGCGCCGAAAATAAACCGCGCAGCCGTGGAGAAAGAAGGTCCCTTCAGGAGTTCAGAAACGAGGCAAGTTCATGGTTGAAGCGATCTTGATCCTCGATGTTGGAGAGGTGCGCGGCATTGAGTTCAACGTACCGTGCGGCGGGAATCTCTTGCGCTAGAAAGCGCCCGTCGGCCGGAGGCGTGGCCGGGTCATGCGCCCCAGAAATCACCAGAGTTGGCGTGCGAATCTTGCCGAGTTGTTCGCGGCAATCGAAATCGCGAATGGCGGCGCAACAGGCAGCGTAGCCGTCCGGGTTTGCGCTCTCGATCATTTTCAGCGTGCTCGAAATCGTTGCCGGCGACTTCTGGCGGAAGGCGGGCGTAAACCATCGCTCGACTACCGCCGAAGCGACCGATTTCATTCCGTTTTTTCGCACGGTTTCGATACGAGTATCCCAGGTTTCGCGGGTTCCAATTCTTGCGCCCGTGTTGCACAGCACCAGCTTGTTGAGGCGTTCAGGCGCATTAATTCCCAGCCACATGCCAATCATTCCACCCATGGAGAGACCACAGAAATACGCGCGGTCCAGACCCTGTGCATCCAGCAATGCAATAACATCTTTCGCAAGCAGTTCGATCGAGTACGGTCCCGGTGTCGACGAAGATTGACCGTGGCCTCTCGTATCGTAACGAAGGACGCGGAACCTCTTTTGGAACACGGAAGCTTGCGGATCCCACATGGAATGATCCGCGCCTAGCGAATTCGAAAACACTAGGGCGGGCAATCCATTTTGGCCTTCCAACGCATAATGAATCCGCGCTTGTCCAGACTTAAGGATGGGCATCGAGCCTAGTCTTCTCCTTTAGGAATTTTGTTTTGCTCACGGCGTGCCAACGTATTGGCAACACCGGCTCATAAAGCCCGATGCTGCTAGACGCGTTCCAGGATCAGGGCGATTCCTTGGCCCACACCGATGCACATGGTGCAGAGCGCATATCTACCGTTGATCCGCAAGAGTTGATAAAGCGCCGTGGTGACAAGCCGCGCGCCGCTGGCACCTAACGGATGCCCGATTGCGATTGCGCCACCGTTGGGATTCATGTGGGCTGCGTCGTCTGGAATTCCCAATTCGCGCAGCACGGCCAGCGCCTGCGACGCGAATGCTTCATTCAATTCCACGACATCCATTTGAGCGAGCGACAATCCTGCCTTGGCGAGGACTTTGCGGGTTGCGGGAACTGGTCCCATCCCCATGACGCGAGGGGCGACACCAGCAGCCGCGGCTGCCGCGACGCGGGCTCTCGGCGTCAATTTGTGCCGCTTCAATGCACCTTTTGAGGCTAGGAGCAATGCGCAGGCGCCGTCGTTCACACCCGAAGCATTTCCGGCGGTGATCGTGCCGTTCGGTTTCACGACGGGTTTTAGCTTGGAAAGTGCTTCCAACGTGGTGTCCGGCCGAGGATGTTCATCTTGAGAAAAGAGCAACGGGTCACCGTTCTTTTGCGGAATCGGCACGGCAACAATTTCCTGCTTCAATCTGCAGCTGCGGATGGCCTCGGCCGCGCGCTGCTGGCTCCTGAGCGCGAAGAGATCCTGATCCTTGCGCGAGATGTGAAATTCTTCGGCGACGTTTTCGCCGGTCTCCGGCATCGAATCGACGCCGTACTTGGCTTTCATCCCAGGGTTGATGAACCGCCAGCCGAGCGTGGTGTCTTCCATTTTCAACGAGCGCGAGAAGGCGCTGTCCGCTTTGGCGATGACAAAGGGCGCTCGCGACATGCTCTCGACGCCGCCGGCAATCACGAGATCGGCTTCGCCGGACTTGATGGCCCGGGCCGCGGAAGCAATGGCGTCCATACTCGAGCCGCAGAGCCGGTTAACCGTTGTTCCCGGCACTTCTTTCGGAAGACCCGCCAGCAGGAGCGCCATTCGCGCGACGTTGCGGTTGTCTTCGCCTGCCTGATTCGCGCAGCCATAGACGACGTCATCTACGGCGTTCCAATCGACACCTGCATTGCGCTCGACAAGGGCTTTAAGAGGAATCGCTGCGAGATCATCGGCCCGAATGGAGGCAAGCGCTCCGCCGTAGCGCCCGAACGGCGTCCGAATCGCGTCGCAGATGTAAGCAGTCTCCATCGTTATCCTAGGAATTTCAGCGCTAGCTATCTTAGTACGGAAGCGTGCCAAAACGCCTCGCTTGCTTACGCTCTTCGGAAATGCTCTCAGTCTGTCCCGTCAGGGATGGGCCCTGTCTGTACCCCCTGGTCGCCCCTCCCCCATCCCCGCACGTCGTTGCCTTCGTGCCGCAGAGTTATATTCACCACCTCACCGGTTACGGTGTCCAGCGTCGCCAACGTTTGCGTGCAAATCACATCCTATAATTCGCATTCGGCCTCCTTCGGAAAGTGGCCTACGACCAACAGTGGTTGGCGGGAATCACTCGTAGCGGAGGGCTTCGACGGGATTGAGGCGGGCGGCGCGCGATGCGGGATAGAGTCCGGCGATGAGGCTGACGATGATCGCGAACGCGATGGCGCTCAGAGCCAGCCACCAGGGAACATAGGATATTTTTACGCCGGGCAAATTCTGGCGGTGAAGATAAATGGTGGTGCCCCAAGTCAGCGCGGACCCAATCAGCCAGCCAAGTGCCACGCCGAAAAAACCACCGAAGAGACCCATGGCGCCGGCCTCCGCGAAAAAAAGGCTGCGCACATCGCGGTCAGTCGCGCCGAGCGCCTTCAGAATGCCGATCTCCCGGCGGCGTTCGAGAATGGCCATCACCAAAGTGTTGATGATGCCCAGGGAAGCGACCGTGAGCGCGAGGCTTCCAAAGAGGCCTAGGAAGAGATCGAAGACGGTGAAGACGAGGCGGAGACTCTTGGTGGCGTCCAGCAAAGAAAACGTGGCGAAGCCCAATTGCTTGATCGCCGCTTCGACTTGCGGCACGTCCTTGGGCGAACGGACACGCACGGTCATGGCCATGTAAGAGGGCTTCGCGGGATTACCCGAAAGGAGGGCCTGCACGTCGTCCGGCTGAGCGACATGAAGTTGCTCGGCGGTTTTGAGCGGGAGATATACCCGTGCGCCTCCGAACCCGCCGATCCCTGCGGAAGGATCTGACTCGGTGATGCCGACAATGCGCAGGGTCTTCTCGTGCGGAACTATGGAGATGCTGCCCGGCGAGATGCCACCCGGTTTACCGGAGCCCATCATGGCATCGAGAAGGGCCTCGTCGTCGGCGTACTTCGAGAGCGCGACCCGTTCCGCATAGCGCAGAGTCAGATTCTTTCCTACGAGCGATGGCGGCTGGTCGGTGAGCAGTTTTGCAAATTCCATCTGGAGAATGGCTTCC
>Ga0066706_10000718_pt1 | contig 11387 bp, 10 predicted proteins | sample GraSoiAngelo_155_FD_67274 | JGI IMG/M metagenome (GOLD analysis project Ga0066706, IMG submission 67274) | Grasslands soil microbial communities from the Angelo Coastal Reserve, California, USA - 14_1009_13_30cm | ecosystem: Environmental > Terrestrial > Soil > Grasslands | place: USA...
GCGATGCGATCCGGGGCGATTGCGATGATTTGATCTACAGTGTCGGCAAAAGTGTCTGCGGTCTGGTAGGGAAGTCCGTAAATCAAATCGACGTTGATGCTATCGAAGCCGAGCTCGCGGGCGGCGAAGAGCAGATCGCGCGTCATTTCGTAAGGTTGGATGCGGTGGACGGCTTGCTGGACTTCGGCCTGGAAGTCTTGAATGCCCATACTGAGGCGATTGAAGCCGAGTTTGCGGAGAGTCTCGAGATGCTGGCGGGAGGTCACGCGAGGGTCAACTTCGATGCCAATCTCACTGTTGGGGTCGAAGTGGAAATGTTCTCTGGTGAATGTGAACAAATCCTCGATCTGTTCAGGAGTCAGATAGGTTGGCGTGCCGCCGCCCCAATGAAACTGGACCACGGGACGATTTCTCGAGACGCTGCGGCCGATGCGCTTCATCTCCTGCTTCAGAACGTCGAGGTAGGGAGGCGCGACGCTCTTGTTCTTTTGAATGACGACGTTGCAAGCGCAAAAGAGGCAGAGACTTTCACAGAAGGGAATGTGCATGTAAAGCGAAACGGGCGTCCGGGCACGCTCGGCTTCTTCGTGGACGCGCTCGAGATCGGCGGGACCGAAAGTATCGTTCCAGACCGGCGCTGTCGGATAGCTTGTATAGCGAGGGCCGGGACGATTGTATTTTGCGAGGAAATCCTCGCCGACACGGAGCTCGCCCCGCATCTGATCGAGGCTGGGATGTGCGAGTGTCATGCCTAGCGTCTCCTATCGCACCTGCGCAACAGTCGTTGCATGCTGTATCAGCGCGCGCTGGGCCGTCTCGACAAAGAGCTGGGCGTTCTCGACCGGCGTATTTTGCAAAATGCCATGACCGAGATTGAGGATGTGGCCGCGGCCGCAAAGAGAACTAATAGTGCCCAGCGTCGCATCGCGAATTTTCTCTGGAGGAGCGAACAAGACGGCGGGATCGACATTTCCTTGCAATGCAATTTTGGGACCCAGCAGTTTGCGAATTTCGGCCAAATCCACGCGCCAGTCCACGCTGAGCGCATTTGCGCCAGAACGAGCTGCGGCGGGAAGCAAATGTTGCGACGCCTTCGTGTAATAAATCACCGGGGCTGAACCGTCGAGTCCCGAGATGATCTCCTGCACAGCAGGGAGGGCGAAGTCTTCATAATCTTGCAAGTTCAATTCGCCGCCCCAGGTATCAAACAATTGTACGGCTGTTGCACCGGCGGCGATTTGTGCTTTCAGATAAGGAATTGTGGCCTGAGCGATGCGATGGAGGAGGACGCGGAAAGTTTTCGGCTCGTGGTAGAGGAAGCTCTTGACGGTGGCAAACCCTTCCTTGGCCTTGCCTTCCACCATGTAGCAGGCGAGGGTCCAAGGAGCGCCTGCAAAACCCAGAACAGGAACGTCCTGACCGACGGATCTCACGATGCGCCGAATTGCTTCGGGCAGGAAACCGGTTTCCGCCTCGGGGTCGAATACCCTAAGGCGCTCGACATCCGATTTGGAGCGGATTGGATTCGGCAAGTTTGGGCCGGCGTCGCCGAGTTCCAACTGCAAGCCCATGGCTTCGGCAGGAATCAAAATGTCGGAGAACACGATGACGGCGTCGACGCCAAGCCTGCGAAAAGGCTGGATGGAAACTTCGACGGCAAGTTGCGGCGTCTTGCAAACCTCAAGGAATGCATGCTTTGCGCGGATTTCGCGGTATTCCGGAAGATACCGGCCGGCCTGGCGCATTATCCAGACGGGAACTCGCGGCAGAACTTCACCGCGGCAGGCGCGAAGGAATAGTTCTCTCCGGTTGATGGGCGCAGGTTGCAGGGTCATGGTTTGTCAGAGGAAACAAGGATAGCAAATCCCAAGCCGTCTTGCTGATGCGAGCGATAAGGCGTCGAGATGTGCGAGCGCCTGCCAGTGTGGGCTATACTCGAAATGCAGAAGAATCCGGAGAATTCCGGGAAGAACAGGCCGCTCGCAGTGGGTGCGCCAGGTAGGCCGAGTTTCGGTACAGAGAATGAATCACCTATTCCCAATTTTGAGTGTGCTGGCCTATCTTTTGAGTTTCGTTCTGTATGTTCGCTTCTTGAGTACAGGGAACAAGCTGACGGGCAGATTGGGTACCGTGCTCCTGGGCTTGGGCCTGATTGCGCATTATTTTGCGCTGCTAGAAAGGTCTCGCGGGTCGCACACGGTTCCTTACCACGACCTGTATGGCTCCATGTCCCTGTTCGGCTGGCTTCTGGCGCTGACGTACCTGGGGCTGGAGCTGTACCACCGCCAGCGATCCGTCGGGGCTTTTGTTCTGCCGTTTATCCTGGTGTTCTTTTTGGCTGCGCATCTGGCTCCGGCGGACCGGCTTTCGCCGCCCGCGGTGCGCGGTGTCATTTTTGCGTTGCATGTGACGCTGAGCATCCTGGCGTATGCGGCGTTTGCGCTTTCCTTCGTTCTCAGCCTCATTTTTCTTGGGGAAGAGAGGCTGCTGCGACGACACAGAGTGGGTGATGTGGTCTGGCGGCTTCCGCCGCTGGAACTACTCGCGCAGATGAGCCAATCGAGCGTGCTGGTTGGCTTGGTTTCCATTGCCGCTGGAACAGCCTTGGGATTTGTGTGGGTTGACCGGCTGAGCAGCCAATATTCGTTCTACGATCCGAAGTACGTGATCACGCTGGTTGTACTGGCGCTGTATGCGCTGTATTTCCGGTTGGCGCGGACGACCGGGTGGCGGGGAGCGCGAGCGTCAAAATTATGCGTCTTCAATTTTATGATTGTTGTGTTGAGTTTTACGGTCGTAAATCTGTATTTCTCGCATAGTCATCGGTACTTCTAGGAGCGAGCAGACCGCCGAATGGAAATTGTTCTCGTCGGACTGAATCACCGCACAGCGCCCGTTGAGGTGCGGGAGAAAGTGTCGTTCACTGCCGAGCAGGCGCGGCGCGCCGCTGAAGAACTGCGCGCGCGGGGAATCCTCGAAGAAACACTGGTGCTCTCCACCTGCAATCGCAGCGAAGTGTATGGAGTGCCACCGGAATTTTCCCATGAATGTGCGCCCGGACTCTCCACGTTTCTCAGTGAGTTTCATTCGGTACGTGCAGATGTTCTAAGCGTGTCGCTCTATCACCACTACGATCACGAAGCGGTGCGGCATCTTTTTCGAGTTGCGGCGGGGCTCGACTCCATGCTGCTGGGCGAAGCGGAGATTCTGGGCCAGGTGCGGGAAGCGTATCGCTTCGCGCACGAGCACGGAGCGACAGGGCCAGTGCTCAATCGCCTGTTTCAAGGCGCATTGGAAGTCGGGAAGCGGGTGCGGACAGAAACAGAACTTGGCACACGGCCGATGTCCGTGGCTTCCGCAGGCGTGAAACTGGCGGAGCGGATTTTTGGAAAATTGCACGAGCGCAAGGCGCTGGTATTGGGCGCGGGAACGGTCAGCGAGCAGGTGGTTTCGCAACTGCGGGATCGCGGTATCGCGCAGCTTTATGTGATGAACCGGTCTCGCGACCGGGCGGAAGAGCTGGCAAAGAGATTCGAGGGAAAGGTTGTCGGCTGGGGAGAATGGGATTCGGCGCTGCAGTCGGCGGATGTCGTAGTGTCCTCGGTCAGCGTGGAAGAACCGCTTCTGCGGCGCGAGATCCTCGAGCGAGCGATGGCGGCACGGGGGAATCGCGCATTGTTTCTGATGGACCTGGGCGTGCCGCGGAATATAGCTCCCGACGCCGCTGAACTTTACAACGTCTACGTCTACCATAGCGACGACCTGAGCGAAATCGTGCAGCAAAATCGCAGCGCTCGCGAGAGCGAGATTCCCAAAGCTCAAGGCATTGTGGACGAGCATGTGGCCAAGTTCCTCTCCTGGCAGGCAAGCGTCGACTTGGTTGGGCTTGTGGATGCGCTGCGCGTGAAAATGCGGGAGGAACGAGCATCGTTCATCCGCGCGCGCATGGAATCCATGAAGCACCTGACGGAGACAGAACGGGCGCACGTCGAAAAACTGATGGATGAGATGCTGGAGAAACTGCTCTTGGAGCCCGCGGAGCGGTTGCGTGGCGAAAAGGAACTTCGTCGGAAAATTCAAAACGTCGAAGCGCTGCGCGACCTGTTTCTTTCGTACCGGGAGAAGCCGTGAGAATCCTGCGGATCGGCACGCGCGGAAGCGTGCTCGCCAAATGGCAGGCTGAATCCGTGCGTAAGAAGTTGTTTGCTGCGACCGGCAGGGAAGCGGAAATTGTGGTGATCAAGACCAGCGGCGACAAGATGCAGCAAGCGCCGTTGACGCAAATTGGCGGCAAGGGGATTTTTATCAAAGAGTTGGAGGAAGCGCTGATCGAAGAAGCCATCGATCTTGCGGTGCACAGCGTAAAAGATGTGCCGACCGACATTCCTTCGCGGCTGATGTTTCCTGCAGTGTGCCGGCGCGATGACGTGCGCGATTGCCTGGTGGGCTCGACGCTGGCGAATCTGCGGAACGGAGCGCGCGTAGGAACGAGCAGCCTGCGGCGGCAAGCGCAGTTGAGACATCTGCGGCCGGACCTCGACCTGCGTGACCTGCGAGGGAATGTTGATACGCGATTGAGAAAAGTGGAAAGCGGGGAATATGAAGCAGTGATGGTCGCTAAAGCAGGCCTCGACCGGCTTGGCCTGAGCAAGCGGATTTCGGAAGTGCTTTCCCCGGAAGTCTGTATGCCAGCGGTTGGCCAGGGGGCGATTGCAGTGCAGTGCCGGTTGAAAGACACGGAAGCTGGAGACCTGCTGGCGCCGTTGGATGATGCAGAGACTCGTACGGCGATTATTGCGGAGCGCGCACTGCTGGGGGCATTGCAGGGCGGGTGCCAGGTCCCGCTGGGCGCGTGGGCTCGGGTCGAGCGCGGCGAACTGGTGCTCGATGCATGCGTTTGTTCCGTAGACGGGTCGCAATACGTGAAGCAGCGCGCTACAGCTCTGCCGGATCAGGCGGCGCAGCTGGGCGAGCACATGGCGAGGATACTCATTGAGGCGGGGGCGCAGTCGATCCTGGAAGAAGTGAGCCGGCAGCGTGGCTGAAAGATATCCAAATAGTTTGACGGGAAAGCGAATCGTTATTACGCGATCCGCGGCGCAGAGCGAGGCATTGGCGCGAGAACTCTCTGCGCATGGGGCGATTCCCGTGGTGATTCCTCTGGTCTCGTTCGCGGACCCGGAAGACTTTGCGCCGCTCGATGCAGCGATTGCGGGGATTGAGCGATTCGATTGGATGATTCTTACGAGCGCGCAGGCGGTTCGGGCGGTCGTAAAGCGCTGCGAAGAGTTGAATCTCAGCCTGATTCGTCCGGGGAGCAAACTGCGAATTGCTTGCGTCGGTCCTGTCACTGCTGAAGCGGCACGACAGGCTGGATTCCGCGTCAAGCATGTTGCAGAAATGCACACCGGTGCAGCGCTGGCCGGCGAGTTGAGGAACCGGCTCGAAGGAATGAAAGTATTTGTGCCGCGGAGCGATCGCGCAAATCCGGATTTACCGCAGGCATTGAACCAATATGGCGCAGAAGTCACAGAAGTAATCGCGTACCGCACCCTTCGGCCGAGCGGAGTCGATAAACTGCATTTAAGGCAGATCGCAGAAGGGGATACCGACGCAGTTCTGTTCTTCAGTCCGTCCGCCGTCCAGCACTTTGGAGAGCTGCTCGGCAGCCAGCAATTGCGCGCTCTGCAAGATAAACTGGCGATTACGGCGGTTGGACCAGTCACAGCAAATGCATTGCGGGAAGCAGGCGTGCGACGGCTTGTGATTTCAACCGATACAACTGCAGCGTCGGTCATCGAAGCGCTGGAAGAGCATTTTGCGGGTACCGTGAAGCAAGCGTCTACAGGAGCAAAAAGAGAATGAGTTTCCCAACTCAACGGCCGCGGCGCCTGCGGCGGAGCGAAGCGCTGCGCGGCCTCGTTCGAGAGACGCGGCTCAGCACGTCGGGACTGATTTATCCGATGTTTGTCTGTCCAGGCACGAAGGTTCGCCAGGAAGTCAGCTCGATGCCGGGCATCCATCAGCAGTCGGTCGATCAGATTGTGGAGGAGTGCCGCGAGGTGGAGTCGCTGGGGATTCCCGGCATCATTCTTTTTGGCTTGCCCGAATCCAAGGACGCACGCGGCGCTAGCTCCCTCGGCGCAAATGGCATGGTGCAGCGAGCGATTGAAGCGATTCGCAAAGTAAAACTGAAACTTCTTGTGATTACGGATGTGTGCCTCTGCGAATACACGGACCACGGCCACTGCGGTGTCATCGAGAACGGGGAAGTGGCCAATGACTCCACAGTGACGATTCTGGCGCAGCAGGCTCTCTCGCACGCGCGCGCGGGCGCCGACATTGTCGCCCCATCGGACATGATGGACGGACGCGTGGGCGCCATCCGCGAGACGCTGGACGAAAGCAAGTTTGAGAACGTTGCGATTCTTTCTTATGCCGCGAAATATTGTTCCGGTTTCTACGGGCCGTTTCGCGATGCAGCGCAATCTGCGCCCCAGTTTGGCGATCGGCGCAGCTATCAGATGGACCCTGCCAATGCGCGAGAAGCGTTGAAGGAAGTGGAGCTTGACCTCGAAGAAGGCGCGGACATGGTGATGGTCAAGCCCGCGCTGGCGTACCTGGATGTCATCCGGCGGGTGCGCGATGCGTTTGATGTTCCCGTGGGCGCTTACAACGTCAGCGGAGAGTACGCTATGGTCAAGGCCGCAGCGCAGAAAGGCTGGCTAGACGAGCAGCGAGTTGTACTGGAGATTTTGACGGGCGTCCAGCGGGCCGGTGCGGAAATCATTCTTACCTACCACGCCAAGGATGTCGCACGGTGGCTGAAGGCGTGCTAGTTTAATCGAGAATACATGAGCACAGCGCAAACCAGGTTGAAGCGCGAGCGCAAGCGTTCGCGCGAGATTTTCGAGCGCGCCGAAAAGGTATTGGTCGGCGGCGTGAACAGTCCGGTGCGGGCGTTCAAGTCCGTAGGCGGCGAACCGCTGATCATCGAACGCGGAAGCGGGCAATATCTTTACGATGCGGACGGGAACGAGCTGCTTGATTACGTGTGCTCGTGGGGAGCGATTATCCTGGGGCATGCGAATCCGGCAATCGGCGAAGCGCTTGCGGAGCAGGCGCGGCGCGGCACGAGCTTCGGCGTGACGACGGAACTCGAACTGGAACTGGCTAGCCTGATTACGAGGGCAATTCCATTTATTGAGAAGATCCGCTTTGTGTCGAGCGGTACGGAAGCCACGATGAGCGCGGTACGGCTGGCACGAGGGGTGACGAAGCGGGACTTCATCGTTAAATTCGAGGGCTGCTACCACGGACACGCCGACAGTTTTCTCTCGCAGGCGGGATCCGGCCTCGCCACGCTCGGGATTGCCGAGTGCCCGGGAGTGCCTGCCGCGCTGGCCGCATTGACTTTGAACGTACCCTACAACGATCTCAACGCGGTCGAGCGGGTATTTTCACCGTACAAGGATAAGATCGCAGCCGTCATCGTGGAGCCGATTGCGGCGAACATGGGTGTTGTGCCGCCGGAGACGGGGTTCTTGAGAGGCTTGCAAGAAATCTGTCACAGAAATGGCGCCCTGCTGATTGTCGACGAAGTGATTACAGGATTTCGTCTTCGCAATGGCTCCGTGCAGGAGAACTTTGGTATCGAGGCAGATCTAACCGTACTGGGGAAAATTATTGGTGGCGGGGTTCCCGTGGCGGCGTATGGCGGGCGCGCGGATTTGATGGACCAAGTCGCGCCGCTCGGCCCCGTGTATCAGGCTGGCACTCTGGCAGGTAATCCGCTGGCGATGCGTGCCGGTGTCGCTGCGCTCAAACAGCTCACGAAGCCTGGATTGTACGACGAGATGACGCAAGTGGCGCAGCGTCTGGCAGTTGGGCTCCGTACGGAACTGAAAGACGCAGGGATTTCTGCGCAGGTCAACGCCATCGGCTCGCTCGCTACGGTGTTCTTCACGCCGGAGCCGGTGAGAAATTACGTTGATGCCAAGCACTCCAACACCAAGCGATACGCCAGGTTTTTCCGCGAGATGCTTGATCGGGGGATCATGTTGGCGCCGTCGCAGTTTGAGGCGGCGTTTGTTTCTGCGGCACATTCGTCCCAGGATATTGACCGCACACTAGCGGCGGCGCGCGAAGCGCTTCAGGCGATTTCTTCCGAATCTGCGGGCTAATCCCAACAAAGGAGAGAAGAGGAATGGGCGAGGGTATCGAACTGCCTGAGCGCCACCACCTGCGCGAGGATCATCCCTTGATCCTTCCTGTTTCCCTTACGATCTCGATCATGGCGGTATTCGTGGCGGGAGTGTCCCTGCTTGGTCACCGGGCGCACACGGAAGGATTGCGCCTTGAAACTCAGGCGGCGAGCCGCTGGGCGCAGTACCAGGCAAAAAGTGTGCGCCTCCACGAGGCTCAGGGATTCTCGGACGTGGTCAAGCTTGTTGCGCCTTTGAATAAGGAGCTGGGAGAAGAACTGAAAGACAAATACTCCAAGGAAGTCGAGCACTATGAAGGGGACAAAGTAGACGTCAGCAAAGAGGCAAAGAATTTAGAGGACGAGCGCGATTTGACGGTACGGCAAGCCGACCGATTTGATGGCGGAGAGGTGCTCCTAGAAATAGGGCTGGTCATTTGCTCAATCACGCTACTAACCAAGCGCAAGGGGTTTTGGCTGGCTGGCGTGCTCATCGGTGCTGTGGGCGTCACCGTGACCGCGACAAGTTTCTTCCTGCATTAAGTTAAGCGCTGGCCGGCGGTTGCGAACCCCTCAATAGGGCAATTTCCTGAGCCAGGCGCTCCAGCTTCCCAAGTAATTCCTGGTGACGTACATCCTCGCCGGTAGGCTTCTTGCCAAGAAACGTAAGCGTCCCGCCGGGCTCCAGCACACATTGCTCGACCTCCGAAAGCGAATCGAAGCCTTGCTTTCGTGCGGCCGCTTCCAACTGCGGCACGGTAATCAACTCGCGTTTCAAATTTCGCACGCGTACCTTGCCGCCCTCGATCAAAGCGTCAGCTCTGCCTTCGACCAACTGCTCAAGCTTGCGATGGTCGTATAGAAAGCGCACGACGAGATAGTTGGTAACAAGCAGAGAAGTAGCGCCGATGATTCCGCCCAGAACGCTGTTATCTTCGCCGATGATGGCGTTTTGCACGGTGTTCGAGAGCGTCAGCAGGACCACCAGGTCAAATGGATTTAGCTGGACGAGTTCGCGTTTTCCGGAGAGCCGCAGGCTGATCACCAAAAACGCATAGATGATGATGGGCCGAAGGATCTTTTCCCCCAAGGGTAATCCGATAAAGAACATATCTTTCCAAATATCGTGCATAACAGGATTGCCTCCTCAGGATACCCGCTGGATTCCTCTTCGCGCGCTTCATGAAATCGCGAAACAAGCCAGAAGTTACGGCCTTCATGTCGCCGGCTTAGATCTTCTGCAGGTCCTAATGAATCTTTGGATGTCTCTTATGCCAGTCGGTGTGCAGTTGGAAGGTCCGCCCGGCCTGAATTACAGCGTAATCGTCACCCGCTCTGCCAACAAACTGCAGCCCGACCGGAAGATTTTTGTCCGTGAATCCGCAAGGGACGGATATCGCCGGAAGCCCGCAAATATTGCCAATGCCACCGAGAGGGTCGGGAAAAGCCAAATCGGTCTCGAGATTCAAAGTCAGGGGAGTCGCGGGAACCGGCTGCGCCGCCGTGGCGATGACGTCAAACGTATCAAATAAGGAATCCATTTTTTTCTGAATGATTTCTCGCACTTTAAGAGCCTGTAAGTAATCTGCACCGGCGTATTGTTCATTCACGTAGCCGGCAATTTGCCCCAGTGGATCCGTCAATTCGCTCACTCGCCCTGAGCGAATCAGGGACCGGAAAGAAGCGGCACTCTCAACGGCAACAATGATATTGCCGGCTTCCTCCCAGGGGCCAACAGGCAAAGCGACATTCTTCACGCTCGAAAAGTATTTCTTGAGAGTTCTGTTGGCGGCTTCGATGGGTTTTGCAACGCCTGGAGCTAGAGTTTTCCACGCGTTGGTGAGCCAGCCCACTCTCAGCGGCCGCGAATGCAATTCGATGGACGGCGAATACGTGAATGCGCCCTTATCGATGGCCACGGTTCCGCGATCCTTGGGATCATGGCCAGCGATGGCGGCAAAGATGCGCGCGCAGTCCTCGGCACTGCGGGCCATCGGGCCGATCTTGTCCATCGAAGGCGCGAGCGCCATCGCGCCGTAACGGCTGACGCGGCCGTAAGTTGGCCGCAGCCCGCTCACTCCACAAAAGGCTGAGGGGCAAATGATGGAGCCCCAGGTTTCCGTGCCGATCGCAAACGCAGCCAGACCTGCGGCAACGATCGCACCCGAGCCGGAAGAAGACCCGCAAGTCCAGCAGGTGGTATCCCAGGGATTCTTGGCTTCACGCTGCAAGGATGCCGAAGCGAAGCGGTAGCCCATACCGCCCGCGAGTTCGATCATGGAAGCTTTGCCGACCATCACCGCGCCCACGCCATGCAGATGATCGATCACCGTTGCGTTGTAATCGAACACTTGATCCGCATAAGGCTTTGCCCCCCAGGTGGTGGGAAGCCCTTTCACCGCGAGCAAGTCTTTTGCGGCGTAAGGAATCCCGTGCAGCGGGCCGCGATAATGCCCGCGCTGGATTTCCTTTTCCGCCGCTTTTGCTTGTTCGAGCGCAATCTCCGGAGTCAAGTGAGCATAGGCGTTGAAACGTGGTCCGAGCTTTTGGCTGCGGTCGAGATAGATTTGGGTTAGCTCGACAGGCGAGAGTTTTTTCGCTTCGATGCGTTTCGCGAGTTCGCTTACTGACAGATGGAAAATCTCTTCGCCAGGCATGCGAGCGCTCCTCAGGAACTCTTCGGAGTAGCCGCCGGCTTTGGTGTTGCCGGCATTGCCAAGGGCTTTCGCTCCCGCTCTATCAGCGGCTTAAGGTAAAGTCCGGGCCCGTCTCCGTTGTCCGTGGCAAAGGCACGCAGCCGATCGAGCGGCGGCTGGGCCTCGGTGGCGAGCCGACGAATGTCGGTCTTCTGAGCTTCAGAAAGACGGTTGCCATATTGGGCAAAAATGGCCTGAATCCTTGATTCGACTTCGGCTTGGCTTTCCGGTGATAGCTTGGGCGCGTTTGCGGGTTGCTGCGCTGGAAGAGGGGCGGGGATCGATTTAGAACTAAGAAGTTCGGTGGGAGCCAACGAGGCGGCCGCGGAAGCGAGGGCGGCGCGCCGCGCAAATTCCCGACGAGAAATAGCGGAATTGCTCTTATTGCCCATCGCAAGTCCCCCTTGAATAGAACAAGAAGCGCAAAACGCTAAGGGAAGGTGCAGAATGAGGCTACTGAATCCCAGTTCGAGCGTCAACTGGCCGCT
>Ga0066706_10000726_pt1 | contig 11335 bp, 5 predicted proteins | sample GraSoiAngelo_155_FD_67274 | JGI IMG/M metagenome (GOLD analysis project Ga0066706, IMG submission 67274) | Grasslands soil microbial communities from the Angelo Coastal Reserve, California, USA - 14_1009_13_30cm | ecosystem: Environmental > Terrestrial > Soil > Grasslands | place: USA...
GCCCGCTTCGTTGATACGGCGGATGTGTTGGCATTCCGCAAGGAGCTTTCGGATGAACGAAAGAACAGACGTTATGAAAGAGCTCGTGGAGACAGACTCCGGGCAGAACCACACTGCGACGGGAGATACCGGGCCGCCCGGCCTGGAGACTCCGCGGAGGGAAGGATCGCGTCCGTCAGTTGAACCTGCGCCTCACAGGCCGGGCCATTATAAGTTCCTCGTCATTGTGACGGCTTCGTTCGGCATCGTCGTTGCGGTCATAGCCTGGCGGCAGTGGGCCACGCGAACCGAAGTGGTGAAGCCTGCCGGAGAGGCTTCAACAATCCCGGATCTTGTCGTGCTCGACGAGAACCAGCTCCAGCAGGTCTCTGTCGAACCAGCCGGAATGCGTACCATTACTTTGGATCGAAATGCTACAGGCAAGGTCGGCTTTAACGAAGATCGCTTGACGCCCGTCTTCACTCCTTACGCGGGCCGCGTTCTGGGGCTGTTGGCAAATAAGGGCGCAAGCGTGAGCAAGGGCCAGCCGCTGGTTGTCCTCGAGTCCCCCGAGCTGGTTGCTGCCCAAAACGATCTGGCCTCAGCGCGCTCGGACCTGGCTAAGGCCAAGATCGGACTGAACGCTGCTCAGACTGTGGCCGACCGCGCGCGCCGGCTGCATGAGCAAGAGGCCATAGCCACTAAAGATCTGCAACAGGCCGAGGCCGATCTCGCTCGCGCTCAGGACGAGTATCGGCGGGCGCAGGTAACCCTGGCCGCGGTTGAAAACCGGCTCTTGCTGTTTGGCAAGGATCCCAAGGAGATTGCCGGCCTTGGCGCGCGCGTGGACCGCCAGGTCGTGATTCGGGCCCCCATCGCCGGAACAATCGTCGACCGGAAGATCGGACCGGGGCAATACATTAAGCCGGATGCACCCGACCCGCTTTTCCTCATCTCCGATCTTACGACGCTCTGGATACTGGCCGATGTATTTGAAAGCGATGTCGCAATGATCCACTTGAGAGCACCTGTGGAAGTGAGTGTCCCTGCCTACCCGAACCGTGTCTTCCCCGCGCACATTTCTTTCATCAGCCCAACAGTCGATCCTGCGACCCGAACGGTGAGAGTGCGCTGTCTGGTGCAGAACCCCGAGGGGCTGTTGAAGCCGGACATGTTCGCCACGATCAAGATTCATGCTGCCGCACAGCAGACAGTGCCGGTCATTCCCTCCAGCGCCGTCGTTACCGAGGGCGACAGCTCCCTAGTGTTTGTCGAAGAAGGACACGGCCGCTTCCGGCGGCGGAAAATCCAGGTCGGGCAGGAACTTGGTGGAAGCGTCGCCCTTGCCACAGGTTTAAGCGTGGGCGAGCGTGTCGCCATGCGGGGCGGGTTGTTGATGAACGAACTGAACAAGCCTCAAGATCAAACGCAGAGATAACGGCCATGTTAGGTAAACTGATTGATTTTATTTTGCGAGAGCAGTTGCTCATCATTTTTCTTTCGGTCATCCTGCTGGTCGGCGGTCTCTACGCTTTCAAGTTGCTCAACATTGAAGCTTACCCCGACCCTTCTCCGCCCACTATCGAGGTCATCGCGCAAAACTCCGGCTGGTCCGCCGAGGAGATGGAGCGTCAGATTACTATTCCGCTCGAGACACAACTGAACGGTATGCCCGGACTCGACCACATCCGGTCGATTTCATTGTTCGGTCTCACGGATATTAAGTGTTACTTCAGATATGAAACTGACTACAACTACGACCGCCAAGAAGTCCTAAACCGGCTCCAGATGGCTGAACTGCCTGCCGGCGTGCAGCCGCAACTGTCTCCCACGTCGGCCGTGGGCGAGATCTATCGCTACCAGCTCACCGGCGAAGGTCACAGCCTTATGGACCTCAAGGTCGCCCAGGATTGGATTCTGGAACGGCAGTTCAAGCAGGTGCCTGGTGTCATCGATGTGGTCAGTTTCGGCGGCCAAACCAAGGAATTCCACGTCGATCTGGACCCTGGCCGGCTAATTGCCTTTGGCGTTTCAGTACCGCAGGTCATCGCCGCTATCGGCAATAGCAACTCCAACGTCGGCGCCAATTATCTCGAGCTGGGCGTCCAGAGCTACAATGTTCGCGGGATAGGACTCTTCAGGAGTGCGGAAGATATAGGAAACGTTGCGGTCTCAGCCAAGAACGGGACGCCAATCTATATCAAACAACTCGGGGTGGTAAGCATTGGCGCTAAGGTGGCCATCGGCCGTGTCGGCAAGGATGCCCAGTCCGATATCGTCCAGGGAATCGTCCTGATGAGGCGGGGTGAGAAATCGCTTCCAACGCTGGAGCGAGTGCGCAAGAAAGTGGAACAGCTCAATACGGGAGTACTTCCCAAGGGCATGCGCATCGTGCCTTATTATGACCGCACCAACCTGATCAATGTTACGACCCGCACGGTCACCCACACGCTCCTGGAAGGGATGATCCTCGTGGCTTTGATATTGCTGGCATTTCTGGGCGACTTGCGGGCCTCGTTGGTAGTAGCGCTGTCCATCCCTCTGTCGCTGCTGTTCACTTTCATTATGATGGTGTTGCGTGGCGATTCGGCCAATCTAATTTCGATGGGCGCCATCGATTTCGGAATCATAGTCGATGCTTCCGTGGTGATGGTGGAGAATATCTACCGCCATCTCTGTGAGCCAGGCCCGTACCGTTTCAACGTGCGGCGAACCACCGTGCTGGCAGCACAGGAAGTCAGCAAACCGATCTTCTTCTCGTCGGCCATCATCGTTGCCGCCTTCATTCCGCTCTTTACGATGACTGGGGTCGAGGGAAAGGTCTTTGGCCCTATGGCGCTGACCTACGGTTTCGCGCTGACAGGAGCACTGGTCTTGGCGCTGACGTTCTCTCCGGTAATGGCGTCACTGGTTCTCAAACCGCTGCAGGACGAGGAGCGCGAAACATTCTTCGTCCGTGCGATCAGACGAGTCTACACGCCGTTGTTGCGGCGTATCCTGGCCAAGCCTGTCATCACTCTCACGCTGGCTGGTCTCGCGCTCGCCGGGACGCTCTCGACGCTCCCGTTCATTGGCGGCGAGTTTATGCCGAAACTGGAGGAAGGGAACCTCTGGGTTCGAGCGATGATGCCTAACACGATCTCCTTCACCTACGCCGCCCAGCTCGCCGACCAGATGCGTCTGGTATTCAAAAGGCATCCGGCAGTGCTCGACGTTGTGAGTCAAATGGGCCGGCCCGACGATGGCACCGATCCGACGAGCTATTTCAACTGCGAGTTCTTCGTCAACCTCAAACCGCGGGAAGAATGGCCCAACAGGATGACCAAACCGGAAGTGGTCCGCGAGATTGAAGCGGAGCTCCGGCAAATCCCCGGCGTGAACTACAACTTTTCCCAAACGATCCAGGACAACGTGGAAGAGGCCATGTCGGGTGTCAAGGGTGAAAACTCGATCAAGCTATTTGGCGACGATCTGGAAAAACTTGAATCGACTGCAGGCCAAATCGCCAAAGTCATGGCGACTGTGAACGGCGTAGCCGATCTGAGCGTCATTGGCGAGCTGGGGCAGCCCAATCTGCTTATCCGCGTAGACCGCGAACGAGCGGCGCGTTACGGCGTATTGCCAGGCGACGTAAACGGTACGGTGCAGGCTGCCATTGGAGGACAGGCTGTCACCCAGGTGCTTGACGGGGAGCGTCGCTTTGACGTTGTAGTCCGCTTCCTGCCGCAGTACCGCGAAAATGTGGAAGACATCTCCAATATCCCCGTAAGCACGCCCGATGGCGGGCGCATACCACTCAAGCAAATGGCTGAGGTGACCAAGCAAACCGGCGCGTCCTTCGTCTATCGCGAGGACAATTCCCGCTACATCCCGGTGAAGTTTAGCGTCCGTGGCCGCGACCTCAAGGGCACTATTGCCGAGGCCGAGGAAAAGCTCGTTCAGCACGTCAGCATTCCTCAAGGCTATCGTTATGAATGGGCGGGAGAGTTTCAGGAGTTGCAGGCGGCAATGACCCGCCTGGAGATTGTCGTGCCCGCTAGCCTGCTCATCGTATTCTTCCTGCTTTACAGCGCCTTTCGCAGCCTGCGCGATGCTCTTCTTCTCCTGGGAACCGTCCCGCTGGCGCTTATTGGTGGAATAATCTCTTTGCTCGCGACGCACACAAACTTCAGCATCGCCGCCGCCGTGGGTTTCATCTCGCTCTTTGGCGTGTCGGTGTTGGGCGGAGTGATCCTGGTTTCACGCATTGAGCAGCTTCGCGACGAAGGGGTGCCTCTCAACGAAGCGGTGGCGCGCGGCTCGGAGTTGCAGTTGCGGCCCGTCCTGATGGCTGCATTGGCGGCCGCAATCGGTCTGCTTCCCGCCTCCGTTGCGACCGGTATCGGCTCAGAGACGCAGCAGCCGCTCGCCCGGGTCGTCGTAGGCGGCATGATCACCTCGGCCGTACTTATCCTATTGGTATTGCCTGCCATGTATTCGCTGGTCCATGGCTACGCGGAGCGGCGCCGCGCGGTCTCCCAGGCTCTGCCGGCTCAGGGAGAGGCGACCCTTGAGGAGTGATGGGCCGCGGCTTTTGAAATGCCGGACGACTTTCAATCTGAGCGACGCACCGCGGCCTCCCGCGATACTACCTGATTTCTGAGGCCGTCACGCGCAAGGTGAGGTTACCACCAAGGAGCCGGCCCACCTCGACCCCTTTCTGATCCGGCGATACGGTCGCAAAAGAGTAATGATGAAGATCAAGTTCAAGCCGCCGGTGGGAATGGGGGCTCGTGAGGTGCACATGATAGTGCGCCGCGCCGACTTCTCCCACCTCGTCAACCCGCATCCGCTCGAACTGCGTAAGCCCGTCGAAGATGGAAATCGTTACGTCCAGGTCTCTGCCTATATGCTTGCGAAAAAAGGCAAGCACCGCTTCGATCTCTTTGCGGTCAGTGATTAGCATGTATCCTGTGTACAGTTACACTCGGGTACAATTCAACAAGATTTTTGCGTAGGTTGGCCATGCGGATTCGATCGGTATGGAACAGCGAATCTTGAGCTCTCACAGGCGAACCGGCGGGGACTTCGAAGATCCAGTCAAAGTGCCGGTCTCCGTCTTGCTGAGGGAGGTGACAAAGCGGTATGGATCCGTGACCGCCGTCGAGTCGATTTCCTTCCAAGTCCGCCGCGGAGAAGTTGCCGGACTTCTCGGGACTAACGGCGCGGGCAAAACCACCCTTTTGAAGATGATGTCCACTTGGCTTGCCCCTACAACAGGCCGAATCGAAATTGAGGGCCGGGATGTACAGCGCGAGCCCCTGTCGGTGCGGCGAATGCTTGGCTATTTGCCCGAACACACCGCTCTCTATGAAGTTATGCGGGTGGACCGGTTCCTGACTTTTGTGGGGAAATTGCGTGGGTTGCATACATCTGAGCTCGCCGCGCGTACTGCCTGGGTCGTTGAGAAGTGCGGCCTGCGCGAAATCCTGGATAAGCGCATTCATGAATGCTCCAAAGGAAACCGGCAGCGGATTGGGCTCGCCGCAGCCCTGATCCACAATCCCCGCGTGCTCCTGTTGGACGAACCTACCCACGGCCTTGACCCGCTCCAGGTGGCGGCGTTTCTGGACCTCGTCCTGGAGCTTCGCCGCGGGCGTACAGTGATTTTCAGCAGCCACATCCTGAGCGAACTGCTGGCTGTCTCCGACAGGCTGTTGATTATCAATCGCGGCCGCCTCGCAGCGGATACAACCATTCCGGAACTGAAAGAGGCCGCGCGAGATGCTGGACGGGAGCTGGATCAGGCCATACTGGAACTCATCCGGTCCGAGGGGAAAACCCGGTGAATACGGCGGAGACGCTGAATCGATCCGAGTTCCTGAACGGTGTGCGCCTGATCTGCGGCCGTGAGCTGGCAGCCTGCTTCGATTCCAAAATCGCCTATGTCTACGCTGCGGCTTTCATTCTTCTCGCCAATTCCATCTTTATGAATGACTTTTTTCTCGCCGGCACGGCAGATATGTCGGGGTACTTCGAGCTTCTGCCTTTGCTTCTGGCTTTCTTCTTGCCGGCCATCACGATGCGGCTGTGGGCCGAAGAGCACAAGCATCGCACGATTGAGCTCCTTCTGACCATGCCGATCGTTCCCGTTCAGGCCATTTTGGGCAAGTATCTGGCCGCAATGGCAATTTACCTCCTGTTCCTGGCGGGATCTCTTCCCATCGTCTTGATGCTGCTGGTGCTGGGCCACCCTGATGTGGGCCGCATTGCGGCAGGCTACCTGGGGCTGGTTCTTTTCGGCTGCCAGTTCCTCGCCCTAGGGATGTTTTTCTCTGCGCTTTCTTCAGAGCAAATCGTGGCTTTTGTGACCAGCGTGCTGGTAAGTTTCGGACTGGTCTTGACTGGCATGGATCGAGTGGTGGCCGTCCTGGACGGTCTTTTCCCGAGGCTACTGCTGGGCAGCTTTGTTCGTGAATCCATTTCGGTCATGCCGCATTATGAGGCATTTACCCGGGGAATTCTGGATCTGTCAGCCGTCATCTACTTCGTGGCGACCAGCGCTCTGTTCCTTTGGTTCAACGCCTTTGTGCTGGACGAGGCAAACCGCAAATGAGATTTCGGGCCCCGCGGGGCACCAGCCTGATTCTTTTGTTGCTCCTGGCTGTTTCGGCTGTCCAACTCGCCCGCAATTACTCGGTCCAGATAGAACTGGGAAGGCTCAAGTTCTCCCGTCCGGACGAATCGACGCGAGAGCGGCTCAGCCGCCTGAAAGAGCAGGTCTTCGTCACCTACTTCACCAGTGCCCCGGGCCGCATGCCGTCGCACATGCGCCGGGTTGAGCCAGCGGTGCGCAACCTTCTTGCAAGCTTCAAATCCGTCTCTGGCGGAAAGCTGGATTACCAGATCGTGGACCCGGACGCCGACCCGGACCTGGCAAGTTATGCCTCCAGGCGTGGCGTCGCTCCCTTTCGGACACGCCACGTTTCCCGGGACGCCTATAGCGAGAAGACTGTATGGTCGGCGCTCATGATCGAATATGGAGCCAGAGACTCGGTTGTCATTCACGCCATCGGCCCCGAACACCTGCCCAGGCTGCAAAGGGTCTTTGCTGAGCATCTTCGCCAGTTGGAAGAACCCCGCTTGCCGGTGATTGCGCTGGCCGCTCCGGATGCGTACAGTGAGCTCGTTGAGGTGCTGTCCAAGCGTGCGCGAGTGTTGCGGGTCAACCTCGATGGCGGGTCTTCCCTCCCGCAGCAAGCGGACCTGCTCTTCTGGATCGAACCGGCTACGATGGGGGAATCACGGCTGCGCGAGGTTAATCGCTTCCTGGAGACGGGACACAGCCTGGTTCTGACCGCCAGCCGCCACAAGGCCGTCATCCGGCAGGAGCGGGATCATTTGGAGGTCCTTTTTCGAGCGCAACCTTTTGCCGCCGAGCCCCTCTTGCTGGACGCGGGTCTTCGCGTCCACAGGGACCTCGCTCTTGACCAGCGAGCTGAGCAACTGACAATCGGTAGCCAGACGGTTGCGGCGCCCTTTCTGATTCGCTGTCTTCCCTATGAGCAGGATTTTCGCACTTTCCGCGCTCAGCCCAACGGCGTCCTTTCCTTTGGTGTGCCGGCTCCGTTTGAGCTGGACGGTGCCCGTCTTTCGGAGCGCGGCTTCTCCGCGGAAGTCCTGGCCACCACCTCGCAGGACACATGGATTCAGGAGCGCCCCGAGAGTCCCGTCTCTTTGAGAGCGCTGGCCCCGGAACGCGGCGAGCCGGCGCCCAAGCTTCCTCTCATGGTCTTGCTGCGTCACCAGGACCCCTGGCGGGGCCTTGTCCTGGCTTGCGCCTCCTCCAGCCCTTTCGCCGATGGGTCCCTTCGCGATGAGCGTTTTGCCCACAGCCGAATGCTGGATGTGCTGCTCGATCGTTTGGCTTCCAGCGAACGCCTCGTGTACGCACGGGTGGGTGGCGCCGAATCGGAGCCGTTGCCCGAGTTGACCTCGTCTTCACGGCTTCTCTGGAGAGTGGTTTGCGTGTCGTCTCTCCCCCTTCTTCTTTTTGCGCACGCTCTATTCGAAGGTCGTACCCGTCCTTTGCGCAGACCGGGAGAAGTCCATGCCCGGCGTGGCCTGAGTTGGACAGCCCTGGGGTCGACAGCGGTGGTGATTGCCCTGTCCGTTCTGATGCCCAAGCAGCTTCGATGGGAGGCGACCTCGGAAAAGTTGAACGGGCTCGCCCCCGAAAGCCGCCGGTTGGCGCAGCAAGCGGCTGAGGGAGAAATCACAGTGGAGGCGGTGTTCTCGCCTCGGGACCTGCTGCCGCACCGGGTTCGGCCACTGGTAAAGAAAGTTGACGATCTTCTGGAGGAGTTTCGCCATGCTGGCGCAAAAATGAGCGTCCGCCCCATCGAGCCGGAGAGGCTGAACCCAGCAGAGCGAGCGGAGCTGAAAGGGCGGGGGATCGAACCTTCCACCATGACCACGCAGGAGGAGGAAGGGACGACCATCCATACTTTTTACAGCACGCTGGTTTTTTCCTCGGGAGGACGGCGGGAGGTTTTGCCCTTTCCGGACGCCGCCTCGTTTGAAAACCTGGAGTTCCGGATTGCCTTTGCCCTCTGGCGCCTGCAAACGGGGCGGCAGGTCCACATCGGATTCGCGACAGATGTGCCCCGCCTGACACCGGCCGAGGCTCACGAGAATTATCAACTCAAAGGTCTCTTCGCGCCTGCGGGAAGCGACGTCTACAGCTTGGCCAGAGACATGGTTCGACAGTCCGGCTTCCGCGTAACCCACATCAATCCCCGCCAGCCGGTGATCCCTGCGGATATGGACCTGCTGGTCTGGCTGCAGCCGCGCCGCCCCGCCGGCCTGATGCTGGAGGCAACGGTTCGTTATCTTCATCAGGGAGGCAGTGTCGTGATTGCCGCTCAGCACTTCAACATGCAGTCGCGCCAGTACCAGGGGCAGAACTTCGGGACCGTCTACTGGCCCCAGCCCCAGTCGCCGGAGTTGGAGGCCCTCTACTTTCCTGAGATTGGCGTGCGTCTGGTGCGGGAGGTTCTGTTCGATGAGCTGAAAACACAGGTTACCGTGGAATCCCAGAGGTACCGGGAGGGGAAGCCCGAACTGGAGCGCATGCCTTCAGCGTTGCCTTTCCTCATTCGTGCTGCGGCCTCGAATTTTTCCGCAAGCTCTCCGATCACTCGAGGGCTTGGCGATCAGGCATTCATCTGGGCCAACTATTTCGAGCTCGACGACAAACGTCTTGGCGAACAGGGTATCCGGGCCACGCCCCTCATTTACACTTCAGACCGGACCTGGAGCTATGCCTGGAAGGGCGGTTGGATCCCCGACGCGCTCTTGACAGGACCTGCGCGCAGCGAGGATGGCACTCCGCGGTGGCTGGGAAGAAAAGCAATGGCCGTGCTGTTGGAAGGCTCGTTCCCCTTGCCTCTGACTTCTCTGGTGGCCGGCCAGGATTCCACTCGCACAGCGGACGCGGAGACCCATGACAAAGCGGAGCGCCCGGTGCAACCAGGGAAGAGCCCTGCTCCCGGGCGCTTGCTCTTGGTCGCCTGTTCGGAGCTTTTCAAGAATGCCTGGCTGCGCGGGCCGGAGTTTCGAGGGGACCACTTTCTTCTGAATGCCGTCGCAACGCTCGCGCTGCCTCCCGCTCTTGCTTCCGTGATGGCCCGTCGACCGGTAAGACCAGGCTTCGACTATGTGGGTCCAGCGCGACGGCTGATGTGGCGATCGTTCATAGTCGCCACCTTGCCGTTTTTGCTGGTCCTCCTGTCCGTCAGGGCCGGGATAAGGAGCTGGTTCGGACCACGCGAAAGCAGGCTGCCGAAGGCCCCGTCTCCCCAGAGAGTCGACGAACCTGCCCCGAGACCCTCGGCTCTGGTCCTTGTTCTGGTTCTCGTTTTGATCGCCTGCAACTGGGGCCTTTCTTACTACCGCGCCCTGGAGCGTCGGCCGCTCGACCGCATGGGACGGCTGCTCCCACGCCAGTTGCGACAACATATCAAGCTGGCAATTCTACAGGTTGCGTCGGGTGGCCGGTTTCACCTTTATGGTCGGCAGAAGGGTATCTGGCGCTGTGTGAACTATCACAACGCGCCCGCCGACGAGGAGCGTATCCAGAATCTGGTGACCGGAATTCTCGAATCAGAAGGGAGGCTGGACCCTGAAGCTTCCAGCCAGCCCTGGGAATACGGTTTCGATGCCTCCGCCATGCGAACCGTTTCCCTTCACGGGCCAGACTTCTTCAAGGACCGTGTAAATCGCGACCTGCAGGTCCTGGTTCACCTGGGCTCCTCAATCTCCGGCCGGGACAGGTGTTATGCCCGTCTGGGCGGAAAGCAAGACGTGTGGACGATCGACCGGGATCTGGTGAAGGAAATTGCGTCGCCCTCGGAAAACCTTCCTCCACTGCTGGATCCCTACGTGGTTCCCAAGATGTGGAGTATACAGGCGCAGGGTTTGAGAGAGATTCTGGTACAGCCGTCGCAACGTGGCTCGTACAGGTTGGTTTTGCACGAACCTGCGCCTGGCCCCGACGCCCAGCCACCGCAAGGGCTGCCGTGGCAATGGTGGCTGGAAACCGGCGGGACACACCAAACCTGCAACCAGGCAACGGCTGCAGGCTATACCGCCTTTCTCTTTGCCATCCCTTGGAAAGACGTATTGGACCCGCGGCTTTGGAAATCCTTAGGTTTTGAACAGCCCGACGCCCGACTGACGTTGGTGCCGCTGCAGGGCGAACCCTTGGAGCTGCTCTTGGCAAAATCGTCGCGTGAGAGAGGGATCGTGTTGAACACTCACTTTGATTCCGCCTATCAGCTTGACAGCAAGATATTGAGCCTTCTGTTTGCGTCCACAAGCACCTTTCTCGGTTCTGAGAAGCAAAACCCTTGGCAAGAGTGGCTCGATCGTTCAGGCGGGGCATTCCCCCAGTCACTTCGCTTCCCAGGAAGCCAGAATCTCGCTCCTGGAGTTTTCGCCAGATAAGACCAGGGTAAGAAGACTAGGCTGCCGGGTTCGCGATTGGCGAAGCTTGTTGTTGATCACTGGAAAACGCAGTAAGAGTCAATCGTGTCCTTTCGTTCGAATGAGAAATGGTCTTCGGCGTGCATCCTGAGGCGATATGTTGGGCGCGCAGTCAGCGCCTCTATCAGAGTGGCCACAGTGCTTAGGGCCCGTCAGGAAATAAGGTGTGCATTTTGGCGCGAGCGCCGGGCGGGCAGATGCAAGGCGACGCGACGCAGGCGACGTGGTGACATCGTCGAGGAGCGGCAACGCCGCAGATGCCCGCCCGCCGCCGCGCCCCTCCGGGCTGCGGCCCGCAGGCCCGCTGGCTGTGTTGCTCGCTCCTTACATA
>Ga0066706_10000732_pt1 | contig 11324 bp, 9 predicted proteins | sample GraSoiAngelo_155_FD_67274 | JGI IMG/M metagenome (GOLD analysis project Ga0066706, IMG submission 67274) | Grasslands soil microbial communities from the Angelo Coastal Reserve, California, USA - 14_1009_13_30cm | ecosystem: Environmental > Terrestrial > Soil > Grasslands | place: USA...
GGACTGTTCAACCTCGCCAGCCAGAGCTACGTGATCATCCAGGGATTCGAAATCCGCAACTACAAAACCAGTTCTCGAAGTCAGGTTCCCGTGGGTATCTGGGTCACCGGAGCGGGAAGCCAGCTGCAGATTCTCAACAACCATGTTCATGACATTGTGACCTCTGCTTCCGGATGCAACGCCAACGCGCTGGGGGTTGCCTTCTACGGAACCCAAGCCCCGGCGTCGCTGAACAACATCACCATCAGCGGCAATGAGCTGGACCACCTGAAAACTGGGTGCAGCGAGTCCCTCACTGTTGACGGCAATGTGGACACGTTCACCATCACCAACAACCTTATCCACGACAACAACAACATTGGCATCGACGCCATCGGATTTGAGGGCGTTTCGCCGAATCCGGCCTACGACCAGGCGCGTAACGGAACCATTACCCTGAATACGGTCTACAACATCAGCTCCAGCGGAAATCCCTCCTATCCCAAGAACTGCTGGTGCTCGGACGGTATTTACGTCGACGGTGGCACCAATATCGTTGTAGAGCGCAATCTGATTCACCACGTAGATCTCGGCATTGAAATGGCCAGCGAGCACTCCGGCCACACGGCCAGCTACATCACTGCGCGCAACAACCTCATTTACTTCGGGAACTCGGCAGGTATATCCATCGGCGGCTATGCCAGCAAGGTCGGCGGCAGCGACCACATCATGATCGTCAATAACACTCTCCTCAAGAATGACAGCCACAACACCGGCAGCGGCGAGTTCCAGATTCAGTATCACGCCACCAACAACGTCTTCAAGAACAACATCGTGGACGCGGGGGCGCAAGCCTTGGCCATTCACAACTTCACGACCTCCGTTGCCAATCCCGCCGACGTCGACTACAACCTGTATTTCTCAGCTTCCGGGGCCACCGGGACCGTCTTTGTCTGGAATGGGAAGACTTATACCGGGATCACGGCCTATCAGAGTGGTACAGGTAAGGACGGAAACGCCAAGTTCGCTGATCCACAATTCTTAAACACGACCACGCCGGACTTGCATGTGCAATCAACCTCCCCGGCGGTCAACGCTGGAATTAATCTTGGTTCGGCGGTAGTCGGCACGGTCGATTTCGCGGGGAATCCCAGGGTACAGGGTTCAAACATTGACATCGGAGGCTATGAACAGTAGAGAGGGACCCCTGGTTGGCGCGCAAGAGTGACCTCTTGCGAGCGTTCTACAATGGCATGTCACGGAGGTACACCCATGCGGTCTTATGCTAGTGCACTCCTCACAGCAGTAGTTTTCCTCGCGTCAACAGGCTTGTGGGGCCAACGCGAGGGGCAAAACCGCGATCAAGCACCCCCGCTGCAACAACAACGAGCAGACATACTGGCCCGGTTTTCGTACCGCAGCTCTGTGGTTCTTCACGAGGAAGGGTTCGGACAGCCTTGTATTTCCGTCTCTCGCGAGGGAGATTATCGGATCTCCCGCTTGATGCCCGACGGAGAAACTCAACGACTCCGCGGGAGAATTCCAGAAGAACAGTTCCAGCAGCTCAAAACATTGCTGGCGAGCTCTGAATTCCGCGCTCTGTCAGGAAGCCACGGCGGGCTCATTCGGCAAGGAGCCGAGAGCTTCGGCGCGGAGGTTCCACGCAAGAACAGTGTGCAGCGTTTGCAATGGTTAAATGCTGACGGCGAGAAATGAACTGATGTAGAAGAGCCAGTCGGTCTGGCTCGCGAAATGGAAGGGAGCGCAGCAGCAATGCATTGACTACGCTGAAAACACCGGTGTTCGCGCCAATGCCAATGGCCAGGGCAAGGATGGTGAACCCCGTGTGCCACGGACGCCGAGCCCAATGCCGGAGGGTGTAGCTGAGGTCCTGTAACATTTCCCGCGAAACCTCCACTGGAAACGATAACGCCAGATCAGCCAGAAGGCGAATTCAAAGAGATACGCGCCTGCGAGATGATCTCATCCCTGTGTGATGTGGATATTTTTCAAAGCTAAGCCGTGCTGGCTAAAGCCGACACCGTACAGTATCCCAAAAACCACAAAGCCGGGCTGGTTGGCCCGGCTTTCTTCTCGTGGAACTGGTTCGGCAAATCTTGTTTCGACGGCCGACCCAGGATGTGTACGCAAAGTCTGGGCGCGGTGTGTAACGCTTACATCACATCACCAGGGCCAGGTTCTCCAATTCATGCTGCAGAACAGGCAGGGCGCATCCCGCCATTTCGACACGGCTGGCGGCGTCCAGAGCCGCTTTCGGGGAAACCCCGTAGCCACGGCCCATCAAAAATACCTGGAGCAGCTCGGCGGCCTCGTAGGAGTCGATCATGCCACCCTGTAGAAGATCGCTCCGCAATGCCGTTAACTCGGTTGTTGTGAATCTCTCTTTATCTTGCATGGCCGTCATCACCTCCGACTCCGACCTTTTACGGCTTTGCCCCATTAGACTCATGGGCAGCTCTACAAGTTGCATGCAATTGAATTGCCTTTTTCCTCACCCATTTCGCTGCCACATCCGTAAAGCCTGTTCTAGGTATTAACCCCTGTGATTATCGGAAGTTGCGGGTAAGCCGCTCTGGCGGAGTCTTTGCCTTTGGAAGTGTCTTTAGTACCCTTTCGGGGTCTCAAAACTGACACGTTGTGTCAAGCCTGGACAGAGGTGGGCGTAAGAGCGCGACGGGTCTTCTTGTGGATTGCCGCTCCCGTGACGAGTCAGGGATGAAGGGCGAGGGCAAGGGGTCCAATAGAACTACGAAGACTCGACCGTCGCCTCATCGATCAGCATGATGGGAATGTCGTCTTTCACCGCATACACTCGGCGGCACTGCTTGCACTTCAAGCTTTCCGGGTTCTGACGATATTCAAGCGGCTGTTTGCACGCCGGACAAACCAGGATTTCCAGCAAATCTTTGGCAATCATGATCGACACATTGTACGACAGGGATTGGACGGGGCCACGAATTGCCGATTGCCTTGGGATAAAATCAACTTTGTCATTCTGAGCGAAGCGAAAGCTTGCCCTGAGCTTGTCGAAGGGAACCCATGCACCCTGATGGTAGCACTCGTGACGCCGCCTGATTGCATAGGTCCTTCGCTTCGTTCAGGATGACAATGTCGCGGACACCCGATGCCGAAAGCCGGAGCCCGACGCCGAAACGATGCCCGCCATCATTCTCGATGGAACCCGAATCGCCAGCGACATCCGCGCTGAAGTCGCGGCCGATGTCCGCGCAATGGCCGCGGCCAGAGTGCGGCCCGGCCTCGCCGTCGTCCTGGTCGGCCACAATCCGGCGTCGGAAATTTACGTGCGCGGCAAAGTCAAGGCCTGCCAGGAGGTCGGCATCTACAGCGAACAGCATTCGCCCGCGGACACCGCCACCACCGACGAACTTCTGCATTTAGTGGAAGATCTGAACCGCCGCGACGAGATCGACGGCATCCTTGTACAGCTCCCTCTGCCCCCGCAGGTAGACTCAAAGAGAGTGCTAATGGCCGTCGATCCCGCCAAAGATGTCGACGGATTCCATCCCGTCAACGTCGGCTTTCTGTCCACGCAGCGTCCCGGGCTCATCCCCTGCACGCCCGCCGGAGTGATCGAAATCCTGAAGCGCAGCAACATTCCCATCGCGGGGCAGGAGGCGGTAGTGGTTGGCCGCAGCGACATCGTGGGCAAGCCCGCCGCCATGTTGCTCCTCAACGCCAACGCCACGGTGACGGTGTGTCATTCCAAAACGCACGATCTCCCCGGCGTCTGCCGTCGTGCTGACATTCTCGTAGCCGCAATCGGACGCGCCGGGATGATCACGAGAGATTTCGTCAAGCCCGCCGCGACCGTGATCGACGTCGGTATGAACCAAGTGACCGATCCAGCAGAGTTCAAGCGTCTGTTTGCCGGCAACGCAAAGCGCGCCGAAAGTTTCCAGGCGAAAGGCTCGACCCTGGTAGGCGATGTGCATCCCGAAGTCGCCGAAGTCGCGGGCGCGATCACCCCCGTGCCCGGGGGTGTCGGCCCACTGACCATCGCCATGCTCATGTTCAACACGGTGAAAGCGGCCAGGATGCTGCGGGGAAAGTGGTCAGTGGCCAGTGGTCAGTGACCAGTAAGCCCATCGGCTTGGCCGATCAATCAAAGCTGTTAGGAAGATTCACAAGCGATCTGGCGATGTGTTACTGGCCACTGATCACTGATCACTGGCCACTGATCACTGACCACTGAAACTATGCTGAAAGTCGGCCTCACCGGCGGCATCGCCTCTGGCAAATCGGTAGTGGGCGAGATGTTCGTCGCGCTCGGCGCACATCTGGTTCAGGCCGACCACATTGCTCACGAACTCATGCTGCCGGGCCAGCCCGTGTACAACGAGGTGGTCCGCCACTTCGGGCGCGAGATTCTTAACCCGGACGGAAGCCTGAATCGCGCGAAGCTCGCCGAGGTTGCATTTGGCTCTCGCGCGGCTTCGGCAGGAGGCACACCTGCAAGCCCTCCCTCGCGGATCGAAGACCTCAACCGTATCGTGCACCCCGCCGTGATTCGCAGCCAGGAGGGCTGGATGGAAGAGATGGGCCGCCGGGACCCGCACGCGGTTGCCATTGTCGAAGCCGCGCTCATTCTGGAGGCCGGCATGGCGAAGCGCTTCGACCGCCTCATCGTGGTGACATGCAGCGAAGAGCAACGCATCATGCGTTTCGCTGCGCGCCAGAAGCTGGATCCAGAAGCTGCCCGCAGGGAAGTTTCCCGACGGATGGCCGCGCAACTCCCTGCAGCAGAGAAAGTCAAGGCCGCCGACTACGTAATCGACAACTCGGGCTCGCTGGATCACACGAGGAAGCAGGTTGTCGAGGTATGGGAAAAGCTGCGCGCCGCGGACAATAAGACCTGAAGACTTACCAACTTTTTCTTCATAGTTTCATTTGACCGGGGCGGCAAACGGCATTAAACTCGCGCAATTCTGTTTGAAGTGCGCCCCCCAGCCCCTCTCAGATTGTTCCAACCGGTTCAGGCAACCTACAAGTCCGCTAGGAGAATGCCCAAATGATCTGTAAGAACCTTGCGAAGAAGCAGCTTTCCCTTGTTGCCCCAATAGCGCTTGCCTTGCTCAACGCAACCCTAGCGGTTGCCCAGACAGAGTCAGTAATCTACAGCCCAAAAGGTGGAACTTCCGATGGGGCGTCGCCCTACGCCGGCGTAATTGCCGATCAAACGGGAGCGCTGTATGGCACTACGGCCAATCAAGGCGCGAATGGTCAAGGAATGGTGTTTAAGCTCACGCCACCTTCGGTTTCGGGAGGAAGCTGGACCGAAAGCATTGTCTGGACCTTCACTGGTGTCGCCGACGGTGGAGGCCCGACGGCGGACCTGCTGATGGATGCTGCTGGAGTGATCTACGGCTCAACGGGCGCGGGAGGAAGTTTCGGGTGCGGGACATTCTTCCAATTGCTGCCGCCGGCTACGTCCGGCGGTGCATGGACGGAAAACACTCTCACCAATTTCCCCTGTGGCCCGAATGGTTTGGCGTCGTCTCCGGGAGACTTCATTCGCGACCAAACCACCGGCACCATCTACGGGACCGTGCAGCAGGCAGGGCAGTTGAACGGGGGGTGGATCTATCGGTTGACGCCTCCTGCCGCAGGCGGCTCCAGCGAAACTCGTTGCGGTTTCTATAACGGTTGCGGGACTATCTTCCAATTGACGCCCAGCTCTGGTGGAGTCTGGACCGAGACCGTGCTTCACGATTTTGCGTCAAGTGGCGGCGATGCCATCAACCCGAATCCCGGACGATTACTGCTACGCTCTGGCACGCTTTACGGCGCGAGCTACCAGGGAGGCGCGAGCAACCTCGGCGCGGTGTACGCCGTGCATCCCTAACTGAAACCGCACGGATAATTCCCAGAGTTCTCGCCGTCACCAACGTAACTACAACTTCCCCGGAGAACTGCTCCACAATCGACAGGATGATTGGCTTTTACGCCATCCTGTTTGATGTGGCCTTTGTCATTTTGGGACTATTCCTATTGGCAGGCGCCTCCTGGTCGTTGATTGACTGCCGGCGGCGCAGGAAGCCGGCCAATGTCTTCTACAAGAACAAGCGTAACGACATAAGTGCGGCATGGTTTGTAATAGTCTTCATTCTGATGTGGCTGGGCGTTCTGTCCAATCAGCTTCTTCACGAGGCCCGTCTTCATTCCGACTTGTCCCATTTGCGACCCGACACGGTGGACCGCATCCAGATTGGCAAACGTGCGGTGACCGACAAGGGGCAGATCGCGGAAATCGTCGGCGCTCTCAACCGTACGGAGGGGTTGGCGCTGCGGAGTGGCAACATTGCAGACAACGTGCCTTTCGTGGTCACGCTCACTTCAGGCACGCGGTACAACTACGAGGTTGCGCGCTACCTGCGGGGAGAGGGCGCCGTCCTGATGTTGCGGTCGTCGGAGTGGAATAACGGGGAGGTCTTCTGTCTTTGGCTGCCCGCCTCGCTGAAGAAAGCGCAAATCGCTCTCCCAGATTGCTCCACCTATTTCGGCAAGCCTGAGCGTTGTGCGGTGCAATCGCGGATCGCATCTGTCCGAGCTGAGATATCACGCTAACTCCTTTGGTCTCATATTATTATCTGTAAGTTATTGATTCCATTGGGCACCCCGACTCTGCCTCGTCATTTCCTGGTTAGTAAAGCGCGCAGGATGCCCCAGAACGCACAGAATTGACCTGTAGCAGCGACCTGGGTTTAATCCGTTTCCAAAAGAAAAGGGCATCGGCGCAACGCGAAGGGGCTAGAATCGCCTCCTATTGCAAAGTTAGCTTAAAGATAATTATTGGACCTGCGGCCTCCGTCGACGGTGACCGTCTGCCTGTCCTGAACTCTCGCGGATGTTTTCTGCGGCGTGTCCAGCGTGCCGGGCGGCGCTACATTGTTTAGAATCAATAGGGAACTTTCCAGCTTCCAATCTTCGTATCACAATCGGAACGGTCTGCCTTATGAAAATCATACGACCCCTGCTCCTCGCGCTGGCCATTGCCGGCGGATTCTTCTACTTCACTACCTGGCGGTCGAACCTAAAGTCGAGCGGCTTGCATCTCTCGAACTGGCTCAGCCGTCCGGCCAACGTCGAAATCACCGAGGCTGCGGGTGGAGAACAGCTCGATGGGGAAGAGCAGAACAATATCTCCGTCTACCGGAAGAACATCCCTTCGGTGGTGAACATCACTTCGCGGGCGATGACCTTCGACTTCTTCTACGGTCTGGTACCGCAGGAAGGCCAGGGCTCCGGCTTCGTCATCGACAAGGACGGACACATCCTGACCAACTACCACGTTATTGCCGATGCGCGCCAGGTGGAAGTCACCATGCACAATCGCAAGAAGTACAAGGCGACCGTGGTGGGCACAGACCCGTCTCACGACCTGGCGGTGATCCAGATCAAAGCGCCTGACCTGGTTCCATCCGTGCTCGGCGATTCGCGCAATCTGCAGGTTGGGCAGAAGGTTTACGCCATCGGCAATCCGTTCGGACTGTCGGGAACGATGACGCGCGGCATCGTGAGCTCGATCCGGCCGGTGCGCGAGCCGAACGGTGCGACCATCGACGAAGCGATTCAGACTGATGCTGCCATCAATCCGGGCAATTCCGGTGGACCGCTGATGAACTGGCACGGCGAGGTCATCGGCATCAACACCATGATCCTTTCCAGCGTCAATCAGAATGCCGGCATCGGCTTCGCCATCCCCATCAACACCGCGAAGGCGGTGCTGAACGATCTGATGACTCTGGGACGCGTGCGCCGTCCGGCGTTGGGTGTGCGCACAATTCCCATCACTCCGGAGCTGGCCGACGAGATCGGGCTGGCCGCCGACTACGGATTGCTGATCGTGCAGGTTACTCCCGGTGGCTCGGCGGATCTCGCCGGACTGCGTGGCGGGACTGAGCGGGCGTACCTGGGCAATATCCCCATTATGCTGGGCGGAGACCTGATTGTGGCCATCGATGGTGAGAAGGTTCAGGACGAGCAGGATTTGGCGCAAATGATGAACAACCATCGCGCCGGCGATAGCGTGAGAGTCACTATCTATCGGGGTAAGAAGAAAATGGACGTGCAGATTCCGCTGGGTGAGGCGCGGCAGCAGGTGTGAGGAGACAGCGGTCAGCTGTCGGCCAGCGGCTGTCGGCTCGCAGCCTTCAGCTTGCCTGGCAAAGATCCGGCATCGACGCTACGGTTCATCGATTCAGCCGCTCGGCTTTCGCCCTCGCGGAACAGCCGAGGCGGCTGTCCCTACATGACTGTCTTAGAACTTGTAGAATGCGTCAGCCGCACGTCGCCACCATGGCGATTCCCTTGACCGCTGGCTGGGGGCACTGCTATACAAGGCTGCCTTTTGGACAGGTACTTGGCCCATGATCAAGCGCCTTTTAATCTCGTTTACGATCGTTCTGCTGGCGATCGCCGCGCACGCTGCTCCGGATAAGCCAGGCACCACTAGCAAGTCCACGAAATCAGGGGGCCTGCGGTTTGAGATTTCGTTTTCCAAAGAGATGAGTCCGACCCCCATCGACGGGCATGTGCTTCTGCTTATCTCCGACAACGATGAGAAGGAGCCGCGGTTTCAGATCAGCTACAACGTTCCGGAGTCGCAGCAGGTCTTCGGCGCCGACGTGGATGGACTCGCGGCGGGCACACCTGCCGTCGTGGATGCTTCGACGCTCGGTTATCCCGCCGAGAGTCTGAACGACCTGGCGGCCGGGGACTACTGGGTGCAGGGGCTGATCAACATCTACGAAACCTTTCACCTCGCCAATGGGCATACGGTCAAACTGCCTCCGGAGAAGGGAGAGGGCCAGCACTGGCAGGTAAAGCCGGGCAATCTTTACAGCAAGCCGCAGAAGATCCATCTGGACCCGAAGTCGGGGCAGACGATTCGCATCTCGCTCACCGAGAAAATGCCTCCTATCGAGGAGGAAGCCAAAATTGTCGATTCGGCTGTGGGATGGAGCGGCGCCAACGACCAGCATACGATCGTCGACAACAAGTGGGTGAGGCATATTCGCATCCAGAGCGAGCTACTCACGAAGTTCTGGGGACGGCCAACCTATCTGGGCGCGGTGCTGCTGTTGCCGGACGGATGGGAAGAACATGCGGAGGCCCACTACCCGCTGATCGTCGAGCAGGACCACTTTTCTCGAGACTTGCCGGGCGTAGTCGCGTTTCGCACGGAGCCACCCAGCAAGGATCTGAAAGGCGGCGAACTGCGGACGGCGAAATCGGGGTACAAGCTCTATCAGGATTGGACTGCCGGGCGGCTGCCTCGCGTAATCGTTCTGACGATCCAGCACGCAACTCCCTACTTTGATGATTCTTATGCGGTCAATTCAGAAAATGTCGGGCCCTATGGCGATGCCATCACGCAGGAACTGATTCCCTATGTCGAAAAGAAGTTTCGCGGCATCGGCGAGGGATGGGCGCGAGCTGTCTATGGCGGGTCGACCGGCGGCTGGGAGGCGCTGGCTTCGCAGGTGTTTTATCCGGATACTTATAACGGGGCGTGGGTCTTCTGTCCCGATGTCGTCGACTTTCGCGCGTACATTACCGCTAACATCTACGAGGACAAGAACGCTTATTGGAGGGAAACGCCCTACACGCACGTGCCCCGGGCATCGATGCGGCAGCCTGATGGCACGATGCTCTCGACAATGGAGATGATGAATCGATTTGAATTAGTGGAGGGCACGCACGGGCGTTCGGGCGAACAGTTCGATATCTGGGAGGCAGTGTTCAGCCCGGTGGGCGATGACGGATATCCCAAACGCATCTTCGACAAGCGCACCGGCGTGCTCGATCACGAAACGGCAAAATATTGGAAGGAGCATTACGACCTCAGCGCCATCATCCAGCGTGACTGGAAGACGCTGGGACCCAAGCTGGCGGGCAAGCTGCATTTCTACGTGGGCGAGGCGGACACGTTTTATCTGGATCGCGCGGTGCATCTGCTGAAAGACTTTCTGGAGTCTACGACGGACCCCTACTATCGCGGCAGCTTTGAGTTCGGCATGCGCAAGCCGCACTGCTATGCGGGCGAGATTGACCCAGCCGCAGGAATCAATCAGCACTATTGGCCCGAGATGGTGAAGCACATGGAGCAGACGGCGCCCAAGGGCGCAGACTTGCAGAGTTGGAAGTATTAGTGTGTGGAGCGGACACTCCGGTTCGCTGCTTTTGCCTTTGCTTTTGCCTGATCCTGCCTTCCACAAAAATCAACTTCAAAAGCAGCGGACAGGAGTGTCCGCTCCACACAAGCAAGGTCAGGTAACATAGTTGTGTGGCGATTCGCGCTCCTCGGAAAACAAACTCCAAGCAAGCGAAAGTCAACGTTGTTCGCGCCCACCATCTGAGCAAATTGTCTTGGTTGGTCCACGGCTTCTCCACACGTGTGGGTGGATTCTCCCGCGTGTATGGCGGGCAGAGTCTTAACCTTGGCTTCACAAAGGATGACTCGCCCAGCACCGTGGGCCGCAATCGAATTGCGTTTCTGCGGGAACTGGGTGCAGGCGATAAGGGGCTCCGCCGTCGCGCATCTTCCGAAGGTTGGTCACTGATTACGCTGCGACAGATTCATTCCGACGTCATTCACTTCGTTGACGGGGAGCAGGAACACCGGTTGACCGGGGATGGGTTGCTCACGGCGACTCCGGGCTTACTTCTAGCCATCCAGACGGCGGACTGCCTGTCCGTCATTCTGGTTGACGCAAAGAGCCGCGCGGTGGGCGTGTTTCATGCGGGTTGGCGAGGAACGGTCAAACGCATCGTTGAGAAGGGCGTGGGAGAGATGCATCGGTGGTTCGGGAGCAGCCCTGTAGATATCAAGGCGGCGATTGGACCCGGCATTCACGGATGCTGCTACGAGGTAGGCGAGGAAGTCTGGACAAAATTCGAGTCGCAGTTCTCGTATGCGGATGTGCTTTTTCGCGAGGTCAAGGAATCGGATCCGGTCCGCGAAAAATATCCGCTGCTGTTTCTCACGGCCCGCGCTCCCGGGCACGGCGAACTGCCGAAGAAGATTTTCCTGGACCTGGTAGAAGCCAACCGCCGGCAGTTAATGGCTGCGGGCGTACGGGCGAAGAGTATTGAAGCGTCCTCTCTGTGCACAAACTGCCGGCCCGACTTGCTGTTCTCGCACCGCGCCGAGAAGGGCAAGACCGGGCGCATGATGGCCGTGGCTGGAATTCGGGACTAGCGTGGTTTGAATGTGGCGCGGGCGCCTCGCCCGCAGGAGTTGTCTGGGCTGCTACCATCTTTGGGTATCGTTCGCCCAGTTTCCACAGAGGGCCCCAGTGATA
>Ga0066706_10000741_pt1 | contig 11310 bp, 9 predicted proteins | sample GraSoiAngelo_155_FD_67274 | JGI IMG/M metagenome (GOLD analysis project Ga0066706, IMG submission 67274) | Grasslands soil microbial communities from the Angelo Coastal Reserve, California, USA - 14_1009_13_30cm | ecosystem: Environmental > Terrestrial > Soil > Grasslands | place: USA...
GGCCTAAGGTGGGTGCCTATGCCGCTGTCGATGAAGCTCGAGAACCGGATCGCGCTCGTGACCGGCGGAGGATCGGGCCTCGGCCGCGCGATCTCGTTGCTGTTCGCCGAAGAGGGCGCGCAGGTGGTCGTCAACGACGTGCGCCGCGAGACGGCCGAGCAGACGGTGGCGCAGATGAAGGGCCCGGCGGGTGGCCGCGCGATCCAGGCGGACGTCGCCGACGTCGCCCAGGTGAAGGCCATGTTCGCCACGGTCGAGCGCGAGCTCGGCGGGCTCGACGTGCTCGTCAACAACGCGGGCATCGGCGTGGCGCCCGGCGACGATCGTATCGGGATCGGCCGGAAGGCCGAGACGCGCCTGCTGGAGATCGTCAGCGGACAGGAAGCGCAGACGCATCTCGACGTCACCCAGAACCTCTCCGACGAATCGTGGCGGCGGATGCTCGCCGTGCACCTCGACGGCACGTTCTTCTGCACGCGCGAGGCGCTCAAGCTGATGAGCCGGAAGAATCGCGGCGCGATCATCAATCTCTCGAGCGTCGCCGCGCTGATGGGGCTCGAGGTCGCGCCGCACTACAGCGCGGCGAAGGGCGCGATCCTCGCCTTCACGCGCGCGGTGGCGAGGGACGCCGCCTCGCGCGGGATCCGGGTGAACGCGATCTGTCCCGGCTACATCGACACGCCGATGACCGAGCCGATGTCGCCCCTGATCAAGCAATCGGTGACCGCGCGCACGCCGCTCGGCCGCACCGGCACCCCGAACGAGGTTGCGGCGACCGCGCTCTTCCTCGCCTCGGACGACAGCTCGTTCTACACCGGACAGTGGCTGTCGCCGAACGGGGGCCTCTTCATCGGCTGAGATGCCGGCGCTTCGCGAGCTCTCGATCCGCGGCACGCCGGTCCACATGCTCCAGGACGGGGCGGGCTCGCCGCTCCTGTTCCTGCACGGCGCCGGCGGCGGCGGGCGCTGGCTCGACTTCCAGACGCAGCTCGCCAAGGCCTTCAGCGTGTACTGCCCGAGCCATCCCGGCCACGGCGGCTCGCCGGCCGCGGAATGGATCGAGCACGTCTCGGACCTCGCGTTTCACTACCTGGACCTGCTCGACGCGCTCGAGCTCGAGCGCGCGCACCTGGTCGGTGCCTCGTTCGGCGGCTGGATCGCCGCCGAGATCGCCACGATGGCCTCGCATCGCCTGGCGTCGCTGGTGCTGATCGATCCGGTGGGCATCCGCGTCGACGGCTGGATCTATCCGTTCCTGTTCGCGATGGACATTCCCGAGATCGTCACGACGGTCTTCCACAATCCCCTGGCCGCGCTCGCCCTGGCGCCGCCCGACCAGTCGGCCGAGACGCTGGCGCTCCAGTACCGCCAGGGCACGGCGATCGCCCGGGTCGCCTGGAACCCGCACCTCTACGATCCGCTCCTGCGCCGCCGGCTCGGACGCATCGCGACGCCGACGCTCGTGTGCTGGGGCGCCCACGACCGGCTGGCGCCGCTGGCGCCGTGCGGCGAGACGTGGGCCAGGGAGATCCCGGGCGCGCGACTGCGCGTGTTCGCCGACTCCGGCCACGTCCCGCACCTGGAGGAGCCCGACGCGGTGGCGACGGCGGTGAGAGAGTTCTGCCGGCTTCACGGAGGGCTGCGGTGAAGTTCTACTACTTCCACCTGATGCCGTACATCATCGACCACGACGAGCCCTCGTCGTGGGTGACGCTCTCCAACCGCCACTACGATCCCGCCCTCGGGCACACGCTCTACAACCAGTACCTCGATCAGCTGGAAGCGGCCGAGCGCCTCGGCTGGGACGGCCTCTGCGTCAACGAGCACCATCAGAACTGCTACGGCACGATGCCGAGCCCCAACGTGATGGCGGCGATGCTGGTGCGCCGGACGTCTCGGGCGAAGATCGCGATCCTCGGCAACGGGCTGCCGCTGCGCGAGAACCCCCTGCGCATCGCCGAGGAGATCGCCATGCTCGACGTGGCCTCCGGCGGCCGCGTCATCTCGGGCTTCGTGCGCGGCATCAGCGCGGAGTATTTCTCGACTGCCGTCAATCCCACGCATTCGCGCGAGCGCTTCTACGAGGCGGCCGAGCTGATCCTGCGCGCCTGGACGGAGGAAGGCCCGTTTCCGTTCGACGGCCGGTACTATCGCTACCCCTACGTGAACCCATGGCCCCGGCCGCTCCAGAAGCCGCACCCACCGGTGTGGTGCCCGTCGCAGGGCTCGAGCGAGACGGTGGAGTGGGCGGCGAAGCGCCGGTTTCCGTACCTGATGGTCTTCACGCCGATCACGCGCATCGCCCAGATCTACGGCGAGTACCGCGAGGCGTGCGAGCGCCACGGCTACCAGGCCAGCCGCTATCAGCTCACCGTCAACGTGCCGATCGTGGTCGCCGAGAACGACGCCAAGGCGCGCGCGCTGGCCGAGAAGCACGTCATGTGGGTGTTCAACGTCGGCCTGCGCATGCACCCGCCCTTCTGGCGGCCGCCCGGCTACATGACGGAAGCCTCGCTCCGCCGCCTGCTCGCGAACCCGCCGAAGCCGCCCAGCGAGCTCGGCTTCGAGGAGGCGGACCGCGAGGGCTACCTGATCTACGGCAGCCCGGCCACGGTGCGCGACAAGCTGCGGGTCTTCTCCGACGAGCTGAAGGCCGGGATTCTCTGCTCGGGGATGACCGGCCCCAGCCACGAGCAGACGCTCGAGATGATGCAGCTCTTCGCCGAAGAGGTGATGCCGCACTTCCGCGAAGACGCACGCGTCGACGAGACCGTCGGCGTCGGCCGGTAGACGCCCATTGAGACCGCTGATCTAGAGCTCCGCCTTCGCGACGTTCTGCGGGGGTCACTCCGTGAGCCCGCGCTGGATTTCGCCGAGTCGCCGACCCGCATCACCGGCGGCTTCGACACCCAGATCTTCGCGTTTCGTCTGGACGGCGCGGCGCCCGCCTTCGCCGGCCGGCTGATCCTCCGGCTGCTCGATCGCCACCACGATCCGGCGCGGGCCTTGCGCGAGAAGGCCGCGCAGAACGCGCTGGTCGAGCTCGGCTACCCGGCGCCGCGCGTCCTGTTCGCCAGCACCGACGCGGCGCCACTCGGCGGAGCCTTCCTGATCATGGAGCGGCTCTCCGGGAAGCCGCTGCCCGAGGTCCGGATGCTCGGCATGGCGCGGATTGTCGCCGAGCTCCAGGCGAGCCTGCACGATCTCGACGCCAACGCGTTCTTGCGGGCGCTCGCGCGCGACGGCCTGGCGCCGCAGAGCTTCACCTTCGAGGCCCACCTCGAGCAGCTCGCCAACCGCGTCGGGCGCTTCTCGCTCGACGGGCTCGCGCCTGGAATCGAGTGGCTGGTGCAGCGCCGTCCCGTGCCGGGAGGATCCCACGCCGTCTGCCACGGAGATTTTCACCCCTACAACATCCTGATGGCGGCGGATCGGGTCACGGGGGTGCTCGACTGGCCTCATGCGGTCGTCGCCGATGCCGAGTTCGACGTGGCCTCGACGCTGATCATCTTCAAGCTCGTGCCGATGGAGGTGTCCGATCTCTCGGCGCCGATCCGTTGGCTGGCGAATGCCGCGCGCCCGCTGCTGGTCGCTGCGTATCTGCGCGACTATCGGCGCCGCCGCCAGCTCGACCGTGGGAAGCTCGCGTACTACGAGGCGGCCGCGTGCATGAAGGCGCTCGTCAAGGCCGGGGAGCTCCGCCTGGCCCCCACCGCCGCGGGCTCACCGAACGCCCTCTTCGCGTCGACGTTCACCGAGCGGGCCCTCGGCCACTTCCGCGGGCTGACGGGGATCACGCCGGTCCTTCCGGCCACGACCGCGTCAGTGGCCTAGGTCCTCGTCCCCGCTCAGTGCGCCAGCTGTGGGCGCACCTTGTCGGCCAGCAGATCGATGGTCTCGAGGATCGCCGGGAACGTCGAGTACGAGACCTCCAGCGCGACGTGACCGCAGCCGAGCGCCTCGAAGCCGCGCAGCTCCTCGGCGATCTGCGCCACCGAGCCGCTCACGGTGTGGCGTCCGCGGATCAGGGCCATGTCCACCGCGGGCTTGTGGACGCCGTCGATCAGGACGGGAATGCGAAGCGAGAAGAACGGCGACCCCTCGCGTCCGGCCTCTTTCCAGTAGCGACGGACCGTGTCGGCGCCCTGGCGGAACGCCTCGTGGTTCGTCGCGCTCGCGTGCCAGCCGTCGCCGAGGCGCGCGACCCGGCGGAGCGCGCCGTCGCTGCTGCCGCCGACGTAGAGCGGCGGGCGCGGCTTCTGCAGCGGCATCGGCGAGAAGACCACGTCCTGCACGCGGTGGCGCTTCGTCTGGATCTTCGGATGCTCCTGCGTCCACAGCGTCCGCAACAGCTCGAGCGCCTCGTCGCTCCGGCTCGCGCGCTCCTTGAACGGCACGCCGAGCGCGTCGAACTCGCCCTCGAGCCAGCCGATGGCCGCCCCCACGATCAGCCGGCCGCCCGAGAGGACGTCGACGCTGGCCAGCAGCTTCGCCACGGGGATCGGCGAGCGATAGGGCAAGATCACCACACTGGTGCCCAGAGCGACGCGGCTCGTCACGCCGGCGAGCCACGGCAGCACCGCGAACGGATCGAGCATGTGCTCGCGATAGATGACGTTGGCCTGTTCCGGCACGATCACGTGGTCGGTGACCCATATCGAGTCGAGCCCGCAATCTTCGGCGCGGCGGACGACCTCGAGCATCCGTCCGACCTCGATCGGGCGGCCGTAGTGCGGCAAGCAGATCCCGAGCTTCATGTCAGTCCTCCTGTTGGGGCGCGTGACGCTCGATGTCCGTGACGGCGGGCAGGGTATACTCGTTCGCGCCTCACGGCAACAGTCCACCCCTTCGGAGGAGACGATGGCGAGCGACGCGTCGCGACGAGATTTTCTCCTGATGTGCGCGGTGGCCTCGGGCGCGCCCCTGGCGGGCCTCGATCCCGGGCCGGCCGTCGCCGCCGACGCTCCCAAGAAGGGCGGCACCGTCCGGGTCGGCTTCTACATCGAGGCGGCGACCATGGACCCGCATCTGTCCGGCAGCAAGATCGACCGGCAGGTCTACCACAACATCTACGAGCCCCTCGTCACGCTCGACGTCAGGCTCGGGATCAAGCCCGGTCTGGCCGAGTCGTGGCAGCAGCCCGATCCGAAGACGCTGATCCTCAAGCTCCGCCGCGGCGTGAAATTCCACGACGGCACGGAGTTCAACGCCGAGGCCGCGCGGTTCAACTTCAACCGGATGAAGACCGAGCCGAAGTCGGTGCGCAAGGGCGAGGTCGCCAGCATCGACTCGGTCGACGTGGTCGACGCCTACACGATCAAGCTGAACCTCAAGCGCCCCGACGCGGCACTGCTGGCCACGCTGACCGATCGCGCCGGCATGATGGTCTCGCCCAAGGTCGCCCAGGAGCGCGGCGCCGAGCTCGAGCGCAACGCCAAGGGGGCGGGCACCGGCCCGTTCGAGTTCGTCGAGTGGGTGAAGGACGACCACATCCTGATCAAGCGCAACGAGAGCTACTGGAACAAGCAGGGCGGTCCGTACCTGGATCGCGTGCGCTACCGCCCGATCCCGGACGACACGGTGAAGCTGCAGAGTCTCCAGACCGGCGAGATCGACGTGATGGACTACGTGCAGCCGCGCGACGTGGCGTCGGTCAAGGCCGACCGGAACGTCGTGGTCGTCGACGTGCCGTCGCTGGCCGATTTTGCCTACCAGCTGAACCACGCCCGGCCGCCGTTCAACACCAAGGCGCTGCGGCAGGCGGTGGCGTACGCGCTCGATCTCGAGCAGATCGTGAAGGGCGTGTGGCTCAACGTGGGCGTCCCGGCCAACGGCCCGATCCCGCCGACGAGCTGGGCCTACGACCGCTCGATCCCGCCGATCCGACGCGACCTGGCGAAGTCGAAGGCCCGGCTGGCCGAGGGCGGGCAGCCGAACGGCTTCGCCTTCACGATGACGACCAACAACATCCCGATCAACGTCCAGGAAGCCGAGGTGATCCAGGCCCAGCTGCGCGAGGCCGGCATCACGATGAAGATCAAGCTGGTCGACTCGGCCACGTTGATCTCCGACGGCAACAACAAGAACTTCGAGATGATCAGCTACCAGTGGAGCGGCCGGCCGGACCCGGACGGCAACACCTACCAGTTCTACAAGACCACGCAGGGCACGTCGCTCAACTGGTCCGGTATCTCCAATCCGCAGATCGACGCGCTGCTCGACCGCACGCGCGAGGTATCCAACCAGGCCGAGCGCAAGAAGCTCTTCAGCGACCTGACCAAGATCCTCCAGGACGAGCTGCCGATGGTGTTCATCGTCCATCCCATCGAGCCCAAGGCCTTCAACCCGAAGGTCCGCGGCTACGAGCCGATCCCCGACGGGATGATGCGGTTCAAGGACGTGTGGCTGCAGTGAGGCGCGGCTGACCGACTCGCGCGCGTGATGGGCGGTCTGGTCTTGCGCCGGCTCGGCGCCACCGTTCCGGTGCTGCTCCTCGTCACGGCCGGGGTGTTCGCGCTGCTCCATCTCACGCCCGGCGATCCGATCGACGTGATGATGGCCGAGTCCGTGGACGCCGAGGTGAAGGAGAACCTCCGGCGTGAGCTCGGGCTCGACCGGCCCCTCTACGTGCAGTACGCGGCCTGGATGGGTCGGCTGCTGCGGGGCGACCTCGGGCGCTCGATCCGCAACGGCGAGCCCGTCGTCGAGAGCGTGAGCCGGCGCCTGCGGCCGAGCCTCGAGCTGGCGGCGCTCGCGATGACCGTCTCGCTGGTGATCGCCTTCCCCCTCGGGATCGTCTGCGCGGTACGCCGCAACACGCCGATCGACCGCGCCGGCGCGACGTTCGCGGTCTTCGGCATCTGCATGCCGAACTTTCTCCTGGCGCTGCTGCTGATCTTCTTCTTCGGCGTGACGCTGCGGTGGCTGCCGATCTCCGGCTACACCGATCCGCTGGAGGAAGGGTGGAACGGCCTGCGCTCGCTGGTGCTGCCGGCCGTCACGCTCGGGCTGGCCCTCGCCGCGGTGGTGACGCGGACGCTGCGCTCGAGCGTGCTGGAGGCGCTGGCCGAGGACTACGTGCGCACGGCGCGCGCCAAGGGGCTCTCGGAGTGGCGGGTCATCCAGGCCCACGTCCTGAAAAACGCGCTGATCCCCGTGGTCACCGTGCTCGGGCTCCAGCTCGGGACGCTGATCGGCGGCGCCGTGATCACCGAATACGTCTTCGCCCTGCCCGGCGTCGGGCGCCTGGTGGTCGACGCGGTCTTCGCGCGCGACTACCCGCTGGTGCAGGGCGTCGTGCTGCTGATCGCCGTCGGGTTCATCCTGAGCAACCTGGTCGTCGACGTGCTCTATGGCTGGATCGATCCCCGGATCCGATCTCGCTGAGCGGGCCGCGGCGCGGCCGGCCGCGACGGTCGCGCCACCGCGAGATCGGCGGTGGGACATGCTGCGCCGCGCCGCGCGCGCCCGGCTGGCGCCGTTCGGCGCCGGGGTCGTGCTGCTGGCGGTGCTGGTGGCGCTGGCCGCTCCGCTGCTGGCGCCCTACGATCCGGTCGCGCAGAACCTCGGCAACACGCTGGCGCGACCGGGGCGCGCCAATCTGCTGGGCACCGACAACGTGGGGCGCGACGTGCTCTCGCGCGTGATCTGGGGCACGCGCGTCTCGCTGGTGGCCGGGCTCGTCGCGGTCGCGATCGCGGTGGTCGCCGGCAGCCTGCTCGGGGTCGTGGCCGGCTACTGCGGCGGGCGCGTCGACGGGCTCGTGATGCGCCTGATGGACGCGGTGCTCTCGTTCCCTCCGCTGGTGCTCGCGCTGGCGCTCGGCGCGGTGCTCGGCGCCGGGCTCACCGGGGTGCTGGTGGCGCTGGGTGTCGTCTACACGCCGACGTTCGCGCGGCTCATGCGGGGCCAGGTGCTCACGATCAACGCGCGCGACTACGTCGAGGCGGCGCGTGCGCTGGGGGCGCCGGGCTGGCGCGTCGCCTGGCGCCACGTGGTGCCCAACGCCGCCAACCCGATCATCGTGCAAGCGTCGCTGAGCGTGGCGTTTGCCATCCTCGCCGAGGCCTCGCTGTCCTTCCTCGGCCTCGGCATCCAGCCGCCCCAGGCGTCCTGGGGCAGCATGATCAACGCGGGGCGCGGCTACCTGCAGCAGGCGCCCTGGATCGTCTTCGGGCCGGGCGCCGCCCTGTTCGTGACCGTGGTGGGATTGAACTTCGTCGGCGATGCCGTGCGCGACGCGCTCGATCCGCGAACGCGCGCGTGATCCCGCGCTACCGTACCTGCGAGAGCACGAACGGCGCCACCGTCGGCGCCTCGGGGCGGATCGAATCCGCCCGTGCGTGCTTCTCCACGCAGCGCCACGTCATCCGGGTCTTCGCGTAGCCGACGCGCGGCAGGACTTCCTGCGCGCTCAGGCTGATGCCCCAGAGGATCGTGCCGAGCGCGATGATGTGCGCGAACCCCATCCGGCTTCGCCAGGACGCGCGCGCGCCCCACAGGCCCGCCACCAGCACGGTCGTGACCGCGACCATGTAGAGGATCAGCGGCTTCTCGCACGCATGTGCGTACGGCCACTGGGTCAGCGCGACGCCGAGAAGAACGCCGAGCATCACGCGCGCCCAGACGCCAGCCGGGCGCAGCGGCGGTCGCGACCTCACGTGAGAGAACGGCCGCGCGCCCGAGGCGTGCTCACGCTCCGCGACGTAGGTACGGTCGAAGGGTCTCAGCTTTCTCAGGAGCTGGTCTACGACAACGGCTTCCTGGCGATCGTCCTTCCCTGTTCTGGCCAACTCGGCACCTCCGACCGCGAACGTTGCGGTCCGATACCTGGCCGCCCGTCGCGGGCGTCAAGCCGTCAGAGACGCAAAGCGGTTGCCAATCGAGATGTACGAGTTCTCGCGGCTTTCACCGAGGCCGACAGCGCGCCTGGGCTGCCACAGTGGCACGTCCCCGTCTTGGATGTGACGCTTGGGGAACGAGCGGGGGGCGGCCGCTCAGCGGCCGAGCAGACCGAAGAGCCGCGCGGGCGTGATCGGAACTTCGCGAACGACGACGCCGAGGTCGGCGACCGCGTCCTCCACGGCGTTGGCGATCGCCGCGGCGCCGGGGATGGCGCCGCTCTCGCCGACACCTTTGATTCCGAGCGGGTTGATCGTGGACGGATGCTCGTCGAGCGCGACCGGCAACGGCGGGAGCTGGTCGGCCTTCGGGATCGCGTAGTCCATCAAGCTGCCCGTCAGCAGCTGACCCGACGCGTCGTAGACGATTTCTTCCATGAGTCCCGCGCCGATGCCCTGAACGGCGCCGCCCTGCAGCTGGCCCTCGACGATCGTCGGATTGATCGCGCGCCCCGGATCGTGAACGATCGAGTAGGCGAGCAGCCGGACCTCGCACGTCTCGACGTCGACCTGGACGGCGGCGGCGTGCGTGCCGAACGCCCACGTGACGGTCTCGGGATAGAAGTACGTGCACGCGTTGAGCCCGGGCTCGCCGGTCGCCTTCAGCGCCTTCGACTTCACGGCGGCGTGCGCGACACGGCCGAGGCTCACCGCGCGGTCCGGCATCCCGACGACGTGCACGCGGCTCTGCTCGATCCGCACGTCCTCGGGCGCGCACTCGAGCATCTCGGCGGCGACCCGCGCGGCGCGCCCGCGCACCTCGCGCGCGGTCTGGGCGACCGCGGGACCGGAGTTGGCGGCGACGCGGCTGCCACCGGTGCCCATGCCGTACGGGTGCTGCGAGGTGTCGCCCGCGGAGACGACGACGTCCTCCCAGGCGGCGCCGAGCTCGGCGGCCGCGATCTGCGCGAGCGTCGTCGCGTGGCCCTGGCCCTGGCCGGTCACGCCGATGTAGACGTAGACCTTCCCGCTCGGGTCGACGCGCACCGTCGCGCCTTCATACGGCCCGAGCCCGGTGCCCTGCGCGTAGCACGCGAGGCCCACGCCGATGCGGCGCGCGGAGGAAGCCCGCGACTTCTGTCGGTGGCGCCACTGGTCGTAGGGCAGGAGCGCCAGGGCCCGCTCGAACGCCGCCGGAAAATCGCCGGGATCGTAACTGACGGCGACGCCGTCCTTGTACGTGAGTCCCGGGCGATAGGGCATGTCGACGGGCCGCACGAAGTTGCGCCGCCGCAGCTCGGCCGGGTCGATCCCGAGCCGGCGCGCGCCGATGTCCATGAGGCGCTCCATCACGAACACCGCCTCGGGCCGGCCCGCCGCGCGATACGCGGCGTTCAGCGCCTTGGTCGTGACCACGCTGGTGCCGGTGTTCCGGTAGTGCGCGACCCGGTACGGCCCGGGCATGTGGTTGACCGTGTTCGCGGTGAGCCCGTCACCCTGGATCGGGTAGGCGCCCACATCGGCCAGGAACGTCGCGTCGATCGCGACGATGGTCCCGTCGCGCGTGAAGCCGATCCGCGCGTCGTGGTCCTGCTCGCGATCCTGGCCCATCGTGGCGAAGTTCTCGCGCCGGCTCTCCACCCACTTCACCGGCCGCCCGAGGCGATGCGCCGCGGCCGCGACCAGGATTTCCTCGGGGTAGATCGGACCCTTGGGTCCGAAGCCGCCGCCGACGTCCGGCACGACCACTCGCACGCTCTCGACCGGCAGCTTGAGCGCCGCGGCGACCGCGTCGCGCAACGTGTACGGGCTCTGCGTGGACGAGGAGACCACCAGCGCGCCCGATTCGCGGTCCTTGTAGGCGAACGCGCCGCGCGTCTCGATCGGCGCCGCGCTCAGGCGCGGGTGGCGGAGCTTCTCGTGGACGACGAGGTGCGCGCCGGTCATCGCCGCCTCGGCGTCGCCGACCGCGCCCTTCGCGACGATCGCGGTGTTGTCCGACCAGCCGTCGTGGAGCCGGGTCGCCGAGCCGAGCGCCGACTCGGCGGTGGCCAGCGCGGGCAGCCGCTGATAGTCGACGGTCACCGCCTCGAGCCCGTCGGCGAGCGCGTACGGGCTCTCGGCCACCACGACCGCGACGGCCTCGCCGACGAAGCGGACGAGCTCGCGCGCCAGCACCGGCTGGCTCCACGTCCGGCCCTTCTGGCTGCCGCCGTACGCGGTCGGCATGTACGGCGCGACCCCGTCGAGATCCGCCGCGCTCCAGGCGGCCACCACTCCGGGTGCCTTGCGCGCACGGTCGAGCCCGACCTTGACGATGCGCGCGTGAGCTTCGGCGCTCCGCACGACGCCGAGATGCAGCAAGCCGGCGCGCGTGAGGTCGTCGACGAATCGTCCGCCGCCCAAGAGTAGTCGCTGGTCTTCTTTGCGTCGCGGAGACGTTCCAATCATGTGGGGGAATCTACCACGG
>Ga0066706_10000750_pt1 | contig 11273 bp, 15 predicted proteins | sample GraSoiAngelo_155_FD_67274 | JGI IMG/M metagenome (GOLD analysis project Ga0066706, IMG submission 67274) | Grasslands soil microbial communities from the Angelo Coastal Reserve, California, USA - 14_1009_13_30cm | ecosystem: Environmental > Terrestrial > Soil > Grasslands | place: USA...
AGACCTCCACGCTGGTCCTTGGAAACGGTGACGTCGAAAGCATGACCGACTTGGTGGAACGGGTGAGGGAAAGCCATGTCGATGGTGTCTTAATAGGACGGGGCTGCCTGGGGAATCCATGGATCTTCCAGCAAAAGGAATGGGCGAGGGCAGAAATGCAACGGCCGACCGGACAGTCGCCGGTCGGCGAGGTGAATCTTGACGAGCGATTCAACGTGGCACTCGAGCATGCCCGGCACTTCGAAACGCTCGGCGGCTCTTCTCGTTTTGCCGCCATGCGGAAACATCTCGGCTGGTACTGCAAAGGGTTCCCCGGCGCCGCTGAGGTCCGCGCGCGCATGTTCAAGGCCACCAGTTCCGGAGATGTTCAACAAGTCCTGGATGGAATTACAGACGATCTGAAAGGCCGTTGTTGACGATCCTTCTCGCCTCGACATCGCCCCGCCGCTATCACATTCTATCGCTCCTGAGATTGCCGTTTTTGATGATCCCGCCGGCTTCGGCTGAAATCACGTCCGATGCCCGCCTACCGGAGCGCGAGGTGCTGTATCAGGCAGAGAAGAAGGCCGCATCGCTCGCCGCAGCGTTCCCTGGCACCGTGGTCATCGGCAGCGATACGCTGATCAATCTCGACGGCCAGAAGATCGGAAAACCTCGTGATGCATCGGACGCGCGGGTCATTCTCAAGCGCTTGCGCGACCGCGAACACCAAGTTGTGACAGGGGTGGTTATTCTTCGTACCGGCGATTCCAGGCGCTACGAAGGCGTGGAGATAGTGCGGGTCAGAATGGCGGCCTCTAGCGACGCGCAGCTTGAAGCCTATGTTTCCAGTGGAGATCCGTTCGATAAAGCGGGTGGCTATTCATTACAAGGCGGCGGACGAGAGCTGGTGGCCGGGCTGACTGGAGATTATTTGGCGGCCGTCGGTCTCCCGCTGAAGGCCGTGGCCGAGGGACTCGAGCATCTGCACGTGCCGGTCCCCGTGGACGTGGCCGCCCTCTACCGAGATCGTGAATTTCTGAACTGGAAGACGTTTAAAGAATGCTAGTGGGAAGTGGAAGCCGGCAGGTACAGGCCACAGGAGAATTGCATCTTCATCGCATCATGGAAACCCATGGAGAGCGGCGTCAATTCCTGCTCGAGGATAAGCGCCAGATAGCCCGTGAAGGGATGCGGCGCGGTGGGAATGAAGACCAGCCGCAACCGGCCGACCGGCGAACGTTGCAGCATTTCCGGCGCATCCCCGATCATCAATCCGATGGCGTACAGGCCGAGGCGGGGAAAGGGCAGTAGGACGACCCGGTTCTCTCGCTGGCGATCGAGAAACGCGAAAATGTCGGTCACGGATTTGAACGTGGAATAGATGCCCCGCACCAGCGGGATCCGCAGCAATGCCGCCTCCGACGCCTTCAATAGATTCCCGCCCACGAAGTTCGAGGCCAAGGCCCCCGCGCTGAGAATAATGAGGAGCAAGATCAGCGCACCGAGCCCCGGAATCGTGAATCCCATTCGCGGCCCCAGCAATGATGCCAGGGCTCCGTCCAATGTCGTGAACAGTGTCTCGAGGATCATGAACGTCCCCCAGATGGGAATGAGGACGACCAAGCCGGTGAAAAACAGACGTTTGAGTCGGGCGACGGCGGGCATGTTAAAAGCCGCGCTGCTTGTCGGTCAGCGGCCGCAAGCCTGCATGCTCGGCGAGAATGTAGCGGTCGAGGAACTCGAGCGTTTTCCCCCACGCTGTCGCAGCGGCGTCGGCATGGTACGTCTCAGGCCGCGTGTCATCGAAGAAGCCACGGGACGCGTCAGGGTACGTCTGAATCTCAGAGACGACCTTGTTCTCAGCGAGTTTTTGTGACAGTTGCTGGAGCGCCATGTCAGTCACGGAATCATCCTGACCGGCGCGGTGATAGAGCACGGGGCAACGGAGCGCGCCCAATTTGTCGAGAGGAATGTGGCCATAAAAGGATACCGCCGCCCGTAATTGGCGTCGGTCGCCGGCGAAGCTCAGCGCGTGGGAGCCGCCCATGCCGAATCCCACGACGGCGATGCGATTCTTTTTCACGTAGTCTTGAAAGTTCAAATATTCCACCGCCGCCAGGAGATCTTGCATGACGTGCTGGTGATTCAGTCTGCCCATGAGCTCGCGGGCATGGCCGCCCTCGGATGCCACAGCTCCACCAGTGCGGCTGTACTGATCCACCGCCAGCGCGACAAACCCATGGAGCGCCAGCCGGAAGGTCAGATCCTGGACATGACTCGTGAGGCCCCACCAATCATGGAGGAGGAGGACGCCGGGGAAAGGCCCGGACTTCTGCGGCCAGGCCTGAAAGCCCTTGACGTTGGTCCCTTTGGTGCGTTTCGTGCCTCCATAGGGATCGACGGCGACATCCAACGGATCCGGCATGCTGCTCCCAGTGGGAAACCGCACGTTGGCCGAGCCAATATCCTGCCGCTGGAATTTGGGCGCTGTGGTATTCATGCAGGTTCCTTATTTCTTCACGCTGCCGGCATCAATATTGATGAACGGCATCGCCCCGCCGCCGCCGATGACTTGTGGAAATTTTCCATCCCATTTCTCGATCGCGCGAAGCTGCAGGATGATGGGGCTGATGGTCTCCTTTTGGATGCGTTGGGATTCGGCCTCAGCTCTAGCCGTCACGACCTTCTGCTCGCCTTCGATCCTGATCCGCTCAAGATCCCGCTGCGCCTTGAGTGCCAACTGCTCTGCCGTCTGTTTCGATTCAATGGCTTCGTTGAAGCCTTTGGAAAACTGAAAGTCGGTAATGTTCAGCTCATCGAGGAAAATGAAACTGTTGATCAGACGGGCTTGCATGGCGGTCTTGATCTCGTCCTTCACCATCTGCCGCTTCGTGATGAGCTCCTCGGCCGTGAACTTTGCAGTCACGCCTTTCACGACTTCCTGAACCGATGGGTCAATAACCCGCTTCTCGTAATCCAGGCCGATCTGCTGGTAGATTTTGTTCACTTTGTCCGGCATGAGGTGATAGTTCATGACGATCTCGGTCGCCACCGTCTGGAGGTCTTTGGAAGCCGCGGTCGCGCGCGTGTCTGACTTTCTGATGCGAACATCCATCTTGATCACCCGTTCCACCACCGGAACGATGAACGAAAACCCCTCAGGAAGAATCACGCTCTTGACACCATGGAACTGATTGAAGACGACACCTCGCTCCCCGGCCCCCACGATGACAAATGGGGAAAAGATCCACAGCACCAGCAAGACGGCGACCGCGATGATGATGGGGCCCATCTTTTTAAGGCCGGGCACCTCGCTGGCCGGGTCAAACTCTTTGCTCAGTGCCATAGGTCTCCTTTGAAAAACGTTGTGAGATGCGCTTATTCGCTGCTGCCGAGCATATCTGCGATCAGAGGGGTATTGCGGTCATAGCAATTCGGGCAGACCGTGTCGAAGATGGCTTCATGATCGGACGCGACATTATGGTCGTCCACGAGATGGGCTTCCATGACCATGGCATAGCAGGCGTCACAGAGCTGAAAGGGGCCTCTCATCAAACTGATCGTTCGCATCACGGCGCTCGGTTGGAAGCATTATGCTTCGGCAACGATATGAGTGTCGGTTTCCTCGACGCCATCGATCGTGTGAATCTTGGTGATGACGACATCGGACAAGGCCTTCTCGTCGCCGACCTCCACGAAGCTGAAAATGTCGGGCTGTCCGAAACATGGATGGACCGACTGTACGCCGGTGATTTTTCTCAGGACTTTGACGACATCCTTCGTCTTGCCGGCTTTCACTTTGATCAATATATAGGCCTTCGTCGCCATCTGATCGCCTCCTCCTTGTCAGGTGTGGTCCGGAATATAGCAGAACGAGCTAGGGTGAAGCAAAGAAGCGCAGATTCACTGAAATGGCATAATCGCTCGCTGTTGCTCATAGATTCGATGGATGTCCTGGTCGCGCTGCTGTAAACGGTCCTTGGCCTCCCAATAGACGCGACCCATCAAATTGAAGTCCTCTTGACCCACGTGAAATGCATCCAACCCCGCGAGAACGGCCGGCCGCGCCGAGAGGGGGTGCGTAGCGGCATGACGCAGGATCGCCTCCAAGGTCTGGGACGTCAGGGCACGGGGCGCTATCGGTGTGAGCCCGGATTGTTCGGCGCTGCGAAACGCCTCTGTCAGCCAATCACGAACAGCAGGATTTTTGCTTTTTGTTAGGGCCGCCTGAGTCTGAATCAAGGCGTGGATCAGGGCATTGGCATCGGGGGAAGATTCGGGTGGGAGCACACCAGCATCTTCGAAAACCGCCAATAAAGCCATCACATGGCCAACGAGGCTTTTGGCCTCCGCGGACATCAAGGAAAAGAGCAAGAACAGAATGGCAAGGACAAGGCCACTCGTCTTTGGACGCATTCCCCATTGTACCTTTTCACTCTTGGCGCTGTCTCACCGGTGAATGGCTCAGGAGGGGACATGCTAGCGAAAGTCTGTAGCGCCGCTGTGAACGGATTAGAGGCCTATCCGGTGCAGGTGGAGGTGGATCTGGCCGGCGGACTGCCGCTGTTTACGGTGGTCGGGCTTCCCGACGCGACCGTCCGGGAGAGCCGAGACCGTGTCCGTTCGGCGTTGCGCAACAGCGGGTTTAGTTTTCCTCAGCGACGTGTGACCGTCAATCTCGCGCCGGCCGACCTCCCCAAAGAAGGCGCCGGCTTCGAGCTCCCCATTGCCGTTGGTATTCTCGCGGCGGAAGGACTCATTCCTGCCGAAGCGCTGGATGGCATTGTGCTCGCCGGAGAAGTGTCGCTCGAAGGGGCGATCAAGGCAGTGCGAGGCGTGCTGTCCATGGCGGTCTATTACCGGGGACGCGGGATCAGGGGATTGCTCGTGCCGGCTGAAAACGGTGCCGAGGCAGCGATCATCGAAGGCCTGCCGGTCTATGCGGTCTCAACGATTCCGCAGGTCGTCGAATTTCTTACCGGTCGTCAACCGCTTACCGCTATGGAAACGAGCGCGTCGCTTACCCGTCCAAGGACAGGCGGCCTTGACTTTGGGGAGGTGCGAGGCCAACAGCATGCAAAGCGTGCGCTGGAAGTTGCTGCCGCCGGCGGACACAATGTGCTCCTCGTGGGGCCCCCTGGTTCCGGCAAGACGATGCTCGCTCAACGATTGCCGGGCATTCTTCCCGAGATGACCCTGGACGAAGCGATCGAGACCAGCAGGATTCACAGCGTCTCGGGTCTGTTGCCCTCGGGTGAGCCGCTGCTCTGCACGCGGCCCTTTCGGTCACCGCACCATTCCATCTCCGATGCGGGGCTGATCGGAGGAGGCACCATTCCCCGGCCGGGGGAAATTTCCCTGGCCCACAACGGCATTCTCTTTCTGGACGAAATCCCAGAGTACCGGCGTAATGTTCTGGAAGGCCTGCGCCAACCGTTGGAAGATGGGACGATCGGGATTACCCGCGTGGCGTGCGCGCTCTCGTATCCTGCGCGCGTCATGTTGATTGCCGCCATGAATCCGTGTCCCTGTGGCTATCTCGGAGATCGGGTCCGGCCTTGCCTCTGTAGTCCGATGCAAATCCAAAAATATCGCGCCAGAATCTCCGGACCTTTGTTGGATCGGCTGGATCTGCACATTGAGGTGCCGGCCGTGCCGTTTCGTGAGTTGGCGGGCGATGGGCGGGGAGAAGAATCCTCGACGATTCGCGAGAGAGTGGTGTGTGCCAGGGCGCGTCAAATCGAGCGATACAAAGGGTCGCGGACCCGTTGCAACGCGCAGCTTCGGCCGGCGCAGATGCGAAAATTCTGCCCATTGGACGCGGCGGGGAGGTCGCTGGTCGAGCAGGCCGTCACGCGCTTGGGCCTCTCGGCTCGCGCCTATATGCGGGTGATCAAGGTCGCTCGAACGATCGCCGATTTGGAAGGAAATGAGTCAGTATCGGCCGCTCATGTGGCAGAAGCGGTGCAATATCGAAGTCTGGATAGGCCTGTCCTGGTGTGACATGAAAGTAGAGGCGTTCGCCCGAAAAAATCCTAGAAAAGTGGAGCCTGAGGACCAGGAACAAGGCCTGCGAGATCCGGGTCTTCTCCATCCTTAGGCCGGGGAGGTATCGCGGATTTCTCCTCTTTCCGCTGGGCTCGGCGGGCTTCCTTTTCTTTCTGTTTGGCTTGCTTGGCGCGCTCGCGATCACGTTTTGCGAGCGTTGCTTTTCCTGGTCTGGCGATAAGACACCTCCTGAGCGCCGTAGATTGAAAGACGGCAGGAACGTGTGCACGTCCCTGCCGGATTCAGTTATTTTATGCTACTACAGAATCGTTTACCAGCGTCCAGTGCGACTTCCACGGTCTGCGCCGCCGCCGTATCCTCCGCCGCCGGTACGCTTCTCCTGAGGTTTAGCCTCATTGACGGTGATGGTCCGACCACCCATCTGCGTGCCGTTCAGTGAGGTGATGGCCTTTTGGGCCTCTTCAGACGTCGCCATTTCGACAAAACCGAAGCCCCGGGCCTGACCCGTCTGTCGGTCGGTGATGATTTTCGCCGAAGTCACAGCCCCTTGTTGTGAGAACAACTCCTGCAGTTGTTGCTCCGTTACAGAATAGGGCAGGCCGCCGACATATAACTTTGTACCCATCGGGTATCTCCTTTACTGATGCGACGCTTTCTTGGCTGTAAGGAATGACAGGGCGAAGGAGAGCACCGAAGGCGCAGAAGGATAGGCGTCTTTCAGGGCAGGCTTTCCGATCAGATCCCTACTGCAAGGACAATCGCGCTGGGGTCTGTCAATATTGTGCGTGTCACCGTCAGACCCCTTACACGATGAAACGCATCCAGAGGTTATCATAGCGGTGCCTTTGTAGGCAAGTTAAACGATGAGGACGCAAGGGCTACGGGCCCTTCGTGTGTACGGATAGCGCACACGACCCGTCCGTACTTGGTGGGGTCTTCAATCACCGCGAAGGGCTTCGACCGGATGAAGCCGGGAGGCGAAATCGGCCGGATACAGACCGAAGATAAGTCCTACGAGGGACGAAAAACCAAAAGCCAAGAGAATGCTCGGGAGTGAAATGATAGTCGGCCAATGTGCGATCTTAGACGCGATGGAGGCCCCTCCAATTCCGACGGCAATGCCGAGCAATCCCCCGACGCCGCTCAGCACTATGGCCTCGAGCAGAAATTGCAGGCGGATATGCCGTCGTTTTGCGCCCACCGCCATGCGAATGCCGATTTCACGAGTGCGCTGGGTCACCGACACCAGAAGCACGTTCATGATGCCGATCCCGCCGACCAGTAACGAGATCGAGGTGACAGCCAGCAGTAAGTGTCGCATAGACTCGCTCGTCGCCAGTTGTATCTTCGCCACCTCGCGGTTATTGTTCACCGCAAAGTCATCCTCCTGATCGGGTCTGAGTTTGTGCCGCTCCCTCAGGATGCGTTGTGCCTCCGTCGCGACTCGATCCACGTGATCCGGGGATGCGGTCGAAAGATAGCCGATACTGATGGATCCGATAAACTGTGTCCCAATGACCTTGCGCTCTGCGGTCGAAAACGGCATGAGGATGATATCGTCTTGATCGGCGCCATACGCGTCGAATCCCTTCGGGGCGAGTGTGCCGATGACCGTGAACGGCATATTCGACAGGCGCACCGTGGCGCCCACCAGTTCATCCCCCTCATCGAATAACGCCTCCACGACCGTTCGGCCGAGCAGGACGACCTTGGCCATGCTGTCTTCGTCTGCCTGGTTCAAACCGTGGCCTGAGGAAATGCGCCAATCTCTAATCGCCAGGTAACTGGGCGTCACGCCCGTGATATTCGTGTACCAATTGTGTTTTTCATGCACGACCTGTCTGGCGCCCCATTTTTGCCATCCCACCTTGCTGACCTCGGGCAGGCCTTCGAGGACCTGTATGTCGGCGATCGTCAGGCTCACCACCCCGCCATGTCCACTACGGACACCGCTGCTCGTGTATGCACCGCGCAAGATCATGATCATGTTTCGACCGAATGTGGCGAGCTGATTCTGTACCGCAGCTTGCGTGCCTTCGCCGATGCTCATCATGACGATGAGTGACGCAACACCAATCACGATCCCGAGCATGGCCAAGGTCGAGCGTAATCGGTGTCGGTCGAGCGCTCGCAGCGCGGCCATCATGGTCATTATCAGGAATGCCATCGGGCCCAGCCCCCCAACTCCCGCAACTATCCCGCACTTCGTGGCCGCTTTTCCAGCCGGAGGATAACCGTAGAGGCTTATCCGTTACCATCAGGACGGGGCGCGATGTCTTGAAATCAGGCGAGGATACTAGAAGCTGCCAGTCAGAGATGAGGCCAGAGTCAGTTCGAGTGTGATGCGCGGTTGCTACATGCGTTGGTTGCTGAAATGAAAGTGACGCGGTGCCTTGTCTTCTGAATCAAAGGCAAAAATCCAATCCAAGCGGTCATGACGATATTTGTAGACGTACCATTGCCCTCCGGGCTGTGGTTCCACGAATATTCCGTTCCTCTGAGTCTTGAGTTTCGTCCTAACCATCCCTGCCAGACCCCTCGACCAGCTCATTGTAGTCGGTGGTGTGGAAAAGTAAGAATACAACTGAAGTGCTAATCTCGCGGCAGCAATTCCTACTAAAGTAGGTAAAGGTCGCTCACGGTAATCAAACCCTGGGCAAATTCCCGGGACCTTGTCGATTGCAAGCTTCCGACTGAGGCGGTGTAAAAGGTGGGCGTGACGAGCTTCACCCCTTGGAAGTCCAACGCGACAGAAAAACCCTGATTCAATAATGATTCGACCAGGGCATTGACCCTTTTCCCGTCATAGGCCGTACTGCATACCGGGCCGATCAGGACTAAGAGCGACAGATGAACAGTCTCGAAATTGGGCATGGTGCTATCGATTCTGCTGGCTGGCAGCGGCATGCATGATGAGCAATATCATGGCGGCCTCTCGCTTCTCAACAATGCGAGGTTGTGTAGGTATGGAATCTTGTGCTGCCAGATGCGAAGCGTTTCTTGCCGGTCTTGCCGGAATGGTCTCTGTTGGCGCGATGACTTCAGAATACGACCCGTCCCGCAAGGCAGAAGGGTCAAGAGTAAGTTGCTCGCTTGATGAACTCGCGACACAGCTCGACAGCGCGACGGCAAGTAGAATGACAAATAGTCCTACAAACATTCACACAATGTGCATGACGGGCCCCATCACACACAATAGATAAATTCGGCTTTATTCCCGTGAAAATGTCATTAATACCGAAGGGTCATCGGACATTTGTTGCTGGCTGGCAGCATTTTTGTCCAAATCAGTTGGTCGAAAGGTATAGCTAATTGTGCGGTTTGCTCAAGTTGAAGAGCTGCACGGCCTTGTCACCAGAATCAAAGGAAAAGATCCAATCCAAACGGTCCTGATGGTACTGGTACAGATACCATTGCCCTCCGGGGCGTGGTTCCAGCAGTATCCCATTTCTGCTCGCCTTCAATTTAGTGGCCATTTCCTAGGGTCCTCTATCTGAAAACAACTATAGTCCTGTACCCCTAGATTTGAAATCAGACTTACGTCTTTAAGACCAAGGTCTATTGTGTGTCTTTGGATGAGACGCAGGGGGCGAAGGATATGAGATGGCGGAGCATCGGCCATTACCAGCGAAACGGGATGGAGCTGGCGAGAGGAATCGAACCTCCAACCTATGGTTTACAAAGACGAACAAGACAGAAAGTGAAGGTGGCGTTGACCCGCATGAATAGCTGGGTTTGCGCGACAGGTCAGGCGTGGAGGACATTCCTAGAATTGCATCTGATTGCTTGGGGTGTGATGGGTTTGAGGTGAGATGGTTACAAAAAAGGGTACACCGGAGGTGACGCATTTCATGAGGCTGGCAGAAGTGGGCCGGGAATGGGCCGTAGACGCGACAATAATCACCAGTCTGCCTGAAGGTAAGTCGCAGACAGAGCCATGCCGGCGGTCTGTGCCGCGCGTTCAAGGTCTTGGAGCGAGCGGATGGGATGTTCCGCGAGAAAGGCTTTGCCCTGGCCCACGAGATGGCACGGCCGGCGCAGTGACTCCACCCAGCCGGCAATTGTAAGAGCCCAGGGCCGCATTATTTGTGGGTGTTTTTGGCCTTCTTGTGCGTGAGAAAGCCCTGAATCTTCTTGACGACCTGCTCGTACTCCGCCTTCGTGGGAGGTTTCGTAGCGCTGAGCATGACGGTCACCACGTCCTTTAATTGCGGGGTCACCCGGTGCGCCTCGACAAGGAGCAACTCCGGCGGATGAATGCCGAGCGCCTTTGCCAGTCTCAGGATCGTGTCGTTGTCCGGAGGTAAGCCACGCATGGTGATGTTGGGCTGTCGCTCGCGCTCGGTCTGGGCGCAAGAAGTCACCTATGGCAGCAACGGCTGGCATTCACACCGGCACGGGCTGCTGTTTCCCACCAATGACTTTTATACCGCCGACGAAATTCAAGACATTCTCACAGAGATCTTGCTGCGGAAGCTGCCGCTCGTGGGCCTCGAAGGCAGCCGTGAGGATGCCCGCAAGTATGGCATCCGAGTCAGTGATGCCGGCGCGGAGATTGCGGAGTACATCGCGAAGTTCGGTCACGAACCGAGATGGGATGCGGCGTCCGAGTTGACGCTCGCAACGTTTAAACGCGGAAAGAAGGCGGCGAGCAAAACGCCGTGGGCGCTCTTAGACAGCGCGCAGGGAGGCTCTATGGAGGATGCAGAACGATACAAGGAATACCTCGCGGTGTACGGAGGGAAACGACAACTCGTGTGGTCGCGAGGCCTGCGCGCGGACCTAGGGCTAGGGGAAGAGGTGGGCGATGAGGAGGCGGCACACGAAGAAGAGGAAGGAGAGGTGGTGTGCACGATCGAGCCTCAGGATTGGAATTTGATCTGTTGGTTTAATCTCCGCGGTCAAGTCCTCGTCGCTGCGGAGAATGAGGGGGCGACGGGGGTTCAGCGCGTCATTGAGTACGCGCATCAATTGTTCGACATACGGGGCTATGGGCCTCGAAAGGAAGGTGAAGCATGCATCTGATCATTCCGGGCTGCGAAATCATGACCGTGGAGCAACGCGTCTCGAAAGGCGTTCAGTACCAGGATATGAACGTCTTTACCGACAAGGGCCGTGCGGGGCTCGTGCCGGTGAAGTTCCCGAAGGAAGCGAACGGCGCGTTCGACCAGTGCAAGGCCAATCTCCGCAAAAAGGGAGATATGGTCGTGGATCTGTTCTCGCCTGGACCTAGCTCCGTGACTTCTGCCTACCAAACGTTCTGCTGCCGCAGACCCCACGTC
>Ga0066706_10000754_pt1 | contig 11259 bp, 4 predicted proteins | sample GraSoiAngelo_155_FD_67274 | JGI IMG/M metagenome (GOLD analysis project Ga0066706, IMG submission 67274) | Grasslands soil microbial communities from the Angelo Coastal Reserve, California, USA - 14_1009_13_30cm | ecosystem: Environmental > Terrestrial > Soil > Grasslands | place: USA...
CCGTCCGGGCGGGCCTTCCTCGCCTTGCTGGCCTGCGCGGTCGAGCGCCTTTCCGCCCGGCGCTTCGCGGAGTACCTGTCGCTCGGCCAGGTCCCGCAGCTTGACGAATCGGGGAGACCGCCGCGCGATCGCGACGTCTGGGTGGCTGCCGAAGACGAAACGCTGGGCGTCGCCGGCGCCCCTGCCGAGGGCGCGCCGCCCGCCCGCGCCGCTTCCGGAACGGCTCCTTCGCCAGGTGAAAGGGAAACGGGCGAATCTCCCGTAGTCTCGGGAACCCTCCGGGCGCCCTGGAACTGGGAGCACCTGATCGTGGAGGCAGCCGTCATCGGCGGACAGGACCGTTGGAAGCGAAGGCTGGACGGCCTGGCCGGCGAATTGCGGGTCAAGCTCGCGGAGCTCGAAGGGGAGGAACCGGACTCGGCTCGCGCCCGAGCGGTCGCGCGCGATCTCGAAAACCTGAGTCACCTCCGGGCTTTCGCAGTGCCCGTTATCGAGGAACTGGCCGCATTTCCGGCAACCGCGCCGTGGGGGACGTGGCTTCAGCACCTCGAGCGCCTCGCGCCCATGGTGCTGCGCCGTCCGGAACGCGTGCTGTCCGTTCTCGCCGAGATGCGCCCCATGGCGGCAGTCGGTCCGGTGCCGCTCGAAGAAGTGTGCGACGTGCTGGCCGAGCGTTTGACCCTGGTCGAGGAACCGCCTCCGGCGCGGCGCTTCGGCCGCGTCTTCGTCTCGACTCCGGACCAGATTCGCGGGCGCTCGTTTGAAGTGCTTTTCGTTCCGGGGCTCGCCGAGCGGATCTTTCCACAGAAACCGCGCGAGGACCCGCTCCTGCTCGATACATTCCGGGTTCAGCTGGGGCCGGATCTGGAGACCCAGGATCGGCGCGCGGACCGCGAGCGCCTGCGCCTGAGACTGGCCGTGGGCGCTGCCGCGTCCCGAGTTTGTCTCTCCTACCCCCGGATGGAGCTGAACGAATCGCGGCCGCGCGTCCCGTCCTTCTACGCGCTGGATGTCCAGCGCGCCATAACCGGGCGCGTCCCGGATCACAAGCAGCTCGAACAGCAGGCCTTCAAAGTGGCAGAGGCCCGGCTGGCCTGGCCGGCTCCTCCCAGCCCGGCGCTGGCGATTGACGAAATGGAGCATGCCCTTGCGGTGCTTGGTCCCCTGTTACGCCATCCACGGCCGAGTGAGGTGAAGGGGCGGGCGCGGTATCTCCTCGAGCTCAGCCCCGAGCTGGGCCGCTCTCTGCGCACGCGTCACGCGCGCTGGCACATGAAGAAATGGTCGGGCTTCGACGGTCTTTGCCAGCCGTCGGAGGGAGTCCGGGAGGCGCTCGCGGGCCATCGGCTGCGCGCCCGGCCCTATTCGGTCTCGGCGCTCCAGAAATTCGCGGTCTGCCCGTACCAGTTCCTGCTCTCGGGCATATACCGGCTCGAGCCACGCGAGGAGCCCGCCCCGCTCGAACAGATGGATCCGCTGACCCGCGGGCACCTGTTCCACCGGGTGCAGGCGGATCTGATGCGCGAGCTGAAGCGCCGCAAAGCCCTGCCGGTCCGTCTCGACAATCTCACCGGCGTCACGCCGGTGCTCGACGAAACGCTCGACCACGTCGCCGCCGAGTACCGCGAGAAACTCGCGCCGGCCATCGAGCGCGTTTGGGACGACGAAGTCGAGTCGATCCGCGCCGACCTTCGCGGCTGGCTTGCCCACGCGGCCATGAGCGGAGGCGAGTGGGAGCCTACCCGCTTCGAGTTCGGCTTCGGCTTCAAAGCGCAACGGGACATGGACCCCGAGAGCCGGCTCGAACCCGTGATCCTGGAAGGGGGCTGGAAGCTGCACGGAATCATCGACCTGATCGAGCGCCGCCGCGGGGGAAGCGAGCTGCGTGTCACCGATCACAAGACCGGAAAGAACCGAACGGAAGAGGGTATGGTTGTCGGCCGCGGAGAAGTGCTCCAGCCCGTCCTGTACGGCCTGTCGGCCGAGGCCGCTCTGGGACAGCCGGTCGTCGAATCTCGCCTGTACTACTGCACCTCGACCGGAGGCTTTACCGAACGCACCGTGCCGATGAACAAACCGGCCCGGCAGTGGGGCATCCAGGTGCTCGAAATTGTGGACCGCGCCATCGAGAATAGCTTTTTGCCGCCAGCCCCGCGCGAGCGCGCCTGCGAGTGGTGCGACTTTCGAGAGGTCTGCGGACCGAACGAAGAACGGCGCGCGTCGAGGAAGGAGTCGGGCCCGCTCGACGACCTGATGAAGCTGAGGTGCTTGCCATGAGCCTTAGTTGTGCCGCTCAAATGATCAATGACAAATGACCAATGATAAATGACAAATAGACGGGGCGGCCTGTCCGCGGGATTTGTCATCTGTCATTGGTCATTTATCATTTGTCATTTTTCAAGAAATTGCCGACTTTGCCGGAAGCCTGCTCCCCGGGGAAGCGAACTGAGGTGTTACTGCCATGACACGCGTGGCCGACGAGGAGGGACGACAGAGGATACGCGCGGCGCTCGACGAGACCTTGATCGTGGAGGCGGCCGCGGGCACCGGGAAGACGAGCGAGCTCGTACGGCGGATCGTGAATCTGGTCGCCGAAGGGCGCGCCGCCATCGACAGAATTGTCGCGGTGACGTTCACGGAGAAGGCGGCCGGCGAGCTCAAGCTGCGATTGCGGGTCGAGCTGGAAGCGGCGCGCGCCGCGAACGCGGGCGACGAGCGGCGTTCGCACCTCGAGCAGGCCCTGGCCCACCTGGAAGAGGCGCGCGTCAGCACGATCCACGGCTTTTGTGCCGACCTGCTGCGCGAACGGCCGGTGGAAGCTCGAGTCGATCCGCGCTTCCAGGTCCTTCCGGAGCCGGAGGCCGAAAGGATCTACAGGCAAGCCTTTGATCTCTGGCTGCAGCAAAAGCTCGAAGATCCTCCTGAAGGCGTGCGCCGCTCGCTCCGGCGCGTGTCCCGGTTCGATGACGATGAGGGCCCCGTGGCAAGACTCCGGAGGGCGGGCTGGGAGCTTGCCGCGTGGCGCGACTTCCCGGCTCCCTGGCGCCGCGACTCGTCCTGGGCGCGCAACAACGAGATGGACCTTTTGGTGAATCAGGTCCACGACTTCGCGGACATGACCCGTACCTGCACCAACCCCAAAGACACTTTTTACCACGATACCTGGAAGGGCCGGCAGGTGAGCGATACTGTCCGGAACGCAGAGAGGGTGCGGTCTCGCGACTATGACGGAATCGAAGCCAGGTTGGTCGAGCTGGCTCAGGACCGCGGCTTCGCGAAACCGCGCCAGGGTTATGATTCCAACTGGCGCGGGACCGCGCGCCGCAAAGATACACTGGCGGCGCATGCGCCGTTGACCGGCGCGCTCGCATCGTTCGCGCGCGCGGCTGACGCGGACCTCGCCGCCCTGCTGCACGAGGAGCTCCGCGAAAGCATCGATCGCTACGAGCAGCTCAAGGAGCGATTGGGCCGGCTGGATTTCGTGGACCTTCTGGTCCGGGCCCGCGATCTGGTGCGCGACCACGATCACGTCCGGGCCGAGTTCCAGAGGCGCTTCACCCACATCCTGGTCGATGAGTTCCAGGACACCGATCCTTTGCAGGCGGAAATCCTTCTCCTTCTGTCGGCGGACGAACCGCGCGTCAGAAGCTGGCGCGAGGCTCGTCCCGCCCCAGGCAAGCTTTTCATTGTTGGGGATCCCAAGCAGTCGATTTACAGGTTCCGCCGGGCGGACGTCGGGACCTATCAGCAAGTCCGGGATCTCCTCGTGTCGCGCGGCGCGGGCCTGGTCTATCTCAAGACGAGCTTTCGCGCCGTCCCTTCGATACAGAACCTGGTCAACGCGGCGTTCGCTCCCCAGATGAAAGGGGACCTGCGCACGCTCCAGGCCGATTATATTGACCTTCTCCCCAACCGGACGGATCCCACCGATCAGCCGGCGGTGATTGCCCTTCCGGTGCCTTTCCCTTACGGCAGCCGCGGTGTGACGTTCACGGCTATAGAAAAATCGCTCCCCGACGCCGTTGGCGCTTTGGTCGCCTGGCTGATCAGCGACAGCGGTTGGAAGGTCACCGAGCGTTTCGCCGCCACAGGGGGCCATGGCAACGGCCGGGAATCACGCGTTCCTCTCGCCGCGCGGCATATATGCATCCTCTTCCGCCGCTTCGAAAAGTTCGGGAGCGACATCACGCGGGACTACGTCCAGGCCTTGGAAGCGCGAGGGATTCCGCACCTCCTCGTCGGCGGCCGGTCTTTTCACCAGCGGGAAGAAGTCGAGGCCATGAGAGCCGCACTCTCGGCGATCGAGTGGCCGGACGATGAGCTCTCGGTCTTCGCCACCCTCAGAGGATCCTTGTTCGCAGTCCCCGATGCGGCGCTGTTGGAGTACCGGCACCGGTTCGGCCGGCTGCATCCGTTCCGGATTTCCAAGGGGGAAATGGCGGAGCAGCTCCAGCTCATTCCCCCGGTGCTGGAGCTCCTGGGGGCGCTGCACCGTTCCCGCAACTACATTCCGGTGGCCGAAACAGTCGCGCGTCTCCTGGTAGCGACGCGCGCCTACGCTGGATTCGCGCTGCGCCCGTCGGGCGAGCAAGCGCTCGCGAACGTGCTGCACATCGCGGAAATGGCCCGCAGGTACGAAGAGTCCGGCGGCATTTCGTTCCGCGGCTTCATCGAGCGGTTGCGCGAGGACGCCGGGAACGGCGTCGCCGGCGAGGCGCCGATTCTCGAGGAAGGGAGTGACGGAGTGCGTATCATGACCGTACACAGGGCCAAGGGGCTGGAGTTTCCGGTTGTCGTCCTGGCCGACTCGACGGCCACCCTCGCGCACAACCGGGCCGCCCGCCACATCGATCCGGAGCGAAAGCTCTGCTCCCTTCGGATCGCCGGATGGTCGCCCGCGGACCTGCTCGAGCAGGAAGACCTTGAGATCGAGCGCGACCGGGCCGAGGGCATTCGACTGGCATACGTCGCCGCAACCCGCGCCCGCGATCTGCTGGTCGTTCCGGGTTTAGGGGATGGACCGCATCAAGGATCCTACGAGGAGAGGTGGCTCTCCGCGCTGGACGCTGCGATCTATCCCCCGGCCGAGCGCCGGCGTTCACCGGAGAGGCCAACGGGCTGCCCGGAATTCGGGGACGACAGTGTCCTGGAGCGTCGCGGGGCAGAGCTGCCGGGGCCCGGGAACGTCCAGCCCGGACTGCACCGATTCGGCGCCGGCAACGAGCGCGGGTACGGTGTGGTCTGGTGGGACCCCGGGAGGCTTTCCCTCGGAGCCGCGCCTCCCTTTGGTTTGAGGCAGACGGAGTTGATCAGCAAGGACGCTCCACGCACCGTCGTCGAGGCCGACCTGGAAGCGCACCGGCAGTGGCGGCAGGATCACGATACGGCAGTGGCGCGAGGGTCGCAGCCGAGCCTGCGCGTGCGCACGGCCACCGAATGGGCCGCCATGTCAGAACGACCGGAGGAAACCGCTCGGGATGTCCAGGTTCTGGATCTTTCGCCGGGTGTGCGGCGGCCCGCCGGTCCCCGCTTCGGCAGCCTCGTCCATGCCGTTCTCGCAAGTGTTCCGCTGGATGCAGGTCCTGACCGGATCCTTGCCACAACGAGGCTTCAGGCGCGCATTCTGGGAGCGACGGAAGAGGAGGCCCAGGCGGCGTTTTCCGCCGTGTCGGATGCGCTGCGCCATTCGCTGCTGGAACGCGCGCGCGAGGCCGGCAGGCTCGGGCGCTGCCGTCGCGAGACCCCTGTCACCTTGCGCGAAGACGACGGAGCGCTTGTCGAAGGCGTGATCGACCTGGCATTCGAGGAATCCGGCCGCTGGATCGTGGTCGATTTCAAAACGGACCGGGAGCTTGCCCGTGGAATCAAAGTGTATCAGCGCCAGGTGACACTCTACGCGGAAGCGATCGCGCGCGCAACCGGCCTGCCTGCCTCGGCCGTCCTGCTGCGCCTGTAGTCCTACTTGGTGGGCACAAGGTTTCTCGTGGCACGGGATCCCACCCGTGGAAACTGAGAATAGCCACAGAGATCGAAGAAGGTGGAAAGACTGTTTTCGCCTCCATCCTGGATTTCTCTGTGCCTCTGTGGCTGACCTGCTGGATCCCTTCGGGGTCCTTATCTAGGCTCCATTCTATTCTGTTCCCGTATCCATTTTCTGATCGGATCCCGAAAAAATATTTCTTGACACTATCTATATAGCGAACTATATAGATAGAAAAATACTGAATTCCGGCTTCCTCGGAGGAATGATGGGCAAGAGTTATCTTTCATTTTCAGCGACAGTGATCCTTCAGGCTGTTGCGAACGGCTATCAATACGGATTCGACATCATGGACATGACCGGGCTTCCGGGCGGCACTGTTTATCCAGCGCTACGGCGTCTGGAAGACATGGGTTATGTCCTTTCTAAATGGGAAAAGCATGAGATCGCGCAACGCGAGTTGCGCCCGCCGCGCAAGTATTACGAAGTGACCGATGTTGGGGCGGAGGCGCTGGCCGAGGCCGTCAAGCGGTATCGCCTCCTCGATCAACAGCAGCGCAGGGCGCTTCGAACAAGACCCTCGCGAGGAAGGGCATGAGCAACCGGTTCAGACCGCACCTCTGGTTTGTCTCAGCCGTTGGCCGGATCGTTCCTCGCCGGTTCCGGTCGGAGTGGAAGCAAGAGTGGGAAGCTGAGCTTCATCATCGAGAATCGCTGCTTCGACGGTGGCGGCGATCCGATTGGAATACTCGACGAAGTCTTCTGCGCCTCAGCGTGAGCTCGATTTGGGATGCGCTGGCGATGCAGCCTCGCCGTCTGGAGGAAGAAATGTTCCAGGATCTGCGCTATGGCGCCAGGATGCTGCTCCAGAGCAAAGGCTGGACTGCCGTGGCCGTGCTGTCGCTCGCACTCGGGATCGGCGCGAACACGGCACTGTTCAGCGTCGTCGACCGGGAGTTATTCAGAACTCTTCCTGTCAAAAATCCCGAGCAACTCGTCCGTCTGATGTGGGTTTCCGGTGCCAACCACATGTTAGCGGAATGGAGGACGTACGGATTCTCTCCAAGAGATGATGCGACGGGCCTCACCTTGCAGAGAGCCTTCTCCAATCTCACGTACGAGCGCATGCGCGCTGCGAACCAAACGCTTTCGGATGTATTCGCCTTCGGCTCCGTAGACCGATTCAACGTCGTTATCGACGGCCAGGCTGAAATCGCCTCCGGCCAATTCGTTTCCGGCAACTATTTCACCGGTCTGGGTGTCCCGGCCGCTTTGGGCCGGACGATTGCTGTCGACGATGACAGGGAAGGCGCCGCGCCCGTCGCGGTGATGAGTCATGATTACTGGCAGCGCCGCTTTGGACTGGATCCGACCATCGTCGGGAAATCCATCAACGTGAACGGCAGGGTTCCTGTCACCATCGTCGGGATTGCTCCTCGAGGGTTTTCCGGAGCGTTCCGAGCCGGCTCGTCGTTCTCGCCGCAACTCTCCATCCCATTGGCCATGGAGCCGCGACTGATTGGAGACGCGTCGATCTTGAATAATCCGGTCAGTTGGTGGCTGGTGATCATGGGCCGCGCAAAGCCGGGTATGAAAGCGGAACAGATTCGGGCGAATCTGGAAGGTGGTTTTCAACAGAGCGCAATGGAAGGTTGGGATTCTTATCTGGCACTTTTCCGTTCCAGCGCCTCCGCCAATCAGCCTCAGGTTAGCGGTGACTTCGTGAACCAGCAGCAACTGATGGGGCCGAACCCGGCTAGGGAAATCCTGGAACGCCGCGACACGCCTCATTTAAGAGTGGTCCCGGGCAGCCAGGGGAGCCTGTACCTCGCTCCGGAGGAACGGCGGTCTCTCACGATTCTGGTCACGATCGCCGGGATTCTGCTCTGTATCGTATGCGCCAATGTGACGAATTTGCTGGTTGCCCGCACGGCGACCCGGCAGAAGGAGATTGCGATGCGGCTGGCTCTCGGCGCGAGGCCCTGGAGGCTTATCCGCCAGCTCGTGACAGAAAGCGTTTTGCTCTCGCTGATCGGCGGAACGCTCGCTGTTGTGGTAGTGATCTGGAGCAAAGATCTAATTCAGTCTCTATTTGAGATCCATTTCACTCTGGACTGCCGTGTCCTCGCGTTTACAGCGGCAGTCTCATTCAGTACCGCGATTGTGATTGGGTTGGCGCCCGCAGTACGCGCGATACGCGTCGATCTCATTCCTTCCTTAAAGGACAGCGCGCCACATACCTTGGGTATTCGATCCCGGCTCGGCAGGAGCTTGCTTATTGCCCAGGTGGCAATGTCTCTCGTGCTTCTGATCGGCGCCGGTCTGTTTATTGGAACTCTGCGCAATCTGCACAGTACGGATCTCGGGTTCAATCCCAAGAACCTGCTGTTGTTCAGAGTCGATCCACGACTGAATGCGCCGGATGCGGATTACTGGGCCGAGACCGGCCGCTTGAGAAACCTGTACGAGCGGCTGGTCGAGCTTATCTCGGCTATACCTGGCGTACGGTCGGCAACACTCTCGGACTGGACGCTTCTCGGCGGCAACTCGACGTCCAGCGACGGCTCGCTTTCCCCTCGGCCGGGTGAGGCCGTTTCAGTGCAAGTCGTGCGCGCCAATTTTTTCGAAACGATGGAAATGCCTGTCCTTCTCGGCCGCGGGTTGACTTCGCGGGATGACGGGAGCTCACCAAAGGTCGCGCTGGTAAACGAAGCCTTGGCGCGCAAGTTCTACCCGAACAAAAACCCGCTGGAGCAGCGGATTGGTGGGCGGCCCGGCGGCATAGGCAACATCGAAATTGTGGGTGTTGTGCGAGACGCAAAAGGCGCGACACTGCGGGAAGACATTCCGCCAACCGTGTACCTTCCCTATCTTCAATACCACTTCGCTTCGATGAACTTCGAGGTCCGGACCACGGGTGATCCAGGCGCCTTGATTCCCGCGATTCGCGAAGCCGTCCGTCAGGTCAATCCCAATCTCCCGCTGATTGACGTCAAGACGCAAAACGAACAGGTCAAACAAATCCTCGCTCGCGAACGTCGTTTCGCCTTTTCATCCACTCTGTTCGGCGGGTTGGCTTTATTACTAGCGTGCATCGGGCTCTACGGCATCATGTCATTCAGTGTCGCTCGTCGAACCAATGAAATCGGAATTCGGATGGCGCTCGGCGCCAAACGGGGGGATGTCGCCGGCATGGTTCTGCGCGAGGCGTTCTCTCTCGTTCTGATGGGAGTTGTCTCGGGATTTTTTATCGCGCGCCTCATCGGCCGATGGGTTGCGAGCATGCTCTACGGCCTTTCCCCGAACGATCCGGCGACAACGGCGTTCGCGGTTACTGTCCTGGCCGCGGTCGCCGCGCTAGCCGGCTATTTGCCCGCGCGGCGCGCATCGCACGTGGATCCGATGGTTGCTCTTCACCACGAGTAGCTGATCGTAACGCGTCTCTGTGCCCAATGAGGCCTTTTTGCCACGGAGACACCGAGACACAGAGGAAAGCGAATGGGATTTTTCGCAGCTTCTCGGGCAAGCATGAGAAGAGGAGCCCTAAGGCCCCAACTGAAATCTCGTCTGGCGATTTTCGTTCTTTGTGCGTTGTCGTGCTTTTCATCTTTGCATTTCGCTCTTACCGTTCAGAAACCTTCCTCCGAGGCGCAGTTACACGCCGAGAAAGGCATCGAGGCGTCGCGTGCCGGAGATCTGTCAACAGCCGAGCACGAGTTACGAGAAGCAGTACAGTTGGCTCCGGATGATCCCTTCTTTCTCGCGACCTTAGGCTCCATCCTGGGCATGCAGCGCAAGTTGCAAGAGGCCGGTTCATACTTTGAGAAGGCCGTCAAGATTGATCCCGGCAACGTAGAGGTGCGTCGCCACCTGGCGGCGACTCAATGGCAACTGGGAAAATTACCCGACGCTTACAAGAATCTCGAATACATCTTGAGTATAAATTCAAATGACAAGCCGGCCCTGCTATTGGCTGGAATGGTGGCGGAGAATCTCAAGGACTATTCGGCGGCTGCGAGATGGCTGAGCAAGGCGCCTGAGCTGGTCGATCAACGTCCAGAAGCGCAATTGGCTCTGGCGCGTTCTTATTACAAACTAGGACAGCAAGAAGATGCCCGGAAGGTTCTGGGCAAGATTTCCGGCGCAGTAGTGGATGCGAAGGTCGTTTTTTGGGCGGGCCAGGAGGCCTTTTCAGCCCAGGACTACGGCACTGCCGAGGCCCTGTTTCTTTCTATCCAGCCTTCGTATGCCGACAAAGCTTCGCTCGGTTACGCCATCGCTCGGATACAGTATCAGACCCGGCGTTATGCCGGGGCGCAGAAGACGCTGAGTGAGCTGACGGCTCAAGGCCTGGCTAGCGGCGATATCTACAGCCTCCTGGGCTGGTGTCAGTTTCGTCAGGGGCAATTCGAGGACGCCGCCGGCGCACTCGAGCGGGCGGTCGGACTGGAGCCTCAAAAGGAGGGATACTATCTGGATCTGGGAACGATCCTTGCGGGCCGTCGCCGTAAGCTAACCGCCGCGCTCCAGGTAGCGAAGGTTGCCGTCCAACGATTTCCAGACTCCTCCCGGGCCTATCAGCTCAAAGGGCTGGTTGAGACCCGGCTCGAGTATTATCGGGATGCGGTCCAATCTTACCAGCGCGCCCGTGAGCTCAATCCTTCGACCGCGGATGCGAACGTGGGACTGGCGGTGGCCCAGTGGGGAGCCGGTTTGACAGAAGAGGCCGTGGCGACCTTCGAGCATGGGCTCCAGGAGTTTCCCAAAGACCCGGAGCACCTGCAAGAATACGCTCGTGTCTCGCTGAAGATGGCGGAGCTGGGGGACCGGGCGGCAGAGGGTCGAGCGATTTCGCTGTTGAAGAAAGCGATCTCGATGGATGATTCTCAGCCTGAACCGTTCTATCAACTGGGGAGCCTTGCGTTAGTGAAAGGCAATGTCCAGGAGGCAGTGGAGTTGTTGAAGCGAGCGGCCGACCTGGATCCGAAGAGTGGCAAAGTGCATTTCGCCCTTTCCAGAGCGTTCCGCCGTCTGGGACGACAACAGGACGCCGGGAAGGAATTCCAACTTTATCAAAGCCTGAAGGACGAGCGGGAGATGCCGTGAAGGGAACCGACTCCCTGAGGAGCTGTGAAAAAATTGGCTGAGAAAAGCTCGCCACGAATCACACTGCGCGGCATGGCCGCAACCAAACTCAAGAAAAATCCTTTCCTGCCAGCAAAGGATTTTCGGCTTAGTAGTACGGATCGGTGTTCAGTTATGCGGCGCAGAACGAAGTG